>Ga0209125_1000764_pt1 | contig 36891 bp, 54 predicted proteins | sample BarGraIncub1131A_FD_184503 | JGI IMG/M metagenome (GOLD analysis project Ga0209125, IMG submission 184503) | Arctic peat soil microbial communities from Barrow, Alaska - Barrow Graham LP Incubations 11-31A (SPAdes) (version 2) | ecosystem: Environmental > Terrestrial > Soil > Wetlands > Peat... | reverse complement strand
ATAAAAAATGCGCGTAACTAATTATTAGTTATGCGCATTTTTTATAAATTCTAGGAAACAATAATAAAAGCCAAAGTTTTTAACACGGGGAAACCATTTTTTAGGGGTGAATTATAGTTACCTATAGCTATAGGTAACTATATAGGTTGTGCCTTTACCGAACCCGTCAGCTAACCCCGTCGGCAAAAGGAGGATCTCATGAAGAGATTATTAAAATTATCATTATTCACAATTTTATTTTGCTTTATTTTTGTCTTAAATGTATCTGCTAAAGAAGATACATTTACTTTTAAAGCTATGGGTTTTACGACTCAGACCTTAGAACCTAGTAAAATCGTATCAACTACGCAAAAACCTGATATATATGTTACTGAGGCAGATATCTATCTGATGTCTCAGACTGTGTTTGCTGAGAGTGGCGGCGAGCCTTATGAAGGAAAAGTTGCGGTAGCATCTGTAATTCTAAATAGAGTAAGAGCCCCTGGCTTTCCTAAGAGTGTTAGCGGGGTAATTCTTCAAAAGGATGCTTTTTCCTGCGTAATAAATGGCAAAGTAAATACTGTACCCAATGAAAGTAGTTATTTAGCGGTGCTTGAAGCATTAAGAGGAGAAGACCCAACCTATAAAGCTGTATTTTTCTATAATCCCAAAACAGCTACCTCTATATGGATGCTAAGTACTAAGAAGCAGGATGTTAAAGCTATAGGAAACCATGTATTTTTTAAAGTATAAACATATTTAATAAAATAGGCACAATAAAAAATTGGGACATCACCTTTTGGTTATGTCCCTTTCCTTATAGAAGCAAGATTATTGCTTCTATTTTTCTATCTTTTATCTAGATAAGAAACTGCGCTTAATGCTGCAACTTGACCTTCTCCTGCTGCCTTCATATATTGATATGGTCTTCCTGTGCAATCCCCTGCTGCAAAACAACCTTCAATATTTGTTGCCATATTTCTATTAACTTGTATATGCCCCTCCACAATTTCAATCCCAGGTACAAGTTGAGCTGGTGGCATACTATCTTTTAATATAAATATTCCATCTACTGAAATCTCTTTGCCCTTTAGTTTTAATGCCTTAACCTTGTCATCTCCAACTATCTCTAAAGGGATATCTTCAATTACTTCTATATTTTCTCTTAACTTACCCTTTAACCCCTTCATAGGCACATAATAAAGATGTTTTGACATTTCAGATACAAAATTTGCTTCTTCTTCTGCTTCTTCATTATATCCAACAATAACAACATCTTTACCCCTGTAAAGTGGTGCATCGCAGGTGGCACAGTATCCAACTCCCCTTCCGAGGTACTCCATCTCACCCTTTAAGGATTTAGTGAATTCTAAACCGGTTGCTATTATGACAGAAGCTGCTTCATAAACATTATCATTAGCTAATATAGAAAAATAATCACCCATAGCATAAACAGCCTTAACCTTTTCTTCATTTATCACTATTCCCATGGAATCTATATGTTTTTGAAAGTTTTCTTTAAGCTGAAAACCTGAAATATTATAAAAGCCTAAGAAATTATCTATTTTGGGTGCTTTAATTAACTTATTTGTAAGCTCCTTACTACCAAAAATAATAATACTTTTATTACGTATTCTTGCATTTATAGCTGCAGATATACCTGCTGGCCCCGTACCTATTATTACAATGTCATATCTGTTTTCCAAAAGACACCTCATTAATCTCTAAATATATTTTTTTATTGCATCCTCAAAAGCCTGTCTTGGCCTGAAACCAACTAGAGTTTCTGTTGTTATACCTTTGTCAAAAATCATTATTGTAGGTATACTAGAAATCTTATACCTTTGGGAAATAACTGTACTTTCATCAACATTAATCTTTACAAATTTCACCTTACTACCATAATCTTTCTCAAGGCTTTCCAGAACTGGTGATACCATTTTGCAAGGACCACACCAAGGTGCCCAAAAATCAACTACCACAGGAGTTTCTGCTACTGAAACCTCATTGTAAAAAGTGCTATCATTTACTTCTTTCATCATAATTAACCTCCTTGTTTTATCAGTAATAATTACTATTTAATAATGAAAATATTATATATCATTTTATTCGATTTATCTATATTTTTTTAAGACATCAATACTCTAAAATAACTTTTTTAGTTTTCAAAATAGCAGAAGGAATAACCGAAAACTCATCTAGTCCCATTTTAATGAGCGTAGGAATAATATCCACGTCAGATCCTATCTCACCGCACAGTCCACAATATTTCCCTTCCTTATGAGCTGCCTGAATTGTCATCTTAATAAGTCTAATTACTGCTGGGTTTTTTCCATCGTATAAATAAGAAATCTTTTCATTCATTCGGTCTGCTGCTAGAGTGTATTGTATAAGATCATTCGTACCTATACTAAAAAAGTCTACGTGCTTTGCCAGATCATCTGCATTCAGAGCCGCTGCGGGAATCTCTACCATGATACCTGTTTGTATATTCTCATTAAAATCTTTGCCTTCCTTTATAAGCTCTCCCATGCATTCCTTTAAAAGCTTCTTGCAAGATAAATACTCATCAAGAACTGCTACCATTGGAAACATAATTTTAATATTACCATAAACAGAAGCTCTGAGTAAGGCTCTTAACTGAACCTTAAATATATCTTTATGAAGTAGGCATAACCTTATTCCTCGAAGGCCTAAAACAGGATTATCTTCCTGGGGAGTTTTAAAATAATCCAATTTTTTATCCCCGCCTATATCCAAGGTTCTTATTATAACAGGTTTCCCTTTCATCTCAATTGCAGGATATTTATATGCTTCAAATTGTTCTTCTTCACTTGGGAAACTGTCTCTATTCATATAGATAAATTCAGTTCTAAAAAGGCCTATACCTTCACCTCCATTTTCAATAACCTTCTTAACCTCCAGTGGATTTCCTATATTGCCAGCTACTTCTATATGTTTCCCCATTTTAGTTATAGTTTTAACCTTTATTAATTTCTTCAGTTCCTTACTTTCCTTTTCATAGCTAGCTTTCTTCTCCTTATATATAAGAATATCTTCCTCTGAAGGATTTATAATTACAGTTCCTAAAAATCCATCCACAATAATATAATCCCCATTTTTAACTTTTCTAGTTATATCTTTAAGTCCAACTACTGCAGGTATCTCTAGAGTTCTTGCTATAATTGAACTATGGGATGCTACAGCTCCCATATCCGTTACAAAGGCTATTACCTTATCCTTGTCTATCATAGCAGTTTCTGATGGAGTCATATCAGAAGCTACAAGAACTGTATCTTCATAAAAAAAAGTATCACTAATGCCTTTACCCACTAGATTATCTCTTAATCTATTAGCTACGTCTAAGACATCTGCAAATCTCTCCTTCATGTATTCATCATTAATTTCATTAAAAATAACCCTGAACTGATTAACCACTTCGAATATGGCCTTTTCACTATTTATCATTTCAGTCTTTATTTTTTTTATAATTGCTCCAACAAACTCTACATCCTCAAGAAGCAAAATATGACTTTCAAATAAAGAAGCTTCTCTTGTAAACCTATCCATACCAATTTTAATTATATCGTTGATTTGTTCTTTAGATATTACAAGAGCAGCATTAAACCTTACTAACTCAGCTTCCCAGTCTTCTATATTCTTATAGTCAAGGGAAAAGTCAGAATTTGTCTTTTGGACAACCCTACCAATAGCATAGCCTATGGATGCAGCTAATCCTTTTTTCATTTATCTACCATCCTTTGAAAGAATTTTTTTATCAAATATATAAATCAAAAATGTGGTTATTAACATTCCAACAATTAATACAATTAGAAAATCAAATAAGTTATTTATAGTTTCTGGCACAATTAGTATTAATATACCTCCCTGAGGTAGCTGGAAAGAAAGTCCCAATAAAACCGAAAAAGCAGCGGTGATTCCAGAACCTATGCAAAATGCGAGTTTGGTATTTTTAGTTTCATTGTCAATAAATGGGATTGCTCCTTCAGTTATAAAAATCAGTCCGGAAATAAATCCTTTTAAATACTGTTTTTTAGTAAATTTTCTAATTTTATTTGCTGGGCAAATCCGGGCAAGGACTATTCCGAGAGGTGGAACCATACCAGCAACCATAACTGCAGCCATTGTAGTTGATAGCTTACCAGAGCTTATGCTACCTATAGCTAATAAATATGCTATTTTATTTACTGGCCCACCTAAATCCCAAGCTATCATAATGCCCAAAAATGTTCCCACTATAATTCCTAAGGGACCCTTTATATCACTAAATAAATATAAATACCCATCATCTATCAACCTTAAAGGATACTTTAAAATAAATACAACTAAAAACATGCTTAAGATTATAGTAATAGTAGGTAAAATAAAAACATTTTTTATACTACCAAAAAGCTTAGGAACTAATATTAATTTATCGAAAAATAACATTATATAACCAACTATAAGTCCAGCTAAAATACAACTAATAAAACCTAGCCCTAGATAGCCTACTATGAGTCCTATTATAATACCTGGTACCAAACCTGGCTTATTTACAACCCCATAAGCTATAAATCCAGAAATAAGAGAATAAATCATAGTATTAGTTCCTAGATTATACCACAATTTAAAAAATAATTTAGAGCTTTCAGACATTATGCTTATATTACTACCTTTAAAGGCAGCGGCTAAACAGAATAATATAGCTTGAAGCATAATTAAAGGTAAAGCATATGAAATTCCAGTCATAACTTCTTTATATACTTTTTTTATCCACTTTTCTCTTTTTAACATAATTTTAATATATGATTCTTTGATTTCTACTTCCTTATTTCTCTCCTTACCATTAGCTATAATAATAGCCTTAGTAAGAACTAGCTTTGTAGATTTTATTGCTTCACTTATAGGTATTTTTAATATTGGAATACTCTTAAATCTATCTAATGCTAAGTTGCAATCAGATGTATCTGAGGCAATTATAAGCAGGTCCGCCTCATCAATATCCTTCTTAGATATAGGATTTTCAACACCAACAAGCCCTCTTGTCTCAATTTTTATCTCTATACCTTGTGACTTAGCTTCCATAGCTAGGGCCTCTGCAGCAATATAGGTATGAGCAATACCTGCTGGACAAGAGGTTATAGCTAATAGTTTCATATTATATCACCCTGCTTTAGATTAAAGATCTCTATAAGATCCTCATACCTATTCACTTTTTTTAGTTTTTCTCTGATATCTACATACATTAATAACCTGCATATGGAAGCAATAGCATGTAGATGTATCTCATCTGAATTTTCTGGTACTGCAATCAAAAAAAATAATTTTACTTTTTCCTTGTCTAAGGAATCAAATTCTATCCCTGTACTGCTCTTTCCAAAAACAAGTGATGCCTTTAATACAGCATCACTCTTTCCATGTGGAATGGCTATTTGAAGCCCTATCCCAGTAGAGCTTTCTTCTTCTCGCTTGTAAACTTCCTCTAGGAATTTCGCTTTTTCTGTAAGAATCCCATCCTTTTCTAATTCATCCACAAGCTCCGAGATAACTCCCTTTTTTGTCCTAGCTGAAAGTTCAAAAATAACCCTATTAGGAGAAAACAAATCAGTCACGGCTACATCCATCTACAAAGCCCTCCATGACATTTATCTTCGTCTTATTTAATAGTTCCTTTATATCACTAATACTTGCCTCATTACCTTCAGATGCAACTGCTGCAGCTGCGCTTGCCATTGAAAAGTCAATAAACTCCTTATCCGTATACCCATTGATGTAGGAATATATTCCCCCAGCAACCATAGCATCACCAGCTCCTACTGGGCTCTTAACTGGTACCTTTATTGCCTCTGAGTAGTAAACCTTACCATCAAAAACAAATATAGCCCCTTTTTCTCCAAGGGAAATCATAATTTTGCTTATACCACTGCAACTTAAATCATATCCTGCCTGGGCAATGCTATCTATATTGTTAAAATCCTTACCTACAAGCTTACTAAACTCAAATTGATTAGGTTTTATCATATCCGGTTTTGCTTTAATTCCTTCTGCTAATAAATCTCCTTCTGTATCTAGGACAGTGAAAGCACCTAGCTTTTTTGCTTTAATAATTAATTGATAATATATATCAACTGGCACTCCCTCAGGTGTACCACCTGAAAATACAACTATATCTTTGTTATGACATATTTTATCAAAATGATCCATATACCATTCAAGTTCCCATGAATTAACTGTTGGGCCTGCTTCATTTAAATCTGAGGAGGTTGTATTAATCAAATCTATTATTTTTGTATTAGTTCTAGTAGCTCCACTTATGTGTATAAAATCAGCTTTTATATCCCTAGTTGCCAACTCTGATATAAAGGTATTTTCTCGTCTTCCACCTAAGAAACCTGTGCAAGTCGATTGAACTCCCATATTTTTAAGGGTTTTTGATACATTAATACCCTTACCACCAATATCATATCTTTCACTTCTGATCCTGTTAACTCTTCCTATATGGAAGTCATCAGTATAAACAGTCTTATCCATAGCCGGATTTAAAGTAACCGTAATAACCATAATACACCTCTTAAAATTAAAATCTTACATATTGCCTATTTGATAAAATCTGAATATTCCTTATTCCCACTAATCTTTTGAAAATCTATAGTATCTTCATTAACTGTCTTCTTTATAACATTATCCTTATCTAAAATCAGAGCTTTATTTAAATAATAGAGCGCATCAGTAGGCATCGCCTCTCTGGCATAAATTCTACCTATATTATAATAGCTCCAAATATATTCCTCATCAGTCAAGGATTTTTTATAATAAACTATAGCCTTAGCATAATCTCCATACTCATCAAAAGCCAGACCAAGCAAATATATTCCATACCCATAATCAGGTTTTATATCAAGGCCTTTGTTTAAGTTATCCATACCCTCTTGATATTTTTTATTATATATTAACCCAATACCTTTTATGCAATAAGCCTGATAATATCCTTGATCCTGTACTAGGACCTCATCTGAGAGTTTAATAGCATTATCGTAATTACCACCATAGAATTGTGCTTGAGCTTCATCCATCTTCTCTTTTAAATCCTGAGCTTTTTTTATATTATAGGTTGCCTCAGAATCACTATTTGTATTCTGTGGTTCCTCCTTAATACTTGTATTTTTAATAGTTTCAGGTGTTGTAGCTTTAAGTGTTGTGTTATCTCTATTATTTATTGCCTCTTTTGTCGCTATACAAATAACTATTATACATAAAAATATAGCTACTAAAATCTTTATTCTTAATGATATTTTATTTAACATAATTCTCTCCATAATCCTATTGATTTATGACATAACTACTTTTTATAAAGGTTTCATATTTAGATCTTATATACTGATTTATTTCAATTCTGCTATGTTTACCTGCTTCAAGGCAAGTATGTTCGTGACTAGCACAGATTAGGCAACCTCTTCTATCAATCCCAAAATCTGATCTTTTAAGTGCTTTTAGATAAACATCATATACTTCAATATCAATAAATTCACCTAGGAGATGCTTTCCCTCAATATCTATGCATATTTTCTTTATTACCTCAGGATCTTCTTCTAATAACATTATTAATATTGGACCATCTGACGTAAATTTAAGTAGTTTTAAATATATCTTATAATTAAAAACAGATAATAAAATTTTATTAATATTCATTATAATATTATCTGACATTGTATTATTGTTTTTAACTCCATAATCATTTACTTTAACTATAAGTCCAGGTAAATTATATCTTCTGATAAGAATACGTATGCAATTTAGTTTATCCTCTACTAATGTAACAGTTTTCTCTAATTCATACATCTATTTAATCTAAGAAGGTTTCCCTTCCTGCTCCCTTCACAAATTATTTAAAGCTATATATGCTATTTTACCACATTTTTCACCAATTCTCACTATATAGCCTTCATATCATTTAAAAATCTACTTTGTCCTATTTTATACAAATTATTACCATCCTTATCAATAACAACTATTGCAGGGAAATCTACAACTTTTAGCTTTCTTATAGCTTCAGAATCTAAATCCTCGTAAGCAATTATTTCAGAGCTTTCTACTGACTTGCTGATAAGTGCTCCAGCTCCTCCAATTGCGCCAAAATATACTGCTTTATATTCTTTCATAGCTTTTACTACTTCTTCCCCCCTATCCCCTTTACCTATCATGCCCTTGAGCCCTAGTCTTAGCAAATCTGGAGTATAAGAATCTACCCTGTAGCTTGTAGTAGGACCCGCAGAGCCTATAGGTCTTCCCTCTTTAGCAGGAGTTGGACCTACATAGTAAATAATTGAATTTACTATGTCAAAGGGTAACTTTTCGCCCTTATTTACTAATTCAATTAATCTTTTGTGGGCAGCATCTCTAGCAGTATAAATATAGCCAGTTATTAGAACTCTATCTCCTGCCTTCAAATTCATAACTTGTTCCATTATTAGAGGAGTAATTATTTTTATTTCCATATTTTTCTCCTTTCTAAAGATTTCTGGACATATGCCTAGTCACATGACAATTAATATTTACTGCAACTGGTAATCCGGCTATATGAGTCGGAAAAACCTCTATATTTACTGCAAGAGCTGTTGTTTTGCCTCCAAATCCCTGAGGCCCTATTCCTAGCTTATTTATTTCTTCCAGTAACTCTTTTTCAAATTTAGAATAAAAAGAATTTATATTCGGTTTATCGATGTCTCTAACTAATGCTAATTTAGCCAAATAAGCAGCTTTATCAAATGTACCGCCAATCCCCACTCCTACCACAATAGGAGGACAAGGATTAGGTCCTGCCTGCTTTATAGTCTCTAAAACAAAGCTTTTAACCCCTTCTATTCCATCTGAAGGCTTTAACATCTTTAGCGCGCTCATATTCTCTGAGCCAAAGCCCTTTGGAGCAACCGTTACTTTAAAGGCATCTCCTGGTAATATATCATAATATATTAAAGCTGGAGTATTATCTCCAGTATTTATTCTATTTAATGGATCTGCTACCACTGATTTCCGTAAATAGCCTTCCTGGTAACCCTCTCTAACCCCCTGATTAATTGCATCCTTGAGGCTTCCTCCTATTATGTGAACATCTTGTCCAATTTCTACGAATATACAAGCCATCCCTGTATCCTGACAGATAGGCATACTTTCATCTCTAGCAATTTGAACATTTTGAAGTATTTTTTGGAGAATATCCGCACCTAGCTCATAGGTTTCTTCACTAGAGGCTTTTTTTATAGCCTCCTCAATATCCTTTGGTAAAAAATAATTTGCTGATATACACAGATCCTTTACAGCATCAGTTATTATCTCCACTTTAATTTCTCGCATAACTTCACCCCATTCTTTGATTATATTTATTATAACTTAAATATATAAAATGTAAATAATATGGGGAGAATAAATAGAATAAGAAGCAATAATATTGCTTCTTATTCTATTTATTCTTTTCCAATTGTATTAAAAAAAATATTTACGTCATCTGCAATTAACTTAGCAAATGCCTGTTGATATTTACTATCCTTTAATTTAATTCTTTCCTCAGTATTTGTTAAAAATCCACCTTCAATTAATATTGATGGTATATCCTCACATCTTAAAACCTTGTAATCATCCTTAGCTGCTTTTGAAACTCTTCTATTTGTAGCATCAAGTTTCTCTTTAACTTCCCTTTGAATCATATTAGCCAATTCTTCACTCTTAATATTATCTGCATACCATATTTGAGTTCCTCTACAATACTCTTCTGGGTAGGTATTCTGGTGAATACTGATAAAAAGATCGCAATTACTAGTTTTTTTCAAATCACACCGATAGTTTAAATCACCTCTTTTAGTCCATTTTCCACTTATTGCTTTACCTAAGCCTTCATCTTTTTCCCTAGTCATCAATACAGTAAACCCAAGCTTTTTAAGTTCATCTCTAAGTTTTAAGCATATCTGTAAATTTATATCTTTTTCTATGGTGCCATCACTGATAACTGCTCCTCCATCTTTTCCACCATGGCCAGGATCAAGGAGTACTATTTTACTTTCCTTTGCGGATACACTTGTTACAAATAAAATAGTGAGCAACAAGGAACTTAAGAAAATTAACTTTTTATAATTTTTCATCTTCACATTAATCACCCATAATTATTATGTGCTAAAATAATAAGATTATTTTCGAAATAAAAATAAAAAAAATTATAAAAAAAGAAGTGGTAAAAAACCACTTCTTATGTATTCTAACAATATTATCTTTTTGAAAACTGTGATGCTTTTCTTGCTTTCTTAAGTCCTGGTTTCTTTCTTTCCTTCATTCTTGGATCTCTTGTTAAGAAACCTGCTTTTTTAATTTCTGGTCTAAGATTAGCATCAGCTTTAATTAATGCTCTTGAAATACCATGCCTTATAGCTCCTGCTTGACCAGTATAACCACCACCATGAACATTTACAAGTACATCAAATTTATCTTTGGTACCAGTTAATTCTAATGGTTGATTAACTATCAACATTAAAGTTGCAAGTCCAAAATAATTTTCTATTTCTCGTTTATTTATAAGAATTTTACCTTCTCCAGGTACAAGTCTTACTCTAGCGATAGAACTTTTTCTTCTTCCAGTTCCTAAATATTGTACTTTAGCCATTTTTATCTTTCCTCCTGCTATTAATATTTAAGCTCTAAAACTTCTGGTTTCTGAGCTTGATGTTGATGTTCAGTTCCTCTATAAACTTTGAGCTTTAGAAGCATATCTCTTCCTAAAGGACCAATTGGAAGCATTCTTCTTACAGCTTCATGGAAAGCAAATTCTGGCTTCTTAGCCATAACTTCTCTATATGGAGTTTCCTTTAATCCACCTGGATAAAAAGAATGATGTCTGAGCATCTTTTGATCTAATTTCTTACCTGTTAAAAGTATCTTTTCTGCATTAATAACAATAACGAAATCGCCTGTATCCACATGAGGCGTAAATATTGGCTTGTGCTTTCCTCTTAAAATTGAAGCAACTTGACTTGCAACTCTTCCTAAAGCTTTTCCTTCTGCATTAACAATAAACCATTTTCTCTCAATATCATTTGGTTTTGCAACATATGATTTCATAACTTTACCTCCCTAACTCATTTTCATTAGTCTAATCTATGCTAAGATCCGGGGCTAGGGGATCTTTTACACTATATAATTCAAACATTAATATTATATTACATACTGCCTGGTGTGTCAACACTTAAGAATCAGTAATATACTTTTTCTAAGCACAATCCTAGTGCTTGCGCAGTCATTCCTGCCTCATTTCTATCTCTTGATTCAATAATAGCCTGTGTTTTCTCTGGCGATATCTTACCATCACCAACGTCTATAAGGGTTCCCACAATTATTCTAACCATATTATATAAGAATCCACTTCCCGTAACATATATAATTATTTTGTCTTCGACTTTTTCTATATCCAGTTTATATATAGTCTTTAAGGGGTTCTTACGAGAACCTCCATTATTTTTGAAAGCAGAAAAATCATGAGTACCTAAAAAATATCTGGAAGCTTCCTTCATCAAATCTATATTTAAATTCTGTTTTATATGACAGTAATAATATCGACTCATGGCAGGAAATGTCTTTCTGTTAATTATACTATAGGAATATGTTTTACTTCTGCAATGAAATCTGGCATTAAAATCAATATCTACTTCCTCTGAGTCAATTATCGATATATCTTTAGGCAAAAAAGAATTGATGGCGTACATGAAACTACACCCAGGAATAGTAGCTTCTATTAAGAAATTCGCCACATACCCTTTTGCATGCACTCCTGCATCTGTTCGACTAGAACCAATCAATTTAACAGCTTTACCTGTGAGCTTTTTTATAGCTTTTTCAACCACTTGTTGAACACCAATGCCATTCTTTTGGATTTGCCAACCATTATAATTTGTCCCATCAAATTCGATTATTAATTTGATATTTTTCATATGCCACCTACAAACCAAAAATTAACTTACTAAAAATTGCTAAAATCATAATGACTATCATTATAATTATGGCATATACATCTTCTATTCTTATCTTGAGCTGCTTCATTCTAGTTCTGCCTTCTCCACCTTTATAACATCTTGATTCCATAGCTATTGCGAGTTCATCTGCTCTCCTAAAAGAGCTTACAAATAACGGTACTAGAAGTGGTATTAAATTCTTACCTCTATTAATTATGTTACCAGATTCGAAATCAGCTCCTCTTGCCATTTGAGCTTTCATAATTTTGTCAGTTTCATCAAGCAGTGTTGGGATGAATCTGAGGGCTATTGACATCATCATAGCTAATTCATGAGCTGGCAGCCCTATACGTTTAAATGGGCTGAGTAGCTTTTCAATTCCATCTGTAAGCTCTATAGGCGATGTTGTCAATGTAAGCAGTGAAGTGCTTATAATCACTAATATGAGCCTTAAAGCTATAAATACTGCCTGAATAAGGCCTTCTTCATAGATTCTTAAAAACCCAAAGCTAAATATTTGCTTACTTCCACCAGTCATGAACACATTTAATATCACAGTTAAGATAATAAGAAAAAATATTGGTTTTAAACCATTTAAAATGTTCCTAAATTTTATACCGGAAATAACTATAACAATAATTATAAATGTAGCTATTACTCCATATCCAATAAAAGATCCAATCAGAAAAATACCAATAACAAATAAAAAAGACATCAAAATCTTAATTCTGGGATCCAGCTTATGTACAAAGGATTCTCCTGGCAAGTACTGTCCTATAGTAATATCCTTTAACATTAAGTATCACCTCGTAAAACGCCTATAATCTGATTCTTAGCTTGTTTCACTGTAAATATATCTTCCTTAAAAATAAAGCCCTTATCCTTTAAGGCTTTAGCTAAGTATGTTATCTGAGGAACAGCTAGGCCAACACTTTCCAATGTATCTATCTCTCTAAATACTTCCTTTAAGCTACCATCCAATATGCACTTACTATGATCCATAACTATTACTCTTTCTGCTATTTTAGCAACTTCCTCCATACTATGAGAGACCATTATAATAGTCATATTATATTCTTCTTTAAATAACTTTATTTGTTTAAGTATTTCATCCCTACCCGCTGGGTCTAGACCGGCTGTGGGTTCATCTAAAATAAGTATTTTAGGTTCCATTGCTATTATACCTGCAATAGCTACTCTTCTTTTTTGACCTCCACTAATTTCAAAAGGAGACTTATCTTTATATTTTTCATAGTCTAGACCAACTAAATTCATTGCTTTAATAACTCTCTTATTAACTTCAGCTTGGTCTAATTTTAAATTTCTGGGACCATATCCAATATCCTTTTCTATTGTTTCTTCAAACAGTTGATACTCTGGATACTGAAAAACTAGACCTACCTTTTTTCTGATTCCTATTAACTTTACACTTTTAAGAGTAATGTCTATATCATCAATAAATATACTACCTGAATCTGGCTTAAGTAGTCCATTCATATGTTGAATCAGGGTCGATTTACCAGAGCCCGTATGCCCTATTATAGCAATAATTTCGCCATCTTTTATTTCTAAAGATACATCATCTAAAGCTTTTTTTTCAAAAGGTGTTCCAATCATATATGTATAAGTTATGTTATTTATCTTAATTGGCATAATGCATCCACCATCTCATTTATTGTTAATATATCAGGTCTAATATTGTACCCTTCTAAATTTAACTCATAGGCAAGCTCTGTTACCTGTGGCACATCAAGACCAATGCCTTTAAGAATTTTTACCTGACAAAAGATCTCCACTGGTTTACCAGACATGAGTAATTTTCCTTTATCCATTATAACAATTCTATCTGCTTCTATAGCTTCCTCCATATTATGAGTTATAAGTACAATTGTAATTCCTAAGTTCTTATTAATATCCCTTATTGTGCTCATAACCTCTTTTCTCCCTAAAGGATCAAGCATAGCAGTAGGTTCATCAAAAACAATGCAGCTTGGTTTCATAGCTAAAATACCAGCTATTGCAACCCTTTGCTTTTGTCCTCCAGAAAGAAGATGTGGAGCATGAAGTCGATATTTATACATCTTAACTTTTTTTAATGCCTCATCCACTCTTTTTCTAATTTCACTAGGTTCTATGCCTAAATTCTCTGGGCCAAAAGCTACATCTTCCTCCACTATTGTTGCGACCAATTGATTATCAGGATTCTGAAATACCATTCCCGTACTTTTTCTGATTTGCCATAGGTTATTTTCATTGCTAGAGTCTAGACCACCCACATATACCTTACCCCCAGATGGGAGTAGTATTGCATTCATTTGTTTAGCTAAAGTAGATTTCCCAGATCCATTTCTACCTAAGATCACTAAGAACTCTCCTTTTACAATTGAAAGATTTAACTTGTCAATAGCTAACTGGTCATTACCTTCTGCATTATTATATTTAAAATATAAATCATCGCATTCAATCATTTTTTCTATCATGAAGACACCTCAAATCACTTATATTATTATGAAAATGGGGATTAAGCAATAACTTAATCCCCTAATATTATAAGATTTATTAAACTAATTCAAGTATTACTACTTCAGCTGCATCTCCTCGACGAGGCCCAAGCTTTAATATTCTTGTGTAGCCGCCATTTCTGTCAGCATACTTTGGAGCTACTTTTTCAAATAAATCATTGACTACTTTTTCCTCATATACAAAAGAAAGTACTTGACGTCTTGCATGAAGATCGCCTCTTTTAGCAAGAGTAATCATTTTTTCTGCCATCTTACTAGTCTCTTTTGCTCTCGTTATAGTTGTCTCGATCTTTCCATACTTTAAAAAACTAGTAACAAGATTTCTTATCATAGCTAATCTTTGATCTGTTGGAAGACCTAATTTTCGCTGTAATGCCATATTTCTACCTCCTACTCATCGCCTAATCTTAAGCTCAATCCTAGAGCAGCTAATTTTTGTTCCACTTCCTCTAGAGATTTTCTACCTAGATTTCTAACCTTCATCATGTCATCCATGGATCTCTCTGTAAGCTCTTGAACAGTATTTATACCTGCTCTCTTTAAGCAATTATAACTTCTTACAGATAAGTCTAGTTCTTCAATTGTCATTTCTAAAACCTTTTCTTTTTTATCTTCTTCTTTTTCCACCATAATCTCAACATTATTTGCATGATCAGTTAAGGTCATAAATAGCTTAAAATGCTCGATTAATATTTTAGAAGAAAGACTCAGCGCTTCATCCGGTTTAATAGTACCATTAGTCCATATTTCAATAGTCAATTTATCATAATCTGTAAATTGACCAACTCTAGTACTTTCAGTGCTAAAATTAACTCTCTTAACAGGGGTGTATATAGAATCCACGGCTATTGTTGATATAGGTAAATCATCACTCTTATTCATTTTTTGTGACACATAACCTTTACCTCTCGCAACTGATATCTCCATATATAACTTACTTCCATCATCTAAAGTAGCAATATGTAATTCAGGATTGACTATCTCTACATCTCCATCAGTTTTTATATCTCCAGCACTAATTTCTCCTGGACCCTTAGCATCTATATATATTGTCTTTGGTCCTTCACCTAACATCTTAAGTGAAAGACCCTTAATGTTTAATATTAATTCAGTAACATCTTCCTTAACTCCGGGAACCGTTGAAAATTCATGAAGAACTCCATCAATTTTAACAGCATTAGCTGCCACACCTGGAAGTGAAGACAAAAGCACTCTTCTTAAAGCATTTCCTAAAGTAGTTCCATATCCTCTTTGCAGTGGCTCTACAATGAACTTACCATAAGAACCATCTTCATTTAAATCAATACATTCAATTTTTGGTTTTTCTATTTCTAACATAATGAGACCCTCCCTTTATAATAAATAACAACTTATATGAGGGCAACTGATTTTACTTAATTATTTGCTGTAAAGCTCAACTATTAATGTTTCATTAACTGGTACATCTATATCTGCTCTTGATGGTTCTGAAACTATTCTTCCTTCGAAATTTGCAGGATTAGTTTGTAACCAACCTGGTAAAGTCTTTGGATTTTCAGCAAACCCCTTAAATTTCTCATAGGTTCTGCTTTTTTCAGAAACAGTTATAACTTCATTAACTGACACTTTATAAGATGGAATATCAACTTTCTTACCATCTACTTTAAAGTGACCATGATTTACCAATTGTCTTGCTTCAACTCTTGAGTTGCCATATCCCAATCTGAAAACTACATTATCAAGTCTCATCTCTAAAAGCTTTAATAGGTTTTCGCCTGTGATTCCCTTAATTTTATCAGCCTTTTCATAATATGTTCTAAATTGACTTTCTAAAACTCCATAAACTCTTCTAGCTTTCTGCTTTTCTCTCAATTGAATACCATAGTTAGATACTTTTTTTCTTCCTTGACCATGTTGTCCTGGTGCATATCCTCTTCTTGAAAACGCGCACTTGTCTGTATAACATCTATCTCCCTTAAGAAATAGTTTTAATCCTTCTCTTCTACATAATCTACAGGTTGCTTCTGTATATCTTGCCATTTTAGTAACACCTCCTTATACTCTTCTTCTCTTTGGTGGTCTACAACCGTTATGTGGTATTGGAGTAACATCCTTTATTAATGTAACTTCTAACCCAGTGGCTTGTAATGATCTTATTGCGGCTTCTCTTCCTGCGCCAGGTCCCTTTACATATACTTCAACACTTTTTAAACCATGTTCCATTGCTGCCTTAGCTGCTGTTTCAGCGGCCAAAGTTGCTGCAAATGGTGTGCTTTTCCTTGAACCTTTAAAACCAAGCCCACCTGCGCTAGCCCATGCTAATGCATTTCCGACAGTATCAGTTAATGTGATTATGGAATTGTTGAAAGTGGACTTTATATGAGCAGCGCCATGCTCAACATTCTTTCTTTCTTTTTTTCTTCTAGTTTTTTTAACTTTTGATGCTTGAGCTACCATTCTCATACCTCCTTACTATTTTTTCTTCTTTGCTCCTATTGCTCTCTTTGGACCTTTTCTGGTCCTTGCATTAGTTTTAGTCTTTTGCCCTCTAACAGGAAGACCTTTTCTATGTCTGATTCCTCTATAACATCCTATTTCAACCAATCTCTTGATATTTAAGGAAGTTTCTCTTCTAAGATCTCCTTCAACTTTTTGATTCTTGTTAATATAATCTCTTAAAGTATTAACTTCTGTTTCGGTAAGATCTTTTACTCTTACATCTGGATTGATCCCAGTACTCTTAAGAATCTTTTGAGATGTTGGAAGTCCTATACCAAATATATAAGTTAGTCCAACTTCAACTCTTTTTTCCTTTGGTAAATCTACACCTGCGATTCTAGCCATTAAATTTTACACCTCCTGCTACAATTTTAAATCCACAACTTTACGCTGTTTAATCTCTAATATTTAGTATTATTGTATATAATAAAGCTTCAGGATAATAAAACAAATAATATTTTATTACAGCCGCCCTAAAACACTTTAACCCTGTTTCTGCTTGTGTTTAGGATTTTCACAGATAACCATTACTCTGCCTTTTCTTTTAATTATCTTACATTTTTCACATATTGGCTTTACAGATGATCTTACTTTCATGGTTAAACCTCCTTATTACTTAGCTCTCCAAGTTATCCTACCCCTGGTTAAATCATAAGGTGATAACTCTACAGTTACTTTATCTCCAGGTAATATTCTTATAAAATTCATTCTTAACTTACCTGAAATATGTGCTAGTATAACATGTTTGCTTTCTAATTCTACCTGAAACATTGCATTTGGTAAAGATTCTAAAACTACTCCCTGCATTTCAATTACATCATCTTTTGACATAAGGTAATCAAACCTCCTTAAATATACCTATGAACTTTTAAACTTTCTTTTAGTATAGAATTGCTTATTTTCTTATTTGATAGAAGTAAATTACTAATCTCTTCTTCAAAATATTCTGTGAAAATAAGATGTTTAATTTTTTTCTTCTTAGGTGTTTCAAAAGTCCTGAGTTTTCCATCACTAACTAAAACGTAATCAGAACTAATTATTTCTATAATAATGAAACTTTTGCCTTTATCTCTTCCAGCTTTAGAAATAACTATTCTCCCTAATATATTGTCCTCATTCAAATTTGCACCTCAGCAATAAGCATTTGTCTTAATCCTCATTATAATACTGTTAATATTTCAACTCCACCATTTAATAGGGCAACTGTATTTTCATGATGGGATGATAGACTACCATCCGCTGTAACTACTGTCCAGCCATTTCCTTGTACTTCTACATGATATTTACCTATGTTAACCATAGGTTCAATAGCTATCATCATACCATGAGCTAGTAGCGGTCCTCTTCCTGGCCTTCCAAAGTTTGGAACCTCTGGGTCTTCATGCATCTCTCTGCCTATTCCATGACCTACAAATTCTCTTACTACGGAGAATCCTCTTTGTTCTACATGCTTTTGAATAGCTGAAGATATATCCCCTAATCTATTACCAACAATAGCAAATTCCACACCTTTATAAAAACTTTCTTTAGTATTATTGATAAGATCTTGAGCTTCTTTCGTTATTACTCCAACTGGGAAAGTTCTAGCGGCATCACCTTGAAAATCATTTAAAACAGCACCACAGTCTATGCTCACAATATCTCCTTCTTCTAAAACTCGTTTACCTGGAATTCCATGTACAACTTCCTCATTAATTGATATACATAAAGAAGCTGGGAATCCTTGATATCCTTTAAAAGAAGGCTTTGCACCATAACTTAATATTATCTCTTCTGCAATTCTATCTATTTCTATAGTTTTTATTCCAGGTCTTATTACCTCTTCTAATCTAGCAAGGGTTTCAGCAACTACCTTACCCGCATGCCTCATATACTCGATTTCTTTTTCATTTTTTATAATTATCATTATATATCGCTCCCCAGGATACTACAAATGCTATTAAATACTTCATCTATCCCCTGGGTGCCATCAACCAAGGAAAGTTTTCCTTTGCTTTGATAATAATCAATAACTGGAGCAGTCTGACTAAAATATACCTCTAATCTCTTATTAACAGTATCTTGAGAATCATCACTTCTTTGTACAATCTTACTGCCGCAAAGATTACAAATATCCTTTACCTTAGGAGGATTAAACTTCAAATGATAACTCGCACCACATTTAGGGCATATTCTCCTGCCAGTCATCCTTTCTAGGATGAAATCTTTAGGAACATTAAGTATCAAAGCTGTTGTCAAGCTGATTTTATGTATACAAAGATAATTATCTAAGACTTCAGCTTGATTAACAGTACGTGGAAATCCATCTAATAAAAAACCATCACTACATTCTTCTGAATCTAGTTTCTCTTCTACTATACTAATGGTTAACGGATCAGGTACTAACTGACCTTTATCCATATATTTAGCAGCTTCAATTCCAAGTTCCGTGTTTTCTTCGATATCTTTTCTAAAGATATCGCCTGTAGAAATATGTGGTATCTTATATCGTTCACAGACATTTTTTGCTTGAGTACCTTTACCAGCTCCTGGAGGTCCTAACAAAATTAATCTCAATTCTATCATCTCCGATTAAATTATTTCAGGAATCCTTGATAATGCCTCATAACTAATTGGGACTCAATCTGTCTAACAGTATCTAATGATACACCTACCATAATAAGTAACATTGTACCACCAAAACTTATATCTTTAAAATTAGTATATCCTTGAATCAAAACTGGAAATATAGCGATAACAGAGGCAAATAAACCACCTAAAATTGCTATTCTAGTTAATACTCCACTTATATACTTTGCTGTAGCTTCACCTGGTCTAATGCCTGGTATAAAACCTGAAGATTTGTGAATATTTTCTGCCATTTCATCAGGTTTAAAAGTAACTTCTGAGTAAAACCAAGTAAAGAACACAATTAAAATGAAATATATTAAAGAGTATTGCCATGTATAATCTTTGAATACACTACCATTACCCATAACCAATCTATAGAAAGCTGAATTAGTTCCTGTAAATTGTGCAATAGTAGCTGGGAATTGCATTACCGACATAGCAAAGATTATTGCAATAACCGCTGTTCCATTTATATTTATTGGTATATGTGTTGACTGACCCTTATAGGTTTTTCCTGCAACTGTTCTACCAGCATATTGTACTGGGATTCTTCTTTCTGCTAAGCTAGCTATTACAACTGCAACAAACATTGCTATAACAACCAATACAAACCCTACAACTTCAACTATATTTATACTTCCTGTTGTGGTATAACTTACAATTTTTACACCAATATCTGGCATCCTTGAAACTATATTAATAAAAATAAGTAAGGAAACACCGTTTCCAATACCTTTTACTGTTATTTGTTCGCCTAACCACATTAAGAAAGTTGAGCCAGTTATCAAAACTAGCATAATGATCATAATATTCCATATGGAGTTACTTGTAACTGCACCTAACTGAGTCATAATTGCATATTGTCCAAAAGCTTGAATCAACCCAAAGGCTACAGCACCATAACGTGTATAATTCTGTATTTTCTTTCTGCCATCTTCCCCTTCTTTAGATAACTGTTCCAAATAAGGAATAGCTATTGTAAGCAGTTGAATTATAATACTAGAGTTTATGTAAGGCACAACTCCCATGGCAAAAATACTACAACGAGCAAAAGCTCCACCGGATATTAAATTGTAAAAACCAAATAATGTACCCTGGTTACCTAAGGATGTTAACTTCGATGCGTCTACGAAAGGTACAGTTATAAAATTACCAAATCTGAAAATCACTAGCATTGCTAACGTAAAAAAAATTCTCTTTCTTAAATCAGCAACCTTCCAAGCATTTCGTAGGGTTGATAGCATTTATATCACCTCAACTTTTCCCCCAGCCGCTTCTATCTTTTCGATCGCTGCTTTAGAGAATTTTTTTGCTTTTACAGTCAGATTTTTCTCAAGATCACCATTGCCTAATATCTTTACTCCGTCTCTGATCTTTCCTATGATGCCATGTGCAGCTAATAATTCTGGTGTAACTTCAGTACCATCTTCAAATACATTTAATCTATCAACATTTATTGCAACGTATTCCTTAGCAAATATATTTGTAAAACCTCTTTTAGGAAGTCTTCTATATAATGGCATCTGTCCACCTTCAAAACCAGCCTTAACACCACCACCTGATCTAGAGTTTTGTCCTTTTTCACCCTTACCAGAATTTCTTCCAGTACCAGAACCAGTACCTCTGCCTATTCTCTTTGGTTTCTTTCTAGCTCCTTTTGCTGGACCTAATTCATGAAGTTTCATGTTTTCCACCTCCTGTATTACATATTAGTTTATGAATATAATCATTAGTAAGGTTTACATTCATTTTACCACAAATATTTTTAAATCTAAATATTATGCTTCTTCAACCTTTAATAAATAGCTAACTTTGTTTATCATTCCCATTATTTCTGGGCAATCCTCATGTTCAACAATTTTGCCTATTTTTCTAAGGCCAAGTGCATTTACTGTAGCTATATGATCTTTCTTTCTTCCAATTAAACTTTTTACTAATGTTATTTTAAGCTTAGCCAAGGTAATCCCTCCTAACCTAAAATTTCTTCAACAGTTTTTCCTCTAAGTTTAGCTATATCTTCAGCTGTTCTTAATCGGGATAAACCATTTATAGTTGCATTAACCATGTTTCTAGGATTGCTTGTTCCTAAAGATTTTGCTCTTACATCTTTAAGACCAGCCAATTCTAATACCGCTCTTGCAGGTCCACCAGCAAGTACTCCAGTACCTTCTGCTGCTTGCATTATTAAAACTCTACCAGTGCCGAAAACGCCTTCAATATTATGAGGTACTGTAGTTCCAACCATTGCAACAGCTACAATATTCTTCTTAGCATCTTCTACACCTTTTCTAATAGCTTCTGGAATCTCGATTGATTTTCCGAGTCCAACTCCTACATGACCGTTTTCGTCTCCAACGACCACTAAAGCACTAAATCTGAAGTTTCTACCACCCTTTACAACTTTAGCAACTCTATTTATAAAAACAACTTTTTCTTTTAGCTCAAGTGTACTAGGATCAATTCTCATTTCTTTCCCTCCTTAATTAGAACTCTAAGCCGCCTTCTCTTGCTCCTGCTGCAAGTTCTTGAATTCTTCCGTGATAAATATAGCCACCTCTATCAAAAACAACTTGTTTTATTCCTTTATCAATCGCTTTTTTAGCAATTATTTCACCAACTAATTTAGCTGCTATTTTATTACTACCAACTTCCATTGAAAAGTCTTTATCAATAGTGGAGGCAGCAACCAATGTTATGCTAGATACATCATCTATTAATTGTGCATATATATTCTTAGCACTTCTGAAAACTGCTAACCTTGGTCTCTCAGCTGTTCCAGCTACTTTTTTACGTGCTCTGAGATGACGTCTTAATCTATAAGCCTGTTTATCAGTCTTTTTAAACATAAGCTTCTCTCCTTTCCATTATTTTTTACCTGTCTTACCTTCTTTACGTCTAATTACTTCATTATCATACTTAATTCCCTTACCTTTATATGGTTCAGGTTTTCTCCAGGTTCTTATATCTGCTGCAACTGATCCTACTAGTTCTTTATCAATACCTTTTACTATTATTCTAGTTGGTATTGGTATCTCAAAAGCTACTCCTGGTTCAGGAACAACCTCTACTGGATGAGAAAATCCTAAACTCATAACAAGCTTAGTGCCTTGAAGTTGAGCTCTATAGCCTACTCCAACAAGATCTAAAGTTTTTTGGTATCCAGTTGTTACACCAATAACCATATTGTTTATCAATGCTCTAGTTAAACCATGTAAGGATTTGCTTTCTTTGCCATCATCATTTCTTGTTACAACTATATTATTATCTTCAATATTAATATTGATTTTCTTATGCATAGGTTTTACTAACTGACCTTTAACACCTTTGACAGTAACTACATTATCGCTACCAATATTAACTGTAACTCCACTAGGTATTTCTATTGGAAGTTTACCAATTCTTGACATATTTGCACCTCCTGTACTCCTAATTAGTTCGTAACACTTATTCATAATTAAGTTTTTAACCCTATACTGAATTATGAATAAATTACTCTACTTTATTTTAAAATAATTCAAAATAAATGTTCACTACCAAATGTAGCAAATCACTTCTCCACCTAGTCCCAATTTTCTAGCCTCTTTATCCGAAACTATCCCCTTAGAAGTAGATACAATAGCTATTCCAAGACCATTTAATACCTTAGGAACTTCTTCTTTCCTAGCATATACTCTTAAACCAGGCTTTGAAATTCTTTTAAGTCCTGTAATAATTCTTTCTTTCGTACCGCCATATTTCATTGCTAGTCGAAGCATAGGAACAACGCCATCAGCATATTCTTCTACGCCTTTCAAATAACCTTCTTGAACCATTATGTTAACCAATGCCTTCTTAACATTAGAAGAAGGAATTTCTACTATTGCATGTTTTACCATATTAGCATTTCTGATACGTGTTAATAGATCTGCTATAGGATCAGTCATAACCATTTAAAGTGCCTCCTTTCATATAATACGTATTACCAACTTGCTTTCTTACACCCAGGAATTTGTCCCTTATAGGCTAGTTCTCTGAAGCAAATACGGCATACCCCAAATTTACTCAAAACAGAATGGGGTCTTCCACAAATCCTACACCTAGTATAAGCTCTTGTTGGATACTTTGGTGTTTTGTTCCATTTTTCAATTAAAGCTTTTCTTGCCACAATTTCCCCTCCTTATACTGATGCAAATGGCATGCCGAGGAATCTCAATAATTCTCTTGCTTCCTCGTCTGTCTTAGCTGATGTAACAAATATTATATCCATACCTCTTACTTTATCAATTTTATCATATTCAACTTCTGGAAAGATTAATTGTTCTTTAATACCTAAAGAATAATTTCCTCTACCATCAAAGGATTTATCAGAAACTCCTCTGAAATCTCTAACCCTAGGAAGCGCAACATTCATAAACTTATCAACAAATTCATACATAAATTGTTTTCGGAGTGTTACTTTACAACCAATTGGCATATTCTCTCTTAGTTTAAAATTTGCAATTGACTTCTTTGCCTTTGTTGCTATAGGCTTCTGTCCACAGATAAGCTGCATATCAGCCATAGCTGATTCAAGAACCTTTGCATTTTCTTTTGCTTCTCCAACACCCATGTTGATAACAACCTTTTCAAGTCTTGGAACTTCCATTATGTTTTTATATCCAAATTTTTCCATCATGAATGGAATAACCTGATTATCATATATTTCCTTTAACCTTGGAACCATTAGTCAAACCTCCTTCCTAATCTAAAATGTTTCTCCACATTTCTTGCATACTCTAACCTTTGATCCATCATCTAAAATAGTACTTTTAATTCTGGTTACAGATTTGCATTTAGTACAGTAAAGCATCACTTTAGAACTAAATATAGTAGCTTCTTGTTTAACTCTTCCACCCTGCATATTTTTTCTACTTGGTTTCTGATGTTTAGTTACAATATTCACACCTTTTACTAATACCTTACTAGCTGTAGGTGAAACTTGAATTACTTCACCAATTTTACCTTTATCTTTACCAGATATAACCATTACATTATCCTTTTTTCTAACGTGTACTCTATTTAAACTCATCCTAACCACCTCCTATCTATAGAACTTCAGGTGCTAATGAAAGAATTTTTATAAAATCCTTATCTCTTAGCTCCCTAGCTACTGGTCCGAAGATACGAGTTCCTCTTGGCTGTTTATCATCTTTGATTATAACTGCTGCGTTCTCATCAAATCTGATATAAGAACCATCTTTTCTTCTAAGACCTTTAACAGTTCTTACTATTACAGCCTTCACAACTTCGCCCTTTTTAACAACACCGCCTGGTGTTGCGCTCTTAACGCTAGCTACTATTATATCTCCAACATTACCATATTTCCTTAGTGAACCACCTAAAACTCTAATGCACATAATTTCCTTAGCTCCGGAATTATCTGCTACTCTAAGTACGGTCTGCTGCATTATCATATAAGACCCTCCTTTCAGCTGATATTACTTTGCTTTTTCTAATACTTCGACTAATCTCCATCTTTTATCTTTAGATAAAGGTCTAGTTTCCATAATTAATACCCTATCATTAATTTTTGCATCATTATTTTCATCATGAGCCTTAAACTTTGTTGTTCTATTAATTATCTTTCCATATAATGGATGTTTAACTTTAGTTTCAACAGCTACTACAATTGTCTTTTCCATTTTATCAGAAACGACCTTACCCATTCTTGTCTTTCTATTTCCTCGCTCCACTTAAAATTTCCTCCTTTCGATTTTACTGCTCGTAAGCTCTTAATTCTTCTTGTCTGAGGATGGTTTTAACTTGGGCTATAGATTTCTTAACCTCTTTAATCTTCATTGGATTCTCAAGTTGTCCTGTAGCTAACTGAAATCTTAAGTTAAACAATTCAGCTTTGAGCCCATTAAGTTTTTCTACTAATTCTGTAGGAGCATTATCTCTTAAATCTTCTAACTCTCTAGCCTTCATTTGCTTCACCACCCACTTCTTCAAAATCAGACTTTAAAACGAATTTAGTTGAAATTGGAAGTTTATGAGACGCAAGTCTCATAGCTTCTCTAGCAACTTCCTCGGTAACTCCTGATAATTCAAATAAAACTCTACCTGGCTTAATTACAGCTACCCAATACTCTGGAGATCCTTTACCAGAACCCATACGAGTTTCAGCAGGTTTTTCAGTTATAGGTTTATCAGGAAATATTTTTATCCAAAGCTTTCCGCCTCTTTTTATATATCTATTAATTGCTATTCTGGCAGACTCTATTTGGTTACTTGTAAGCCAACCACATTCAGTTGCTTGTAGTCCAAAATCACCATAAGCAATAAAATTGCCTCTAGTCGCTTTGCCTTTCATTCTGCCGGTTTGCACTTTACGATGTTTAACTCTCTTAGGCATTAACATATCGTATTCCTCCTTCCTTCTATACGCTAGCTTCTTCCTTTATAACTTTCTTAACTGGAAGAATCTCGCCTTTATATACCCATACTTTTACACCGATTTTACCATAGGTTGTATCGGCTTCTGCGAATCCATAATCTATATCTGCTCTTAGTGTTTGCAGTGGAATTGTTCCTTCATGATATTGCTCAGTTCTAGCTATTTCAGCTCCACCAAGTCTTCCAGCACATGCAGTTTTAATTCCCTTTACTCCATTAATTCTCATTGCTCTTTGTATAGACTGTTTCATAGCTCTTCTAAAAGAAATTCTTTTCTCAAGTTGAGCTGCTATGTTTTCAGCAACTAATTGAGCATTACCATCTACACCCTTTATCTCAACAATATTGATACTAATAGCTTTATCTATAACTAATGCTACTAATTCCTTCTTTAAAGCTTCTATTCCAGCTCCGCCTCTTCCTATTACTATTCCAGGTTTAGCTGTAAAAATATTTATTTTTATCCTTTTTGAAGCTCTTTCAATCTCAATCTTTGATATACCAGATGTATACAATCGCTTTTTAATAAATTTTCTGATTTTGATATCTTCAATTAAATTATCTGCGAAAGTCTTCTTATCAGCATACCATCTAGCATCCCAATCTTTTATAATACCAACCCTAAGGCCATGTGGATTAACTTTCTGTCCCACTAAATACTCCTCCTTTTTAAGCTCTTTCCTTTACTACTAGAGTTATATGACTAGTTCTTTTGTTAATTCTAAAAGCTCTCCCTTGTGCATGAGGTTGCATTCTTTTAAGTATTGGACCTGAACAAGCGTATGCTTCTGATACTATTAAATTACCTCTATCTAAAGATAGATTGTTCTCAGCATTTGCTACAGCAGATTTCAACACTTTATCTACAACTACAGCAGCATCTCTTGGAGTAAATTTTAATATTGCAAAAGCCTGATTTACATCTTTACCTCTAATCAAACTTAAAACTACTCCTACTTTCATCGGAGACATTCTTATATATTTAGCTATCGCTTTAGCTTCCATTTGTGGTTTCCTCCCTTCAAGATTATCTTAATCCTGATGATTTTTCTGTATGAGCTGCATGACCTTTAAAAGTTCTTGTAAGTGCAAATTCACCAAGCTTATGTCCTACCATATCCTCAGAGATATAAACTGGAACATGCTTTCTGCCATCATGAACAGCAATCGTATGACCAATCATCTGTGGAAAAATAGTTGAACTTCTTGACCAAGTCTTAATCACTTTCTTTTCTCCAGCTTTATTTAAATCGATAATCCTCTTTAATAAAACTTCTTGAACAAAAGGTCCTTTTTTTACTGATCTACTCAATTATTTGGCCTCCCTTCATAAATATCTGGGAGAAATTTAGTTCTCCCTACTATATAATAATTAAAAAGAAATTAATTATTTTAATTATTTTGTATTTCTTCTCTTAACTATCAATCTATCAGAATACTTGTTATGCTTTCTGGTTTTATATCCAAGAGCTGGTTTACCCCATGGAGTCATTGGACCAGGATGCCCTACTGGTGCTTTACCTTCTCCACCACCATGTGGATGGTCATTAGGATTCATTACTGATCCTCTGACTGTTGGTCTAACGCCTAAATGTCTCTTTCTTCCGGCACTTCCTATATTAACTATTTCATGCGTAAGATTAGAAACTATTCCTATAGTTGCACGGCATTCTATTCTAACACGTCTCATTTCACCACTTGGTAATCTGAGCTGAGCATAGTCGCCTTCCTTAGCCATAAGCTGTGCAGATGATCCTGCAGATCTTACTAACTGGCCACCTTTACCAATGTTTAATTCAACATTATGAATTATAGTACCTACTGGGATATTCTTGATTGGAAGTGCATTTCCATTTTTTATATCTGAATCAGGACCGGAAATTATAACATCTCCAACTTTTAATCCAACAGGAGCTATTATGTATCTCTTCTCACCATCAGCATAAGCAATCAATGCAATGTAGGCTGTTCTATTTGGATCATATTCTATTGTGAATACTTTTCCAGGTATATTATCTTTAGTTCTTTTAAAATCTATAATTCTATATTTCTGTTTCTCTCCGCCACCAATGTGTCGAACAGTTATTTTACCTTGTGCGTTTCTTCCGCCACTCCTCTTTTTAACTCTTAGTAAGGATTTCTCTGGTACATTTGTTGTTATTTCTTCAAATGTAGACATTGTCATCCCTCTTCTTGAAGGAGTAGTAGGATTAAACTTCTTAACTGCCATCTATTTATTCCCTCCTTGAAAGCTTCTCTGGCATTCCGCCAATAACGCTATATTTTGTACTTTTCAATTTACTATTTACATTCCATCAAAGAACTCAATAGTTTTACTTTCTTCTGTAAGCTTTACTATTGCTTTTTTATAATCTGGTCTTTTACCTATGTGAACTCCAACTCTTTTCATCTTTCCCATAGTCTTCATGGTATTTACTTTATCTACCTTAACACCAAATATTTCTTCAACAGCCTTTTTAATCTGTACCTTATTTGCATGTATATCCACAATGAAGGTGTACTTTTTCTGCTGCATAGAAGCCATACTTCTTTCTGTTATAACAGGCTTTCTGATTATATCATGATTGTTAAAATTCATTATGCATACACCTCCTCAATTTTTGATACAGCTTCCTTAGTAATAATAAAATTCTCATATTTTAAAATATCATAGACATTTATATTATTTACTGGGATTATAGAAACATTTTCAATGTTTCTAGCTGACTTATATACATTTTCGTCTGACTTTGCAACTATTATAAGAGTCTTTTTAGCTTCAAAAGCCTTTAGCATATTCACTATATCTTTTGTCTTTGGTGCTGAGAGTTCAAGACTTTCAAGTACAATAATTTCATTTTCTACAACTTTAGAAGTTAAAGCTGATAGCATTGCAACTTTTCTCATAGACTTTGGTACTGATGTTCTATAACTCCTTGGCTTTGGTGCAAAAACAACACCACCATGAGTCCACTGAGGTGATCTAGTTGAACCTTGTCTGGCTCTACCAGTTCCCTTTTGTCTCCACGGTTTAATTCCGCCTCCGGAAACCTCTGCTCTTGTTAAAGCTGATTGAGTTCCTTGTCTTTTGTTTGCTAGTAGTGCTACAACAACTTGATGCACTGCATATTTATTGATTTCTACTCCAAAAACTTTGTCAGATAATTCGATATCTCCAACCTTCTGACCTTCTTTATTAAATAATCCTACTGTAGGCATTCTGTATCCTCCTTTCTACAAGACTAAGACTTAACTGAATTTCTTATTACAATAAAGCCTTTATTTGGTCCTGGTATTCCACCTTTAATAAGTATTATGTTCTTTTCAGGCATTATCTTAACTACCTCAAGATTTAATACGGTACTCTTAACATTACCCATATGACCTGGTAAATGCTTATTCTTGAAAGTTCTAGATGGTGAAGATGATGCACCCATAGATCCAGGCGCTCTGTGAAACTTAGAACCATGACTCATAGGTCCTCTATGTTGATTCCATCTTTTAATTGATCCCTGAAAACCCTTTCCTTTGGAAATTCCAGAAACGTCTACTTTGTCTCCAAGTTGAAATACATCAACAAGAATTTCTTGTCCTAAAGTATAAGCACTGCAGTCTTCAAGTTTCAATTCCCTAACAAATCTCTTTAATGGAGCACCAGCTTTTGCAAAATGTCCTTTTTTAGGTTTGTTAACTAACTTCTCTCTTATATCTGAGAACCCTACCTGTATAGCTTCATAGCCATCATTTTCGATAGTTTTCTTTTGAAGAACGACACATGGACCTGCTTCAACAACTGTTACTGGAAGAAGCTTACCATTTTCGTCAAATATCTGAGTCATACCAAGTTTTTTACCTAGTATAGCTTTTTTCATTGTATACACCTCCATACATATTAGCGGATCGATTTCTCGGTCATAATAGTCTCTTAATCAATGTGGTATGTTTTTCATACCTACTATTAAAGTTTTATTTCTATATCAACACCAGCAGGTAAATCAAGTCTCATTAAAGCATCAACCGTCTTGGGTGATGGACTAATAATATCTATCAGCCTTTTATGAGTTCTGATTTCAAACTGCTCTCTTGAATCCTTGTACTTATGTGGTGCCCTAAGTATAGTGATTATATCCTTTTCTGTTGGTAGCGGTACAGGACCAGCTACCTTAGCACCAGTGCTTTTAGCAGTTTCAACAATTTTTTCTGCGGATTGATCTAAAATATTGTGATCAAACGCCTTTAACCTAATTCTAATTTTTTGTTTTGCCATATTAATTCCCTCCTTTTCATGTACGTTTTGCTTCTCACGCACAACAGTGGTAGTTCTGTAAACTGTACCGGGTGTTTCATAAAATGAAACAAAATATACCGATTCAAAACACCTTCGCCCCATTCTAGATGGTGACATACTCGATGAAAATTACCCGGAAGCCCGGCAACTTCTCATCTCATCGCTGTTATAACATCGCAACTATTTTATTTTACACTACTATTATATAAATAACAAGTATTTTTTACATATTATATACGTAAAAGGGAGAAATAATCCCCCTTTTAAAATATATTGTTAATAATTATAAATATAGTCATAATTATTACTCAGTAATTGAAGTAACAACTCCAGATCCTACTGTTCTTCCGCCTTCTCTTATTGCAAATCGTAATCCCTCATCCATAGCTACTGGATTGATTAACTCAACCTTCATATCTATATGATCGCCAGGCATTACCATTTCTATTCCTTCTGGTAACTTTATGTTCCCAGTTACATCTGTAGTTCTGAAATAGAACTGAGGTCTATAACCATCGAAGAATGGTGTATGTCTGCCACCCTCTTCTTTCTTTAATACATAAACCTGACCTACAAATTTGCTGTGTGGATTTACTGTTCCTGTCTTTGCCAAAACTTGGCCTCTTTGTATGTCATCTCTTTGAACTCCTCGAAGTAATGCTCCGATATTGTCCCCTGCCATTGCTTGATCTAGTAACTTTCTAAACATTTCTACTCCAGTTACTATTGTCTTCTTTCTCTCAGCAGTTAACCCTATTATTTCAACTTCGTCTCCTACCTTAAGTATTCCTCTTTCTACTCTACCAGTTGCAACTGTTCCTCTTCCGGTTATTGTAAATACATCCTCTACTGGCATTAAGAATGGCTTATCTATTTCTCTTTCTGGTGTTGGTATAAAAGTATCTACTGCATCCATAAGATCATTTATGCATTTTGTTGCTTCTGGATCATCTGGATTCTCTAATGCCTTTAGGGCACTTCCAACTATTATTGGTGCATCGTCTCCTGGGAAACCATAATCATTTAATAGCTCTCTTACTTCCATCTCAACTAATTCTATTAATTCTGGATCATCTACCATATCTGCTTTGTTTAAGAATACTATTATATACTGTACTCCAACTCTGCTAGCAAGTAGTATATGCTCTCTTGTCTGTGGCATTGGGCCATCTGCTGCACTTACTACGAGTATTGCACCATCCATCTGTGCTGCTCCTGTTATCATGTTCTTTACATAATCTGCATGTCCTGGGCAATCTACATGAGCATAATGTCTATTATCTGTCTCATACTCTACGTGAGCTGTATTTATGGTGATCCCTCTTGCCTTTTCTTCTGGAGCTTTATCTATTTCGTCATACTTTGTTGCTTGTGCATATCCCTTCTTTGATAGAACTGTTGTTATTGCTGCTGTAAGTGTGGTCTTGCCGTGATCTACATGCCCTATTGTGCCAACATTTACATGAGGTTTGTTTCTTTCAAATTTTGCCTTTGCCATTTATTATTCCTCCTTCGAACTTCTAATTTACTATTTTACAAATAACATTTTATAAATCGTCTAAATATTAGTCTCAAAATTAAAACTAAAGAATCTATAAAATCCGAAAACTTATCCAGGCGTTTATTATATATAAATCTATCTCATATTTATTATTAACCTATTAGAAGTTATATAATGAGCCTTGTAATGGGACATTATATGGAGCTCATGACCAGGATCGAACTGGTTACCTCCACCTTACCGAGGTGACGCTCTGCCGATTGAGCTACATGAGCATGCTTATTTGGAGCGGGAAACGGGACTCGAACCCGCGACACCTAGCTTGGGAAGCTAGTGCTCTACCACTGAGCCATTCCCGCAAATTAAGCTAAAATATGCAACTTCTAATTAATGAGAATAAATTAAAATAAAGATAAATTTAAAAAATTGTGATTTTAACCACAACGCTTTTTAATTTTACTACCTGAACTATTATTTGTCAATACATTGAAAATAATTTTTATGGTCGGTGTAAACCTTTAAATAATAAAATTTAATAAGATTTACTCAAACATTTTTCAAGCTTCCTTTTTACCCTTTGAAGAGCGTTATCTATAGACTTAGCATGCCTATCTAGATCACAGGCAATTTCTTGATAGGACTTGCCATCAAGATATGACATCAAAACCTCTAGCTCTAAATCAGAAAGAACCTCCCCTATCTCACTCTCCATGTGAAGAAATTCTTCCTTTCCAATCAACAATTCCTCTGGATCAGTTATCTTCACACCAGATAAAACGTCTAAAAGTGTTCTATCTGAATCTTCATCATAAATAGGTTTGTTTAATGAGACATATGTATTAAGTGGGATATGTTTTTGTCTTGTGGCAGTTTTTATTGCTGTAATAATTTGTCTTGTAACACATAACTCAGCAAAGGCTTTAAATGAAGATAGCTTGTCCTGCCTAAAATCTCTTATTGCCTTATATAAACCAATCATTCCTTCTTGGCAAATATCTTCTTTGTCAGCTCCAATCAAAAAATAAGATTTAGCTTTTGCTCTGACAAAATTCTTGTACTTATTAATAAGATATTCCTGAGCTCTTACGTCACCGTTTTTTGCAAACATTGCAACTTCTTCATCTAGTATATCTTCAAAGGATAAACTTTCAATTTTAGTAGCATAAGCATCTGTATACAAAACTATCCCCCCAAATTGTCAAGTTAAACATCTATGTCCATTATTGATTATACCTTAATAAAACCACACCAGTCAAGATTTTTCAATGGCTTCTGCGAATTTTTTCAAGTTCTTCCAAAATTGATTTTTCAATAGCATCTCCTAATTGATTCCTTTTTTGAGAATATCTTTTTTCTTCTTTTTTCCTTATTTTGTCCTCGGAATTCTTAACTTCTATATAAAATTCATAAGCGGATATTCTTGCAGCTCCTCTTTGAAATACTACCTGTTGTTCTAAATTATCAGAAGTAACAACTGCAACATTTACTTTTCTTCCTATCTTGTTAACAGCTTTTTCTATATAATTATCAGCAGTTTCACTAGTCTTTGTAAAAATCACAGATACATTAGAACGTTCTTCTCTACTTCCATTGTTTCCAGAGATAAGATGGCCATCATAAACTATTATTACTCTGTTCCCGGTAAAACCCGAATAATTTTGCATGATATCTACTAGCTTTTCTCTGGATGCTTCCATACTAACTTCCATAAGGAGTTTTAAATCCTGCCAACTATTAATCACATTATATCCATCAACAAATATAATCTTCACTTTATTTATCCGCGCTTTTCAGGTTTTGAAGTTTTTGTCTTAAAACTTCATACATTAAGATTCCTCCAGCAACAGAGGCGTTTAAAGAAGATATTTCACCAACCATTGGTATTTTTATAAGAACATCACACTTTTCCTTTGTAAGTTTTGATATTCCTCTACCCTCATTGCCAATTACTAATGCACACCCTCCCTTGTAATCTACCTCAAAGCTGTAAGACTGACCTTCCATATCAGCTCCATATACCCAAATTCCTTTTTCCTTAAGCTTATCAATAACATTATTTATATTCGGTACTCTACTCACCTTTACATATTCCACAGCTCCAGCACAAGTCTTATATACTACTGAATTCACACCAACATTTCTTCTTTTAGGAATTATTATTCCATGAACACCACAAGCTTCGGCGCTCCTTATTATTGCTCCCAAATTATGAGGGTCTTCTATTCCATCTAGAATTACAATAAAGGGATCTTCCTTTTTCTCCTGGGCATAAGCAAGAATATCTTCTACATCAAAATAGGTATATGGGGTTATAATAGCGATAACTCCCTGATGCGAACCAGTCTGAGACATTGAATCAAGCTTCTTTCTATCTACTTCTTTAACAATAGCACCTTTTTCTTTTGCCATAGCCAAAACAATAGAAATAGAGCCTTCTAAGTCTCCCTTTGCCACTAGTATTTGCTCAATGGTTCTATCACTTTTCAATAATTCTATTACTGCATTTCTTCCTTCTACTAAATCTTCTCTTAGTTCTTTTTCATTATTAATTTGAGCTTTGCTTTCAGGTTTAGGATCTGAATTTTCCCTTACTTTTTTGTTGTCTTTTACTTTATCATATTTTACTTTATCATATTTTACTTTGTTGTCTTTTACTTTATCGTATTTTACATTATTATCTTTTGCTTTATCATATTTCTCTTTATTATCTTTTGCTTTATCAAATTTGACTTTATTCTCTTTCCCTCTATTGTCGTCTTTTTTATTTATATCTCGCTTTATATATGCCATTTATTTTCCTCCTAAAAAGTTTTCTCTAACTTCTATCCCTTTTCCACAACTCATTTTACCCTCTCTGCAAGCACCCTTCACACAACTTGGTCCTGATGTCTTAAATAGTGTAGGTGCAACTTCCTTTACCAGTTTTAACATTTCTTTTGCTAGGTTCCTTATCTCCCATTGTGCTCTATTACAGCATCTCACATTGAAAAAATTATTTAAGCTTCTTGCATTCATTGTTACCATTATTTTAGTCTCACAGGCATTAGGAAATACATATCTAGCATCCTCCGCAGCTTTTTTCTCTGAACTAAATTTTGTCATACTTTGTGAAAGATATTTATTGTTTAAAGCAATATAAAGTTCACAGTATGCCTCTTGACATTTTTTCATAGCCTCAATAAATATTTTCTTGCTATCTTCAGATTCTTCAATTTCCGGAGGAATTATATATTCAAATTGCTGCAAAGCCACATATCTTTGACTTTGCTGGGAATAGGAGGCTATCCTATGTCTTACTAGCTGATGACTTAGGCTCCTAGATACCCCTTCAATTGCAAAGGTAAAAGAAACATGCTCTATAGGTGACTCATGCCCCACTGATAATAAATTACTTAAAAATTTATCAATATTTTTACTGTCTAAGTCTTCTAATATATCTTCTACACCTACAGGACTATAGCACAATTTAGCAGCAGCAGCAACTAGCATTTCTGGATCTTTTGTATATTGAATAAGTTTAACCTTCATGGTGTTTCCCCTCCCGCATAATATTATCTTTAGATTGCGATTCCATTACACTCAAATCAAGTGTTATAACTAAATCAAGAATATAGTTTAGCCTTTCCTTCTGAGATGTTATATATAAGAAGCCAAGTAACGCCTCAAAACCAGTTGCAGCCTTATACTCTAATAAATCTGCATTTTTAGGAATGGTTCCAGATTTAGTATTTCTACCTCTTTTAAATATAGTTAACTCTTCCTCATCAAATAAATATAATAATTTTTTTGAAATTATATATTGAGACTTTGATCTCACATAAGAAATAGCGTTTAGATTTAGTTTATTTACATTCATATTCCTATTGTTTACTACTAAATGAGTCCTAATATATAAGTCAAAAATTGAATCACCTATATAAGCTAACACTAATGGATTAAGCTGTCTAGCCTCGAATTTAGATAATTGTTCTATGTTATCAAAAAATTTCAATATAATAATTAGCCCCTTTCTTTAGATTATCAATTGTTAAAACTTTTTAATAACCCATCTTACTCCCTGAGGTGTATCTTCTAATATAATTCCTCTTGCCTTTAGATCATTCCTTATTTTGTCTGAAAGAGCCCAGTTTTTATCTAATCTAGCCTGAGTACGCTGTTTTATTAACTCATTTACTTCCTCTTCAAGACTTACCTTTAAAGATTGTTGAAGTATACCAAGCGGTTCCCCCATTTCTCTTATAAGGAATATACATGCCTCAATGAGCTTTTTAGAGGAATTCACCTTTATATTTGTGTTAGTATCCTTTACGAGGTCAAAAATTACAGATATAGCATCTGACGTATTAAAATCATCATCCATTCTTTCTATATATTTTTCTTTAAATATATCCAATTTTTTAATATATGAAGTCTCCTCTTCCTTAAGGTCTTCCACTTCTGACTCTTCCAATAAATTCACTAGATTGCTTAAGGCATTGTTAAGTCTTTCATAAGCAACTTTTGCAGAATCTAACAGCTCTAAACTAAAATTCAGCTGAGTCCTATAATGGGCAGAAAGCATAAATAGTCTTACCACATCTGCATCATATTTTTTTAATATCTCTCTTGCGGTAAAAAAATTGTTTAAGGATTTAGACATTTTCTGATTATTTACATTTATAAAGGAGGCATGAATCCAATAATTTGCAAAAGTTTTACCATTTCTTGCCTCGCTTTGTGCTATTTCATTTTCATGATGTGGGAAAATCAAATCCTCTCCTCCAGCATGTATGTCTATAGTCTCACCTAATAAATTATATGCCATAGAAGAACACTCGATATGCCAACCTGGACGACCTAATCCCCAAGGACTTTCCCATGCAGGTTCTCCAGGTTTTTGGCTCTTCCAAAGAGCAAAATCCATTGGATCCTTTTTTCTTTCATCCACGCTTATTCTTGCACCGGATTGAAGTTCATCTAAATCTTGACCAGAAAGTTTACCGTAATTATTAAACTTCTTAGTGTTAAAATATACATCCCCTTCAATCTGGTAAGCAAAGCCTTTTTCTACAAGTTTTGATACAAAATCAACTATTTCTACGATGAATTCTGTAGCCCTAGGATTAATTG
>Ga0209125_1000763_pt1 | contig 36973 bp, 36 predicted proteins | sample BarGraIncub1131A_FD_184503 | JGI IMG/M metagenome (GOLD analysis project Ga0209125, IMG submission 184503) | Arctic peat soil microbial communities from Barrow, Alaska - Barrow Graham LP Incubations 11-31A (SPAdes) (version 2) | ecosystem: Environmental > Terrestrial > Soil > Wetlands > Peat... | reverse complement strand
ACTTTGAAGGCAATAATATTTTGTAATGGCGGGTGTTGACAAAATAAAGGGACAGGAAGGAAAAACAGGTAAACCGAACATTTTTTCCGTACTCAAACCTTATAAGTTGATGATTTTCGGGCTGATCAGTTTTGCACTGCTGAGCAATGCGGTCAACCTGGTGATTCCAAAGCTGATCTCCCACGCCATCGACGACTTCTCGAAGGGTATCTTCCAGTACGAAAGGATTATCCTTGAGTTTCTTGGTGCTGCTCTGATCATTTTTATCTTCTCTTTTCTGCAGGGATTGTTGCAGACTTTCGCATCCGAAAAAGTAGCCCGCGACTTGCGGACCCAATTTGCCGACAAAATTTCAAGACAGAGTTATTCGTTCATTCTGGAGGCAAATCCCTCCAAACTGCTCACCAACCTGACCTCTGATATTGATTCGGTAAAATTGTTCGTTTCGATGGCTATTGTTTCGCTGGCCTCTTCCATATTTATCGTCATCGGCGCCAGTGCGCTGCTGATTTCCATCAACTGGAGACTGGCACTGTCGGTGCTCATCATCATTCCGATCATCAGCGGCTCCTTCTTCCTCGTATTTCGCAAAGTAAAAGTGCTGTTTAAGAAAAGTCGGGAAGTGATCGACTGGCTCAATAAAGTCATCAACGAAAGTATACTGGGGGCAGCTGTGGTTCGCGTATTGAACTCACAAACAATCGAATACAATAAATTTCTGGAGGCCAACACACAGGCTAAAAATCTGGGTATATCCATATTAAAGCTATTTGCCACACTGATACCGATCATCGTCTTCGTGGCAAACATGGCTTCGCTTGTTATCCTCGCGCTCGGTGGCCATTATGTGATCAATGGTTCGATGTCACTGGGCGATTTTGCAGCCTTCAACTCCTATCTCGTCATTCTGATTTTCCCGATCATAGTTATCGGATTTATCAGCAATTTCATGGTTCAAGCCTCTGTCTCTTACGGAAGAATCCACTCCGTTCTCACTGCCGTGGAAACCGCAGATACAGGCACGGTGAGTTCTACACTGAACGGAAATATTGAATTAGACAATATATCAGTATTTTATGGGGATAAACCGGTCCTGAAAAATGTTTCCATTGAGCTAAAATCCGGTACCCGAACGGCAGTAATCGGTCCGACGGCTGCCGGCAAGACCCAGTTACTATACTTACTCACCGGACTCATCAAACCTGCGGAAGGGAAAATACTATTTGATGGCGTCGATATCAATGATTACAGTAAAGAGACCTTTCAGCATCAGATAGGATTTGTATTTCAGGACAGCATCATTTTTAACATGAGCCTTCGTGAGAACATCGCTTTCAATGAAAAGGTGACAGACGAATCACTCAAAAAGGCAATTGATACTGCTGAACTAAAGGATTTTATCGCGACACTTCCGCAAGGATTGGATACGGAAGTCAGCGAACGCGGGACGAGTCTCTCCGGCGGACAAAAGCAGCGCATCATGTTAGCCAGGGCCTTAGCGCTGAATCCCAAAATATTGTTGCTCGATGATTTTACTGCCCGGGTGGACGGTCAGACCGAAGAGAAAATCCTGAGTAACCTGGAAAAAAACTACCCGGGTATTACTTTATTGTCGGTCACCCAAAAGATTGCTTCAATAGTAAATTACGGTCAGATTATTCTTTTGGAAGAAGGTGAAGTTCTGGCGAGCGGTACCCATGAATCACTCATGGAGAACTCTCCCGAATATGTACAGATTTTTAATTCACAGCGCAGCACCAATCATTATGAATTATAAACTCAACCTCAAAAAGGAGCTGCCTTCCGCCAAAAAAACAGGTACCATCAAGACTTTCAGACAGTTGCTGACATTGATGGGAGAAGAGCGGAAGAACCTTTACATTGCCATGATCTTCATATTCATCAATGCAGGGTTGAATCTTGTGGGGCCTTACCTGATAGGTCATGCCGTCGACAATTTCGTGGTAACCAAACATTATGAAGGAGTGATTCGCTATTCGTACATTCTGGTCTGTGTATTTTTATTCGCAATGGTGAGCGGTTACGCGCAGACGCAATTAATGGGACGGGTGGGTCAGCGGATGCTCTATAATCTTAGAAATTCCATCTTCAACAAACTGCAGGATCTACCGATTGATTTTTTCAATCAAAACAAGGCCGGTGATCTGATTTCCCGCGTTAATAATGATACGGACAAGATCAATCAGTTTTTCTCGCAATCGTTGGTGCAGTTTATCAGCAGCATTTTTACCATGATTGGAGCTGGGATATTCCTTCTTTCCATTAATCTTAAGCTCGGCTTGACGGCCCTGGCTCCTGCCCTTTTTCTTTGGTTTTTCACCAGGAGTATTTCGCCTTGGGTGAAGAACCGAAATGCTGTAAACATGAGGAGTACCGGAAGCCTGAGCGCTGAAATTCAGGAAAGCCTGAATAATTTCAAGGTAATTGTTGCATTTAATCGCCGTGATTATTTCCGTCAGAAATTTGCTGAAGTAAATAACGTGAACTATCAAAGCGCAGTGAATGCAGGCATTGCCAACAACATATTTACGCCGGTTTACGGTTTTTCCTCAAATATCGGACAATTGGTGGTGCTTGCTTTTGGCATCTACCTGATTTCTGTCGGGCAGTTTTCCATAGGTTTGCTCATCAGTTTCCTGGCTTATATTTCGCAGTTTTATAATCCACTGCGGCAGATTGCCTCGTTATGGGCTAACTTCCAGGTGGCTTTGGCTGGCTGGGACCGTATTTCTCAGATCCTTGTCATGGAAAATAACCTGAAGATACTTCCCCTTACCAGGAAAGTGGAGACCGCAGCCCTGTTGTCTTTCCGCAATGTTTCTTTTGCTTATACGCCCGGCAACGACATATTGAAGGATGTAAGTTTCGATCTGGAGCGAAGCAAAACGTATGCATTTGTCGGTCCGACGGGTGGAGGAAAGACCACAACTGCCTCATTGATGGCCAGGTTGTACGACCCGACGGCGGGCCAGATCCTTTTTTATGGCAAGGATATCAGAACTTTGGATTTTGACACCCGCACCGCTTCTATTGGTTTTATCCTTCAGGAGCCCTTCCTGTTCAGCGGCACAATAAGGGACAACATCCTTTACGGAAATAATCTTCACAAGGATATTTCGAATGAAGATCTTTCCAGGGTACTGTCTGATTCAGGACTGGACGGATTACTGGAACGTTTCGAGGGGGGGCTGAGTGCCGAAATCAGATCATCCGGCGATGGGATCAGCCTCGGTCAAAAACAGTTGATTGCCTTTATCAGGGCGGTATTGCGGAAGCCTAAACTGTTGATTCTCGACGAGGCGACTGCTAATATTGATACCGTCACGGAACAGTTGCTGGATGAAATACTGAAGAAACTACCGGAATGCACGACTAAGATTATCATTGCACACCGGCTTAATACCATCGAAAATGCGGATGAGATTTTCTTCGTCAATGCAGGCTCTATTACTAAGGCCGGATCCCTGCACGATGCTGTGAATCTGCTCCTTCATGGTAAGCGGGAAAGTTAGGTGGTGTTAAAATATTTTCTCATCGGTTTTATTTTATCGCATGTTAATTTAAATAAAAAAATATAAATTACGCGTTCAAAAATCTCAATGTATAAATTTTTACCAATTAACAAACTAAAGCGTCAAAAAACCATGAATTCATCCAGAAGAGACTTTATCAAATCAGCATCGATGATGGGTGCAGGTGCTGTATTCATTCCTAATCTTATGAGTTGCTCTCCATCCGGCAGATTGAATATCGCCGTAATTGGCGTGGGCGGCCAGGGGAAGAGTAACTGGAGCAAATGTATCAATCAGAAGGATTCCAAATGGAACGAGAATATTGTCGCCCTTTGCGATGTGGATGACAATCGCGCTGCTGACGCCTTTAAAGCCATGCCAAACGCAAAGCGATTCAAGGATTACAGGGTCATGTTTGACAAGATGCACAAGGAAATAGACGCTGTAATGGTCTGTACGCCTGATCATTCGCATTTTCCTGCAGCCATGGCAGCCATGGAATTGGGCAAACATGTGATAGTAGAAAAACCTCTGGCTCATAATATCTGGCAATTACGGACCTTGAAAAAGGCCGCGCATCATTATGGTGTCATCACCCAGATGGCCAACCAGGGTCATGCCACGAACGGCATCCGATGTATTAAGGAATGGTACGAGGCAGGATTGCTGGGAAATATTACCGAGGTGATCGCCTGGAACGATGGACCCGACTTCGGTTCGAATAAATATTTCAACAAACCGGAAAGTTTTCCACCGAAGGAAATGCCTGTGCCTGCCAACCTGGACTGGGATTTATGGGTAGGTCCTGCCGCTTTTAGGCCTTACAACGATGTTTATTTGCCGAAAACCTGGCGTAGCTGGTTTGATTTTGGCAACGGTGAACTTGGCGACTGGTGCTGTCATACGTTGGATGCGCCATTCTGGTCGCTCGATCTTGGTATGCCGGATGTAGTGGAAGCCGAATTTAAGACTCCGGTGCCGGACAACGGTTTCGTATCGGATAAGGCCATTATTCGATGGGATTTTCCTGCCCGCGGGAATAAGAGCCCGGTTAAGTTACGCTGGCATGAAGGCGGTATCAAACCGGAAATCCGTCCTGAATGGCACCTTGAGAAATTGGGAGGAAACGGCATGATCATGGTAGGCGACAAAGGATGTCTCATGACAGGTGGTCGTCCGAATGATCCACGCATCTTAATGCCGATGCCTGAGTGGGAAGAGTTCAAGAAGAAACTTCCTGAAAAGACTATTCCGAGAACCTTTGAGGAAAATCCGCAAAGGGAATGGATCGATGCCATCAAAAATGGCAAGACACCGGGCTCCAACTTCGATTACGCGACCCAATTAGTGGAAATGTCTCTGACAGGTGTGATGGCTCAGCGATTCAACACCCGCCTTGAGTACGATGCGAAAAACATGAAAGTGACCAATCATCCTGAACTGGATGCCTATATTAAGGAGCCAGCACGCAAGGGATGGGTACATGGAGAGGATCTCTGATCCTTACCAGGAAAGTTTAAGAACAGCTGTGGATTGTAAACTGAAACACGCGAAAAAAAGATTATTCAAATAGTAAGGTTAAACCTTTGTGAATTAATGTTGTCAAATAGTCAAATTTTTAAATTACGTAGTTATGAAAAAATTATTGATGGTGTTTTTAGTTACTATGGTAGCTGTGGGTTCCAGTTTTGCTCAACAACGTGGTGGTACTCCTGAAGAAAGACTTGCAAGAGAAATCGATGGTCTTACAACTGCATTGAGTTTAACCAAAGATCAGGTTGCCAAGGTAACCCCAATTATTATCGATGCGCAGAAGAAACGTTCTGATATGTTTACAAAGATGCGCGAAGGTGGCAATATGGATCGTGACAAAATGCGCGAAGAAAGTACCAAAATGCAAGCTGAAACTGACAAAGCGCTGAAAGCAGCTTTACCAGCTGAGCAGGGAACAAAACTCGATGCATTCCGCAAAAAACAGGCTGAAGAAAGAGCCGCCAGACAGAACAATTAAGAATTACTCTTTTCGAACAAGCTTAGAAACAGGTGTCGTGCGTATTACTCACGGCACCTGTTTTTTTGATGAATTTCTATGTTGCAGAAAAAGGTAGACCGGAATACCGGATAGTATCAAGGCTACCCCGATGGCTGCTTCACGGGGCCTGGTCATGGCTGTATTAAATATCAGGAAGATGCAAAAGAGGATAAAAATAATAGGAACAACAGGATATCCCCAGACCCTGTAAGGCCTGTAGGCATCGGGCATCTTGCGGCGCAGGATGAAGACGCCTAAGGTTGTAGCTCCGTAAAAAATAAACACCGCGAAGACCAACATGTCTGTCAACTGATCGAAGGTCCCGGACAACACCAGTACGCAAGCCCATATTCCCTGCCACAACAAGGAATTAGAAGGAACGTTGGCCTTGTTGATTTTGGCGATGGATGAGAAAAAAAGCTTATCCTTCGCCATCGCAAAATAAGGCCTTGCACCGGTGAGGATGCTTGCATTTGTGCAGCCCAGCGTCGTCAGCAGAATAAGGAGGGAGATGAAGAGAACGCCTCCTGAACCCCAGAAACTCCTTACTGCCTCAACAGCCGCGATCTGATTACCAGCCGCATGAATAGCCTCCAGCTGAGGTATGGATAAAAGAGTCAGGTAAGTGATATTGACCAACAAATAAATCAGGATGACGATGAAAACGCCTATCACAATTCCTTTTGGAATATTTGCATTCGGATTTTTAACTTCTCCCCCGATAAATCCCACTGAGACCCATCCCTGGTAGGCCCAGAAAGCGGCCAACATGGCCGTAAAAAAGGAAGAAACCGTGACGGATCCCTGTGTTAGATTACTAATATTCATATAGTTGTCGGGAGTCGCCTTCACATTACTCAACCCAAATACCACGATCACAAACAATCCCGTAAACACCATATACATGATTGCCCTGCTTACACCTGCTCCGGATTTCAGTCCGGAGATATTCAATGTGGTTAGTAGAAGAATCAATAAAATTGCCGTCAATTTTACCCCGAAATCCTGGAAAGGAAAGAATACCCCGCCAATTGAAAAATCCTGAAAGGAGGAAAATAAATGTGGAACAGGAATTATGCTATTAAGTGATTGGGCAAAAACATAGGCCAGCGAGGAAATCGTGGCTGTCTGAATCACCGTAAAAAGTGTCCAGCCGTAAATAAAAGCGAAAAAACGGTTGTAGATTTTCTTCAAATAAACGAACTCTCCGCCTGTATCGGCCAGCATGCCGGCAACTTCTGCATTACTCAGCGCGCCAAACATCGTGATGATCCCGCCAACAATCCAGGCTAACAATATCCATGCTGAAGAGTGAAGTTCTGCAGCCATCGGTGCAATCTTCTTATAAACTCCTGATCCAATGATATTTGCAATCACAAAAATAATTACATAACCCAAGCCAAGCGATCTGACCAGATTCCTTTGCTTACCCATAATTTCGCTATAATAGTTGATTGAAGGTCATAAAAATAATAAAATATCCCCCGCTTGGCCTCACTATGGGAATAAACATTAATTTGATATTATGAAACATTTAGCGAACTTTGGCATCAAATATTATTTATCAATTCAAACAAAATCCAAATGTCAACCTCCTCATTGAAAAGTACCTTGGCACTTTTATGCATGACTTTTATGTTATTTGCTTTTTCACAGGTGAATGCACAGTCCCTGAATGACATTGAAAAGGGACGGGTATCGTTACCTAACGGATGGAAGTTATCGCCAGTTGGAAAGCAGCTGCCTGTCGGAGATTTACCCCTCAACATCGCGGTAGCGCCTTCTGGAAAGATACTGGCCATAACCAATAATGGTCAGAGCGATCAGAGTATTCATCTGGTGGACACTGAAAAAATGCAATTACTCGATTCAATAATCATCGCAAAAGGGTGGCTCGGACTGAAATTTTCGAAGGATGGTAAATATCTCTATGCTTCCGGTGGAAATGACAACTGGATTATGCGTTATGAGATCAAAAACAATAAGATTGCGCCTTTCGATACCCTGGTAATCGGGAAACGCTGGCCGGAAAAGATATCGATTGCAGGTATAGCCATAGATGAAAAACAACAATTGCTTTATACCGTTACCAAGGAGAACAATTCACTCTATGTATTTGATCTTAAGACTAAAAAGGTAAAAAGCCAGCATCCACTTGGCGGCGAAGGATATACCTGCTTATTATCAGGCGACAATAAAACGCTCTACATTTCGTGCTGGGGTTGTGATAAAATCATTGCATTTGACACCGAAAAACAGACCATCAGGGGCTCTGTTCCTGTCGGGGATAATCCTAATGACCTGTGTATCACCCGAAACGGTAAATACCTGTTTGTCAGCAATGCCAACGACAATTCCGTTTCAGTCATTTCAACTGAGCAAAACAAAGTCGTGGAGGTACTGAATTCAGCACTTTACCCCGACTCCCCGTCCGGATCCACTGCCAACAGCGTGGCTTTGAGTGAAGATGAGAAAACGCTATATATTGCCAATGCCGATAACAATTGCCTTGCCGTCTTCGATGTTAGCAATCCCGGTAACAGCAAGAGCAAAGGTTTTATTCCTACCGGATGGTATCCTACCTGCGTCAGGCTGGTCAAAAACACCATTTTTGTCACGAACGGCAAAGGTCTGACCTCCAAGGCCAATCCTTTTGGACCGAGCCCGTTAAGCAAAGAGGAAGAAGTAGTGCGTCACGCTGATATCAAGAACACAAAAGTTCAATACATTGGCGGACTTTTCCTTGGCACACTTCAGTCCGTGCAAGTACCGGATGAAAAACAGCTGAGTATCTATTCTCAGGCGGTTTATAAAAACACGCGTTATTCTAAAGACAAAGAACTGACCAGCAACGGCGAGAAAGGCAATCCGGTACCGACAAAAATCGGAGACAAATCTCCAATTAAGCATGTTTTCTATATCATCAAGGAAAACAGGACGTACGATCAGGTTCTGGGAGATATGAAAGAAGGAAACGGAGATCCCTCGCTGGTTTTATTCGGAGAAAAAGTCACGCCCAACCAACATAATCTTGCCAGGCAATTCGTGGTGCTTGACAACTTTTATGTCGACGGCGAAGTAAGTGCAGACGGGCACAACTGGAGTCTGGGCGCTTATGCAACCGATTACCTCGAGAAGAACTGGCCAACCAGCTATGGTAACAGAGGAGGATCCTATCCGGGTGAAGGGGAGCGGAAAATTGCCAACGGCAAAAATTTCATCTGGGATATGTGTAAGAAAGCAGGAGTTTCTTATCGCACTTATGGCGAATTTATTTCTGACAGAAAGACTCCCAACCTTGCGTCTTTGGAGGACCATTTCTGCAAAGAATATACAGGATGGGACATGGCAACACGGGACACCGTGCGTTTCCATCAATGGAAGCATGACTTCGATGTACTTCTGGCTCAGAATAAAGTCCCGGCACTGAATACCTTGCGATTCGGCAATGACCACACGGAAGGATTAAGGGTTGGCAGGCCAACTCCAAAAGCCCATGCAGCGGATAACGATCTTGCAGTGGGTCTTTTTGTGGAGTATCTCAGTTATTCCAAAATATGGAATGAATCACTGATTATCATTGTGGAGGATGATGGTCAAAACGGTCCTGACCATGTGGATGCCCACCGGTCCACAACTTATATTGCCGGAGGATTTGTGAAGCAGGGTTTTGTCGACCACACCATGTATTCTACCAGTTCGGCCCTCAGAACGATTGAACTTATATTAGGTCTATCTCCTATGAGTCAATATGATGCTTCAGCTGAACCCATGTGGAGATGCTTCTCCACCTCCGCTACCCATCCGCCTTTCAAGGCAGTGGCAAATCTGGTTGATTTGAATCTTAAAAACTTGGCAGTCAATAAATTATCTATGCTGAGTGAAAAATTTGATTTCAGCAAGGAAGACCGGATACCCGATAAACAATTCAATGAAGTGATCTGGTCGGCCATTAAGGGTAATGACATTCCATGTCCTGCACCAGTTCGTGCAGCATTCGTATCATCTGGAAAGGAGGGCGATGATGATTGAAAACAAGAACATCTCCTGTCAGAGCCCAAAAATCGGGCATGCGGCTAATTAGTTCAGCCTTCGGTAGTAGTTGCAGCGTTAACCAGGTCATCTATTGAGACCTTACGGCTGATATGCCCCAGCAGGTGCTCCAGCTCTTCCGCGCGAAGCATGTCTCTTACTTCGGCGTGCGCCTCGGCAATCTTCAAAGCAATTCCCCTGGAATGGAGATTCTGGTAAAGTTTCTTGATCAATTCCGCGCCTTCGGTATCTACATAAGGGGAGGTACTGAAGTCCCAGATGACACATTTAAGTGTTTCTCCGGAAGCGAGTACTTTTGCGAGAATGCCAATTCTTATATTTTCGACATTAAAATACAAGATTGAAGCCTCAACTCTCAGGAGTAATAACCCGGGTATCAATTCATTATCAGGATGACGGCCAATATCGGTATATCTTTTCGTACCCTGAACGCGCCCCAGGAAGGCAATGTGCGGATTTGAAACCGCTATTAAAATCAATACCACAGAAGCGATTGCTGCCAGAACGACTCCCTTGAGAATCCCAAATACCAGGACACCTGAGAGGGCGATCATGGCTACACTGAATTCCATCCGGCTAATCCTCCAGAGCCGCTTCAATCCTTTTATATCGATGAGTCCGCTGATGGCAAAGAGTAATATTGCTGAAAGAACGACATCTGGTAAATTTTTCAGCAATCCTGTCAGGAACAACAGGCATAATCCGATGGTAAGGGATGCGAATACCAGCGAAAGAGGCGATTTTGCGCCCGCTTTGCTGTTGATTGCAGATTGGGATAAGCCCCCGCTGATTGGAAATCCCTGACCGAAAGCGGTGGCTGCATTGGCTGCTGCCAGGGCGAGAAGCTCCTGACGGGAATCTATTTCGTAACCGGCTTCATTGGCAAGGGTCTTCGCCGCGGAAACACTTTCGATATAGGCGAGCAGGAAACACGCAAATGCCAAGGGGATAATACTGTCTATTTCCGCGATCGTCATGGTAGGAATTTTCCATTCAGGCAATCCTTTTGCAATTTCGCCGGTCAGGGCAAAACCTGAATGGAGGAGCGCTGTGTTGGAGATAACCAGTATGGAGGCGATGACCAGGATGATCGATACCGGCCTTCCTGGTAAGATTTTTTTGCTTGCTATAAGAAAGAGAAGGGAAAGAATGCCGAAAACCAGGACAATCGGATTGGTTTCAGGCAGATGACTGATCAGTGAACCTGCCCGGTCAAAGAATCCAGTACCTCCGCTTACCACTCCGAAAAATTTGGGGAGTTGAGTCAGGGCAATGGTGAGCGCTGCACCCGCTTTAAATCCCAGGAGTACGGATTCACTGATAAAATTAACGAAGTTGTTGAGTCTCAGGAACCAGGCGAGGAGACTGATGACGGCCACCAAAAGAGCCGTCAGGGATGCAATTCCGATCAAATGGATCGCGCTCTCTCCGCTCATGGTCGCCAGGGCAGTTCCTATCAGCAGTGAAATGGCGGAGGTAGGTCCGACAGCAAGGTGCAGCCCTGTTCCAAAAACGGCATAGAACAAACCGCCAATCAGATAACCATAAATTCCGTATTGAACAGGCAGTCCGGCTAATGAAGCATAAGCCATGGAAACAGGGATAGCATAAGCAGCAAGCGTAATTCCTGAAAATGCGTCACTCCTGAGATCTTTCAGGCAATAACTCTTCAACCATTGGGAAGGAGGGAAATAATTGCTCCACATGGAAAAAACTATGAGAATATAAGAGGATACATCATCAGCAGCTATCTTTGTTTTGATACCTCGTCAGCTCTGCTGCGAGGTAGTTCATTTGGAACTACACAAGGTGAATTTTTGTTTAAAAGATGTCTTAACGAACATGCTACCTCTGTCCCCTTGTTCACCTTGACGATATTCACCGCCTGGACCATTGCCTCTCATACCGCCAGACATTCCTCCGCTGCGTCCGCCTCCCCGACTGCCACCCCCGCTGCGACCGCCACCGAATGAACCATTCATATTGCCTCCCATACCTGATGGTCTACCCCCGGTACTTCCGCCCGATGGGCGTTCAAGTGCGTTGACAGTGATATTCATGGTAATCAGTTCATGTAGATTTTTCAAATTGGAAGCAAAAAATTCCTTCAGCGGAATAGCAATTTCATAGATGATGTGCTGGGTATTATCGGCACCAATTGCAATGCTGATATTCTCCCTGTTGTTTAAGGCCAATTCTGAAATATTAGATTTAAACCCTTTACAGGAGACCTTTGTCATTTGTAACTGATAAATTTTAATAAAGTTGTCAGCCGCTTTTTCTTTCTCAAAATTATTCTTACTCATTCTTATTCCCATCACATTCACCCCGGGAAACATAATCTCAGATTTAAACTTTTTCTTATTCTCTTTTGACGACAATCCAATGGTCCAACCCGCGCTCATGAGCTTTTTCATTCTTATCTCGTCATTTACCGTAAAGCATAAATATAAATTATCCTTATCATTACCAACGGCATACATTATTCCGCTGATATCGTCATAAAAATTAAGCGGCTTCGTCCATTCGGTGTCGTTACCATCAATTATAACCGGGTATGAGATCCACCTGGCTTTTGAAACATCTCCCTGCGAAAATAATTGCATCGAAGGTAAGATCAATAATAAACAGAATAAGATGAGGTGCTTCATGACGAAATTGAATATCCCTCATTTGACCTTGCACATTATAATTAGTTTAATGGATGATCAGTTAATTATTGGGAAAGCCGAAAGTTGTTTCTCATTTCCCCTTCTGCTCAGAAGTTATCAGATGTATTCTGGGTTGAGAATGGTGGATTTTGGCACCATACTTCAAAAAACACCCACCACAATGGGAGGGTTGATTTAACCCTGCCAATAGTATCGAATGAGGGTCAGTTTTCAAAAACTTGGCGTGAACTTGGCGTGTCAAAAAAAAGACACCCACAAATTACTTGTAAGTGCCTGATTATCAATGTGACCCTGGAGAGACTCGAACCCCCAACCTTCTGATCCGTAGGAAGTTACTTCAGGTTTATAAACGGCTGAATTTTAGTTATTTATAATGGGTATATTTTAGCTTACAAAGAATTTACAAAGACCACTTTTCAACCCTCTGACAAAAGTACTGATCTTTTGCCTAAAATTTCCCCCGTTTTTAATCTACCTCCTGGCATTTCGATCGACAATTTTTATCAGGTTGTACAGCTCAACAACATCGTCCAATCTCAAATCAAAATCATCGAAAAGGGGATTTAAAGAGTGACATTTAATCACACAGGTCTCACAATCATGCTCAATAATATTCTTGATGCTTATCCCTTCTTTATGTACAATAATGAAATTCCAATCCCTGATTTGAAGTTTGCTTTGCCACAATTCTCGTTTTACCTCTCTTCCTAAAACAATGTCACGATCGCAAACTGAATCACGAGTTCCGTCGTCCATGCTATCGCCATCCACTTCAAAACACAAATATCTTCCTTTGTATTCCCGGTCAACAATAACTTGTCGGGTCGGTAATGTTTCGATATACTCCATGTCTCCATATCCAGCGAATAATCCCGCTTTCCCTCTAATAGGTACAAGAGGAACATTTATATAATCCAAATCCGCCAATGCTTTGCCATTTCCTGAAGTTTTATCCAGGAAAATTGAGCCATTTTCATTGGCTACCCAATCCGGATTAACATTATAGGTTATCTTTAAAAGCATTATTGATCTCTCTGATAGGTTTTTAACCCTACCTCTCTCTATATCAGAATAACTCCCTTGTTTCAGTCCTAGACTGGCAGAGAATTTATCCTGGCTCAATCCATAATGAGTTCTTATTTGTTTCAGTCTTTCAGGGAGTTCCATTTTATTGTTATTTAGTCTGTATTTTAATAATAGAATACCTATGCCATATTAAACAACATATTTGCTTTATATATAGACTAACTATATCTTTGTATAGATTCTGTGGCAAATATATAAAAAGTTTGCAAACTAATTAAGTAAATATTAAGTAAAATTATTTATGACTAACCTCGAGACCATCCAAAAAATTAAACTGGCCCTCCGCAGTGGAGACCAACTTGAAATTGCGAAAAAAGCAGGCTTCTCAAAACCCTGGGTAAACCAAATACTCAACTGCAAACAGGGAGCTGCAAATCATCAGGCTCAAAAAGTTGTTATCGAAGCGGCCCTGGAAGTGATCGAAAAACGCCGAATCCGTGAAAGTAGAAATGCCAAAGAGAACTCAGAAAAAGTAAAAGCAATACTCGGATAATATGCAATTCCCAATGACAATATCCGATAAACCAGAACTGAACCGCCTAATCCGGGACATTGCAAAGGAGGTTGCAAAACAAATAGTACCGGAAAACAAGAAACCATTCATGTCCAAACAAGATTGTTACCGGGAAACTAAAAGCAGGACTCTAGTGGATCGTGCAATAGAAAACCGATCACTGAAACTCCGCACCAAGGAAGGTAGAGTCGGAATCCCCAGAAAAGAATTTGATACCTGGATTCACAGGATTCAATAATAAAAACATCACCCACGTTCTTATCTGTACCAGCCCCTGTGGTGGGGCAAACGGCCGGAGCAGGGCTATTCTGAGTTATACCTCAGAAAAGTCAGGAGCAGCGAAGGTTTCGATTACCAACCGGCCGCCAAATTTATAATCCTCTCTTGACTCACACAAACAAAAACCCACTATCCATGACACACGAAATCGACCAGCAAGGCAACATCATCCTGATCCCTTCCAACAGAGATATTGATGCAATCTTCAAATCTCTTAACACCAAGCATGTGCAGTTAAGGGCAACCCGCGCCGACAAGAAATCCCTCGAAGAGATTCTTGGCCTTATGATCGTCATAGGCAACGCCAAGGCTGACAGCCAAAGGGCAAGTCTTAAGGACAGAGCGGCCAAAATCGTTGTACCCATTGACTCTGAACCCAAAATTGGCTTGTACACACGGCTAAAGCATGTGTTTCATCCTCCCTTCACGACACTGGATTTTGAAGAGGCTACCACGGTTTGTGGCTTGAAGCATTTCATTTACTCCATGGATTTTAATTCATCCTCTCAACCAAGAAAGGTTTGTGGAGAGGTATTTTATGAGGGCCGGTGGTTTGCAGTGCAGTGGAGCCAGTACGGGAAATGTAGCTGTCCAAGCCTGGGCCCTGATGTAAACCTTTACAACCTTATCCGTAGCACAGAGCGTAAAATGAAGCGACGCAAATCTACCCAATTGGCCGCTTCCGCCTGGGTGGTTACTTTGATTCTCCATTTGACAATACAATAATAGTATCCACATGAAAATTGCCGTGATCGGGGATTATAACTCCCCGCAATACAAAACCCTGCTTCAAATTGTAAAAATGCATTTTCCAGGTGATAACGTTTTAGACCTTTCGGTTTATCAAAATGCGGATTATAAAAAGAGGGAAAAAGCTCGTCAGGCACAGATCAAGGACAGTCATCTGTTCGTCTTTGACTCAAAATGGGATGAATCTGTAGAGATACGCCAGGATATCACCTTTGCCCAACAATCGGGCAAGGACGGCTATCTGTACAGTGCGGGGCAGTTCCTTTCGTTCCCCTGCATAAACTACTCTTCATGAGGTGCACAAGGCACAAATTAGTAGAAAGACGGGCAGGGTAAAACGGATAAAATGGCACAAAATCAAATGAGAGAAACAATATTTCACGGTATTCCACGGCATGATTATTTTGCCGTTGCCCTGCCCGTAACATGGCTAAAAAAATCTATCGACAAGGCCGGGGAAACAGTTATCCTGAAGGATCCTAAGACAGATGCAGAGAGCCGCTGTGAGATAGTAGAGATGTGGACCTTCGATGTGGATGAGTTTTCCCAAATGGACGGGTTCTCTCTTTTAACATATGGCATAAGGGCAAAGAAAATGGTCAACATTCTCAAAACTAAATATCCGGAGATAGAACAGAATAATGTTGTACGCTTTGTATTACTGAAAAAGCTATGATATATATCGACTCAGAGAAGATCGTGGAAGCCTCCAATCACGGCCTGAGTATCTTTCAATATTACTTCCCTGGTGAGGATTTCTCCAACCCCAGACATTTTGTCAAGTGCCGAAAGCAGGAAAAAACAGCTTCGGCAAAAATCTCCCTTTTCAAAGGTCAGTGGCGCATCACCGATTTTGGCAACCAATCTGAAGTCAAGGGCATGAACGGGATTGCCTATGTGATGTGGGCTGAAAATCTGGTTTATATCGATGCCCTTCGATTTATCCAGGATGTGATTATCCGCCATGAAGTTGGTTCAACTGATTTCAAAAGACCGGAATATAAGGCTCAGTACAGCTCCCGTGATGTTGACCAGCAGGACAAGAAAGGTCAGTACCGTTTCACCTATAAACCCTTACCAACAGAGAGTGACCTCAGAAGCATTGGCCGGTACGTTTCAGCCGAGCTGCTGGATAAGTTCAATATGAAATCGGTCGAAAAATATGAGATGGTCAGCTACAGCGAAAAATACCGCAAGGACATGGTTCATATTTTCACTTCAACGCAGGACTATCCAATCTTTTTACTGGACGAAGGCTCCTTCAAAAAGATTTACAAGCCACATGAATTTGACAAACGTTACCGGTTTCATTATGTTGGCGACAAACCTACCGATTACATCTTTGGACTTAAACAACTCAAAAGAGCGGAAAATGAATTTGTCGATCTCCAAACGGGTGTGCTGCAGTACGATGGTCCGGAGTGGAAGAAGCCCCAGGTAAAAGACCTTATCCGCTGCAGCGGTGAGAGCGATGCATTGAATGTTGCCTCAATGGGCTACCATGTTTACTGGCTTAACAGTGAATCCGCCGCGATGACACGCTCTCAGTGGGAGGAGCTGGACGCACTGTGCGAGAAACACTACCAGCTGATGGACCTGGATGCCACGGGCAAGGAGATGGCGATGAAATTTGCCCACTCTCACATCGATCTGGTAACCATTCAGCTTCCACAGTGGCTCAGCCAGAAAAAAGACTGGAGGGGCAATCCCTGCAAAGACATCAAAGACTTTATCAATATCTCCGGAGCGACCCAGGATGAGACTTGCGGACATTTTATGGCTCTGAAGACAAAATCTTTTCCAATCAGGTTCTGGACCCGCTGCACAGAAGAGGTAAAGGGCAAGAAAGTGGTCAACTACAACATTAACCTGGAGAACTATTACTACTTTCTGCAGGCCAACGGTTTTTACGTCACAGACAGCCCCTATCACCGCAAGGCGGGCTATTGCTATGCTCATATTAAAGGCAAAGTAGTTGATTTGATCAATCCCGAGCACATTAAAAAAATCATCAAGCGCTTCACCAAGGAATGGATCCGTAGCAAGAACCTGTTGGATGAGGTCCCCATCCTGAATAAGATCAATTCCAGTAACCAAATTTCAGAAAACAACCTACAGGAACTGCCGGAGATAAAATTCAATTTCGACAACTACAACAAAAGCACAGAATATCTTCATTTCAACAACGCAAGCCTGCGCATCAGGCCCCAGGCAATCGAAAAAATCAAACACACGGAGGTTCCTAACCATATCTTGGGAAAACTGGAGCTGGGAACCGATATAATCAGCCACGTAACAGACAAAAGTGTAACGCTGCTAAAAGAGCCTGCCATAGAGATTACTCCCACTAAAGACTATGAAGAACTGACCGAGCGGCTTCGGCTGGCTAAAACGGCGCAGGAACGTGAAAACATCAATGTAGAACTGGCTAATTACCCTGATCTGGAACGTTACCAGGTCAGGATCAATGACCAGGATTTCTACTTTACCAGTTTCTTGAGAGACCTCTCGCGTATTCACTGGCGAAAGGAGCTGGAAGCTAAACAAGAGCTAACCGATACGGAGATAAAAGAGCAAAATCTGCTTCTGACCAACCTGATGTTTGTGCTGGGATATATGTCATCTGAGTACAAAGACCCGGGAAAGCCATGGCTGGTGTTTCTGCAGGACTTGAAAATCTCCCAGATCGGACAATCCTCCGGTCGCTCGGGTAAGTCTGTGCTCTGCACAGCCCTCTCACACACCAGGCCAAGGTTTTATATCGGAGGACGCAGAAAAGACATCACCGATAAGACAGAATTCATTTACGATGGTTTCACCCGCTTTCACAACATCATCGAGGTGGATGACCTGTATGAATTTGCAGACTTCAACTTCTTTTACACCCAGGTAACAGGAAACAGGGAAGTAAACAGCAAGCACATCTCCAAACAGATACTTCCTTATGACTGCTCAGGAAAGATGATTGTAAGCTCAAACTTTGAATTACAAAATGTGGATAGCTCCACCATCGCCAGGATCCTGAATGGAGCCGCCTCAGACTACTACCACGAACGCACGAAGTTTAATGACTATAAAGAATCCAGGTCTCCTTTGAACAAATATGGCCGGCTGCTCTTTGACGACTTTACAGAAGAGGAGTGGAACAAGTTTTACAACTTTATGGCCTACTGTATCCAGCTGCAGATGCGCTTTTTCAAGATACAGCCTCCAATGGATAACCTAATGAAACGACAGCTGCGCAGGTTAATGACCAAAGGCGTTTCCAAAGATGAGGAGTTCTTCAACTGGGCCAATCAGTATTTTGTTATTCCTCCTGATCCACGCCCTGAGATGGCTCCCCCGGATCTGGGCTATTTCAATGTATACTTTAAAAGGGAGTCGGCTTTCGAAGATTTCAAAACAACGCTCAGCATCTCGCAATCCAGTAAATACAAGAGCAACCAGTTTAAGACCAGTCTGAGTGCCTGGTGCGAATATTATGGTTATGTCCTGAACCCTTTGCATCTTTGTACAGGAGCAAATCCGCAGGAGGAGTGCCGAAGGATTATTAAGAAGATAGACGGCAAAACAACTGAGTGCATGTATATAGCTACTTCCGTCCTGAGTGATATGTTGAGAGATGAAACTATACCCACTGAAGAAGATATAGATACTTTACCTTTTTAGTTTCCACTTATTCTCAAAATAAAATTCTCTCTAAAAGACCTCCTGCCGTGATTCTGCAGGAGGTCTTTGCTTTTACGCAGCACCAGGGGCTGGAATGGCAAAAAAAGAGAACAACTAGAAAAAATAGTTATTCTTTAGGTCATGACTAAATATACTCATTTCCATAAATATACCTTTTAAAGTTGTAACCTGTAACTTTAAAAGTATATTACTAATATTCATTCTGTTACATGGTTACAAAAAGGGTTACAACATATTTTTAAAATTGAAACTTCTTGTAGAGGGGAAAATTGAAATAGGTCGGATTGGTTCCCTTTACAACAATATATTCAAAATATTCTAATTTGTAACCATTGTAAATCAATTAGTTACAAAAACATATAAAATGAGTTGTACCCTTTGTAATTATTGTGAATCAATTAGTTACAAGAGTTGTAAATTGAAGGTTACAGCTTTTTGCCGTTTTTTGATAGAAAAGTAGGGGGTAGGGTTTTTTTGATGGAAAATCGGATAGCCAAAAATGATGCTGATTTTCATCTTTTTGCTATCTTTGATCTACCCACCACAAGGGGTTTTATTATCCAATAAAACCCTTCTATCCATGAACTATTTTGTTGAAATTCCAGTCAAAAGCTATGTCAAGCGATTTATTGACAACAATTATGGCGATCCGGTAAACTTCTCTCGCCATCCCAGGGAACGTGAGCTTTTTATGCGAATGCTCAAAAAGCCCGCTAATTACAATGATCACAAATATCCAAACGACTCAGTTCGCTTGTGCCGAACCGTCGAAGTCCCCATTTCCGACCGTGACTTCTACCGCCACGGATGGGAGCTTTCCAAAACAGATATCGTTAGCTTCGGAAAACATTTTGAGCGTAACGCCAAATGGCTTATGCGATCGGTGGTGGGTACCTATATTTCCTTTGGCACTCCCATCCAGGATGCCATTCAAAAATTCCAGCTTCGCTTTAACATGGAAGAAGAATACTGGCCTTTTGATTCAATCAAAAAAGACTTCTTTCGCTTTCGCCTGGACAATGCCATTGATTATAATCAATTCGCCTTTCAGCACCTCGAGAGATTAATTCTTTGCAATATGTGTGATGCTGGCGCCATGACACAAAAAGCAATCCTTTATCACGAAAACATGACAGTAATATCCACATAAAAGCTTTTTGACAATTATTTTCAAATAAAAATGTGCGGAAGTTGTACCCATCCTGGGACAACTTCCGAATAACCAAAAAAAACATGAAAACAATCTCGAATCAATCCGAAAACATGGGTGGAGTAGTTAAGATCTGGGCCATCCCATCCCTTGACTATTCAATCGCCGGAGAAACCTTGCAAATCCTTAATCAAGACAACATGGTTGAGATCTATATCCAGGAGGACTCCTGTTCATTGGTCGAAGATGATATCGCCGGTGGCGCTTTTAAAACAGAAATTGTTGCCCAGGTTCCTTGTGACCATCCAGATACCATTACTATTATCAAGCAAATGGAAAGGGTTAAAAAGTATAATGTTATCCTTGTTGATGGTAACGGCAACTATAAACTCGCAGGATCAAAGAGCGTTCCGCTTCGTTTTTCTGCCAAACTCACAACCGGCGCCACCACCGCTTCGCTGAATCATTATGCGATATCATTTCTGGCTAAGGCCATCACCACTCGAGCCGTTTTTATAAACAACCCCTTTCAAAACCTTTAAACCCCGCCATTTACAGGCCCTATCAGCCGTTTTAGTCCTTTCCTAACGCTTTTCTTCCATCTAAACTTGCTTTTCAAAAGAGCAAGTTATGAACTATTCGTTTCTAAAAGATGTTATCGGATCCCCCTGGCAGGTGGATTCACAAACACTTAACGGACTTCTCCCAATCTTCCGGGGAATCCTGAGCGGATTAAATCTGGATAAATCTGAAGAGCCTCAAAGTCATAAATCCTACCAGATTTCTGCCCTTAAGGCATTTCGTGCATCCCTTAACCAGGAAAGCACCCAGGACTTATCCATCGAAGACGAACATCCACAGGAACACCACCAAAGTGCGAAGGTTATCAATATCCTTCCCCTTCGCTCCGTATTGACAAAGCACGACCAGGAGTGCGGTCCGAGAGGAACCCGCACACTTGGAATCAGACTCTTGGAGTCAGACGCCGATGCAAGCGTCATCGGCCATATTATCATCGTCGAATCCGGAGGGGGCCAGACCATAGCCGTACCGGAAATGACAGATGCCATGATTAAGTGCACCAAACCAATCGTGGTTTGGATCGATGGCATGGCTGCATCAGCCGCTTATTACATCGCATGCTACGCAAAAGAAATTATCGCCTCCCGGCCCACTGATATCGTGGGCTGTATTGGAACTATGCTTGTTTGGGAGGGCCGTAAAAACAAATCACCAGAAAATCAGTTGCAAGAAGTCCAGGTCACCATCTACTCCGATGGTTCTCCTGATAAAAACGCAGAATACAATGCTGCCATCAATGACTTCAACTTCAAGCCAGCCCAGGAGAATCTCTTAAATCCAATCAACGAAAAATTTAAGGCAGACGTTCTCTCCAGGCGTCCTGCGGTTAATGCTACACAGTTAACCGGCAATACTTTCACCGCCGCAAATGTGATTGGCACCCTGGTCGACTCCATTGGCGATCTCGACTTTGCAATAGGCAGGATCCTCTCGCTCGCAAATTTTAAAGAAGACACATCTTCTTCTTCAAATAATCAGTCACCCAATAATTCCAAACCCATGGTAAAACAATTCTCGCATGTCAATCAACTACTGAGCGTTCCATCTCTTGAAGGATCCGATGAAGGCGTCTTCCTGAACGAAGATCAACTTCAAAGCATCGAAGAGGGCCTGGAGGCCAATCAGCAACTCGTTACCGAGCGCGACAGCGCCATCGCACAACGAGACACTGCCACAGAAACCATAGGAACGATGCAGGCAACAATCGATCAGGCGCAGCAAACAGCTGCAACGGCTTTTGATCCTTTCAATGCCATCGATCCTACGATACTCTCAGCACAAACCCCAGAAGAAAAAGTAACTGCAATTCGCACCTTGCTCGCTGCGAAACCAGGTACTACTACCGTCCAAGCCATTGGACACGTGGAAGAGGAATCTTCCACGGACGTTGATTGGGAAACCATCAACAACCTGCCTCACAATAAGAATGTCGACACAAATTCCTAATTACTTTAATTCTTATAGACATGATCACAACTTCTGCAATCATTTCCGAATATGGAGCTTTCTATCAGGATGCCGGACAGAACAAAAAGCGCATCCTTCAGTTACTTACCCAGGCCCGTGAATTAACGAACCTTTGTACCCCCATTAAGACGGACGATACCATTTTCCGTCTGGCAAATGCTACCTTCCGCACCCTGGTTCAGCCTTTCCAAAAGGCTTTTACCCAAAAGGGTGGAGTGGAAATCGTTCCAAATGAGATCCGCGTGTTCCGCTTCAAGATCGATGATGAATTTATCCCCGATGAACTCTACGCTACCTGGTTGGGCTTCCTGACTCAAAAGTCGGTTGACCGCAAGGATTGGCCATTTGTGAAATGGTTGATCGAGGTTTATTATTCTCGTCAGATTGACCAAGATATGGAACTCAACGAGTACTACAAAGGCGTTTATGACGCTCCCTCAGCTGGCGTAGCCGGCGTTGATGGTACTTCCATGGATGGATTACAGAAGCAACTTCAGGTAGGAGTGGATGCCCGCAGCATCAATTCTATTCCTCTTGGTGCCCTTGATAAGGACACAATCTTCGATCAGGTCGAATCATTCACCGATTCCATTGCTGAGGTTTATCAGGGAATCAAGATGAACGTCTTCATGAGCCGCGCATGGTACAAGAAGTACATGCAAGACAAACGTGCCCAGGGCTTCTATCAGAAGACCTCTGACAAGATGATCGATGCTGGCATCGACTTCACTCCGCTTGACGTGAAACCTCTGGCTTGTATGGTAGGAACCAGCGACATCTTCTGTACTCCGGTAGAGAACCTGTTGCACGTAACACCTGCAACCTTCACCAAATCTCAGTTCAAACTCGAAGAGGCCAAGCGCAGCGTCGCTGTTATGGCCGATTGGGGCGAAGGATTAGGCTTCGGTATCAACCCAGCAGTCTGGACCAACATCCTGCCTACTACTTCCGGCTCCATTTAAAACAAACAGTTGCCCTTAGGGGAGCAATCCCTGAGGGTTACTCATGTTAACCTCTTAAAAAAATCTGAGAAATGATTGATTTTACTGACATCGATAAGAATCTCCCTAGTGGAGAAAATATGGGCGGCATCAAACCAAAAGTGTATTTTGGATATCATGCCGACGTTGCTGCTTTCCCAACAAAACCCGTTTCCCCTCAAACCCTCGAGACAGCATCTGTCCTGACTGGGGACCTGGTGATGAAGGCTGGGAAAAAAATGTTCGAAATGTATCTTACAGACGATACTGGCGAATTCAAGATTGAAGTTGTCGGTGAGACGGATGGTAAATCCTATGTCGAGCACCTGACATTGTTTCATCCAGGGATGCAGAAAAAGATCCTTGGATTCATCAATGCTGCAAAGAATGAGAGCCTGGTCTTTATTGTCTCTGACAGTGAAGGTCAAATGTACCTCATGGGTGACAAGCTTCGCCCTGCAGTCTTCGCCAGCTCACCCGACGGAATCGGTACCGGAAAGGAATCCGCTTCCCGCAAAGGCGTCTCCATGGAATTTACTTACAAGACTCCCAGCGTGTATGTCTACGCAGGCAGCGTTCAGTTGACGGAAACCAGCGGTTCAATTTAATCCCATGTGGAAAAGATACTTTAAATTCATAAAGCTCCGCCCGGGAAGAATGATCACTCAATTATTTGGAGAGATCGATTTTTCTTCGGATATGATTCCTCTCCAGACGATCAAGGCCCTTTATGAAAGCGATTTTCCATACCTGGAAATCACCTCCCAGGGAAAGGCAGACCTTTACGGCATCCTGCCTGAATTGACAGATCAAATACCTGTCATTTCAGATCAGCAAATCTTAGAGCAACCAGACCCCGAACCTGTGCAGGTGCAAAACCAAGAATTGAAATCTCTCAAAGCTATCCGCAAAAAAAAGAACCCCGAATCCTTGTAAGGCATATTGCTTTTAAAAATAAACCCGACTGACCTCGGGTTTTTTTATGTCCTTTCCCTACCTTTTTCCCTCTATTATCTTGCTGCCAAATTCTATCCATGATATATTTCTTCACTCCATATGCCTTTAACCGCAAACTTTTCGATGCCTGGGATCATTACATGAATCTTGTCTCTAATCCACAGGACTGGATCTGTATGATGGATGGCGACGTGGCCTTCTTTCGCAATGACTTCGGGCATCACATGGAAAAATACACCCAAAAATATCCCGAGATTTCAATTTTCTCCTGCTATGCCAGCCGCAGCGGAACGCATTACATGATGCCGGATCCCAATGAATTCAATTCCAAAAACATATTAGTCCACCGTAAATTAGCAGAGCAATGTGCCATTGCAGAAAATCTCTCCATTGAGCTACTAAACAAGCGCGTAACAGGTCACTTGATGCTTCTGAGAAAAGCGACCTGGACCAAACACCGTGAATCAATTCAGCTCGCAAGTCAGTCCCGCGAGCTTTATGGTATCGATACTATTATTTGCAACCAGGTACTCACCGCCGGTGGCACCATCGCCCTGATGAAAGGCATTTATGTATTTCATTATTACCGCCACGCAGAGGGTCGCCATAATAAATCTCACTTGATTCAAACCCCAACACCATTACAAGAAACCCTCGCTCGCGACTAAGCGCTAAAACCAAACGCTATGCACAAAAACGCCCAGCTCTTTTGCCAATTAGTCAAAAAGTATTTTCCACAATACTTCACCTGTGTCAATGTCCTGGACTGTGGCTGCCTGGATATCAATGGCAACAACCGTTATCTTTTTGAATCATCCAATTACATTGGACTCGATATTGTTGACGGTCCAAATGTTGATTTTGTTACCAAAATTCACCAGTTTACCGCAGACTCCATATTCGATGTGGTGATCAGCACCGAAATGCTGGAGCATGATAAGAGCTACATTTTAAGTCTTCGCTCCATGTTCGGCTTCACCCGCTCAGGAGGCCTTCTGCTATTTACCGCTGCCGGTACCGGTCGCAAGGAACATGGAACAAAACGAAGGGCCCCAAACTCCAGCCCCATGACCAATGATTACTACCGCAACATTACCGTTGCTATGATCCTTCAGGCCCTTGATCTTGATCTTTTCTCCTGGTATGAAATATCTTACATCACTGGTGACATTCGCTTCGCTGGAATAAAGAAATAATCCATGGAAAAACCTGTCGATGTAGTCTATGTTCTTGGTTCCGGATCCAATTGGCACAACAACGAGATCCGTTACAGCCTTCGCAGCCTGGAAAAAAACGCCATCGGAATGGGGAAAATCTTCATTGTCGGTGAATTCCCTGACTTTCTCAGCCCATCGATCATTCACGTCAAGGCAAAAGATATTTTTAACTCCAATCAAAATGCCGATGGCAACATCGTCACCAAAGTACTGGAGGCCTGCGCCGATGATCGTTTGAGCGATAATTTCATGTTTATCAACGATGATCACCTATTGCTAAAACCCCTTGTTTTAAGAAATCTACCCGCTTTTCACAAGGGCGATATGAAATCCTTTCCCGATAGTACCTGGACACTGAACTTCTGGAGAACAAGACTCAAAAGAACCATGGAGATCCTTGACGAAAAGTCTTTGAGTACCTTTCATTTTGATTGCCACACGCCAATTTTATTCAACAAATACCTTTTCCCCAAGGTCATGGAATCCTTTGCTTACCAGGAAGGAATTGGCCTTACCATGAAAAGCCTTTATGGGAACACCCATTACGCACAATCCGGAGTCCAACTTACCACACAAAAGCAAACTGTCTTTAAATATTACACCACCCCGCAGCTCGAAAAACGTCTTTCAAATGCATGCTTTCTTTCCTTCAATGACTTTGGCCTGAATAACGAACTTAAACTCTTTCTGGATTTTAACTTCCCTGCCCAATCCCAATGGGAACTTTCTCAATCCCAAGACCGGCTGATCGAAATCAACCGCTGGCTCCACTCAGACCGCGACTACCAGGAAGGTGTTGCCCTGTTTGAAAAATACCTCCACGGCGTTAACCTTCTGAAAATACTTCACTCAGGAGAAACCGTTTCGCTTCGTAAAAAGCTGGAATACAAATTAACACACACAATGCCCGACTAATGACAGAGAATAAACAAAATGCAATTGCCTGGATCGCCTCCGGCATGGATTACAACCGGGGTATATCCCTGCTGATTGACATCACGCGCAAACAAGGCGTCTATACCCAATTCTCCGGAAACTCCAAACGCCTGGCCCCCAAACTCGCCTACGAAATCTGCAAAGCCTCCGGTTTGGCAGACGCAAGGACCTGGAAGGAAATTATCCATAATATTCTCTCAACCCATCAAGGACTGATGTCTGTGACACCAACTTTATTAAAGCATGAAGATTCCTATACTGACAAATATATTACTGTCATACCGGATCCGGTTTTAATAGTTCAAAACGATCAACCCCTTACGTGGGATAACAAAAAAGAATACCCTCCCATTATTCGCCGCATCATACACCAATATGCTGCCGACTTTCAGGAAAGAAGCCGGCTTCATGAAGTCATGACCGGAATGCCTGAGTCCAATACTGATGCAGTGTGCGCTGCCCGCGCCGAGATCTTCAATTGCATTAAATCACTCAGCGAATCATTGGAGAGATTCTATGGAGCAAAACTTCTTTATGAAAACGAGGGCATCCTTCCGGATGCCGATAGAATGTTTCCCCCTGAAGGGCAAACCGCTGAGGATCCCTATGAGAACATGAGCCAGGAGGAATTAAAAAAGTCCAAAAAGAATCTGCAAAACGGAATCTCCAAAGATCAATCCCTTTTGGCCTTCCAGTCCAAAGAGCACAAACCAGCTTCCACTCCCATGCCCCAGGGTCCCAAACGAATCAAGATTGAATACCGGATCAAGCAACGTACAGAACAAATACTATTAATCGACACAGCACTCTTGAAATATGTTATTGCGCAGTAAAGACATTATCCTTCCCGTTTCAGATGCTCCACCTTCAGAAACCAACACCTTAAAGTCAAACCAGGGACCAAAAGTCCTTATCAATGACTCCGACCAGACATTGACCTCTGCAATCGGCCTTTTGGAAAACGGTAAACAGCACCACTACTACAGCCACGGTAGTTTTAACCTGGTCCGCTTGATCTGCTATTTACTTTCGCAAACAGGAGCGGCCAACGTGATGTTGACATCTTATTCGTTCAGCCGCGAATCAATTGAAATGCTCCAAAACAGAATCCAGCGTCAATCAATCCTAACCTTTAAGGTCCTGCTGGATAACCGAGTCAGGGTCATGAGCCCCTTGCCGTTTCAAATGATAGCTGCCAGCTTCAATTATCGGTGCATATCGGTTCACGCAAAGGTTGCCCTGATCTGGAACGATGATTGGAAAATAACCATCGTTACCTCTCAGAATGCTACCGACAATCCAAAACTGGAACGCGGGGTGATTTACACTGATTCCGAAATCTTTGACTTCGACTATAAAATCTTATCCTATGAATTTGACAGAGGATCAACTTAGTGAAATAGAACAAATGGCAGGACTGTTCTTCAGTATTGAAGATATCGCTGACAATCTGGAATGTAACGATCAGCAGCTGGAGGATATTCAGCTGGATTGTCAGCTCAAACAAGGAGAATTCTACAAGGCGTTTCGCCGTGGATGGCTCACCAGCGAGGTCAAACTTCGAAAATCCATTGAAAAGGCTGCCGAAAATGGCAGCAACCCCGCACAACAAATGATGCTTAACTTCCAAAAACAATCCCAATGAGCACAAAAGCGCTTGAAGATTATAGCTACGAAGTAATCAAGGCCCATGTACTTTCCCCCGAGGATTCTCCGCTTCCACTTGCCCAGCAAGAACTCTTCGATCGTGCCATGTTTATAGCCAAGATCCTGCACAAGAATCCTGTGGTGGATAACGCCATCGCACTACACAGAAGACTCTATCCGGAGATATCGCTGAAAACTGCCTGGCGGGATTACCGCCTTTCACTTAAACTATTCAACTCACTTCAAACCTTTGATTACGGAACCTGGCATACCTTCACCCTTAACGATATCGCCCTGAGCATTGCTGAGCTTCGAAAACACAAAACCGTTGCCGCATTAAAAGTCATACAAGGCGAACACGCCAATCTTCTTAAAGCCATTGGCGATAAACCCCAAGACCTTCCGGATCCACAGCGCAACGAGAAGCACCAGTTCTTCCTGGTGGTACAAAACCATAACACCCAAATCCGAATAGACATCAACAAACTCAAGGATCTCCCCGTGGGAGTCCTCCAGGAATTCAATGCCGCCATTTGGGGAGGTGAAGAAATTACAGAAGCCACCGCAGAGGAAATCATGAAATCATGATCCAGGAACTAATCAGCTTAAACGGGCCCCAGGCAATAACAGTTTTAAACGACGCCAAAAGCGAAGTTGACATTCAGGGCCGTGGCGTAGGAAAATCCTACTCCATCGGTTGGGAAATCAACCGCATCGTACGCTACATGCCCCGATCGCTTACATCGATCACCGGGCGCACCTATGGGCAGATCTACTCCCGAACCCTTCCTTCCACCATGAAATTCCTTGAAACCCTTGGCTACACCAAGGACAAGGACTATGTGATTGGTCGCATCCCTCCCAAATCATTTACAGATTCATTCGAGAAAATTACCCGTTACGATAATTTTATCTCCTTTTCCAACGGAACCGGCTTCCTGATGCTCTCCCAGGAGAGGGCCGGATCCTCCCGGGGTCCCAATCTCGACCGCGAAATCGTCGATGAAGCATTAACACTAAACAAACCCCGATACGATCAGGAAGTTTCTCCAGCCAACCGCGGAAATGAAGATCATTTCGGCTTCCGAAGTTTAAATCCTGTCACCCAACACCACGGCTTCCACTATGTTTCCTCCGCACCTTACAGTGCGGAACAACGCTGGTTGCTCACCTACGGCGATTACTACATGCACGAGGCCGGAATCCCCCTGTTTGAAATCTGGAACCGTATCGTTAAGCTTCAGATGCAGCTTATCGCTGCCTACAAAGAATCAGATATCCGACTATTCAAAGACCTCTGGAATGAAATCGTAAGGCTCAAAAAACAAATTACCCCCTTTGTTTCCAAAGATGGGGTTCTTTTTACCCTGGCTAATGCTTTCGACAATCTGCAAAACCTGGGATTGTCTTACGTTATTCGTGAATACGACAAACAAAGTCTGCTGACCTTCATGGTCGAAATACTTAACTACATCATCAATCAGGTAGAGGACTGTTATTACCATCTGGATAGTTCCATCCATATTTATTACGATGCATATAACGACGATTACATTCGCTCAGTTGCCGAAGACACCAATTGGGATGGCCCCAAACTTGAAAATGAAGATTGCCGCATGGATCTTGACTGTGACCCAAGCCGTGCACTTGAAATCGTTCCGGATTGGGGATCACACATCGCGCTGTTTTCCGTTGCGCAGGAGCGCAACTACAACTTCGCTACAAAACTGGTTCAGCCCTCTGACTGTACCATCAATGAATTCTTCGTTAAGACGGATGGTCCCGGGGTGATGATAGATAACCTGGTGGATAAATTCTGTGCCTATTACGCGTCGCATCCAACAAGACGCATCACCTACTACCGTGACCGTTACGGTGATTCACGCCAACCCAACGCACGTAACTCCAAAACCTACAACGAGCAGGCCATCGAGCGCCTTATTAAGAACCACTGGATCATTGATCCAATGGTACATAAAGGCATGGAACCACCACAACATGACAAGTATCTGCTGTGGATGAACCTGCTAAAAGGAAATGATCCGCGTTACCCAAGGGTTATCTTTAACGGACGCAAGTGTAAGTATACGATCATCTCGATGAACAACACCAAAGTCATCGACAAGAGCGGGAAGTTTGAGAAGGATAAGACTTCTGAAAGAAAGAAAACCATACTTCCCGAGGAGGCTACTCACTTCGGCGATGCCGTGGATAAAAGAATCTGGACCAAGTACGGCGCCATCATGAGCCAAAGTACAACCACCTTTATTTCTCCCCGAATATAGGACTGCCTCTCACGGCACGCTAACTTCAATTTGGTATCACTTGTAAGGACTGTCTCACTTCATTTCATTGCGTGATCGTCCCTTCCAAGTGCTGTGTTTAGGACTGAATTTCACCCTTTAGCCCTTACCTTGTACGCCATTCATGCCCTTTTATAGGCTGTTTTAGCCACATTTGGCAACTTTACAGCAATCGCAACCCCTTTCATATACCATGGCAAATCCGACCTTTTGTCCCCCTTACAGATAGGGCGAGTTCGGCTTATCAATCAGTACCCCGCAAAAATTGTAAATTTTTGCGGGGTAACTTCCTGTCTTTCTTTTTTTTAGGAAAATATGAGTGTCTTTTTCTCACCTGGTGAAACGGTGAGGTTTTTATCCAAAAAAAAGAGACAAAACAGCCCCTGCTCCATCTGCGATGGAATTTTTCAGGGACCACCCCTACGGGCCTAAAAAATTATGCAATTCTTTTTCACCGTCTATCGCTAAAAAGAATCAAAAACTTATCTCCGGGGTACCTGAGGAGATGGGCTAGTTACTCATTTATGTGGCCACAAAATATTTAACCGGCGCGCTTGTTGCCAACATAAGTCCGAAAAGCATCGGCAAAACAATTATGTCCCGTTACTCAAAAGATCCCAGGCAGATCAGTGCCAAATTCTTATCAAATTGCTGCAAATGCAAAACCAGAATTCTCAGGGGTGCCACAATTTACTACTGTCCATCCTCGGGAGAAGCGTTCTGCTTAAGTTGCGGTGATGCTCCATTTCGTCAATTTCTCTCCTCGGTGGCCTATGAAGAGGTATATGAAGGCAGCGGAAATCCTTATGCTTACTAAATTAAAAGAAAAGGGGAGTTCCCTTTTTGTTCGTTTTGGTTAGGCGGGCAAAGCTCAACAAATGAAGATTGAAAGTTAACTCCAAAACTTTTATTAACCGATTTTAATAGAAATATTGAATTTTCAAATTTTAATTCCACCTTTGCTATTACCACAGAAATTCTAAAACTAAATTTTAAAGCCTTAATCTTATGAAAAATCCGAAGACAATGACTGAATATCTGTCTGACAAGTCTTTCAAATTTTTATGGAGATCTGTCTAAGGTTGAAATAAACGCAACCAGATGTGTTTATTGATCGATTTCAGCAAATAAACACCACGAGTTGTGTTTATTGAATGTTATGGGCAAGGTTAGAAATAAAAAGACAGAGATATGATTATTACAATTGTTTTAACAGCATTTGCTATTCTTGGAGTAGTAATTCAATTCGTATTTAATGATACCCAGGAAGATAAAAAAAAGAAAAGAATTGGAATTTATGCCCTGGTATTAAGTGCTTTGCTCCTTATTGCAAATAACTTTAAACAATTAGCAGATTCAAATAAACTTTCAAAAGAAAAAAATACACTAATTCAAAAACTTGATTCTTGTAATAGTTCAATAAATAAAGTAGGTGAAAATCAAAGTGCTTTAAAAGGTAAATATGATTCTTTATACAATCGATATTTAAACACTGAACAATTATTGCGTGACGCAAAAATAGAAATTCAAACATTATTACTTTCAACGAGACAAGGATTTGATCGAAATGAAGAAGCGATTAAAAAAATAGATAAGATTCAGGTAAAGAATCAAAGAGAAATATCAAAATCAAAAAGAGCAGAAATCGTTAAAAGTTTGAAACAATTTAGAGGTTCAAAAATTGAATTTTTCACTGTAAATACTTCACTTGAAGCCATTCAATTTTCAAAAGAAATGCAAGGTGTTTTTACTGAATCAGGATGGATTATTGGTAAAGATATAAGAATGTTAGTTCCTAATAGTGAAACTAAGGGTTTGATTTTAATAGCAAATAAAGACAAAGAGGCACCTTACACATATTTGGTATATAAAACATTAAAAGATTTAGGATATGGGATTGAAGTATACAATGATTCAACTTTTGAAAAAGACCAATTACGAATTATCGTTGGATTTAATGAATAAACCCAGCCCATAACAAAAACTATATGTCAATTGGGGTTTCCGTGCGGACAACAAAGTTCGCAACACGCAACAACGGCATCGGGGTTCGACAGGAAAGGAGCCCGCAATCCCCAACTGCATATAGTTCAGAACGTTATGGCAAATACAAAAAGACAACAGACATTCTATGCTTGAGATAATTAAATCATATGAAAAAGGTGTAATTGAAATCTACGAGAAGGAGGACTTAGTCGCCTTGAGAGACAATGAGTATAAATATAACGGAGTTGATTTACATGAGATATTTAATATTTCGAATAACTCTACTCTGACAATTCCCAATTTCAATAAAATAAAGAACTTTTGGGATATTATAAACTGTAATTCCGATTTGAGACATTTCACCGCTTTGCTTTTCTTATATAGGCCGTTTATTAACAACCCGAATCATGAAAAAGTAAGTACCGATGATTTTTCGTATTACGGTTATTTTCAAAATTTACCCGACAGACGGTTTAGTCAGTTTGCAAGTATTTGTTTTGAGAAACTTTATAACTATTGCGACAGGATTGGGGACTTATTGGCTCATTATTACCCTTCGAAATTCCCTGACTCAAAAAAAATTTATTTCCCAAATGTTGTAGACATTCTGAAAAATGATTTGGAATTAAAAAATGAAAAATATTTTAAAGACATATTATCATACAGAGAAGTAGCCTACCAAGAGATCAATAAACACAGAAAAGAAATTGTGCATTACTACCAATTTGAGACAAATTATAGGTTTGATTTTACTTTGAATGCCACAAATGATGAAGAAATAAGAAAACTTTGGGAATTTAAAAATGGACTACCTGAATATTTTAGCAAACATCTGAAATTATCGAATGAACTATATATTAACACTTTAGAATTATTAAAGACGAAGTACTTGCCATAACATCAGCTACCCGTCAAGTGCGGCAGCGGTGGTTTTCGGTGTGTATCTTTCCGCTCGGGCATTTTTTCGGCTTGACAGGAAATCGCCCGCAATCCGCCCCTGCGTATAGCTTCCAACGTTTTGCAAGGTTAAAAAACGGCACAGCAACTTGAAACATTTGGAATTCTAATGAGCGAAAAAAAACAACTTAAAATAAACGGAATAGTTGGAAACCGAATAGAGTAAGCAAAATATAAAACAAAATACAAATGAAAACACTTTACTTAATTCTCGCTTGCTTTATGAACTCAGCAACAATGATCGCTATTGGTGCCTTAATATTATCCTTCTTGAGCTTGATATTTACCGCCAAGACCTACAAAAAAAATAGACGACTTGAATTCCTCCAAAGAAAAGACCACTTATCTCAAAAGATTTCAGAGTTGAACGACATGGTTTCTCAAAAACATCATATTTCAGCCACTTTGGGGCTTGTTGTGCTTGAGAAAACCCTACTACCGCTGAGCGGAGAAGAAGCCGAACAAAACACAGCTCAGATTGCTTCCCTTAATGAGACGCGGGATCGTATAGAAGACCAAACAAAACTCTGGGAAGAATTCATCGCTTCGCTTCACTTAATATACAGTAATCTTAATTTAGAAACTGATTTACCTAAAGTGGAGAAAATGATCGTTATTACCCAAATAGGTTCGGACAAACTGAAGAACATACATGATTCTCTTATATCTTCTTTGCATACACTCGAAACTACAAATGAACTTACAAAGACTATCCTAACTGAAAGGGATGAGAAAATAAGGCAAATTAACATTGATAGGGATGAGAAAATAAGGCAAATTAACATTGATTTTGAGAGAGAAATTGAGAAACTAAGTAACAAAAAATTAGATTAATGGAACTTGAAACAAATAGTTTTATTGACATCATTAAAAGAAAAGCACGAACGCATAACATCAGCTACCCGTCAAGTGCGGCAGTGGTGGTTTTCGGTGTATATCTTTCCGCTCGGGCAGCTTTTTCGGTTTGACAGGAAATCGCCCGCAATCCGCCCCTGTGTGTAGCTTCCTACGTTACACACAATTTTAAGAAAAACCAACCTGATAATTTGCAGATAGATAGGAATATTTATTTGTATCTTGTGATTTTAAAATTAAGATAGATGATTTCATCAAATATTTACAATGACTTCGATTTTCAGATACTAAATTCTGGCGAGTTTAAAGAGGATGCAGTTAGAGAAGAACTGATAAATCCAATTTTAAAGCTTTTGGGTTATAAATCCTATGGACACAACAGGATTATTTACAGTAAGACTCTTTCGCACCCTTTTGTACAAATTGGTTCAAAGAAAAGACAAATTAACATTGTTCCAGATTATCTTTTTGAAGTAAATGGTAAATATTCATGGGTTCTTGATGCTAAAGCACCTAATGAAAATATAACATCAGGTGAGAATGTTGAGCAAGTTTATTCTTATGCAATTCACCCTGACATTAAAGCGGATATTTTTGCTTTATGCAATGGAAAGGAATTTGCAGCTTTTTCTAAGGAAAAGACAGAACCATTATTATTTTTTCAACTCTCCGAAATTGATAAACATTGGGACGAAATTCAAAGGTTATTAAGCCCTGATAAGTTTGTAGAAAAACAAATCTTAAAAGAACCTGAAAAAAAATATGAAACAAAGGATGACTTTTCATATGGTGATTTAAAATTACCAAGACCAATTAAACCGCAAAAACAAGCTACTAATAGGCATTTTGGTGTTCATGGATACTTTACCCGTCAAAGTTGGGACATATTACAACATTATATAAAGCATTTTACAAAACCTAATGACACAGTTTTAGACCCATTTGGAGGTACAGGCGTTACAGCAATTGAATCACTTATTCTTGGCAGAAAAGCAATTCATATTGACTTAAATCCGCTATCACCTTTTATGGTTAATAGTTTAATAGCCCCAGTAAAGTTCGATGAGTTACATGCTGAGTTTAAAAAGCTTGAAGCTCAATTTATAAAAAATATTCCAACTACAAATGAGCAAATTAAAGAAGCTAAAGCAAAATATAAATATCCTACTATAGAAATTGGAATGAAAGGTGCTGACGTGGAATCAGTAGAAGATTTGTTTACGGATAAACAAATTGCTCAATTAGCTTATCTAAAACATTTAATTTTAAAGATTAAACATTCTGAAATTAAGAATTCTCTGCTTCTTGCTTTTTCAAGTACAATTACAAAAATTAACCGTACCTATCATCCATCTAGTACCAGAGGAGAAAATGCAGGTGATAGTGCAGCTTTTAGATATTATCGGTACAGAATTGCCAAAGAAGAGGTGGATTTAGATGTTTGGGCATCATATAACACAAAATACAAGAAATTAGTAAATGCAAAAAAGGAAATTGCTCCATTTATAAATCAGAATACAATAAATAATGCAAAAATTTTTAAAGGTACTGCAACTGATTTAAGTCAAATTGAGACTGAAAGTGTTGATTATATTTATACAGACCCGCCGTATGGTGATAAAATCCCTTATCTTGACTTGTCAGTAATGTGGAACGCTTGGTTAGACTTAGATGTTAGCGAACAAGACCGTGAAGAGGAAGCTATTGAAGGCGGGCGGCTTGACAAAACTAAAGATGAATATAGCGAGCTTTTGGCTGAATCTATTAGAGAAATGTATCGAGTATTAAAATTCGATCGTTGGATGTCTTTTGTTTTTGCACATAAAGACCCACACTATTGGCATATAATAGTTGATACTGCTGAGAAATGTGGTTTTGAATATGCTGGAGCTGTGAAACAAGATAATGGACAATCAAGTTTTAAAAAACGCCAAAATCCTTTTTCAGTTTTATCAGGTCAATTGATAATTAACTTTATTAAGAAAGAAACTCCTAAAGCAATTCAAAAATTTAAATTAGGCAATGAAATTTACGATTTAGTAATTGAAACTATTGAAAGTGTAATTGCAAAAAATGAAGGAGCAGACCTTGAACAAATAAATGATGAGCTTATAATTAAAGGTTTGGAATTTGGATTCTTAGATGTACTTAGTCGGGAGTATAGGGATTTAACCCCAATTTTAATGAATGAGTTTGATTATAATCAGCAAGCTAAGAAATTTTACATTCGTCAAAATCAGAAATTTAAAACAAAGATTCCGCTTGATATGAGAATTAAATATTTTTTAATTTCATATATGAAACGCAAAGAGTTTGATGAAGAATTTCCTAAGACTGATGATATTATTTTAGATATTATGCCTTTGCTTAGAAATGGTGTTACTCCAGAAAACCAAACTATATTAAAATTACTTGCAACAATAGCAGATGAATTTGGAAACAATAAATGGAGATTAAAACGAGGTGGACAATTATCACTTGAATTGTTTTAAAAAAAAAATTAAAAACTGTGTGTAACAGCTCATACGCAATGCGGATTTCAGAGGTTTTTTAAGTTCAGTTCCCGCAGGCAAGTTTTGTATCGGTTGATACAGACGTAGCCACGCAAACCCGCACTGCGCATAGTTGCGACTATTACAGAAACTGAATGTTACATGGTAATCAAACCCATTGAGAAAAAAACCGCTGGTACTGCCGGAACCTGCCCCCGTTCTTGAACTTGCCGTTCAAACGGATCTTTGGAATCACTGGCTATTCTAAGGGGCTTTGCCCCTTTTTTTGCTCGTACCTCACATAAATCAAGAGCATTTAAAAGAGAAGTATTCTCTGAAATATCCTCTACATCCCCTGTAAATAATAGAAAGGTTCACTCTTGGCACCAGGGAGCAGATGCATGCAGATCCTTTGGATCCGCCTAACCCCAAAAAGGTGTTTGCAGATTTTTAATCTGCTGTTTCCGGCTTCAATGTTTGCAGATCCTGGCAGATCCACTTTTAAAACAAGTTCCCCATCACCAGGAGAAACTTCATAAACTCAAATTACCTCGCAAATTTATTAATCGCCTCTCGGGAAAGTAAAGGGCCAAGGCACGTTTGGTCTTCGACCTGCACCCTTGACTTTACCCTCACGGCTCAATTTGCATTGCTCTTTAATTTTCATTAAACGGCGTGCCAGAAGCCAAAATAAACCCGCAGGGCAGCGGTGAAAACACATGGATTATTTAGTTGTTGGATCAAACGGTTTCGCCCAATTGGGAGATCCTGATTACTTTGCAAAAGCAAAGATTGAGACTCGGATCCTGATGGAATACCTTCGGGAAAATTTTCC
>Ga0209125_1000762_pt1 | contig 36985 bp, 26 predicted proteins | sample BarGraIncub1131A_FD_184503 | JGI IMG/M metagenome (GOLD analysis project Ga0209125, IMG submission 184503) | Arctic peat soil microbial communities from Barrow, Alaska - Barrow Graham LP Incubations 11-31A (SPAdes) (version 2) | ecosystem: Environmental > Terrestrial > Soil > Wetlands > Peat... | reverse complement strand
ACAGGAAGCATTTGAAGGACTCAAGGCTTTTCGTGGCAAAGATGGCAAGATTCGTGTTTTCAGGATGATTGAAAACGCCAGAAGAATGCAGCGTTCTGCAGCCGGAGTCATGATGGCTGAAGTTCCGGAAACTCTTTTTGTTGGGGCAGTAAGGAAAGCAATATCCTTGAATGAACGCTTTGTTCCTCCTTATGAATCGGGTGCATCCCTATATATTCGTCCATTGTTGATTGGCACCGGAGCGCAAATTGGTGTCAAACCTGCTGATGAATATCTTTTCATGATCTTCGTTATGCCTGTTGGCCCATATTTTAAGGAAGGCTTTAAGCCCACGGATTTGGTAATTTACCGGGAATATGACCGTGCAGCACCGCTTGGAACAGGAAAGATTAAGGTTGGTGGCAATTATGCGGCCAGCCTGGTCGCCGGACAGCGGGCGCATGCCAACGGTTTTTCAGCCGTGTTGTATCTGGATGCAAAAGAGAAAAAATACCTGGATGAATGTGGGCCTGCGAATTTTTTTGGCATCAAAGGGAACAAGTACATCACTCCTAAATCCTCTTCTATACTACCCTCCATTACCAACATGAGTTTAAGGCAGTTAGCTGTTGATATGGGTCTTGAAGTAGAAGTCAGGCCTGTTCTGGCCGAAGAACTTGCTGAATTTGATGAAATTGGCGCATGTGGCACCGCAGCTGTGATTTCACCCATTAAAAGGGTTTTTGATTCCGACCTTGACAAAGAGTACAATTACGGAACAGAACCAGGGAAAATCAGCGTAAAACTTTACGAGAAGCTTAGGGGAATACAGTACGGAACGGAGCCTGATCCTTATGGTTGGACAGAAATTATCTAGAACAATCTCCGGCCTTTATTTGGACCCAAGTTGGAGAAAACTTATTCCAGCCAATATAAGGTATTCCTGTTAAAGTCAGATTCTTAATGGCACAATATCCTGATAAGTTTGGATTGTAATAAATATCCAGCGTGCTAAGTGCATTCTTTAAATTTTCGAGTCCATCCAATGTTTTGAGAGAACCGTTTTCAAGAATCTGAATCTCTCCTCTCACAGTTTTTGTTTGCGTGAATCCGGCAAAATTGAGAAGTTTTGCATTATCCTGTATAATAAAATTTCCACCGATACTATCAAGCAGTGCAAAACCATTCATTCCTATAAGGCTGTTACATTCGGCAATGCGCATATCCTTTTTGATATAACGGAGACCGTTAAGACCGGTAAATGAAGTGAGTTTTTCTAATTTACTGAGTTCGATGACACCCTTTATTGTATCAATTTTTGCAAGGCCTGTTAAATCCTCCAGATTTGAACAGGAAACAATACTAAGATCGCTTTTGATACAGGGAATATTTGTCAGACCGATTAAGTTTGTTAAACCGTCGCAATAAGTTAGCGCAAGAGAAGTTATAGTATCATTGATTACTGAAAGATTGTTCAGTGTGGACAACTGTGGTAAGCTGTTTAACAAGATGCTGCCTTTTACCTCCTTCAAATTTTCCAATCCGGTGAAACCGTAAAATCCAATATTTTCACTAATTGCCAGATCTCCTCCAATGGAGGTAATTCCTGAAAGTCCGTTCAGGTCTGAAAGTCCGGAATTTTGAGAAATACTTAACGACCCTGACATTGATGTCATGTTCTGAAGTCCTTCAAAAGAGATCAGAGAGGGATTTCCGTTAACATTGATAGAACCTGTTGTCAGGATTTGTTCTAATCCGGTACAGGTTCTGAATTTAGGATTCTTATCGATGGTGAGTGCACTTGCGATGGAATACAGGGAAGTTAATCCGATGAAAGAAGTCAATTCAGGGCATGCAGAGACTTGGAACCCTACCCCAATACTCACCAATTTTGAAAAGAATGATAAATCCTTGTTTGGAATTTTATAAAGCGTTAAAGATCCCTCTATTACTTCCAGATTAACAAAATACTTACTGTAATCAATTGGATCAGAGGATGAAAGAACAACATTACCAGAAACGGTATTATAGTTACCATTTAAAAATCGTAAAAGTGTAGTATCATTTCCACTGGAATAGATTTCGATGTTTCCACTGAAAACATTAGGGGGTACGACGGTCGTGGTGGCTGTTGCGGAAGTGGTATCTTTTTTACAGGAACCCAGCAAACTGAGTAACATTAAAAAGACTGCTATTACTAAAAAATTATTTTTTCTCATCCAATGTTAAATTTCAAAAGGATTCAAGACCTGCTTAAATCAACCGGACAAAGAAAAGAATTTTTGGCCAGATTTCAGTCAGGTATGTACCTGATTACAGTGTTAAAATAAGTTGTTTTATCACTATTTTGATAACTCAAGCATTCGCTGGATGGGCTTTCTGGCTTTATTCATCAAATTATCATCCAAAATAATCTCGGGCTGTTCAAATTTCAATGCCAGATAGAGCTTTTTTAGGGTATTTAATTTCATGAAACTACAGTCATTGCATCCGCAAGTTGAGTCGATCGAAGGGGCGGGCAAAAATATTTTTCCCGGACATGCAAGCTTCATCTGGTGAATGATCCCGCTTTCGGTCGCTACTATAAATTTTTCCGATTTACTCACTGAAACATAATTCAGCAAGGAAGTGGTTGAACCGATGTAATCTGAAACCATTAATATCGGGCCTTCACACTCAGGATGAGCTATTAATTCGGCGTCAGGATGTTCGTCTTGAAGTTCAATAATCTTTTCCAGCGAATATTTTTCGTGCACCATACAGGCGCCGTCCCACAAAAGCATGTTTCTTCCTGTCACAGAATTCAGGTAATTACCAAGATTTTTATCAGGTGCAAAGATGATTTTCTGATCAGCGGGAAATGACTCCACAATCTTTCTTGCATTAGATGAGGTTACGATCACATCTGAAAGTGCTTTTACCTCGGCTGAACAATTGATATACGAGATGACAACATGATCACTATGCATTTTGATAAAGCGCTCAAATTCAGGACCAGGCGTCGAATCTGCCAGGGAACATCCCGCCTTCATATCGGGTACAATCACTTTCTTACCAGGATTCAGAATTTTGGCAGTTTCTGCCATAAAATGCACTCCTACAAATAAAATGATATCAGCAGTAGTGGCCTCCGCATGTTGTGACAAGGCCAATGAATCACCCAGAAAATCAGAGATATCCTGCAATTCAGGCATGATGTAGTAATGCCCTAAGATGATGGCATTCTTTTCTTTCTTTAATCTGATGATTTCGGCCTTCAAGTTTGTTCCACTATCCAGAGGCACATCAACAAATCCGCAACGGTCTATTAATTTCTGGTAGGTATCACTCATATTTCTTTGTCCTTAAGAAGCTGCAAATGTAAAAAAACCTCCCTAAAATCATTCAAAATCCTAATTCAAAACGTTGCACCATTCCAGAAAATTGAATTTTTCAGGAATTAAGGTAAAAAAATGTTAATAAATTGGCCTAAAATGTTAATAAATACTTAACCATATCTTACTTTCATCATAGAATTAAATCAACAGCTATCATTATATTTGGTTGCATTATTATCAGCTTCCCACGTAACTCTAAAGCTTTGATAACAAGAAAGAATAAATATTATCCTAGTAATTTATAATTAAAATTTGTCATTAATGAAAAACAATTTAAACAAGCTCTTTCTGACTTTTCTGCTATTTGCAGGTTTAGTTCTATCTGCGTTAGCTCAGGTAACGACTGCTAGTATTAGCGGAAAAATTCTGGATGATAAAAAAGAGCCGCTTATTGGTGCAACAGTAGTTGCAAAACATATACCGACCGGAACGGTCTATGGAACTTCTGTATTGAACGACGGACGCTACAATATCAGTGGTATGCGTGTCGGAGGTCCTTATGAAATAGAGGTATCAATGGTTGGTTACAGTACACAGAAATCCGGCAATCTATCTCTGACAGTGGGTGAAGAAGCCACCCTGAATTTCAACCTTAGTGAAAAGACAACAGAGATTGGTGAGATTGTTGCGGTTGCTTCAAGAAATCAAAAATTCAGCTCAAACCGGACTGGTGCACAGGAAGTCTTTACAACTGAATCTATTGAAAAACTACCTACAATTAATAGATCACTTTCTGATTATACCAAGCTTACTCCAATGAGTAGTGGTGGTAACTTTGGTGGTACCTCCTATCGTTTCAACAACGTTACAGTTGATGGAGCATCATTTAACAACTCTTTTGGACTTTCATCTTCATTAGGTGCCGCTGGAACGGAACCGATTAGTTTGGAGGCAATCGACCAGATCCAAGTTATGATTGCACCTTACGACGTCAGAAACGGAGCCTTTACCGGAGCCGGCATTAACTCTGTAACCAAAGGTGGAACGAACAATTGGACAGGATCCGCCTATTACTATTTAAAAAGTCCGGGCTTGGAAGGTCTCAAACAGAAAACCATAACTTTAGATAAACAAAAATATAGCTATAACCAAAAAGGTTTCTCAGTTGGTGGTCCTATTATTAAAAATAAACTGTTCTTTTTTATTAATGGGGAGATGGATCGCAAAGAATCTCCGATCGATTGGCAGCCAAGCCCTGCCAAGGGACAACAAGGTTCCGGGCAATCAAGTGTTGATGTAATTACACTTCAAACTTTTTCAGACTACTTAGGTAGTAAATTTGATTATAATCCGGGGTCATATAGCACTTCAAATATTCCAACTCAAGCCGATCGTTTGACAACCCGCCTCGATTGGAATATAAACTCCAAAAATGCATTAAGTATTAAGTATTTTTATTTGAAATCATTTAGTACCAGCATGCCCAGTACTTCCGGAGCAACAGGAGGTTCACGAGGTCCTAATGCAAATACAATTCCCTTCTCATCTACCTATTACCGTGGCAATAATAATTTTAACATTATTATGGCAGACCTTAATACAACGATCAATGATAAAATGTCTAACACATTAAAAATAGGATATTCCGCACTTCGCGATTTTCGTGACATGGACGGAGGTTTCTTCCCTCAGGTTGATATTTTGGATGGCACAGGTTGGAGTTATACTACCGGGGTTAAAAGTTCTGGTTTTGTAAAGGGAACGAGAGTATCGACGACCGTGGGTACTGAAGCGAATTCATACAATAATAAACTAAACAGCGATATCTGGCAGCTTCAGGACAATTTCACGATCATTGCCGGAAAGCATCGCATTACATTGGGAACGCAAAGTGACTACCGCAAATTTTTAAATGGATTCGCCAACTCATTTGCAGGTGCTTGGGAATACAATAGTTTTGATGCCTTTTATAAAGAGGTAGATACCTATCGCACCTGGTTAGCAGGTCCAAAAACGCCTGGTACATTTGAAAGTTTAACATCAAAATATACCAAAAAATACTCTCTTCAACCAGACTTTCCGTATGCAAAAGTTGATGTATTATCTCTTGGATTTTATGGCCAGGATAAATGGAACATTTTTCCAAACCTGAACTTGACATTAGGACTACGTATGGATATGCCTATTTTTCTTACGGATCTTTTACCAAACAGCACTTTAGCTGCTGAGACTTTTCAAGGTGGCGTAAAAATTGATGTTTCCAAATATCCGAAAACTGCACCACAATGGTCTCCACGTTTAGGCTTCAATTGGGATGTGTTCGGTAATAAAACGCTTCAGGTTCGTGGCGGTACCGGTGTTTTTGCAGGAACGCCACCTTATGTTTGGTTATCAAACCAAGCTGGAAACAACGGCATATTGTTTGGTCAGTTATCAAAATCATCATCTGCTGCATTGAAGGATTTAGGCTTTGACGGTAATCCGGATTATAAACCAGCTGTCGGAACAGCACCAAAAGCAGATATCGCATTTGTCGATCCAAATTTTAAATATCCGACCCTTTGGAAATCCAACATTGCTATTGATAAAAAATTTGGTAATGGTTGGATTGCAACCATAGAGATACTTTACAATAAGGATCTTAATGCTATCTATCATGCTAATGTGGCTCTTCCTAATGACAATAGTGCCGATGCTTTTAAACTGCTGAAACCTGTTGCACTAACAACTGATTTAGCTTTTGATAATCGTGCGATTTACACTAAAACTTCTACAAGCACTGTAGCCTACTCTGCTGTGATGATGAAGAATACCTCCAAAGGACAGTCAATTTACACAACACTGCAACTTCAGAAGGACTTTGATGGAGCTCTTAAAGGTTTGAGTCTAAACGGATCTTATACTTTTGGACAGTCAAAAAGTGTTACCGACGGATCATCTTCCGTTGCTTTCTCCGCATGGCAATATCGTCCGGCAGTTAATCCAAATGCTCCGGAACTGGGTTATTCAGCAGGTAGCTTTCCAAACCGTCTTCTCTTATCAGCTGTTTACAGCAAGTCTTTCTGTAATATGGCCACTTCATCTGTTGGTCTGGTGTTCCAAAGATATTCTCCCTTCAGATTCTCCTATACTTATAATGGAGACTTAAACGGTGATGGTGGCTATTCAAATGATCTGGTATTTATTCCGGCTACAAAAGAACAGATATCACTTGTAGGCAGTGGTGCTACTGGTGATACACGAACAACTGCTGAAATGTGGTCACAACTGGATAATTTCATCAAACAAGACCCTTATTTGAGCCAACACAGAGGAGAATATTCTGAACGTAATGGCGGAGTAGCTCCGTTTGTAAATAAAGTGGATATGAATTTCACACAAGATTTCTTTGTTAAAACAAATAAGGGTCAGAAAAATATCGTTCGCTTATCTTTTGACATGGTCAACCTGGGAAACTTTATTAACAAGGATTGGGGAGTAGAGAGAACAACAATGTTAGGGAATCAGCAATACCAGTTTCTGAATATGGTTAGCAAACCTACCGCCACTACCCAAGCTACATTTACAATGCCTTATGTCCCGTCAGGAACAGCAGGCGGTGGATCTACCCAAACGGTACTTTCTCAAACCTACAGGGATAATGTTAGTAGCTATTCCCGCTGGCAGCTGCAGATTGGTATAAAATATATTTTCAAATAAAAAATATATCGTCATTATTCACAAAGAGGGTGCCCGGTGGGTACCCTCTTTTTTTACGATTTTATCCTTAAATTTGCCGATCTTCATAAGAACATATATTATGGCTCAGAAACCCTCCATACCAAAAGGAACGCGCGATTTTTCACCAGTCGAAATGGCTCGCAGAAACTATATTTTTGATACCGTTAAATCTGTATTTAGGCTTTACGGTTTTCAGCAAATAGAGACACCTGCTATGGAAAATCTCTCTACTTTAACTGGGAAATACGGCGAAGAGGGGGATAAATTACTTTTCAAAATCCTGAACTCCGGCGATTTCCTGGCGAAAGCCAATGAAAGCGATCTGATGGCCAGGAACAGCAATAAGACCACCTTTCAAATTTCAGAGAAGGGCCTTCGATATGATTTAACGGTTCCTTTTGCCCGTTATGTTGTTCAATACCAGGGCGAAATCAATTTTCCTTTCAGGCGATTTCAGATTCAGCCTGTCTGGCGTGCCGACCGGCCTCAAAAGGGACGTTACCGCGAATTTTATCAATGTGATGTGGATATCATCGGATCAGACTCCTTACTAAATGAATATGAGCTGATTCAGATCGTCGACCGCATTTTTTTAAAGTTAGGTATTGGCGTAACGGTAAAAATCAACAACAGGAAAGTGCTGGCAGGGATAGCGGAAATCATAGGAGCGGCCGACCGGATCATTGATATTACGATCGCCATCGATAAGCTCGATAAAATCGGTTTGGAAAAAGTCAATGATGAACTGAGAGAGAAAGGTGTTTCTGAACAAGCAATAAAAAAATTACTGCCAATTTTGACGCTATCCGGAGATAATGAGGCAAAGTTGAACCAGATTGAGACTGTCATCAGCCAGTCCGAGACCGGGAAAAAAGGAGTTGCAGAGCTTCGTGCCATTTTCAGCTACCTTAAACAGGGAAGTTTGTCCACCAAGGTTGAGCTTGATCTTACGCTTGCACGAGGGCTGAATTACTATACCGGGGCAATATTCGAAGTAAAAGCAAATGAGGTTCAGATTGGATCCATCACAGGAGGAGGTAGGTACGACGACCTGACCGGAATTTTTGGATTGCCCGATATTTCCGGTGTGGGTATCTCCTTCGGGGCCGACCGTATTTATGATGTCATGGAGCAACTAGCTCTTTTCCCAACGGACCAGACCGTATCGACCCGGGTTATGTTTGTCAATTTTGGGGAGAAGGAAGCGCGTTACTGTCTTCCATTGCTCGATAGTCTTCGCCAGGCAGGAATCCCGAGTGAGATCTTTCCATCCGAAGAAAAAATGAAAAAGCAGATGAACTATGCCAACAAAAAGGGCATCAGCTTTGTAGTTTTGGCAGGTGAGTCAGAGATCAACGAAGGATGTATCACCCTGAAAGACATGGAAAGTGGGGGACAAATTAAGATGGCTAGAGGAGAATTGACGTCTTATATTACCAGGAAATTAAACTGAAAAACTATTTCTTCTCAGCTTTATCTTCATCATTCTTCCTCATTTCATGCATCAGATAAGATCTGAATTTCCTTTCTGAACGATACATTTTAACCACTTTTTCTGCAGGAAGGATAGCTAAAAATTTATTGCTATATTCTTCTATCATCTTGCTTTCTTTCAAATGGAGCGAAACAATTTCCAGTGTGAGTTTCCTGTAATAATCGTCTGATTTACCAGATTTAACTTCGGCCGACTCTTCCAGTTCTCTTCTTTTGCTCATCAGGGCAAATCGTTCTGTTTCCAGTTGGTTGTAAACCGGCCAAAATTTCTCACCTTCCTTTGAGGTCAGACCAACCTGTTCCGTAATAAAAGCAACCTTTTTGCTTTTAATAACTTCAATCATTTTGGGATCCATTTGTCTCTGGGCAAAAAGCTGAATGGAACAAAACAGAATCACCAAGGTAAATAATGTCGTTCTCATGTTATTTATTTGCATTAAGAATTTCAAAGTCAGAACAATTTGAAGCCAGGTAATCGGCCAGATCTTCTTTTGGCATTTTAGAGGCATTATACTCATCCATTTCAGACATCGCCGCAATTAGTTGTCCATCAGAAGACAATGAAGTAACAGCGCTGAATATCTGTTCAGATTGATCTGCCTGTTGCAAGGAATCATTCATGCTAATTGTTGTTTTGCTGACGGCATTTAAATTGGCAGGGTAATGCAGGTAAACTGTAACGATAATAGCCAGACCCGCTGCTATCCCCAGCGCAGGTTTGAGATAGAAAATAATACCCTTCGACCTGGAAGATCTTTTTTCGGTCGCCAATCTTAGCTGCAGGCGCTCACCAAAAGATTCGAAGTAACCATCAGGTACTTTAAATCCGGTTTCCATTTTTGGAAGATCCGGCATGTTTTCACTATTAAAATCGAACTTTTTCATACTCAATAACATTACTAAGACTTTACATAAGTTAAAAGGTTTAATCCGCAAGTCATTTTTCTCCTTCGAAATGGGCTTCAATTTTTTTTACAGCATGGTGATAGGAAGCCTTCAGGGCACCCACAGATGTTTTCAAAATCTCTGCCATTTCCTCGTATTTCATCTCATCATAATACTTCATGTTAAAAACCAATCTTTGCTTTTCAGGAAGCTGTAATACAGCGAGTTGCAATCTTTTTTGCAAATCCTCGCCTTCAAAATGAGCATCTGATTCAAAAGCCTCTACAAGATAATCAGATACTCCGTCAATCGACAATATATTTCTTCTTTTTTTTTGCTGGAGAAAACTTAGTGACTCATTGGTGGCAATTCTGAACAACCAGGTAAACAAAGTTGAGTCTTCCCTGAAATTATCTATGTTCTTCCAAACTTTGATGAAAACGTTTTGCAAAAGGTCGTCGGTATCATCATGACTGACTACAATTTTCCGAATGTGCCAATAAAGCCGCTGCTGGTAAGTTTTTACCAAAAGCTGGAATGCTATTTCTTTATTCCCCCCGGTTTTAAGGGCAGAAATTAAATCCTTGTCTTTATCAACCACAGATATAACAAATTACACCTAATAGATTCTACGCTCAATATTTAACCCGGCTGGTCATCAGATTTCCTGATGTGACCAATTTGACAAAGTTAAACACTCATGGTTTAAAATTGTACCTTTGCAAAAAATTAACAAGATTATTTCAGATGGCCCTAAAATGTGGTATTGTAGGTCTGCCAAATGTTGGCAAATCCACCCTGTTTAACTGCCTTTCCAATGCAAGGGCACAGTCAGCAAATTTCCCCTTTTGCACCATTGAGCCCAATCTGGGAGTTATCACAGTTCCGGACAAGAGACTAATCAGGCTGGAGGAAATCGACAAGCCAAAGAAAGTTGTTCCGACTACCATCGAAATAGTAGACATTGCAGGACTCGTGAAGGGTGCCAGTAAAGGAGAAGGACTCGGAAATCAGTTTCTCGCGAATATCCGTGAGGTCGACGCAATCATACATGTTATCAGATGTTTCGATAATGACAACATTGTACATGTTGATGGATCGATCGACCCGGTTCGCGATAAAGAGGTAATTGACATTGAGTTACAGCTAAAAGATCTTGAGACAGTTGAAAACAGAATCTCCAAATTGCAGAAGCAGGCAAAAGTGGGGGGAGACAGGGCCGCACAGAGGACTGTTGCGATTGCCGAACGTTTAAAATCGGTTTTGATAACCGGGAAGTCGGCAAGAACATTGGTTCTCACGGTAGATGAAGAGGAGTTGATCCATGATTTCTTTTTACTCACCCGTAAACCTGTTGTCTATGTATGCAACGTGGATGAACTGGCTGCTTCCTCCGGAAATGCTTACACGGAAACATTCAGAAAAAGTGTTGCCCATGAGAATGCGGAGATCCTGGTCATCGCTGCTGCCACTGAAGCAGACATCGCTGAATTGGAAAGCTTCGAAGAAAAGCAGTTGTTTCTGGAAGATCTTGGATTAGACGAACCGGGTGTCAACAAACTGATCCATGCTGCTTACCGGCTTTTAAATCTCCAGACCTATTTTACGACAGGAGCTGATGAGAGCCGGGCCTGGACTTTTGTAAAAGGGATCAAAGCCCCTCATGCTGCAGGCATCATTCACAGTGATTTTGAAAAGGGATTTATCAGGGCCGAGGTGATAAAATATAACGAATATGTCACGCTGGGGTCGGAAACTGCCTGCAGGGACGCAGGAAAAATTGCTATTGAGGGTAAAGACTATATCGTGCAGGATGGCGACATCATGCATTTCAGATTCAACGTGTGATGTCTGCCATAAAATCAAAAAAAACCGCTACTGGAAAGAAAGGCAAATCCTTTTTGGATGCTTTCCGCCGAAAGAGTAATCAATCGACCTGGAAATTCATCCTGATTTGGTTTGTTAAGATTTTTCTTTTCGGACTCTTTTTGATGTCGGTTTTGTTGGTATTGGTTTACATTGGAACATTCGGAGAACTTCCAGATGCAGAGACTCTTATCAAAATCAAAGAGCCGGTTGCCACAGAGGTGATATCGCAGGACGGAAAAGTCCTTGGGCGATATTATGTCGAAAACAGAAGCAGTGTGACCTTCAAGAATATCTCGCCAAATGTGGTCAATGCCCTGGTCTCGACGGAAGATGCAAGATTTTATGAACACCGTGGAATCGATGAATGGGCAGTACTCAGGGTCTTTGTGAAGACCATCTTCATGGCCAACCGTAGTTCAGGAGGAGGCTCCACGCTCTCCCAGCAGATTGCCAAGAATATTTTCGGCCGCGAAAATTGGGGCCCGCTAACCCTGCCTGTTAGCAAAATCCGGGAATCCATTATCGCTTACCGCCTGGAAAAGCTTTACGCCAAAAACGAAATTCTTACGCTGTATCTTAACACGGTCCCATTCGGGGAAAACACTTTTGGCATCGGAACGGCTGCAGAGCGATATTTCAGCACTACTCCTTCCAAACTCACCGTACCTCAGGCGGCAACTCTGGTGGGTTTACTGAAAGCCAATAACGCATATAACCCCAGGCTCTATCCTGAAAAGTCGATTCAGCGGAGGAATATCGTTATCCGGCAGATGCAGAAATACAATCATCTTTCTGAAGCTGAAGCTGGCCGTTATTGCCAGGAGCCACTTGGATTGAAATACAATTATCTTGTCTATAATACCGGTCCTGCCCCCTATTTTCGGGAGATGATCCGTCCCCAGCTGGAGAAATGGTGCGCCGAAAATACCAAAGAGGATGGCACGCCCTATAATCTTTATACTGACGGACTGAAGATTTATACCACCATCGATTTCCGGATGCAGAAATATGCGGAAAATGCGATGGCCAGGCAAATGAAAGAGTTACAGTCAACTTTATACAGTGAGTGGAAAGGAGAAGCACCCTGGGGTAAGAACAATGACCTGATAAACAGAGGGATGAAGCGATCTGCCCGGTACAAAAGCTTGATTGAAGCCGGAAAGACCGACAAGGAGATTGCTCAGGTTTTCAGGACTCCTGCCAATATCAAACTTTTTTCGTGGGAAGGCGATCAGGTGATGAAAATCAGTCCGCTGGATTCAGTTAAGGCCTCTTTAAAACTTCTGCATTGCGGTTTTGTAGCTATGGATCCGCGAAACGGGAAGGTAAAAGTATGGGTCGGAGGCAACGATTTCCGCTTTTTTCAATACGATCATGTCACCTCTGCAAGACAAGTCGGTTCAGCCTTCAAGCCGTTCATTTATGCTTCGGCCCTCGAAAACGGACTACCTCCGGATAAATATTATGCCAATCAGCAGATAACCTACAGCGACTACCATGACTGGTCCCCAGGCAATGCCGATAATGAATACGGAGGTTATTACTCACTTGAAGGTGCCTTATGCAAATCAGTCAATACCATCTCTGTTCAGGTTTTGATGGAAACAGGAATTGCTGAAACGGTACAATTGGCGCATAAGATGGGAATTGATGCAGATATCCCGCATTATCCTTCCATTGCTCTTGGTGCAGTGGATGTTCCGCTCCTGCAGATGGTGAGAGCTTATTGCTGTTTTGCCAGTGAGGGAATGACTGTGGAACCCAATTTCCTGGTAAGGATTGAAGATGGTAAAGGTAAATTGCTAAAGAATTTCGCTTCGGATTTTGTACCCAAACAAGTATTATCTACCGAGAATGCGCGGATTATGAACCACTATCTGGAGGCTGTCGCCACTGAAGGGACAGGTGCAGCCATAAAATCCAGATTCAATATTCCGGGTGCCTTCGCCGGGAAGACAGGGACGACTCAAAATTTTGCAGATGGCTGGTTCATGGGATATACACCAACGCTGGTGACAGGCTGTTGGGTAGGCGGAGAGGATCCTTTGGTGCATTTCAAATCGCTCGCACACGGTCAGGGTGCATTTATGGCCTTGCCAATTGTAGGCGGATTTTTCAAAAGCTATTACAGTGACCCCGCATTCGCATCGAGTGCAAATATTCCTTTCACGGCTCCGACACCTGAAAACCTGGCACTGCTGGACACGCCACATTTTGCAGAAGAGATAAAAGGCAGCAAGCCAAGTTTCTGGGATGCATTTAAGAGTGAGAAAAGAAAACAGGAGGAGTTGAAAGAAAAGAGTATCGGGAAGGCAAAGAAGGATCAACAGAAGGAGGAGCCAACTAAGAAAGAAGAGGAAAAGCCTTCGATCTGGAAGAAAATCAGGGATGCGCTGAGGAAGAAGAGTGAATAGTGGAAAATGCACGCTCCAGCAGATTTGCAATCTGCTGGTAATCTTTTACCAACGGATTGCAAATCCGTTGGAGCGGGGGGGGAATGAAAAGTGAAAATATATGGCAGTATTAAAGAGATATCAGGACCCGATTGGGAAAGCAGTTCAAGATTATTTGCACGGGATTACCGGCGATGCTATCCTGGTAAGGACCGATATAGCAGAAGATGAGACACTTTCGCCTGCCTATTTTTTCAGAACCTTTGAGGAGATGCCCCTACAGGAACAGGAGGCGCTGAAAAGATGCAAGGGGAAAATACTCGATGTTGGAGCTGGAGCAGGAGCTCATTCTATGTGGTTAAATAACAACGGATTAGAAGTTGTTGCCATAGATATTTCCCCTCTTTCCTGTGAAACGATGAAAGAAAGAGGTCTGAAAGAAGTGCTCTGTTGTGATGTTTACACATTAACAGATCAAAAATTTGATACCATTCTTCTTTTGATGAACGGGGCTGGTGTAGCCCAGACGTTGCCCGGATTAGCAGTTTTGCTGAATCATTTGAAAAACCTGTTGAATGCCGGAGGAAAAATTTTAGCAGACTCTTCAGACCTTTTATATCTTTTCACGGACGAAAATGGTGAAAGCTGGGTGGACATTGCTTCTGATACCTATTACGGGGAAATGGAATATCAGCTGAGTTATAAGAATGTGAAAGGAAAGAAATTCCCATGGCTCTTTGTCGATCCGGAAACCCTGGCGGATTATGCTGAAAAAGCGGGTTTCAGTGTTACTGATAAAATAAAAGGCATGCATTTTGACTATTTGATTGAACTTGCACTTGTCTGAAAGATGAAGAGGATTCAATGTTTTTTTATTCTTAATTCTTTATCAGAATTTCGGATTTTTTAACAATACTATAAATTAATTGATAGTTTTGTTCCACTTTTAAAAAAACAACACCACCAAAAAATCTTATTCATCATGGCTAAATTGAACCAAGATGCGCTGGATTACCATAGCAATGGAAGGCCAGGCAAAATTTCGGTTACCCCTACAAAACCTTATGCTACTCAACGCGATTTAGGCCTCGCCTATTCCCCCGGAGTTGCAAGTCCTTGTCTTGCAATCAAGGAAAATCCAGACGATGTTTATAAATATACTGCCAAAGGAAACCTGGTGGCCGTTATATCGAACGGTACTGCAGTCCTCGGATTGGGAAATATTGGTCCTGCAGCCGGCAAACCGGTCATGGAAGGAAAAGGTTTATTGTTTAAGATTTTTGCAGATATCGATGTTTTTGACATAGAACTGGATGCCCTTGATCCTGAACTTTTCATTCAGACGGTTAAGGCGCTTGCGCCAACATTTGGTGGGATCAACCTGGAAGATATCAAGGCTCCAGAGTGTTTCGAGATTGAAGAGCGTTTGAAGAAAGAGCTGGATATTCCAATCATGCATGATGACCAGCATGGAACAGCTATCATAACTTCTGCCGGTTTGCTCAACGCAGTTGAAATGGCAGAAAAGAAGATTGAGGATGTTCGCATCGTCATCAACGGAGCCGGCGCAGCCGCTGTGTCGTGTACCAAACTATATATTTCACTGGGCGTAAAACGTGAAAATATTTTGATGTGCGACAGCAAGGGCGTATTACATCACGAAAGGACAGACATGAACGCTTCCAAGATGGAGTTTGTAAGAAACACTCCTTGCCGTACGCTTTCAGATGCCATTGCAGGAGCGGATGTATTTATCGGCCTCTCTGTAGCAGGTGTGCTGACCAAAGAAATGGTACGAACCATGGCACCTAATCCGATCGTATTCGCCCTGGCAAATCCGGATCCTGAAATTCCTTATGAAGAAGCAAAAGCATCCAGGGAGGACCTGATTTTTGCCACCGGACGTTCGGATTATCCCAATCAGATCAACAACGTATTGGGATTTCCGTTTATTTTTCGTGGCGCACTCGACGTCAGGGCCAGGACCATCAACGAAGAGATGAAAATTGCCTGCGTCAGGGCGCTGTCTGCCCTGGCTAAGGAAAAAGTACCAGAATCGGTATTGACTGCTTATAATGCCAGAAATATTGTCTACGGACGTGAATATTTAATACCGAAACCAATGGATCCGCGGCTTATCACAAGGGTTGCCCCTGCTGTCGCCAAGGCTGCTATCGATTCGGGAGTTGCCAGGATAACCATCACCGACTGGGATGCATACACTGAGGAGTTAGGTCACAGACTGGGGTCAGACAATAAACTGATCTCGATGATGATCGACAAAGCCAAACAAGATCCTAAGAAGGTTGCCTTCCCGGATGCCAGCGATTATGAAGTATTGAAGGCTGCCAACATTGCTTACCAGGAAAAAATGGCCACTCCGGTACTGATCGGAAATGAAGAGAAAATCAGAAAACTGATTGAAGAGAATGAACTGGATTTCGGTGATGTCGAGATCATTGACAACAGGAACAGACCCAATGATAAACTCCGCCGTAAATATGCAAGCATACTTTTTGAAATGCGGAAACGTAAAGGGATGACTTTGGAAGAAGCTGTCGATAAGATGTTTGACAAGAACTATTTTGCAGCATTAATGCTTGAGTGCGGGGATGTTGATGCAGTGGTTTCAGGGTACTCTACACGGTATGTTGAAGCTATCAAACCTGCTCTGGAAGTGATCGGAAAGAAACCGGATGTGACGAAAATATTTGGTATGCATGTAATTATCAGTCCAAGAGGAACTTACTTTTTGGGAGATACGACTATAGACGCTGTTCCGGATGCGAACAATCTTGTCGATACGGCAATTCAGGTCTCAAAGGTTGTCAGACAATTCAACATTGAACCGTACGTTGCCATGTTATCCTATTCAAATTTCGGTTCCAATATCGGAACCTCCCCTACAAGAGTTCGTGAGGCTGTGAAAATCCTTCACAGGGATTATCCAGATATGGTGGTTGACGGTGAAATGCAGTTGAGTGTGGCCGTTGATAAAAAAATCCGTAAGCAGATGTACCCTTTCAACAAATTAGCGGATAAGGATTGTAATGTACTGATATTCCCTAATTTGAGCTCTGCAAATATCGCCATGCATGCCCTTCAGCATATTGCCGGAAACGAAACGCTGGGACCGATCCTGGTAGGAAACAGAAAATCCATACAGGTCATGCAGATGCATTGTTCTGTACGTGAAGTGGTCAATATGATCGCAATCGCCGTGGTGGATGCACAACGTCTAAACAATGAATAAGATTTCAGGCAAGTCTGAATTTTAGTAAAAACAGAGAATATTTAAATGGGATAGCCAAAAGCTGTCCCATTTTTATTTATTTTAGGCGAAATCTTCCTTATCGCATCCTATGCCAAGATTTCTTCTTCTTGCCTGCTCAATTATTCTGTCAGTCAATTGTTTCTCTCAGTCCTATTGGTGCATCCAGAATGACAGAAACGAAGAATTACTGCTTACCATTGAGATAAATTCCAAAAATATGACCTTCGAAGCCTATTCCAGGAAAGAGGCCCTTAAAGATATGATAGGATCGTTCATGTACCTGATGGCTAAAACAGCAGGCAAAATCAAGTATCCTGAATTGGCGCATGGTGGAGGAAAAATATCGTACAACGCGGATACCACTTACTACGACGGGATGATCGATTATCCGGATAATTCCTTCAGACTTAAGGCAAAAAGCTGGAAAAACAGTTTCACAGGTCAGTTGACAGATACTAAAAATAGAACCCTTTCCATCCTGGGTGAGAAAGTCGGCTCTGATAAACCTATTCGTGATTATTCATTGCTCATCAGCAGTACTTTTTCTTTAATTGAGAAATATTACTGGGATGCGAACATCATCAAATCACCTGACTGGCAGGAATATAAAAGAGAAGTAGACAAACGTAAATCGAAGATTCCGGATGATTATGAACTCGGACTTACCATGATGTGGCTGGGTAAAAAACTTCAGCAGGTTCCGCATGATATCAGGAAAATAAATCCCAATAGTGTAGGTCAGCAACCGAAAAGTAGTTACTCAATCAAAATGTTGGATGCAAAAACGGCTTATCTTAACCTGAACAATGTTTCCGAGGAAAAAGATGAAGCAGATCAGTTGTTCAAGGAAATTCAGGAGAAAAAAGTTGAGATCCTGATAATTGAATTAAGGGGTGGAAGAAGAAATCTCCCTATCCACACTGCCCTCTTGCTGGCAGGTCATCTGACTGACAAGGGTACTATCTGGGGCATGTACTTAACCAGAAAGTGGACAGATGCCGGGAATACATTACTGGAAACAGCCTCTATTGAAAAATCACTGAAAAACCCACTGGATCTTCAAGGCATGACGAACAAATGTTACCTGGAGAACGGATTCTACTTAAAGGTAATTCCTTCTCAGCCAAGGTTCAACGGAAAGATCTATTTATTGGTAGACAAGTGGACTTCCGGGGTCGCTGAGGCTCTTGCTATCTTTATGAAAAATGAAAGAATTGCGATCCTTGCAGGTCAAAAAACAGCAGGGTCACCGATGCTTGTTAACACCATTGACCTTGAAAAACAATATCGGATTTCCATTCCTGTTGCACGTTTTTATGACAAAGATGGCAAAAGCTATATGGGAACCGGAATCGAACCGGATATTGCAACGGGTGAAACAGATGCTATCAATGTAGTTTTAAAATTAAAAAAATAAGCTGTTATCTCTGGATGATCAGCACACCATCCTTTAATCCTGCAATTCGTGCAGTTAATCTCGTCTTTTGTGCATCATACTGATAATCTGTTGAGTCAGCTAATTCGACTCCGTTGAAAGTAAGTCTCATAGGTTTCTTATCCAGGTGTACATTAAAGATTGAGGGCTTTTTCATCTCCTTCATAGTAAGTTCAATTCTGTCGGTATAGTTGGTCATGGTAACTGTCGAACTTCCGCTTTTATCCGGATGATAAACTGTAAAATGATTGTCTGCGCCCGGGCCCGGATAGATCAGCCAGGTCAGGGATCCCTTATTGGTTTCGGCACCCAGTCCGGTATAACTTCTTTCGACATTTAAAGGCACGATAGCGCCTTCCCGGATGTAAACCGGATATTCGTCCAGCGGAAATTCCTTTTCGAAGGAGATTGGTCCTTCGATTAATTCTTTGTCATCGAAGAAATATCTCCATTTCCCTGCAGGCAGTGAGACCTTGTTCTTAAGATCATCGCGGTAGATTGGGGCTACCACAAAATCTTCCCCAAACATATAATGATATTTTCCGCTGATAGGTTTCTGAAGTACTCTCCCACCCTGGTGACCGGTAACCACATAACTGTACATGTATGGAACCAGCTCGGTATGTAACCAGGAAAACTTCCGGATCACCTGCAATTCCTGGGGAGTACGGTGCCAGAGGGCTCGCTCACCATGACCACCATTTAAAAACAATCCGCAGAAGGTCGATAATTGTGTCCATCGCAGATACAGGCGGGGAGGAATGATCTTGCCGGAAAATCCTGCAACATCAGAGCCAATCACATTATATCTAAGTTTGGCTGCCGCCAGAATATTCTGAATAGCCATTTCTATCCCATCAATGCCCTCCATGGCAATATCCTTGTTTTGTTTGTCTTCGGCTGTTACCTGACCGGTAGATTCCCAGGTGTGCTTTTGGTCGCCCACCCATGTAACCGGAGCAGCATCCAGTGGAGCAAATCCCTCCGGATGAGACCATTTGTCGATCGATCTGGCCAATGTCACAAATTCAGGATTTTGGGTAAGGCCGTGCTGGTATTCATCACGGTAGTAATGATCCATGTAAATTCTGGTTGACATCAATCCTGATTTGGTGGATTTGTAGGCGAAGGGTACCGGTCCGACGAGGGTATAAAATAATGTGGCAGTGCCATCCAGTTTCCATCCATCGATTCCCAAATCAAAGACTCTTTGCTGTCGGCCTCTCCACCACTTCATTGCTTCGGGATTGGTATAATCGATAAAACCTCCTTTGCCTTTCCACCAGCTGTTTTTTTCGCCATGTCCGGCCAGGTAGCCCTTTTGGGAAGCCTCCTTAAAAAAGTCTTCAGAATCCTTTATTCTGCCGTCATTGCTCTTGCTGTCAACCATATTGGTCATCCAGCACACGACCCTGTAACCTTTGTCCTGCAGCTGCCTGAACCAGACATCCGGTTTTGGATAGCTAATTGTGTCAATTTCAAAATCATTGTACCGGAGACTCCACGGACTATCCACCAGAATAGTTCTGACAGGAATGTCATATTTGGCATATCCGTTCAGGAGCGTATCGACGCGTTCTGCGGTATTGGCATCGTCTTCCCATAGCCAGCATTCGAGCGCCCAGGCAGGCGTTAAAGGTGGATTACCATGACGTTGCTGATTGAAGAACGTTCCCCGGAAGGGATAGGAAAAATAGAAATAATAGACAATTAATAAGACACTTACGATGATGATAAGGACATTTTTCCAGCGATTTTTTTTGGGAGATACTGACATAGATAGTTAGTTTTTGAAGGACATTAAAGGATCATTTTGAGGCCGAAAATCAGGACTCCGGTGTTGACAAGTGTATGGACCAGAGCGCTGTAGAAAACATTTTTGGTTTTGATGTAAGTATAACCATAAGCCCATCCCGCCACGCAGGCTAATCCAATGTAAATAATGGATTTAGCATGATAATGAACCAGTCCAAAGGTAACACCGGTGATGGCCAAAGAGGTGTACACTCCAAAGCCGTACTTACCCGATTTTTCGATAAAATAGGCCGAAATGAATAAGATGACTGTCACCAGCGCCGGGAACCATTTCATCTTTCCTTCCAATGTATAACCTACCAGGAAAGCGCATATCAGCAGTATAGCAAATCCTATCTGCCAGAATATCAACCAGGAACGGCCTTGTGAAATTCTTTTGGCCAGCATGTTTTGCAGAATTCCGCGAAAATAAAGTTCTTCGAACAGGGCTGTATGCAAAAAGGTCCCTATCATGGAGAAAATGACAGATTTAATCAGTACGTCAAAGGATTCGTTATGTCCAATTACCGCAACAAAATTGACTGAAGTCCCAAATACGAATACAAACGTGTAATAGGAAGCCCAAACCAATAAGGCAGTTAGCAGTGATTTCCATTTCAGTTCAGGCACAAAACCCACATCTCCAAGACCCCTGACAAGGGTATAGGCATAAAAACCGGAAAGTATAATGATCACTTGGGAAATGGAGTCAAATCCGCCGCCGCTGATGGGTATTTCGCTGTTTTGCTTAACACTGAATAACGTGCCGATCAGCAGTATTACGACAAATACGGTAAAATCCAGCCATCCGATTTTTCGTAAAGAATCGTTTCTCCAAGCGAATGCCCCTATCGGAAAAAAAAGGATAAATACCAGTACCCAGAGATTTCCCTGCAATAGGTTCTGCTTATTGATAAGAAGATAGACCAGATAAAAGCACAACATCAGAGTCGGAAAAAGCAACACATTGACACTTTTCTTTCTTAGCCATTGCTGGAATGCCGAAGCAATATCAGCCCTTCCGATAGAGAACTGAACAAAATAAAGTATCAAAAAAAATGGTAGAGCCAACAACAAATCCCGAGCTGAGATTTTGCCGGATATGAAAAACACAAAAAAAAATGTAAGAATGATCGTTGTAATGCCCCCTTTGATGAAAGAACAAGTCAGGGTTTTTGTATCATCCGTTTTGGAAATTGCCATGATAATAGCCGATAAAATTGTTAATAGCTGGAGATGATCCTAATTACCTCAGATCTCAGGTTTTTGCAATGCTTGAACTGATTTGTAAAGATATAGCGAATTTTCACATGCTGAAACAAATTCTGATACATTTGAAGGAGGTTGAAGGCAATTTTCCCGGCAAACGGCATCGCCAGGAGCGATACAGCAGCTATAGGGAAGGAGCCGGTAGTGAACCAGATAATTCCACTTTCCAATAAATAGATTAAAGGAAATAGTACCAGTCCGGAGGCAAAAATGAAGGTACCCATGAACGCAAGGTCTTTAACTTTCCCGGCAAAGAAAATACGCGGAAAAAAATAGGGGAAAACATTAAATAATATTCCAAAAGCGGCAATAGGTAAAAAAAACACAGAGACAAAAAATTGCATCAAAAACTTTAGAAAGGAAGTATTTGCTGCCTTATCCAGTTGATCGTCTGTTACGCCTGCCTTTTTAATAGCAGTCAAATAATTGTTCATAAGCTGCTTGATTGTCCCAAATTTTTCAGGCTGCAATTCTTCCAGACGCTCCAATTTTGCGATCAGTTCTTGTTCTGTTTTAAAAAGCTGAATCACAGGATCTTTGCTAAAGAATTTATTTTTTGAACAGGCTTTTCCTGCAATGGTTCTGATGTTCTCATAATCCTGGTAAGCGTCCACATTATTGATCTGCATGGTAAGCGGCAACAGTTTCTGATTGATCTCATCGCGCAACAAGAGCATCGCATTTTGAGGATTTTCAGCGAAATGCACTTTGTATGAATCGATTTCGATTGGCTCTCCATAATTGACCAAGAGTGTGCGGTTGAAATTCCAATAATGGTCATAATAGATTCCAACTGGTACGATCTGGAGTCCAAGTTGAAAATTGTTCTTCATCTCCGACTCGAGGGCAATGCGTGGGATGGCCTTCTTGTGCGGCAGCATTTGCCGTTTCCCGGAGTGGGCAGCTTCCGGGAATAGTGCGACCGAGCCTTTTTCTTCCAGCACATGTGTGACTTGGTTGAAAATCTCCTCATTGTTGGAAAGATTCTCTTTACCATCGCGGATACGATAGATTGGAATCATCTTACAAAAGTTCAGAAAAGCCCTGGATGCCTTGCTTTTAAATATATCCGCCCGGGCAAGCCAAAGTGTCTGCAAAGGATTGGTGCAGACCAAGGCAAGGGGATCCATCAGGGCATTCTGATGGTTAGCCGCAAAAATAATTGGCTTATCACCTGGGATATTCCCGCAGCCATTGACAACAATACGTTTGTGCGTCAGCCAGAAAGCAAAACGCACATAATCTCGCAGTGCCTCATATCCTTTCGACCGCTGTATCATAAATATCATTTACAGGTTTATGCGACCAGTACCTGGCAATACACAATCCACTGATTATATGCCATATACCCCACCATGCCGCGATAACGGCCATTCCTCCCAACTCCAGATCCTGAGGGAAAATTTTAGGATTAAACAGTAGCGCCAATGCCAGTCCGGAGTTATGGATACCAGTTTCAATGGCGATTGTCCGACGATCTTTTTGAGAACATTTAAATAATGAGCTGAAAGTATAGCCCGTCAGCATAGCGATCCCGTTTTGCAGCAAAACAAAGAAAAACACCAGATGGATATAAGCCATAAAATGGGAAAAATTTGCTGCCAGCATGGTGATTACCATGATGACAAAAAATATCAGCGATCCTTTGTTGATTGGTTTTTTGATTTTTTCTGTCAGTTCCGGAAATTTATTCTGAACCACCAAACCGGTAACTACCGGAATTCCAAGCAGGATGAAAACGGTTTGAAACATCTGAAACATATCAATTTCGAGAGGCCTGACCAGACTTGCAGCGCTATGGGCATTGTAAAAATGAATGTATTGACTACCCCAGAATGCAAAATTAAAGGGGGTAAAAAAAATAGCAGCAAGGGTTGAGATGGCCGTCAGGCTCACAGCAAGGGCGACATTACCCTTTGCCATTGAGCTAATAAAATTGGAAATATTTCCGCCAGGACAAGCTGCAACCATGATCATTCCTAAGGCAACTGTCGGTGTTGGATTGAGTAATAGCACCAGAATAAAAGTGAAGGCAGGCAACAGGAATGTTTGGCTGACGAAACCGACTATTGCAGATTTAGGCTTCTTCAGCAAATTGGTAAAATGCTCCACTTTGATTTCCAGCGCTACCCCAAACATCACGAAGGCCAATGCAATATTCAGAAAGAGCAGTCCGGCGGGTGAAAAATTCAGCCGGACATGATCCAGCACTTCGAGTGCATTATTCATAGTAATAGATAAAGATGAATCCTTTTAGATTTTAAGGGACCAGCCTTCGCGGGAGTTGGTTTTGACCAGTTCTGCCGCGAATTGTTTGGCATTGAGCTCGATTTTCTTTGGCTCGGCCCCCGGAATTCCGTTGGTAACAGTTATTTTATCGTTGTCGGCAAGATTGGTAAATGTCATATTCTCACCATCCCATTTCAGCTTCTTTTGCAGTCCTTGCATGCGGACTGCAAGATTTCCCATGACCACCATTTCGTTGAGCGGGCAGGCATATTCAAAGTTGGAGGCGGGCAGAATTCTGTTTTCGGGCGATTCTTTGCAGGCCCTCACCCAATCCATTTCATGACTGGTCGTTACCCTGCGAACTGTTTGTGCGGGCATCACGAGTTTTGAATATTTATCTGCCGGCAGAAGTTTATAATTGCCACCATAGTTTCCGCAGACAATTTTCCCTTTTGTTCCATGTAAGATGACTCCGTTTTTCCCTTGGCCCAATTCCATGCCATCGGGCATCATATCTGGGCGGGCGGGCTGCAAACCACCGTCATACCAGGTTACATTTACCTCTGGCATCTTATGTTTGCCAACCGGTTGCCTGGATGGAAAAGTATAATGGATCATGGAAGTATTTGGAGCGCTTTCATTGTTAAAAGTTGAAGAAGAGGCCTCTACCGAGGAAGGATGACCTAGTTTCAGTGATGCAAAGACGACATCGAGAACGTGGCAGGCCATGTCGCCCAGGGCACCTGTGCCAAAATCCCACCAGCCCCTCCAGTTCCATGGATGATAAGCAGAATGGTATGGACGCATGGGGGCGGGACCGATAAAAAGGTCCCAATTGAGTCCGTCGGGTAACCACATTCCTTGCGCAGGGCGGGAAAGACCCTGGGGCCAGATGGGTCGATCGGTAAAGGCATCCACACTGGTAACCTCTCCAATGGCGCCGCTCCAGATCAGCTCGCACACCTCCGCAACATTGTTACCACTGTGACCTTCGTTTCCCATCTGTGTAACGACTTTGTATTTTCTGGAAGCTTCGAGCAAGATCCGTGATTCATAGACAGTATGGGTCAAGGGTTTCTGAACATAAACATGCTTGCCAAGCTGCATAGCAGCCAGCGCGCAGACTGCATGTGTATGATCGGGTGTAGCTATCAGGACAGCATCGAAATCCTTGTGACTCTGCTCAAGCATGATGCGGTAATCTTTGTATTTTTTAGCGTCAGGGTACTGGTTGAAAGTCTTTCCGGCATAATTCCAGTCAATATCGCTGAGCGCGACAATATTCTGGGTATTCATATTTTTTAGGTTAACCTGCCCCTTTCCACCAACGCCGATACCGGCAATATTGAGTTTGTCGCTGGGAGCAGTGTGCCCCAATCCGCCAACCACCTGGCTTGGAAGGATGGTAATACCTGCGGCAGCAGCAGCAGAAGAAGCAATGAAGCCCCGGCGGGAAATTGATTTCTTGTTTTCCATAAGAGTTGCAGTTGTTTAGTTATTTGGCCTAATAATTGATAAAAATAGAAAATTATTACCAATATTATGGCAATGCTTCGGCCACGACGAATGTACTGCCACCGATGAAAATCAGATCATCTCTGTCGGCATACATTTTTGCCTCATTTAATGCAGACTGTACATCTTCGAAGGCGGCACCGTTGAGTCCAAAAAAAGTAGCCATTTGCATCAGTTTGTTTTCATTCATGGCCCGTGGAATTGAGGCCTTCGTGAAGTAATAAACAGCATCTCCGGGTAATAATTTAAGAACACCAGTTATATCCTTGTCATTGACCATTCCAATTATAAAATGTAGCTTCTTTTTCGGGATCTGTCCCAATTGTGCCACAACCTCTTTCATACCCGCCTCGTTATGGGCTGTATCACAAATAATTTGTGGATTGGCGCCGATGGTTTGCCACCTTCCCAACAAGCCGGTTAATCGGGTGACGTTTTCCAGTCCGCTGCGGATGGCCTCTTCCGAAAGCTGAAATCCGCCTTTCTGTAACTCACGCACGGCACAAATGAGGGTACAGATATTCTTAGACTGATAATTACCAAGAAGGTCAAGGCGGAGATTTTCAAACAGGATGCCCTCCTTGTTTTTGAGATTGAAAAACTGTCGCTGATCGTTGGAAATCCTGGAATAATCAGCCATCACTACTTGATCTGCAAAGACGATCTTAGCTTGCTTTTCATTGGCAAGACCCTCAAAAATCAGGGCTGTCTGCGGATGCATTTCTCCGATCACCACTGGAACTGAAGGTTTAATGATCCCCGCTTTTTCCAGTGCAATTTTCCCCAAAGTATCACCCAGCAAGGCCATGTGATCGAAGCTGATATTGGTTATAACGGAGAGCTCAGGAAGAATAATATTGGTAGAATCGAGCCGGCCGCCGAGACCGACCTCGATCACGGCCACCTCCACATTTTCGGAGGCAAAATATTCGAAAGCCATCAAAACCGTCAGTTCAAAAAAGGAAGGTTCCAGGTTGAATTTCTGGTTCAAATCCAGAAATTTCTCCACGAAACTAACGATGTAAGATTCCGGCGCCATTTCTCCATTGACCCTAATCCTTTCCCTAAAATCCTTCAGATGGGGAGAAGTGTACAATCCGGTTTTATATCCTGCCTGACCCAATACGGCGGCCATCATGTGGGATACAGAGCCTTTCCCATTGGTTCCTGCAACATGAATGGAGCGAAATTTCCGGTGCGGATGACCGAACATTTTATCGAGTGCCAGCGTGTTATCGAGACTGGCTTTATAGGCTGCCGGCCCTTTGTGCTGGTAATAAGGCAAATGCTCATACAAATATTCGAGAACCGCTTCGTAAGTCATACCGGCAACTTTACTAACAAATTGTAAATACAAAGATGCAAAAAACCTTTGGCCAAAACTATCATCGGATTGATTTAGTATTATCTTTAAGCGTCACCGTTGCCAGCTGAAAGGTAAATACCTAAGGTCTGAAATTGTTATAGTTATACACAAAGATAAAATATGAAGCGGCCCAAAACGTTTATTCTTGATACCAACGTCATCTTGCATGACTGCGAATGTATATACAACTTTGAAGACAATGATGTTGTTATTCCTATCACGGTGCTTGAAGAACTGGATAAGTTCAAAAGAGGTGATGATCAGATCAATTTCCAGGCGCGACAGTTTGTCCGTATTTTAGACGAACTAGTTGGGAAATTGCCGATCGACAAGGGGATGGCTCTGGGACAGGGCAAGGGTAAACTATATATCGAACTCGGAAAGCCATATTCCGATCAGATCAAGGCCTCTTTTAAGGAGGATATTCCCGATCACAGGATACTGGCCATCACGGAATTTCTTCGTGACAAGCTGGTTACCCGGAAGGTCATCCTGGTAAGTAAAGACGTTAATCTCAGAATAAAAGCCAAATCACTGAACATTGAGGCAGAGGATTATAAAAACGACAAGGTCGAAGATATTGAAGTCTTATACCAGGGCATCCAGGAAATCAAGGAGTTTAATGATCAGTTAATTGCCAGATTGTACGAGACCAATTTCCTTGCAGTGGAGGAGACCGGGTTCGAAAAGAAACCGTTTCCAAATGAATTTTTCATACTTAAAAGTTTGAATGCCAGCGTATTGGCTCATTATAATGCTTTCCGCAACCGCTTGGAGCGGGTAGACAAAAAGGTTGCTTTTGGTATCCGTCCACGCAATGCCGAGCAGACTTTTTCCTTGCAAGCATTGATGGATCCTGAGATCAAGCTGGTTAGCCTGACGGGGAAAGCCGGAACCGGAAAGACCCTGCTTGCGCTGGCTGCAGCCATTGCTCAGCACAATATTTATGATCAGATCATGCTGGCACGACCTATCGTAGCCCTGAGCAACCGCGACATCGGGTTCTTGCCAGGAGATGCAGAGCAGAAGATTTCGCCATATATGCAACCCTTGTTTGACAACCTGGCCGTTATCAAAAGATGTTTCGACCCTCACGCGCATGAGCACCACGTCATTGAAGATTTACAAAAAGACGAGAGGCTGGTTATTTGTCCGCTGGCCTTCATCCGCGGCCGAAGTCTTTCCAACTGCTATTTCATCATTGATGAGGCTCAGAACCTTACGCCACATGAAGTGAAAACGATCATCACACGGGCAGGAGAAGGGACGAAAATGATCTTCACAGGTGATATTCAACAGATTGACTCTCCATACCTGGATATGCAATCGAATGGATTGGCATATCTGACGGATCGGATGAAGGGTCAGGATATTTTCGCGCACATTAACCTGCTCAAGGGAGAAAGAAGTTATCTGGCAGAGCTAGCCAGTGACCTTCTCTAAAAATTTGGCAATAAATCAGTACTTTTGTCGGATTGGATAATTTAGGATGGAGTTTAAAGACAAAAAGGTTGCATTTGGAACTCTGGGGTGTAAACTCAACTTTTCGGAAACCTCAACCATTGCCAGATCCTTCCAGGAGCAGGGATTTACAAGAGTCGATTTCAAGGAACATGCCGATGTTTATGTGATCAACACCTGTTCGGTCACCGATTCTGCAGATAAGAAAAGTCGGTACATGATCCGTCAGGCCACCAGGCAAAATCCTGCAGCATTCGTTGTTGTAATAGGGTGTTATGCGCAATTAAAACCTGAGGAAGCCGCCAAAATTGAGGGAGTGGATCTCATTCTGGGGGCCAACGACAAATTCAATATCATGAAATACCTTGAAAGTCTGGAAAAGCATGCATCCAGCGAGATGCATGGGTGTACCTTCAAGGAGATAACAGACTTTCAACCAGCATCTTCCATTGGTGACAGGACCCGTAGTTTTCTAAAAGTTCAGGATGGTTGTAATTATTTCTGCACGTATTGCACCATTCCGATGGCCCGCGGTAAGAGCAGGAATCCGTCGATAGACAGCATCATTCAGGAGGCTAAAAGGCTTGCTGCAAAGGGAATTAAGGAAATTAATCTCACGGGAGTAAATATTGGTGATTTTGGAAGAAGTAGCGGAGAAACCTTCTTTGATCTATTGAAAGCGCTCGACCGGACGGAAGAAATTCATCGGATAAGGATGGGATCAGTTGAGCCCAATCTGTTAAGTAATGAGATTATTAATTTTGTAGCCAACTCCTCGCGGATAGCCCCCCATTTTCATATCCCCTTGCAGGCAGGCTCGGATGAAGTGCTAGCTTTGATGAAAAGGAGATATGATACTGCTTTGTTCCGTCAACGCGTCGAAGAAATCAGGAAGAAGCTGCCTTTTGCGTTTATCGGAGTAGATGTGATAGCTGGAATGAATGGAGAGACTGAAGAACTCTTTGACAAGACGTATCAACTTATTGAGCAGCTGGAGGTTTCACAGCTTCATGCCTTTCCTTACTCAGAACGTGCCCATACCAAGGCGTTGACTATTTCGGGTGTAGTACCGATGGAGGATCGCAAACGCAGAACGCAAAAACTAATTCAGTTGTCTAACAAAAAATTACATCACTTTTACGACAAAAATCTGGGTAGAATTGTCTCCGTTTTATTTGAAGCACATTCCAACAAGAAGGTGACCAGTGGCTGGAGTGAAAATTACATCAAAGTCGAAGTGCCATATTTACCGGAAGCGCTGAACGAGACAAAACCTGTCCGTTTGCGGCTTGTCAATAATGATGGGCATATCAGCGGAGATGTACAATAATCGTTACTTTTGTATAAAAAATTATGAATTTGGAAAATCTATGTCAGGAAGTTATCGCCATTTCTAAACAAGCGGGATTATTTATTGCTCAGGAAAGACTCAATTTTGACCTGCGAAGTGTCGAGATAAAAGGAAAAGCAAATTTTGTTTCCTATGTTGACAAGAAAGCAGAAGAAATGATTGTTGAAGGGCTGAGAAAACTGCTGCCAGAATCCGGTTTTATTACAGAAGAAGGAACCGCTACCGATTCAGGCGAGAAATATCGTTGGGTAATAGATCCGCTGGACGGCACGACGAATTTCATTCACGGCATTCCGCCTTACGCAGTGAGTATCGGTCTGTTGGAAGGTGAAGAAATTGTGCTGGGAGTGGTTTACGAGGTCAGCAGGAAGGAATGCTTTTATGCCTGGAAAGGAAGCAAAGCGATGCTTGACGGCAAAGAGATACACGTTTCACAGGCTTCGACAACCAATGAAGCGTTGATTGTCTCTGGTTTTCCTTATGGCGAGTTAAAAAACACGGACGAATTTGTTGCTGCTATCAAGTATTTCATGGCTAATTCACATGGGATCAGACGGTTCGGATCTGCTGCTACTGATATTTCTTATGTCGCAGCAGGCAGATCGGAGGCTTTTTGGGAAATTGGACTTCATTCGTGGGATGTTGCTGCCGGGGCAATTATTTTACGTCAGGCAGGTGGCAGGATGACGGACTTTCGAGGTAACGAAGATTTTCTTTTCACTGGGGAGGTGATTGCCACAAACAACAACTATTTTAAAGAATTTCAATCTATCATAGAAAAATTTTATTGCAGTTAGCCATGGATAAAAATGGCAATTTGGGATATTACCTGTTGAGAGCAGTCACCTGGGTCGTACAACTTTTCCCGCTCAGGTTACATTATTTTTTCTCTGATTTTATTTTCCTGTTTGTATTTTATGTAGTAAGATACCGCAGAGAGGTTGTTTTTATGAATCTCAAGAATTCCTTCCCGGATAAATTGTCTGGAGAGATCACCCTAATTGCAAAAAAATTCTATCATCAATTTTGTGACAGTTTCATCGAGACACTTTATTTTGACCGGGTCTCAGAGAAGGAGATCAAGAAGAGACTTACACTGCTTAATCTGGAATTGCCCGAGAAATACCTTCATGAAGGAAGGGCTGTGGTTATTGCGCTCGGACATTATAACAACTGGGAATGGAACTGCAGCTGGCCTTTGAATTCGGATTACACGGCCTATGTTATTTACAAAAGACTGACCAACAAGAGTTTCGATAAGTTTTATTTCAACATGAGAGCCCATTTTGGGATGGTTCCACTGGAGAGAGCCGATACCTACCGTCAACTTATTTCCGATTCGAATAATCACAAGGGTACTGCATCTGCTTTCCTGATGGATCAAACACCCCGGAAGCGTGAAATACAGTACTGGACAACTTTCCTGAACCAGGATACACCGGTGCTGACAGGTACGGAAAAAGTGGCTCGAAAACTGGATGCTGTTGTCATGTTTTGCCATATCAAAAAACTAAAAAGAGGCTATAATCGTCTGGAATTCTCTGTTATTACAGAACACGCAAAAGATACTGCACAGTATGAAATCACGGAGAAAGCTACCCGGAAGATTGAAGAAATCATCCTACAAAGACCGGAACTCTGGCTCTGGTCTCACAAAAGATGGAAACACAAAAGGGAAACTGTATGAGCACCGGGCATAAAATCTCCATTGTTATCCTGAACTGGAATGGAAGCGGATTCCTGAAAAGGTTTCTTCCATCGGTCGTTGCTCATTCAGAGGAGATTGCAGAGGTTATTGTTGCGGACAATGGCTCTACCGATGACAGCAGAGCCATTCTTGAATCGCTCTTTCCAACCGTAACTTATCTACAACTTGAGCAGAACTTCGGTTTTGCGGAAGGATACAACAAGGCCCTGCAACTGATTCAAAATGAGTATTTCCTGTTGCTCAATTCGGATGTGGAAGTGACCAAAGGATGGCTTGATCCCTTGTTGAAGCTGATGGAGTCAGATTCCACTATCGGTGCTTGTCAACCGAAAATTCTCAGTTTAAACTATCCAGATGAGTTCGAGTACGCTGGTGCGGCAGGTGGTTTTATCGACCGATTTGGCTATCCTTTTTGCAGGGGAAGGATCTTGCAGGAAATAGAAAAGGACCATGGGCAATATGATCATTCACGAACAATTTTCTGGGCATCAGGTGCTTGCATGATGATAAGGTCGTCTGTCTGGCAGGAATGTGGCGGATTCGATGCTGATTTCTGGGCACACATGGAGGAGATCGATCTCTGCTGGAGGATGCAGCATCTTGGTTTTTCAGTTGAATTTTGCCCTGAATCTATTGTATATCACCTTGGTGGTGGTACGCTCAATTATAACCATCCAATGAAAATTTACTTGAATTTTCGCAACAATCTTTACCTCTTATTTAAGAATCTGCCTACCAGCCAACTGGTTGTCAAACTCCCTGCCAGGATAATCCTGGACGGATTAGCGGCCCTTGTTTTTCTGTTAAAAGGAGAGTTCAATGCTTTTGGAAAAGTCTTTTCGGCACACCTGAAATTTTACAGACATCTCCCTCAATTAATGAAAAAACGCAGAAATATTTTAAGGTCTTCCAAATCAAATATCCGTAACATAATAGTACCCAGAAGCATACTGTGGAACTATTTTGTTTTGAAACGCAGAAGATTTTCTGATTTAAATTTGCCGGAAGTATGAGAATAGAAAAACAAATTGCCTTGAATCGGTTCATGCTGGAGGGAATTCGTATTTCGACAACAGAATCTATCCTTTTTGAATTGACACGTTTTTCCGGAACATCAGAGTTCAAGGCTATATCCAAAATAATCAAATAGTTACAATCAAAATAATTGCTTACAAATTGTAAAGTCAATTTTTTATTTTTGTACCGTTTTTAGCATATTGAGTTAAAGCATTTAACATGGAAGTATACAAATTTGGGGGAACCTCCGTTGGTTCAGTCGAAAACATGAGATCGGTAATGAATTTGATTGCCGATGGTCATCAGAAGATGATAGTTCTTTCTGCTATGTCGGGAACAACGAACAGTCTGGTGGAGGTTTCAGATTATCTCTTTAAGAAAAACAAAGAATCTGCGCTGGCCATAATTAGTGCGTTGGAAAAAAAATATTACAACGTAGTTTATGAATTATATAAAACAAATGCATCAAAAGATTTGGGCAAGAAGGTATTAGAGGAGCATTTTGATTTTATCAAATCATTCACCACGGGTCCTTTTTCAGAAGTTGGGGAAAGGGCTATCTTGGCGCAGGGAGAGCTCATTTCGACTGCACTTTTCACCCTACTGATGCGGGAAGAGGGATACAATGCCCTTTTGGTTCCAGCCCTGGAATTCATGAAAATTGATTCGGACAAGATTCCTGACAGCAGCTACATCAAAATTAAACTGAACGAATTTCTTACCTCAAAGCCAAAGGCTGATTATTATGTCACCCAGGGATTTATCTGCAGGAACGAACTGGATGAGATCGACAACCTCCAACGTGGCGGTTCTGATTATACGGCCACCCTCATTGGTGCAGCCATCAACAGCAGCGAAGTACAGATCTGGACAGATATTGACGGATTCCATAACAATGATCCGCGTTTTGTCGACAACACCAAACGTGTCGACGTTCTATCTTTTAACGAAGCAGCTGAGTTAGCGTATTTTGGTGCCAAGATTCTGCATCCTCAGACTGTTCTGCCTGCAAAGAATGCCAATATTCCCGTCAGGCTTAAGAATACTATGAATCCGCCAGATCCTGGGACCTTGATCACTGCCGAAAGTCAGGGTGCCGGCATTAAGGCAGTTGCTGCTAAAGACGGGATCACAGCCATCAAGATTCGTTCGGGCAGAATGTTGAATGCTTATGGTTTCATGAAGAACATTTTTGAGATATTTGAGTATTTCAAGACTTCGGTCGATATGGTAACCACCTCCGAGGTAGCTGTCTCCGTCACCATTGACAACCCCAAACATTTGGATGAGATTGTTACAGAATTAAAGGAATACGGTGATGTAGAGATAGATAGAAATCAAACCATTGTCTGTATTGTAGGAAACATGATTGCGGAGGAGAAAGGATTTGCATCAAAAGTTTTTGTTGCCCTTGATAATATAGCGATCCGGATGATCTCGTATGGCGGAAGCCGTCACAATATTTCCGTGTTGATCAACACCAAAGACAAGAAGGAGACACTGGTAGCGCTGAGTGAAAAATTACTGAATATCTAACGAACATCATCGCCCAGGCATTCTTCAAAGTTCGAAATTAGCTGCTTCGCTAAGAACAAATTTCTCGTAGTTGTATACTGGCGTGGCATACATTTTCAGCCACAAAATCATGGAGGCTTCAATATCTTCGTTCACTAATTGAAGCCTTTCATGTGTCAGGTCAATGAAGGCCGCCTTTGCTGGCCGCGTATATTGACTTGAATATTTGGTTGTTTTAAAATAGAGGTCATAAGCAATGTAGTTATTCGGAAACAACTTATAATTTTTATAAACCTCTTTATCAATCTGTACTGCCAGCAGTCTCATGCGTTCATTTGTGCCTGGTTCCTGGGAAATATGGTGCAAAACATCTTTGTCGATTTGCTGTCCAAATTGAATGTGGATCTGCCCTTTCTGATTTCTTAAACCGCTGACCATGCTCAGCAGGTCGTCTTTCTCCGTTTTCTGAAAGTTAGGATCGCTCTGACGTTTATGTAATTCAGCTACTTTTTCGTTTCCACAGGGTTCAATTTCATATGAAATAGACATCGGAACGATCTTCAATTCTGTAAAACCTTCGAAGAAACTATTGTTATTCGACATGTTCAGCATCTTAAGCAAGGAAGGCTGGGTAATGTCATTCCCATCTTTGGCCCTGCCTTCCCTTTGGGCAATCCATATTGAATCTGAACCTTTTGTGATCATCTGCCTGATATAATTCGACATCAACTTAGATGATTCAAGCATTTGTCTGACAGGAATATTTCTTTTTACAATAAATGAACGGTTGATTCGAACCAGATCGTTGATCCATGGAAATACCAGCAGATTACTTCCAATGGCAATTTCTGTAGGACTAAAACCACTGGCATGCATTTTTACATTCAACAGTGCTGAGTCAAGGATAATATCCCTGTGATTGGAGATATAAAGGTACCTTTGATTCCTGTCCAATTCCTCTAAACCTTTGATTGTCAATCCATTGGAACTGGAAGACAGAATTTTTCCGATCATTGGGACTACAAAATTTGACTGAAAATCCTCAATAGTTTTGGCTGCCCTCATCGCCGCCTTCATCTGACCTAACTCTTCCTGACCTTTATTCGTATATTTCTCCAGTACGGTAATGAATTCCGGATCCTCAGTTAATCGCTGTAAAACAACCGATAGTTCCTCATTCCGATAGGGCCGGATTTCGTCAAAATTGAGCGCTGAATGCATTTCTTGTAGTTTAATAATTCGGTATTCCGCTTGCAGGAAGGACAAAGTTAAAAAATATCACCTTATCGAATCAGAATTTAAAATATTTTAACCTTTCGACACGCAACCCGACTACCCAATTATGCTTTTCAATTCAGGTAATTTTGGTTATGAATTTATATAAAACACTGTCTTTCAATATTTCAGAACTTGAATGCTATCTGACTTCTGATATCAAATCTGTGGTTACCAGGCGAAGCATCGTTTCCTGATCCCATGGATTCGGCATCCTGCCTCAGGGTATATCCGGCTTTAAGATATAAAGTCAACATCTTAATAGGTAACCACTTTATATTCAAATATGTACGAACCCCACTACCGTGAAACTCGGGAATAGCAAAATAGTAAAGAAGGTCATTTTCATAACTATAAACCCTTGAATCATAACTATCTGTGTTATAATAGGCTAATCTGAACCAAAATTTCATTCCGGACGAAGGTGTCACGATAAGATCCTGGAAGATCAGGTACCCATTTTCGTTCTTTTGGTTGTAAGAATAACCTGTTTTTTCCAAGCGGCTTCTGAGTTGCAGTTTTTCATTGACTTTCCAATCGAGGTGAACTCTCCATTTTGAGGTCTCCTCATCAAATTGTTCAGGCACGCCCTTACCTCCGGCTACTTTTTGAGGTTTGGCAACGAAGCGGGACTGCAGGTATACCACAAGATCAGGACGGATAGTAACGTCGGCCCGAAAAGAAAAGGACTTCCCGCTGGAGGGAGAAACGGTCTGATAGGTCATCCATGGAAAGTAATAGAGATCAGCCTGTCCGCTGAGCTTCACTTTCGACAAAGGACAATATTCAAATGCGAAAAAGAAACCTTCCTCATTCTTTCCACCGCTTCCAGCGCCAAAAGAACCAGCGCTGAAGGTATGAAATGCAGGGTCATAAAAACGATAAAGAAACGAAAGCGAAAGTTGTGGATGAGCCTTCCATAGCAGTCCGTTTAAAAAGGCCACCCGCATATTTCCCGAGACACCTATCTCACCGAACAGACTAAATTGGTTAAGAACACATTGATAATCAGTCCCAATATTTACATTAAAATCCCCTTCGAAAGATTTTTGTTTATAAGGTGAATTCCCTTTTGAAACCGGATTTCCAAATTTTATCATAGAAGCCAGAATTCCAAAACGCCACTGCTCGAACCGAAAATCCGCATAAGCTCCCATTAGTCGTTCTTTCACATTCTTCTCATCTGTCTTTTCGGAGGAAGTACGGTGAAGTCCATCGAGTCTGAAAGAGGTAATAAAATTTCCGACAACAGAGTCTTCCGACAAATTGGCGTCTTTATTTTTGTCTGAGAAAAATAGTGAAAGTTTTAATCTACTAATACTTAGCTGGGTTGCCACTCCCCTAAAAAACACATTCTCATCCGTTGAACTATACGGTCTGATACCTTCTCCTGATCGCATCATGGAGGAAAGGTCTGAAGAGAAACTCACCCCGCCTCCGGACCAAAGGCTAACGCCCTGTCCAAATCTGAGGTGAAAATCGCCCAGAACTATCTTTTGAATGACACCTTTCCCTTTCCAACTGAGAAAACCCGACAAAAAATCGAATCCCATTTTGTTCGATTTTCCGAAGAAATCCTCCCCTGCATCGTTTTCCGCAGTAATTCCTATGTCGAGCCATTGCCCTACTTCGCCTCTATACCTCATAAAATAGCTATAGGGTTTCCCTCCGTAGACAGGGGGTTTTCCCTTAGAAGAGGAGTATCCAACCGATGTTGGAAAAGAACTTTTTATTCTGGCAAGAAGTGACTGATAGACAATATTATCTCTCCTAATTTGCACAGAATCCCGGTTCCTCTCGAATACGAGAAACGGCTGAATCTTCTGTAATAACTCCTCACTAAAATCTCCCATTACAGCTAATTCTCTGATTGTCAATATAGATCCATACTTTTTTCGATAGGAGATGATACTTCTGACTTGTTTGAAATTCAGCAAGTTCAAACGCATCAGTTCATCCTCGGTAACTTTGTTGATGTATAATGGATGAGCCGAGTAATAACTCAGATCGTCCAGTAGCAGTGAGCTCTCTGAACTGCCATCTTCGGAGGTAGCCAGGGATTCGACCAGCTCTTCCATCTGTTGCTCTTTTCGGAGATCTGTCTGTTGCGGGAAGGCAT
>Ga0209125_1000758_pt1 | contig 37137 bp, 33 predicted proteins | sample BarGraIncub1131A_FD_184503 | JGI IMG/M metagenome (GOLD analysis project Ga0209125, IMG submission 184503) | Arctic peat soil microbial communities from Barrow, Alaska - Barrow Graham LP Incubations 11-31A (SPAdes) (version 2) | ecosystem: Environmental > Terrestrial > Soil > Wetlands > Peat... | reverse complement strand
CACGAGTAATGAAGATTTTTTATGTTTTCCGTGGGCGGCCACAAGGGCGGCCCCTACATTTTCTTATAACATAACCATATAAAATAACCATGAAAAAACTACTATCAACCCTGCTATTTTCTTTTCTGACAATATTGATTATTCATGCCCAGCAACCCTGGCAGAAAATCAGTGACAATGGATTAAAAGATATTGCCTCTAACTTCGTAAATCCACCTTCCGAAAATGGATTGGTTTTATGGTGGGGATGGGACGGACCCGTTAACGAAGATGTTATCAAACTAGATCTCGATAAGATCAAATCGTTTGGATTCAAACAGGTTATGATAGAGGCCGGATATGGAATGACTGCCCCTTATCTTTCACCCGGCTGGTTTGAACTGGTCAAAATTGCAACTGAACAGGCAAAGATCCGTGGGATGCGTGTCTGGGTTGAAGATGAAGGCAAATACCCCAGTGGTTTTGCTGGTGGCAAGTTCAGTGCAGAGCGACCCGATCTTAAAATGCAGGCGCTTGTAATTATAGAAAAGATAGATGCAGTTTCCGGACAGCCGATTTCTAAAAAGACAACAGCAGAAACGGTCAGCGCTATTGCCGTTAATCTTGATAACAATACTATTCAACAACTTCCAATTGTCAATGGAGAATTACAATGGACAGCTCCTGCCGGGAAATGGCAGATTTTACTGGCCGGACATCAGTATCGCTCTTCACAAACTCGCTCCGTTAACAATCCCACCCGCGGAAAAGATACTTCGGCTTCTCTTTTTGATTATCTGAATCCGGAGGGTACAAAGCAATTCATCGCATGGACCCATGAGCAATATAAGAAGTACCTGGGTGCAGAGTTTGGAAAAACCTTCATGGGCCTTATGGGTGATGAACCTGATTTTGGCTTCACCCCGTGGACACCCAAAATGATCGATGAATTTAAGAAGCGGAAAGGGTATGATATACAACCATACCTGGCTTCTTTCTTTTTAAAAATCCTTCCCGATGATGCCAAAAAGGCCAAAGCTGACTACTGGGATGTATGGTCATCACTTTTTGGGGATAACTTTTTTACGGTTCAGGCAGACTGGTGCAGACAAAATAATTTAGAATACATTGTACACCTCAACCATGAAGAGATAGGGCCTGCATTGGTGAAATCTGAAGGCGACTATTTCAAAAATATGCGCAATGTTGGTATACCGGGTGTTGACTGCATCTGGAGCCAGATCTGGATGGATCATGAAGCCGATTATCCAAAACTGGCATCTTCAGCGGCTCATCTCTTTGGCAAACCACGTGCCTTCACAGAAAGCTTTGCAGCATTTACTAATAAACCTTCAATCGCTCAAGCCAAATGGGTACTGGATTATCAGTTTGTAAGGGGTATCAACCTTGCACAAATTATGTTCTGGTCATCCTCTGCCGGTCAAAGAACCCGGCCGGATAGTATTGTCAGACCTGTAAGCACAACAACCCCAGCGGCTGCAGTACCACGCACACCAAACTTTTTCACTACAGACTCCTTTCCACCGGTTGCAAAATACATCAACAGTGCTACTTATCTCCTTACCTCAGGTCGACCGGCTGCTCAGATTGCAGTGTATTTTCCAACATCAAGTATGTGGCTAGGTGATGATGAATCGAATAAAAGCAATCTGGCAATTGTCCAAAAGTTGCTGGAGAAACAGCTTGACTTCGATTTCGTTGATGAACAAGCATTAAGTTCTGTTTTAATCGTTAATAAAGGTGCGCTGGTGAATCTTAGTGGGCAAAGTTACAAGGCCGTTATCGTTCCATCCATCACAGCAATTTCGAAAGCAGCTTCAGACAAACTGAAAGCATTTGTTACAGCAGGAGGGAAGGTCATTTTAATGGGACGCGAACCTTCTATATTAGTTGAGCAAACTTTTCTGAAGTCTAAAGGTCCCGATAAAATGGAATGGGCAATTCGTGAGCCATCCGGTGAACTAACTCAGACCGTTATAAATGCATTGCCACATGCAGATGTTACACTTGACCAACCAAGTCCATCTGTAAAGTATTTGCATCGTCATATAAAGGATGGAGAACTTTATTTCTTCTTTAACGAAGGCACTAAGAAACAAACTGCCAAAGCTACTCTGTTCGGGACAGGTAAACCTGAATTGTGGAATGCTTTCACCGGAATGATCGAAACAATTTCAGGTACTACTTCAAACAAAGGTTACATCACTCTTCCACTAACACTTGAACCTTACGAAACCAAGTTTATTATTATCAATTCAAAATAATTCTTATCCAGACTATTATGAAAATGATTGTTAGTTTAAAAACCATTATTTTTATCTGTTTCATTGCACTTATTGCTACGCAGTGTACCACCAAAACAGCCTCAACAATACCTCATCTTGAAAAGAGAGGACTTGCCACGCAGTTGATCGTTGATGGCAAACCTTTCCTTGCTTTGGGTGGAGAGTTGCTAAACTCCAGCTCTTCTGGCCTGAGATACATGGATACCATCTGGCCTAAACTTGAAAAGATGAACATGAACACCGTTCTGGGTGGCGTTTCATGGGACCTGATTGAACCTGTTGAAGGAAAGTTTGATTTTACTACAGTAGACAGCATGATTCAGAATGCGGAAAAGCATAAAATGAAACTGGTAGTGCTTTGGTTTGCAAGTTGGAAGAACGGAATGTCGCATTATGCGCCCGAATGGGTCAAGAAAGATACCGCCCGGTTCCCGCGTGTAGTAATTGCAAATGGCAAGAAACTCGAAATCCTGTCAACGTTTAGCAAGAACAATGTACAGGCTGATGCAAAGGCTTTTGCAGCTCTGATGAAGCACATCAAAGAGGTCGATGCTAAAAAACATACGGTCATCATGGCTCAGGTTGAAAACGAAGTCGGCATCATTGGCGATTCACGCGACCGTAGTACAGCTGCCAATAATGTATTCCTCAATTTTGTTCCTACAGCGTTTATGCAATATCTCCGCAAAAACAAAGCTTCGTTGTTACCCGAATTAAGTAATTTTGTCGGGAACAATATGTCAAAGGATCTTGGAAATTGGGAGCTTGTATTTGGAAAAAGCCCGGCCACCGATGAAATGTTTATGGCATGGAATTATGCCCAATATATCAACCAGGTAGCAGAAGCTGGTAAAAAAGAATATCCGTTGCCGATGTATGTAAATGCCTGGATCGTCCAGCCACAGGATAAAAAACCGGGCGACTATCCCAGCGGAGGACCACAAACACATGTTCATGATGTTTGGAGGGCTGGAGCACCTAACCTTGATTTCCTTTCACCGGATATCTATCTGCCAGAATTTCAAACAATCACGCAGCAATATGCCCGTTCAAATAACCCCATGTTTATTCCCGAATCCTTTGCAGGAACTACCGGTGCAGCGAATGCATTTTATGTCATTGGCCAGTTAAAAGCGATGGGTTATTCTCCTTTTGGAATAGAAACCCGCGAACCGAATCCCGGTAAAGGCCCGATGTCAAATGCATATAAAGTATTGGGTCAGCTGGCTCCTGTTATCCTGGATGCCCAGAGCAAAGGAACAATTGCAGCCGTCATTCTTAACAAGACAGATTCTGTACAAAGCATTAAATTGGGAAATTACACGCTAAAGGTTGAATTGCGTGCCGACAGAAGAGGAAAAGACAATGCCGAAACCGGATATGGAATTCTTATTAACACCGGGTTTGATGAATATATCATTGCCGGGTCAGACATTGAAGTCTCCTTTTCAACAACCGCACCACAAAATCCAACTGTCGGTCTTGCATCTGTTTTTGAAGGTACTTTTGAAAATGGAAACTGGATCCCCGGTCGCGAACTCAATGGAGATGAAATCATGAAAAACTATGATTTTGCAGGAGAGGCTTTGAAAAACAGCACCGGGACAGTGGCAAGAATCCATGGTCCAAATCCCGCTATTCTGAAAGTGAAATTATACAGATATTAATACTATTTTTAAAGATTGGTTTTGAATAACTGTTTTCAAAATCAGCACCCGATGGGTAATTAAATATAAATATGAAAAACCATATAAATATGAACCGGATAAAGACAAACCTCAAACATCACATTTCAATCTTAACAATAGCATTATTGCTGCTTACTTTCAACAGCTCTCTTTCTAAAGCACAAAACAATGCAAGCGGCAAGCAGATTTTCGATGTCCTCAAATATGGAGCCAAAGGTGATGGCGTAACACTCGACAGCCCTGGAATCCAGAAGGCAATCGATGAGGCTACTAAGGCCGGAAACGGTGCTGTGGTCCTCGTTCCTACCGGCCATCGTTATTTGGTGGGTACGATAGAATTGAAGAGCAACATCGATTTTCGCCTTGAAGGGGATGCTGAATTGTATGTCAGTACAGATCCGAAAAACTACATCAACGACGCTGTGATCATCGCTAATGATGTGAAAGACTTGAAGATCTCCGGAACCGGCAGCATCAATGGTCGCGCACTCGAGTTCATGACTCATTACAGCAAGGAGACAGAAATATACATGCCTGCAACATGGCGTCCTAAAATCTTTATCCTCACCAAAGTTACCGGCCTCGATATACGGGATATTACTTTTGGCTCAGCTCCAAACTGGGGTTTACATATGTTGGGTTGCGAGAATGTTGTGATTGACAATCTCAAGATCAGAAACAACCTTGAAGTACCCAATTGTGACGGTATCGACCCCGATCATTGTCGCAATGTATTGATCAAAAACTGCAATATCGTGTGTGGTGACGACGCAATCGTTATCAAATCAACCCGCCAACCCATCAATTATGGACTGTCAAAAAATATCCGCGTTCAGGATTGTTACTTGGTTACTCAGGATGCAGGTCTAAAGATCGGTACCGAAACCACAGAAGATATCCAGGATATCATTTTTGAGCGTTGTAAGATCAAAACAAGTAGCCGTGGCATCTGTATACAGTTGCGAGACGAGGGCAATATATTCAACATCACATTCCGTGATATTGAGTTCGAATCCCGTTATTATTCTGATCCATGGTGGGGACGCGGAGAGGGCATTTCATTTACAGCAGTACCCCGCACACCACAATCAAAAATCGGAACCATCCACGACATCAAGCTGATAAACATTAAAGGTACTACCGAAAACAGTGTCCGTTTAAGAGGCACTAAAGAAAGCCGGATCTCCAATATCACCTTTGAAAACGTTTCTCTCACCCTCAACAAGTTATCCCGTTACAAGGGCGGTCTTGTAGATAATCGTCCAACTTCTACTTATCAGCCCATTGAAGATCAGAAGACTTCAGGATTCAGTATCCGTTTTGCCGATAACATCTTACTGAAGAAATGTTCTGTGAAGTGGGGCGAAAACAAACCCGATTATTACACCAACGCGATCAATGCAACGGATGCAACCGGAGTAAAAGTTGAACAGTTTACAGGCGTTTCTGCAAATCCAAAACTTTTCCCTGCTGTTTCAATCAATAAAAAGTAAAGAAATTCTTATTTACGTTCAATAAGAACAAGCTATGAATAAAATGAAATCTGTTTTATTGCTTTTGGTCCTCCTGATGTTACCCGGTTTGTTTTGTATGACCGGCACGGGCTCAATGTATGCACAGGTCGACAGCACCATTAGAATCTTCCAGTTTCCTGCAAACATGATCCCCAGGGTAGATGGAAATGCAGATGACTGGAAAATGGTCCCAAAGAAATACATTGTGGGCAGCAACCAGCTTTCTGAAGATTTTGGTAAGATTCCAAAACTCGACACCAACGACCTGAATATCTCAGTCAGGGTGGGTTGGGTAAAAGGATTGAACCGGCTCTACTTCCTGTATGAGGCTTATGACAATTATTGGGATTTCACCAAAACGGATCTCCACCACGATATCTTTGAACTGGTTGTGGATGGCGACTTTTCAGGCGGGCCTTTCATCGACAGGTTTCACCCTAACAAAGCAAAAATTGATCCATGGGATGCTTATTTTTCTTTTCACGGCGTTCAGGCTCAGAACTACCATATTTTCACCCCATGGGAAGGACAGGACTGGTGTCTGGCCTGGGGATGCGAATCCTGGGTCAAAGAACTGCCCTATGCCAATGCCGCACAGTCTTATAACTTCAAGCCCGGACAGCCCGGACACTATACACTGGAATTCTGGATCACACCCTTTGACTATGCCGGTGCAGAAGGTCCTTCACGTGCCGTTGAGTCTGTGTTGAAAGAAAACAAGAAGATCGGACTATGCTGGGCAGTCCTGGATTTTGACGATGTCAATGCTAAAGAAAAACATGGCTTCTGGGGTATCTCTAAGCACACCATGTATGGAAACGCATCAGATATGCGCACGGCTGTTTTAATGCCGCTGGAGTCTCAATTCGTCAAGAAAATCGATGCTAAATGGTCGTTCAAGGTTCTGGATATGGATCGGCGTTTGGTTGCATTCCAGGATCAGTCTGTAGGCAAGATCACATCGTGGAAATGGGACTTTGGCGATGGCAAAGAATCGACCGAACAACATCCACTTCATGTCTATGAAAAGCCCGGCTTGTATATCGTGGCCCTCTATGTCGAAGGCCCCGAAGGCAAATCACGCCTTTCTAAGGTTTGGGACGTGGCAATCAGATAAATACATTTTTCGGAATTTTTCAGGCCATCCGAACAATATAAAAAGATCAAAAAAAGATAAAAGCAACAACACTCCCGGATAATAAGTGAACACAGACCCAAAATTCAGGGGAAAAAGAGGGGGTTCTCCGCACGATCTCCGCACCATTTCCGCACCTTCTCCGCAGGTTCTCCGCTATAATGTGCGGAAAAGGTGTGGAGAAGGTGCGGAAATCCAGCGGTAAATGGGGGGAGTATCTACCAAAGGTCTACTAATGACCTGGAAGTGATTCGGGGAGTATCAAAGAATGATCAAAAAATGTTCTTTTTTTGATCAAAGAATTATTTTCTCAGAATCGAAATTTTTATCTGGCGCCAACAAGAGAGATGGAAGAGATGGTGTCACCCATTCCAACAAGGGTTAAAGGTTTGTCGATGATGATTGTAGGAACGGCAATGATCTCGATTTCATCGTTCTCAAAGATTCCTTCTTCGAGAAGGTTGTTCGTTCCAAATTCTGAAGTGACAAATGCAGCCAGTTCACTCAGTTCTTTCAATCCGACTTCTGAAACTTCACGACCGGAGGCCCAAAGCAATGTCTCTGACTTGTCGATGGCGCCTGTTCCGGCTTTTGCTGCTGCGATTACTGCTGCAAGCTGCATGCCGTTGCGGTTTTGAAGGGCCGAAACTTTGAAACCTTTTTTCTGTAGCGTGACATACAAACCAAACATGTGAAGCTGCATGCGTGAGCAATTTAGGTATTCAAAGATTTTTAGCATCCCCCTGAAAAGGTTGGCGCTGTTGGTTTTTGTGTCACATATTGCAGCCAGTTCATGTTGATCTATTACCTCAAGGATGTCGATCAGTTCGCGTTCGTTAAAGCCAACACTGTCGATATTTTTAGCAATATTGTCCAGCAGATATTTGCGGATCGTCTTGTCTTGAGTGGAAGCAACTTCAAGGTGGAGAACTGTTTTCTTACTTTCTTTATACCAGTTATCAACGATTGTCTTCGAAGCATCAATTCGATCCATGCCGGTAGATCCACCTTCATTGTGCTTTGTAAGCATCTGGTATCCCGATAAGATAATATATTCGTGATTGATCTCGTCAGAAGCCATTTTTTGTGCAAAAGACTCTTCGATATGCAATTTGAAGTTAAGTGGGTCGTACGTTGCGATAAAACGGTTGGCTTTTGGACAAGTTAATTGCTGGCCATCAATGGTTACGGTGTCTCCTGCATTGAATTCAATGATCCAGTGAATCAAAGGAAGGTCTGCTTTGCGTTCTATCTTGGAGGCCTGTACGATATTTCCCTCTTCATCCAGTGTAACCAGATTGGGAAGGTTCAGAAACAGTTTTGCCTGATCTTTTGGGAGCGATGCGCAATGAACATACACAGGAAAGACGCCACAAACAGCCATCGCATTGGCAACGATTCCGCCCTGTCCACCCATCTGCATTTTATCGTATCCGATGAATTCATTCAACCAGAAGAACATCTCCTTATCATGAATCAACCACTCCTCGGCAATTCCACCTTTAAAACAATGTACGATTCCCCTGATGGCATCTTCTTTTGTATTGATTCTTTTCTTTCCGTCTTCCAGAATCTGCTGTTGATCCAATGATTGCTCCTTAATGATTTTCTCAATCTTTGCACCGGTGATCTTAATTACGGCATCAATGTTTACGTTGAAGGCGCTGATCACACCCTTCACTTTGGCCATTTTTCTAAGTTGTTCTGGAGCAGTCTTATAATTATCTAACCACTTGACCTTTAATTTATCCAATTCCATATTAATGTTTTAAAAAGTTTACAAAGAGATCATCAGAGAACAGAAATATTTTGCTTTAATTTAATCCGCAAAGAAAAAGAATAAATTCAAACAACACTAATTTTTTGAAAACGACTTTCAACTTTCTAAAAGGTAAATGATAAGTACTAATTAATTTTTATAATTAACAGGATTGCAACTAAACACAGTATGAGACCTATTACAATTGGCTTGAAATTGAACTCGAGGAGTTTTTTTACTCTGTGTCCAATTTTTGTGGTTATTAATGCCAGTAAATAGAATTTAATTCCCTGGCTTAATAGTGTTGCTATTCCAAAAATGAGAATATTTATATTGAATACTCCCGAAGAAATAGAGAAAATCTTGTAGGGCACAGGGACAAACGAAGCCACAAAGAGGATCCAGAAGTCCCACTTATCATACAATAATTTAATCTTTTCATAGAAAGTGACCGAGAAGCCGGGAATATTGTCCAGCATGAATTGCGCTATGAGTGTATAATGTCCCGAAGCATCAAACCATGCAAAATGACCTATTGCATACCCTATGAAAGAACCGGTTAATGTACCAATGGTGCCATACAATGCAAATTTATAGGCCTTTGCAGTATTCAGTAACATCAGCGCAACAAAGAAAGTAGGTGTTGGTAATGGAAGACAGCAGGCATCTAAAAACGCACAGGTAAACAGGGCCCATTCACCATATTTGGTGTCAGACCAGGTTAAACTTCGTTGATATAATTTACTGAACCATCCCATATAAGTACAATGATACGATTTTTCTTTCAGTATATTATCAAAACGATTCAGCATGTCATAAACAGTAGACAAAACTGTTTTCTGTTGCAGGTATCATTTTTTCTTCTTTTCAATTTCATGATCAATAATTTTCCTTAAATCTTTCAGTTCTGATTTAGTCATATCGCTTGTCTTTGTAAAAAAAGAGGCAAATTGTAAAGTAGAGTTACCGAAATAGTTTTTGATTATTCCTTTTACCTGTTTTGAAAAGTAATCACTCTTTTTAACAAGCGGATAGTATTGTCTTGAATTGCCAAACAGGGTGTATCCCACAAAACCCTTGTCCTGCATTCTCTTCAATAGCGTTGCCACTGTCGTTGAGGCGGGTTTGGGTTCAGGAAAGCTGTCAAGCAGATCCTTCAGGAAGACTTTTTCACTCTTCCAAATCTTCTCCATCAGGTGTTCTTCAGTCTTAGAAAGTTTCATTGTTCTATGTTTTGTGGTTTGAGGTCTACGAATGTAGAATATAATGCACAGTAAAAGCAAATTTATTTTGTTAAAATGCATGAAAAATTGTAAATATATTATATTTGTGTTGATATACAGTATTATAGATGTATTACAAACATGTTTAACATTTAAATTGTTTGATAATAGAATTAGGTATGTGGGCTTGACAGACATTATGACTAATTTTGAACTTCTAAAGATTCTCCATTTATCTTTAATACATCATTTAAAACCAAACTTTTTCAATATGAGTTACTCTGCAATAATATTCGATCTGGATGGCACACTGCTCAATACCATAGATGATCTGGCAAATTCAATGAACCTTGTTTTGGAACAGCATGATTTTCCGGTCCATCCTGTTGAACAATACAAATTGTTTGTTGGAAATGGAATGGAAAAACTGACCCGAAGAGTACTTCCTCCTGCATGTACAGATGAAAATTTCATTAAATCTTTCCTTGATGAGTTTCAAAATCAATATGGCAAGACCTGGCACAACATCACTAAACCCTATCCCGGGATAGAGAAGTTACTGGAAAATCTGGCTGCACGAGGAATCAGGATGTCAGTGCTCTCAAACAAGACAGATCAGTTTACACAAATCATCATAGATTATTTCTTTGGATTGAGTCACTTTGATTATGTTTTTGGAGCAAGAACAGGAGTCCCCAAGAAACCCGATCCGATAGGTGCATTGGAAATAGCTAAACTTTCAAATTTACAACCGTCAGATTTCCTTTATCTTGGCGATTCGGGTGTTGATATGCTGACAGCAAATGCTGCAGGCATGTATGCTTTGGGCGCAACCTGGGGCTTTAGAAATACAAATGAGTTAATCGAAAACGGTGCTAAAAAGCTTATCTATAACCCTTCAGAAATCATTGATTTAATCAGGAATACCGTTAAGTAAGCACATTAACTGTGTTCACACAACAAAAACTAATAGTACCTTTGCATCCAAATTAAGAAAACTGGTTAACCCGGGATACTGTAAATGGCAAACAAAGATTCATATTATTCACGTTCTAAGTACAGGAAAAAGTATGATTTACAAATAGCATTTCTTTTTTCTTTGTTTGTTCTGCTTTTCCTTTTAGGAGTGATGTATTTTTTTGGGCCTCACGAACAGTATTACTCGACATCTATTGAGGTGCAGATCCCAGTTGAAATGGGAAAAATTGAAGATATGGTACAAGCTCAGATACCTCAAACTTCACCTCCCGAAGACTTTTCTCAACCTACAATATCAATGGTTGAAGAAATAGCCGCCAAAGTAACAGATAAAATTACAGCTTCAAAAGATACTTTAATCAAGCCCAATAAAGATTCACTCGATAGCAAGTTGACCGGTGGAGGAGGAGCACGAACCAAGGCCGAGCCAGATGTTGAAGATGCATTACCGTTCTCATTCGTAGAAGAAAAGCCTGAATACCATGGTGGTACTGAAGCCTTGTTGAAGTTTTTGAGTGATAACTTAAAATACCCTCATCTTGCAAAAGAATCGGCCATTTTCGGTATCGTAATCGTTCAGTTTGTAATTGAGAAAGATGGCAGTGTTGGTGAAGTTAAAGTTGTTCGTGGTCTTGGTGGGGGATGCAACGAAGAAGCGATCCGCGTAGTCAGCATGATGCCAAAATGGACTCCCGGCAGACAACATAGCAAGGTTGTCAAGGTCGTCTTTCAGATTCCGCTTAAATTCAATTTACGTCCGGGTTGATCAAACCCAATATTAATATCCATTATATAATTATTTCACCCCTTCGGGGTTCATTTTCACTACTGATTTTATGCTATAATCATTTCATGCCTTCGGCATTTTTCTTCAATCTCATAGTCATGTTTTTCAATCTCGTAGTCATGTTTTTCAATCTCGTAGTCATGTTTTTCAATCCCTTAGTCATGTTTTTCAATCCCGAAGGGATGAAATGATTATAGAAAAACAAATTAACGTTGATGAACCCCGAAGGGGTGAAATGATTATAAATCATTAACCTTTCCTGATCTTCTGAAGTTCTTCTCTTGTCTCTTTAAGCTCAATTTCCAGTTTTTTCGCAAAAGTAATGTCGATAAATGTAATCACTAAACCATCGATACGGTCATCGATTGTGCGGTAAGGCATTATCCTGACATTAAACCACCTTCCATCATGTGTTTGTGTTGCAGTTTCAACATAAATCAGATTTTTGATTACCTGGCGGGCATGGACTTCTATATCCGGATATTTTAAATGCGTGACCAGATCAGTAAAGGGTCTGCCTATATCTGCATTACGCAATTTAAATATATTGATTACCTGATCGGTATATCTGCGGATATTTAATTCTTTATCCAGGAATAGCGTTGCAATTTCAGTACTGTTGAGCAGATTTTTCATGTCATCATTTGCTCTTACAAAGTCCGAAATCTTACTCTGTAGTTCAACATTAACAGTCTGAAGTTCTTCGTTGAGGCTTTGCATCTCTTCCTTTGAAGTCATCAACTCTTCATTGGTCGACTGTAACTCTTCATTGGTAGATTGAAGCTCTTCGTTGGTAGACTTGAGTTCTTCCTGAGATGTTTGCATCTCTTCGCGCAAGCTTTGCAAATCTTCGTAACTTCTTAGAAGTTCTGACTCCAATTCCTTTTGTCTGCCGGTAGATTTATTGGCCCCTTTTATTGTTTCAGCAACTTCAGGTTCGTTGACAACAGGTACATCGGCAAATACTACTAAAACCATGCCTTTTATGGAATCAGGACTCTCAATGCGTTGAACTGTGATATCGGTATACACAGTCCCACCATTAGTGCCAATCTTGATGTTGTGTAATATGATCGGTTCATAGGTTTGCAGTGCTTTACGAAATGCGCCAGGGAGTGCTTGCTGTAGTCCCTCGCGTGCCATTGCATGTATATTCCAGTTGGCTTTACCGGCAACAGGTTCCAGATATTTACCGGTACGACCGGTGATGTATAAAATGTCGCCCTTGTCATTTACCACTAGACTGGCAGGGGCATATCGCTGTAGCAAAATCTGATTGGCAAGTGACTGGATATTCTCAATAGTCTTTGGAGAAATTTTCTTTTCTGCAGACATTACTTTAGGTGCATAGAAAGAACTGGGGTAATCAATAAGTTCTGAATTAAACAGCGTTATCGTTCTTCTATATAATTTCAATTTTGGATCCAATTCCTCAAACCCTTCTTTATGATTTCCTATGGTTTCAGCAGAGCCCAGTATCAGAATACCTCCCGGATTAAGACTGTAATTAAACAATCCCATTAATTTTTTCTGTAATTCAACCTCCATGTAAATCAACATATTGCGACACGAAAGCATGTCAAGCTTTGTGAAAGGAGGATCTTTAATTACATTCTGAGGAGCAAAAACAACCATATCACGGATTGTAGAATTAACGCGATAATCTTCACCAACAACTGTAAAAAAGCGGCTGAGACGTTCCGGAGAGACATCTGCAGAAATGTTTTTAGCGAAAGTGCCTTTACGGGCTATTTCTACCGCATCGTTGTCAAGATCAGTTGCAAAAATTTGTAATGATATGTTTTTATGTGATTTAGTATTTTCAAGAGCTTCTCTAAAAGTAATGGCCAAAGAATATGCCTCTTCACCTGTTGAACATCCGGGGATCCATGCACGCATAACATATCCATCGGGAAGATCATTGAGTAAGGATGGGATCGTATTGTCTTTCAGTTTATTCCAAACTGCAGTGTCGCGGAAAAAGCTGGTAACACCGATCAGCAATTCTTTAAAGAGAATGTCGACCTCTTTTGGGTTTTCCTGCAGGAAGCGGACATAGTTTTGGATTTTGTCTATCTGGTGAAGGATCTTTCGCCTTTCAACACGACGGAACAGCGTGTTTTTCTTATAGAGCGAAAAATCATTGCCGGTTTGTTCACGCAGCAGGATAATGATTTTATCGAGGTTGCTTTTGTTTTTATTTTCAATATCATTATCTGCCCTGATGGCAGGTGCAAACTTAAGAAAGTGGATCAGCTTAACCGGCAGTTCTTCTGCAGGTGCCACGATATCAGCAATAACGGCATTAATAGCGCTACGAGGCATGCTATCAAACTTTGCTGTCTCGGGATCCTGTACCAACACGATTCCACTTTTCTCTTTTATCGCTTTCAGGCCAAGGCTACCATCAGAACCCATACCGGTGAGGATGATACCAATACTTCTTTCCTGGAGATCATCAGCCAATGAACGGAAAAAAATATCAATGGGCAAACGCAAACCGCGGGTTTCAATCGGATCAAACAGATGAAGCGCTCCTTGCAATAACGACATGCTTTTGTTTGGAGGTATGACATAAACACAATTTGGCTTCACCTTAAGCATGTCGCTGGCCTGTATCACTTTCATCGATGTGATTCTTTGCAGCAGCTCCGGCATAATCCCAACATGATTAGGGTCGAGATGCTGGATGACTACAAACGCCATCCCATTGTCTTTAGGCATATTTTCAAAGAACTGTTCAAGTGCTTCCAACCCACCTGCTGAGGCGCCGATGCCAACTATAGGATATTGTTGTGGTTCTGATGGCGAAATTTCTTTCTCGTCTTCAGGTTTAGCTGTTCTTGATTTCATGATATTCATTGAAAATTATTTAATTACACCAATTTAAATCTTAAAAAACATATTGGTAAATATACTATTTAAAGGTATTATTTCGACAGAATATCAACTATTTGTAATACGGTTCTGCTTGTATCGTTATCTGAAGTTGAATCATTATCAGCTGAAACAGGTTTTTGTCCTTTCAGTCATTTCGTAAACCCTGAAATGCTAATCAATCCGATTATCATCTCTTTCATTATATCATCTATTTTTGATTAACTGAACTATAATACGATTAACTTAATTGCTGGTACTGTGTAAAATAACAAATAAATTTATTTCAAAAATGTTTAAACCCTGTAATGTTTAAACAGAGATCTTTTAAAATCAATATGCCGTAAAGATAGTGACAGATTACAACATTCTGATAATTATATGGTACAGTTTTTGTTAAAATTAGAATCTTATCCCATTCATTATTTTGACTATACGGATTTCTTGTTGGCCATTATTCAATTTTTTAATATCTTTACATATTGCATCATTTAATATCAAAACATATGAAAACAATTCTGCTTTCGATTTCAATTGCACTCTTTGCAGTAGCTTCGGCACAGGAAACCAGGAAACCTGTTGATTCTAAAATCGATAATGTGACTGTCTTTTTAAATGGCGCACAGATATCACGCAAAGCAACGATTCAGATACCGAAAGGGACTACGGACCTTGTATTTCATGATGTTTCCACTGCAGTGAATCCACAAAGTATACAGGTGACTACAGATTTTGACATTACCGTACTTTCAGTCAATCATCAGATCAATTATATCGAGGAGCAAAGTAAACGTGAGGAGATCACAAAACTTGACACACAATTAAAGGCACTCAAAGAGAAACTGAATTATCAAACGGCCATGCTCCAGGTCTTCCAGCAGGAAGAAAATATGCTGATCAAGAATCAGGCTATTGGAGGCAGTAATGTTTTGCTTAAAGCTGCCGATCTGAAAGAGGCCATGGACTTTCAACGTGCCCGCATGACGGAAGTCAAAAATAAACAACTCGAGATCAATCAAATAATTGCAACTATTAATAAGGATATCACAAAGATCCAGCAGCAACTGAATGAGTTGAATGCGCAGAATACCAGAGCATCGGGTGAGATCGTGGTGACGGTAATGTCAAAAGAGGCAGGTGTAGCAAAGATGGGTCTCAGTTATGTGGTCAACAATGCCGGATGGTATCCATCATATGATCTGCGTGTTACAGATATTAGCAAGCCAATGTATATCAAATACAAGGCCAACGTTTATCAGAACTCTGGTGAGGATTGGAAGGATGTCAAACTGACCCTTTCTTCAGGAGATCCAAAAGAGAGCGGAACCAAGCCAACCCTGAATGTATGGAATCTTGATATCATTCCAAAAAATCCATCAGCCCTTAATGAATTAACCGTAGTTGCATACGGTATACAACGTAAATCAGCACAACCGGAAGAAAAATCCATGATGATCAGAGGTTCTCAGCCACTAATGGCGCCGGCAGCAATTCCAAAAGCCACTGTTTCAGAGGGCCAGACCGCTTTCCAGTTCGAGATAGAACAAGCCTATAACATCCCCTCCGATGGAAAGCAACACACAGTAGATGTTCAGGAAAATACGATCAATGCCACTTATGAATATTTCTGTATCCCCAAAAAGGATAAAGATGTTTTCCTCACCGCCCGGATTACCAACTGGGAAGAGTTGAACCTGCTCAATGGTGATGCCAATCTCTATTTCGAAGGCACCTATCTGGGAAAAGCCTTTTTGGATACCCGCAATACCAAAGACACCCTTGAAATTTCGTTGGGACGCGATAAAAACATTTTGGTAAATCGTACAAAACTCAAGGAATATAGTCGCAACCAGGTTTTGGGAAGCAGCAAGACCGACGAACGCAGCTGGGAAATCACCATTCGCAATAAAAAACAGCAACCCATCAACATCACCATCCAGGATCAGTTCCCAACTTCAACCAACAAAGATATCGTTGTCGATAAAGGGAATTATAAGGAAGGCTCGCTCGACGAAACGACCAATATGATCACGTGGCGACTGAAGATTGGTCCGGCAAAAGAGAAGAAAATTGGCTTCAATTATTCGGTGAAATCACCTAAAGGCACTCCCATAGTTTTGGAATAAAGCGCTGGTTTGTAATTATTATTTGTACGTTTGCAAAAATTCATTCATCTATGAAAGTACTCTTTTGTATTATATTTTTGTTTATTTCAGTCTCATCTTTTAGTCAGGCAACACCCGGAACTGTCAGTTTTACAGTTACAACCATTGATAACTATAAAAAATATTCACCCGATCATGTAATGGCAATCTGGGTCGAAACCGGGGCCGGAAACTTTGTAAAAACCTTGCAGGTACAGGCCTCCAAACGGAAACAACATCTTTATACCTGGAATACCAAATCGGGAGGGAATAATGTTGATGCCATTTCCGGCCCAACTTTGCCCGATCATGATAAAGTTACCGTTACCTGGAATTGCAAAGACACCATAGGAGCTGTTGTAAAAGACGGGCCGTATCAAATTGTAACAGAATATACGGATGAACATGCACAGGGGCCATTAACGACAGTGCCCTTTACAAAAGGTACAAGCGCTGTAAAGTTAACTCCTGCAAAGCAGCAATGGTTTACGGATATGAACCTTATCTACACTCCCGGAAATATAACCGGTTCATTGCAGTCAAAACGGTAATTCCTTAATACCAACATCATGAAACGGTTTTTATTCACCTGCTTAGTTTTGACCGTATCCCTGTTTACAGCTATAGCGCAACCAAAAACAGATCGCATAAAAACAGCTTTACTGATTGTCGATATCCAGGATTTCTATTTCCCGGGTGACGGTCCCGGTTTGGTAAATGTGATCCCTGCAAGTTTAAATGCAAAGGAGATCTTGCAGGCCTTCAGGGACAAGAAACAACTGGTTATTCATGTCAAACACAAGGCTGTCAAGGGTGGTGAGATCCATAAAAATGTTGCTCCGATAGCCGGCGAGAAAGTAATTACCAAGACAGAAGTAAATAGTTTCCAGAACACCGACCTGTTGGAATACCTGAAGAAAAATGAGATCACCCGACTGGTAATAATCGGCATGCAGACACACTTATGTCTGGAAGCCGCAACCCGTGCAGCGCATGATTTCGGATTCGAGTGTGTTGTTGTTCAGGATGCCTGTGCCACCAAAGATGTTAAATATGGCGACAAGATTGTAAAGGCTGAAGATGTCCATTACAGCACCCTTGCCACCATCAACAACACCTATGGGAAGGTCATCGACCTGAAGACCTTCAAAGAAAATCAGAATAAATACCTGTTCCAGAAATTGAATTAGTTTTCGGTTCCTTCTGCCTTGACTTACTTTATCTGTCTCTCCGGTTGATTTTATTGAAAAGACACTATAAATATTTTTTGACGACCACCATACTATTTCATCATTTTTCTTTAATTCTTCTATAAAGAGAGGAAAATCCAGAGACTATTCTTCCATTACTTAAGGGACCCCGACGGATTGTCAACCCATCCTCCACCCATTCTCCACCATCCTATAAGGTGGAGTATAGGTGGACAAAGGGTGGAGGAAGGGTGGACAATGGGTGGAGGTTCCTTACTTTATGGAGCCTGTTTCGAAGAATATTACAGGGATTTTAGAACCATTAGAGAAGGAAGGCCGAGGGGGTTTAAAAAGGTTTTTGGAAAATGGGGTCAAGCCCGGGCAGGAAATCGGCAACTGTTCGGAATTTCCGAACAGTTCAACAAGAAGGTGAACAAAATATTGCCATCCGCCAGTTATTCCCATTATAAACCATTTAACCTTATTTTTTCTAAAATAAGATTATTGTGTTTAAATAATAAAGGAATAAATATAATTGAATTATCTTCGTGAAAAGAATTCAATTTTAGAATAATCGATAATTATTGGTTCATTAGGAACGCATTTATAATAAGAGATTTTAAAACATGGAAAATATGGTGCCAGGCACCATTTATTTTTGGCGGGAAGTGGCGGGAAGTGGCGGAGTTTGTCATACGCCGAATCCTTGTTTCAGGTGGTGTAAAGTGGTAACTTTACACTAATCAATCATGATGAATTTAAAAACAAAAAAGTTGCGACTAAATTCATTTGACTTTGTTGTATCTTTGCAATTGAAAACTGAAACAATTTTCTTCGGGGCAGGGTGAAATTCCCGATCGGCGGTATAGTCCGCGACTCCTTCGTAACTGAAGGATTGAACTGGTGAGATTCCGGTACCGACAGTAAAGTCTGGATGGAAGAAGAAAATATCATTTGTATTAACGGAGCAATAATTAGCAGAAATGCTTTCTATTGTCCGTGTCAAAAGATATTTAATAAAGCCCCGGGTGATTGATCATTCGGGGCTTTTATATTTTAACCAAAATGAGAAACGACGATAACAGATTCATGCAAATGGCACTGTATGAGGCTTCCAAAGGCGCAGGGAAGGTAAATCCTAATCCGCTTGTAGGTGCTGTTATTATACGTGGAAACAATATAATCGGCTCCGGATATCATGAACAGTTTGGAGGACCTCATGCTGAAATCAATGCCATCAGAAATGCCAATGAAAGTGTGGAAGGGGCAACAATGTATGTTACTCTGGAACCATGCAGCCATTATGGAAAGACACCTCCCTGTGCAGATGCACTGATTAAGGCCGGGATTGCAAAGGTTGTGATTGCCATGGCAGATCCTAACCCACTGGTTTCAGGAAAAGGAATTGAAAGACTGAAGGAAAACGGAATTGAAGTGGAGGTAGGGGTGCTTGAAACAGAGGCTCTGGAACTGAACCGCATATTTATAAAGTTTATCCAAACCAAACTTCCTTATGTGGTCATGAAGACAGCAATGTCTCTCGATGGTAAAATTGCTACGGCTACTGGTCACTCTCAATGGATCAGCTCTCCCGAATCGAGGCAATATGTCCATGGATTAAGGAATGAACTGAAGGGGATTCTGGTTGGAGTCAATACTGTGATTACGGATGATCCTGAACTGACTACACGACTAAATGATGGAACAGGTCGTAATCCCATTAGGATTGTGGTCGACAGCAAGGGAAGGATTCCATTGTCTGCCAGGATGTTGAAAGATGGTGCTACAAATCCTGTTATCATTGCTACCACTTCTGACTTTCCTGAAGCGAAACTCCAAAGCCTTGAGGAATCAGGACACAAAGTATTGATATTGGCTGAACGCGATGGAAAGGTTGATTTAAATCAGTTAATGATTGAACTGGGAAAGCTTGGAATTGATGGCATTTTACTTGAAGGCGGCGGAACACTGAATGAGTCGGCACTAAAGAGTGGCATTGTTGATGAGATTCGGTTTATCATGGCCCCTTTGTTGTTGGGTGGACGGGATGCCATCACACCCATTGAGGGAACAGGGTTCAATACTATTGATGAAGGAATCAGACTTCATCACATGACGACAAGCCGGATTGGTGATGATATTCTGGTAACGGGACGAGTGGTAAAAACTTTAAACGATTGATCATGTTTACAGGAATTATTGAAGAAATTGGGACACTGAAATCTGTTCGGCACGGACACAAATCTGCTGTGCTTGAGATCAAGGCAACTAAAGTGCTCACCGACACAAAGATTGGTGACAGTATTTCGGTGAATGGTGTCTGCCTTACGGTAACGACGCTTGGGACGAATACTTTTACTGCTGATGCAATGCCTGAAACACTCAAAAGGAGTAACCTGGGCAGTCTGCTTCCGGGTCATCCTTTGAACCTGGAACGTGCTATGCAGTTAGGCGATCGGTTTGGAGGGCATATTGTGAGCGGTCACGTTGATGGGGAAGGCACCATACTCAATTTCAAAGAAGACGACAATGCAATCTGGATTACGATTCAGGCTGAACCTGCAGTGCTACATTATATTGTTGAGAAGGGGTCTATTGCTATTGATGGCATCAGTCTTACTGTGGCAAGTGTTGAGGAAAGTACTTTCAAAGTTTCTATTATCCCTCATACCCGCCATGAGACTACACTTTGTAGTAAAGCCCCGGGTAGCAAGGTTAATCTTGAATGTGATATTGTTGCAAAATATATTGAAAGGTTTTCCGGATTTGGAAAACAAGCCTCTGCTGAGAGTTCGTCTTCTAAAATCAGTATGCGTTTTCTGGAAGACAACGGTTATTTTTAATGAAAGTAAAAGATGAGAAATTTTAATACTATAGCGGAAGCAATCGACGACATTCGTCAGGGCAAGATGGTTGTTGTTATAGATGATGAGGATCGGGAGAATGAAGGCGATCTGATCATGGCTGCCGAAAAGGTAACCCCCGCAGCTATAAACTTTATGATCAAACAAGCAGGTGGTTTAATCTGTATGCCGATTATACAAAAAAGACTGGATGAACTTCAGATCGATCTGATGGTACGTCGGAATACAGATGCTAAACAAACTGCCTTTACGGTCTCTATTGACTATTCAGGAGTTACAACCGGGATCTCTGCTGCTGAGCGTGCAGAAACTATTCTAAGGGTTGTGAATCCTGCCTCAAAGCCCAATGACTTTCACCGTCCGGGACATATCTTCCCCCTGATGGCAAAAGAACTGGGTGTACTGGAACGTGCCGGACATACCGAAGCGGCTGTAGATCTTTCAAGGCTGGCTGGTTTCTATCCTGCAGGTGTGATCTGTGAAATCATAAATGAGGATGGAACGATGTCAAGGGTGCCTGACCTGATGGACTTTGTGGATAAATATGATTTGAAAATCATTACGATAGCAGATCTGATCAGTTATCGACGCGCCAAGGAACACATTGTTTCAAGGCAGGCTGTAGCTGAACTGCCTACTGAGAATGGAAATTTTCAGGCTTATGGTTTTGTCGACAAGATCAATGGAGATCATCATGTAGCACTGGTCAAGGGTGATCTGAGTGGTGATGAGCCTGTTCTGGTCAGGATCCATTCAGAATGTCTGACGGGTGATGTCTTTGGTTCAAAGCGGTGTGATTGTGGAGAACAATTGCACGAAGCCATGCGCAGGATTGAGAAAAAAGGACGGGGAGTTTTGCTCTACTTAAGACAGGAGGGTCGCGGAATAGGATTGATCAATAAGCTGAAAGCATATGAACTTCAGGAAAACGGGATGGATACCGTTGAAGCAAACCTTGCGCTTGGGTTTAAATCTGATCTGAGAGATTATGGGGTGGCAGCTGAAATCCTTGCCGATCTGGGAGTGACAAAGATCACCCTGATGACCAATAACCCGATGAAGATAACAGGATTAGCTGGTTATGGTATCAAGGTCATTGACCGTCAGTCTATCAAGATGACTTGTAATGAAACAAATGAGTTTTACATGCAGACCAAATTCCAAAAGATGGGTCATTTGATGCAGGATTAAAACATTTAAGGAAAATGAAGTTGTTGATTAATTATTGTAAATGGTAGAGACGCAATATTTTGCGTCTCAAGCTAATGTTGATCTTCAATTTGTAGAGACGCAAAACATTGCGTCTTTACAAAAAAAAAGTAATTTTGATTCCAACTCCACGAAGGCAGTAGGAAGAATATCATACCTAAACAAAGAGATTAAATGAAAACATTCGAAGGAAAATTGATTGCTGAAGGATTACGTTTCGGTATTATTGTAGGTCGTTTTAATGAATTTATTGGTGGCAAGCTTTTGAGTGGAGCTTTAGATGCCATCACCCGTCATGGTGGAAGTGAGAATGATATTGATCTTGCCTGGGTTCCGGGTGCCTTTGAGATCCCCATCGTAGCAAAGAAGATGGCTAAGAGTGGAAAATATGATGCCATCATCTGTCTGGGTGCCGTCATTCGTGGCGCTACTCCTCATTTCGATATGGTAGCCGGTGAGGTAACCAAGGGGATTGCTTTGGTAGGTCTCGAGACAGGTTTACCCGTTATCTTTGGTGTATTGACAACCGATTCTATTGAGCAAGCCATTGAAAGAGCCGGTACCAAGGGTGGTAACAAGGGTTTTGATGCCGCAGTAACGGCTATTGAAATGGCTAATCTATTGAAACAGATTTAAATTTCATTAATTTAACCTGCAGGTTAATTTACAAAAAGAAACTGACAAACAGCCCGATATTGAGTGCGGTGACGATGGCTGCTATTGCGTACAACAAGATTTTGGTACGCAACTTATTGGCATATTTACCCATGATCTGTGGAGATGATGTCAGATGGATCTGAAGGAAAATGGTTATTGGAAGCTGAATACTGAGTATCATCTGCGAAATGATCAGGCTCTTAAATGGATTGCTGATCAAAAAGATGATTATCAATGCGCCTATTAGTGAAATAGAGACACCAACTCTTGAGTGATTGTCTTTGATGTCGAAAGGCTCTTTATAAACCCCTGCAAAAATAGATCCTGCTGCCATTCCTGAGGTTATTGTACTTGCCAATCCTGAAAAAAGTAAAGCAACAGCAAAGATTATACCTGCATTGGCCCCAAGTAAAGGAACCAACATGTTTTTGGATTGCTCCAATTCAGAGACAGGAGTCTTGTGGACAAAAAAAGTAGTGACTGCCAACAGTATCATTGCACTATTTATTGCCCATCCAACAATCATTGAGAATAAAGTATCGAAAAACTCATAATCAAGTTGACGCTTTATGACAGATTCGTTTTTGAGGTTCCACTGACGACTCTGGATGATCTCAGAATGCAAAAACAGATTGTGAGGCATCACAACTGCCCCCAGAACACTCATGATGATCAGCATAGAACCTTGCGGAAATGTAGGAGTAACCCATCCTTGTGCTGCTGCACCCCAATCGATGTTTACAAGTGACAACTCATAGATAAAAGAGAGTCCGATAATAGAAACAAATGCTATGATCCATCTTTCGATCAACCGATAGGTATTGGTATAGATCATGATGAGTGTAAAGCATACTGTCAGGATGGACCCAAGAATAATGGGTATTTTAAAAAGCATATTTAAAGCAATCGCTGCTCCAATAACTTCGGCCAAAGAGGTCGAAACAGAAGCAAGAATGGCTGTACTGAGAATTGCTTTCGAGGTACGGGGTTTAAGATAAATGGTTGCGGCCTCAGAAAGACATAAACCGGTAGCGATGCCAAGGTGAGCAACATTGTGTTGTAAGACGATCAGCATGAGGGTGCTCAGTGTCACCATCCACAATAAACTGTACCCAAAACCTGCACCTGCAGCAAGATTTGATGCCCAGTTACCTGGATCGATAAATCCTACGGTTACTATCAATCCCGGCCCAATATAACGGATCAGATCAAGAGCTCCAAAACGTGGTTTATGTATTTTCTTTTTCATAGACGAAGATTAAATCGAATGCTGAATATAAAACCAAAGATAATACAGAGTGTTTACTTTCGCTAAAAAGTTGTTACTTTGCATTGAAATTGAATTTCTAAATTCAGAATGGACAACAATATACTAATATATAATACTCTTAGTCGTAAAAAGGAAGAATTTGTTCCTTACAATCCTCCTTTTGTCGGAATGTATGTATGCGGTCCAACGGTTTACGGGGACGCTCATTTAGGACATGCACGTCCTGCTATTACTTTTGATCTGGTATTTCGCTACCTGACACACCTGGGTTACAGGGTCAGGTATGTGCGCAATATTACTGATGTAGGCCATTTGGAAAATGATGCCGATGAAGGTGAAGACAAGATCGGGAAAAAGGCCCGACTTGAAGAGTTGGAGCCCATGGAGATCGTTCAGTATTATAGTGATCGCTATCACGATAACATGGATCAGCTCAATGTGCGGAAACCGAGTATTGAGCCCCGTGCCTCAGGTCATATCATTGAGCAAATTGAGCTGATTAAAAAGATTCTAGCTGTTGGACTGGCTTATGAGTCGGCAGGTTCTATCTATTTTGATGTGGCCAAATACAATGTATCACATCATTACGGCATACTTTCAGGCCGGGTGCTTGAAGATATGCTTTCGAATACACGTGTGCTCGAGGGTCAGGATGAGAAACGCAACAGTTTTGATTTTGCACTCTGGAAGAAAGCACAACCCGAGCACATTATGCGTTGGCCTTCTCCCTGGGGAGAGGGATTTCCGGGATGGCATATGGAATGCTCTGCGATGAGTTGCAAGTATTTGGGCGAGCAGTTTGATATTCATGGAGGAGGTATGGATCTGATGTTCCCTCATCATGAAGCAGAAATAGCCCAGAGCGTTGCTGCAAATGGTAAGGCTCCTGTTCACTACTGGATGCACAATAATATGATCACCATCAACGGACAGAAGATGGGTAAATCGTTGGGGAACTTTATTACACTCGATGAGTTGTTTACAGGCAATCATGCTGCACTGGAACAGGCTTATAGTCCTATGACGATCAGGTTCTTTATACTTCAGGCACATTATCGTTCGACTGTGGACTTTTCAAATGAGGCATTACAGGCTTCAGAGAAGGGATTTCGGCGGTTACTGACTGCAACGGAAACACTCAAAAAACTTAAGCCTTCTGCAGTTTCTTCTGTTGATGTGGCGACTGTAAATAAAGCATGTTATGATGCATTGAACGATGATTTCAACAGTCCGCTTGTGATTGCTGCCTTGTTTGAAGGGGCACGGATCATCAATGTTGTGAATGATGGGAAAGAAACGATTACGGCAGAAGATCTTACTTTGCTTCAGAATACATTTGATACTTTTGTTTTTGATGTACTGGGGTTAAAAGATGAAGTGACTTCGGGTAGCCAGGGTGATACTGTAAACGGTTTGATGGGTCTTATTCTCAATATCCGTCAGAACGCCAGGACTACAAAGGATTGGTCAACATCTGATCTGATCAGGGATGAGCTGAAAAGATTGTCTATTCAGGTTAAAGACACTAAGGACGGATCAGTGTGGTCCGTTGAGGATTAATGGAATTATTAGTGTAAAACCATATGCTCTCTTAGCCATTCAAATAGTTCTTCACAGTAGTGGGAGAAGCAAACTCTGCAAGGCATAATATATTAGCACACTGTGAACCCAGCCCTGAAAGGGCATTCTAAATTAGCGATGGGTGAAGCCCATCGAAAAAAAAGGTTATTTGCGATAAGCCCTGTAAGGGCGCAATACAAAAATTACATATCATATTCAATTATTGCGCCCTTACAGTGCTTATCGTTTGGTGTTTACATCATCGATGGGCTTCACCCATCGCTAATATATCATGCCCTTTCAGGGCTGTTTTTTTTCAACGCTAAAAATATTTTTAAATATTTGATTGAATTATTATTTAATTTTGTGGAAACGATTGCACAAATATTTTTTTGTATTCATATTTTTCTGTATTAACAACCAATATTTAAATTTATGAGAACAACCAGGAACCTTTTATTGTCTTTATTCTTCTGTTCAGTAGCACTATTGATGATATCTTTTAGTGCCAATGCCAAATCCTTTGCAGGAGACACTGTCACTAAATCCGGAGTGAAAAGCAGCATGAGGCTTGTTGCTGATTGGCAGATTGCACATAAGTTTAAATATCCTGAATATGATTGGACAGCAGGAGCCCTGTATGCAGGTATGGCTGAATGGGCCAAGATGGCCGGTAACGATACCTACTGGGATTATTTAGTGGGGGTTGGTAAAAGATTAAACTGGGGTGATGGTCCAAGACTTTATCATGCCGATGATCTTTGTGTTGGACAAATGTATGTTGAATTGTTCAGGAAATACGATAAAAAATACATGATGCAACCTACCCTGAATACGATTACCTATATTTCTGACTATCCTTCAAAAAATAGTCTTGATTTTAGTATAAAAGGTTGTCAGGACAGATGGGCATGGTGTGATGCTATTTTTATGGCTCCCACTGTTTGGGCTAAAATGTACAATGTAACCAAGGATAAACGCTATTCTACATTTCTGGATCACGAATTCAAAGCTACTACCGATTATTTGTATGATAAAGATGAACATCTTTATTTTCGCGATAGCGGCTACTTTACAAAGACAGAAAATAATGGTAAAAAGGTATTCTGGGGTCGTGGCAATGGTTGGGTGTTTGCAGGAATAAGCATAATTCTTACCGAACTTCCCAGAGACTATAAAAACCGGAAGATGTATGAAAAGGTATATCTTGCGATGGCTGAAAAGCTGGCTTCTTTGCAGGGACCTGATGGATACTGGCATGCAAGTCTCCTTGATCCCAACAGTTATCCAAATCCTGAAACCAGTGCCAGTGGATTTAATTGCTATGGTCTGGCTTGGGGGATCAACAATGGTTATCTGCCAAAAGAAAGATATCTACCAATAGTAATGAAAGCATGGGATGCATTGGCTCATTCAGTTGATCCTGATGGAAAGCTTTGCTGGGTTCAGCCTATTGGAGCAGATCCTAAGAAAGTTACACGCGAGATGACTGAGATCTATGGAGTAGGCGCATATCTGCTTGCCGGAACTGAAATGGTTAAGTTGCTTGAAAAGTAAACCATGTTGAATGATCAGAAGCGAACGACTATACGTGACATTGCGGAGGCTCTGAATCTCTCAGTTTCTACTGTCTCGAGGGCATTGCAGGAGCATCCCCGGATCAGCAAAGAGACTGTAGCAACTGTCAAGAGGACTGCCGAAATGATGGATTATTATATTCATGGTCCCGCAGCAGCATTGCGAAAAGGACGTGGAAATAATATCGGAGTGGTAGTACCACGTGTAGACCGTCAATTCTTTTCAAATATTATTGGAGGCATTGAAGAGGTTTTGCGAACGAATGGGTTTAATACATTTATATATCAGACCCAGGAATCTTTTGAAAATGAGAAGTCGGGTGTTCAGGCAATGCTGAATGCAGGTGTTGAAGGGTTGTTGATTTCTCTTTCTGTTGAAACAAAAGATATCAGTCATATTGAACGATTCAGCAGAAGTGGAAGGCCGGTAGTCTTTTTTGATCGGTGTATGGGTGATCCGGATACCTGCAGGGTAATGATTGATGATTACAATGCAGCATATAAAACAACCGAACACCTGCTGGCGAATGGTTGTCGAAAGCCTGTTTACTTTGGTGGAACGCAGAATCTGTTCATGTATCGTAACCGTAGGAAAGGATTTGAACAGGCATTGCTTGATAATGGTTTTGCCACAGAAGATATTCATGTTTTTGAAGGATTGTTAACACGCAAGAAAGGATTTGAAACTTTCCGGAATTTATATGAATCAAAACAGGTTCCGGATGGTCTGCTTGCAGCTTCAGATTTTGCTGCTCTTGGCAGTATACTCTTCATGAAAGAAGTCGGTATCAATATACCCGATGATGTTTGTGTTGTAGGATTTGCCAATGAATTATTTACTGAGATTATGGATCCACCGCTTTCTTCTATAGAACAATTTTCTGGAGAGATGGGAAAGAAATCAGCAGAATTGATGTTAAAACTGTTTACAGGAACTAAATCGGCAGAAACGATCATCCTGAACAGCGAATTGAAAATAAGAAAGTCGTCATTAAGAACAATTAAATAATAGAGCTATAATGAAAACGTTAATCGAAGAAAGGTTTGGAACTCATCCCGGAGACTTTAAGGGTTATACAACCGAAGTCATCAGAAAAGAATTCCTTGTTGAAGGATTGATGCAGCCTGACACCGTTAAATGGGTATATACTCACAATGACCGTTTAATGGTCGGTGGAATCATGCCAGTAAAAGAACAATTATTACTTCAAACTCTCGATCTGTTGAGGGCACAGTATTTTCTGGAACGCAGAGAAATAGGTATCATCAACACCGGAGGATCGGGAGTTGTTTATGCCGATGGACATGCGTGGAATCTTGAGAATAAGGATGCATTGTATATTGGAAAAGGTGTCAAAGAGGTGATGTTCGAAAGTATGGATGTACAAAATCCTGCCAAATTTTATGTCAATTCTGCAACAGCACACACTACTTTTCCAACAAAACGGATCAAACGTTCAGAAGCCATCAGTGTTCAGATGGGATCACTTGAAGGTTCTAATGCACGTCAGATCAATAAGCTTATTGTTAATCAGCTGCTCGAGACTTGTCAAATCCAGATGGGACTGACAGAACTCCAACCTGGTAGTGTTTGGAATACAATGCCTGCGCATACACATTCGCGCAGGATGGAAGCATACTATTATTTTGATGTACCTGCTGATCAGATGGTTTGTCATTTTATGGGACAACCTCAGGAAACAAGGCATATCTGGATGAAGAGTGAAGACGCTGTAATTTCTCCTGCTTGGTCTATCCACTCTGCAGCCGGGACTTCAAATTATTGTTTCATCTGGGGTATGGCCGGTGAGAATTTGGATTATGGTGATATGGATATTGTTAATACGCAAGAATTAAAATAAAATGACAAACAATCTATTTGATTTAACGGGTAAAGTTGCACTTGTAACAGGTGCTACCCACGGACTAGGAATGTCGATGGCATTAGGTTTGGCTAATCACGGAGCCAAGATCGTTGTGAATGATATCAATGCTGAAAAGCTGGCGTCTGCCAAGGCTGAATATGAAAGACAAGGTCTTAAGATTTCTACTTTTCTGTTTGATGTAACTAACGAAAAACAGGTAATAGAAGGACTTGCAGCTATTGAAAAAGAAGTTGGTGCAGTTGATATTTTGATCAATAACGCTGGTATCATTAAACGTGTTCCTGCAATGGAAATGGATGTTGAAGAATTCAGGCAGGTCATTGATATTGATCTTGTCGGACCTTTTATCCTTTCAAAACATGTTGCCAAGAGTATGGTCAGTCGCAAAACTGGTGGTAAGATCATCAATATGTGTTCGATGATGAGTGAATTGGGTCGCGAGACTGTCTCTGCTTATGCTTCTGCAAAGGGTGGTTTGAAAATGCTTACCAAGAATCTGGCTACAGAATTGGCAAAGTTTAATATTCAGGTTAACGGAATCGGACCGGGTTATTTTGCTACTTCACAGACTGCTCCATTAAGAGAAAAGGGCCATCCTTTCAATGATTTTATCATAAGCCGTACTCCTGCTGCAAGATGGGGAAACCCGGATGATTTGCAGGGAGCTGCTATATTCCTTGCTTCAGCTGCTTCTGATTTTGTAAACGGTCAGATTTTGTATGTTGATGGAGGTATTTTGGCTTCATTGGGTAAAGCATCTAACGAATAAAACTTTCACCCCTTCGGGGTTAAGGTGCTGTAAGACTGTTTTCTATAATACTGCCATCCCTTCGGGATTAAAGAAAATGCCCCGTCAGTTGTGATGGGGCATTATTTTTTCCAGCGAAGGGTTTCAATAATATGGTCGATGTCCTTGGAGACAAAATCGATAACCGGAACCAATGAATCATTGTTGGGTTCGGAATTGAAATAGAGCGCTCCACGCATAAAATGATGTGTGCTATCCGTTACATAAAACTGATAAACGGAAGCTGCCTCAGAACCCTGAATCCTGTAAATCGTGCCATACATATGATGTTCCGGATTATTGATCTGGCTTTCCTCGATAGCTGTTGCTTTAGGGATGTGCTTGGAAACCAGCATGTGTGTATCATCAAGATACTTTGCCAGATTTTTATCTATCGTTTTATAGCTCAGGTGCAATTTTGCATTCAGGTTTGGGAATTCAACATTGATCCATGCAGGCTCATTGGGCGAATAGGTATCCGGGGTGATCTTGCAATAGACCGGTAAGCTAAAAGAATATGGCAATGTAGAATCCATCTCCCTGTATGACCGCTCCGGCAATTCAATCCTGAAATAACCCCTCGGCTTTGGAACATAGTTCTGTTGGCAAGCTGTTGCCATCAGGGAAAATAGTACAAAAATCAGAATAGTTCTTACTGTGAAAATAGTTGGCTTGTTCATTGGGTAGTGCATTGAATATTATTCCTCGCTAACAGTAACTTCGGGGAACTTGACCCTGATGCGCCTGATTCTTCTTTTGTCAACAGATTCAATGATGAAAAGCAGGTTAAGGAATTTGACTTCATAACCGGCTTCTGGGATGCGTCCTGTAAGTTCAAGTATTAAACCTGCAAGGGTATCGGGGTCACCTGGGAGATTGTCAAACATTTCGTCTACCAGGCCTGTGATTTTGCAAAAGTCATTAAGCGTTACTTTGGCTTCAAATAAGTAGTCGAATTCGCCTAATTTGTGGTAAATCAGCTCTTCAGCTTCATTGTCATACTCGTCGTTGATCTCGCCCACAATCTCTTCGAGCACATCTTCCATCGTGACAATGCCGGCAGTGCCTCCAAACTCATCTACAATGATAGCCATATGTGTCTTCTTCTCCTGGAATTCATGCAACAGATCACTGATTTGCATATTCTCGGGAATGAACCATGCTTTACGGATCAGTCGTTGCCAGTCTTTAACCTCAAAACTTTTGATGTAAGGCAGCAAGTCTTTGGCATACACGATACCACGGACCTGATCAATGGTTCCATCATAAATAGGAATCCTTGAATAACCTGAAGTGATAACTGTTTGGATCAAGCTATCAAAAGGTTGTTTGATCTCGACAGCGGTGATATCCATCCTTGACCGCATGATTTCTTTCACTTCAATGTCTCCGAAACGGGCAACTCCTTTCATGAGTTGTTGTTCCTCCACAGTCGTATCTGTGTCAACAAGTCCGTTAATGGTTTCCACAAGATCTGACGAAGTAAGTTTGGTTTTTCCTTTTAGTTTGAGACGGATCAGGGCTCTGAACAGACTGAACATTGTAGTGTTAAGCGGATAAATAAGTATCACAGCGATCACTGTCAACAGCACAATTAAGAGTAGCGGAATAAGTAAAAAAGATACTTCAGTAAAGATTATGCCGGAAAACATAGGGATCTGTTCGGTAATATGACTGGCGGGTTCCAAGAACAGTTTGTTTATTGGTTTAGGGTGCTAAATTACATATAAAAAGGGCAGTCTCAACTGACTGCCCTTAAAGAATCTGAAGAAGTTTATTAAAATGGCAGATCGTCATTGGATCCTTCATTTGAATAATTCAGATTATTCTCCTGAACCGGATCGTTTTGATTGATTGGTTGTGTGCCAAATTCGCCCTGTTGAGATGTAACTATAGGAGCAGGAGTTGTTTTATTTCCGCCTCCAAGCATAACCATATGATCACAGAGTATATCGATGGAAAAGCGTTTAATACCCTCCTTGTCAGTGTATTGACTATTCCGTAGGCGACCTTCAATATATACCTGATGGCCTTTTCTGAGAAATTTTTCTGCAACCTCAGCCAAACCCCTCCAAACGATAATATTGTGCCATTCGGTATGTTCGGTTTTTATACCGTCACGACCAGGTAAAGATTCAGTGGTAGCTAATGTAAAGGTGGCTTTTTTGACACCATTACCAATATCCTGTAAAATCGGATCTTTACCAAGGTTTCCGACAAGGATGACTTTATTGATTCCTAATGACATGAGTATAAATTTTTTAATGGTTACTTTAAAAATCTTTAAACAAATATAATCTTTTAAAAGACAAAAAGAAAGGGAAATCCTGTTTATTTTTTAAATAATGTATTCAAAAATTTTAAAGTTAAACTTGAGATAGGGTAGGTGTGAAGATATTCTTCTGAGACCCAGATCCAGTCGGGCTTAATCCTTTCTGGATTAACATTTTGAAGTTTCATTTTAAAGAAACGGGTATGAAGTTGTTGATGCGTAAGCTGATGAACAAAGTCATGATACTCCGAATATAATACAGGATGGTGAATAAGGATATCTTTCTGCCATACTTCGGTTGAGATTAAGGCATCAGGTTCTAGTAATGATGTATCTTCAATCATTGGGAATTCAAAAAGACCTTGCCAGATATCTCCTTTTCCACGACTATGCATCAGAAAACTGTGTTTATTATTCTGATCAATGGTATAAAGGAAAAGGTAATTGAAGAAACGTTTTTTGACATTGACCTTCTTGCTTTTAACCGGAATCTCTTTTATTGCATCCATTGCATAAGCCTTACATTCATCTTTGAAAATACAATTCATACAATCAGGGTTACGGGGTACGCAGTAAAGCGCACCAAACTCCATCATTGCCTGATTAAAGGTTCCGGGATCAGCTTCTCTGATCAGCTCCCTGGCTAGATCAGCAATTAATTTTTTACCCATATTAGTGTCAATCGGTTCAGTTATCCCGGCATATCTTGAAAGGAAGCGCAATACATTGCCATCGACTACCACCTGTCGTTCGCCAAATGCAATACTTGAAACAGCTGCTGCGGTGTATGTTCCAACCCCTTTCAGTTGTAATATTTTTTCATAGGTGTCCGGAAAAACTCCATTAAATTCAGACATGATCTGTTTTGCGGCATAATGGAGATTTCTAGCCCTGCTATAATACCCTAAACCTTGCCAAATTGTTAAAACTTCCTGTTCCTCAGCTTTTGCCAAATGTTCAACAGTAGGGAACCGATCGATAAATCGATGCCAAAAATGAAAGCCCTGATCGATTCTGGTTTGCTGAAATATGATTTCAGAAATCCAGATTTGGTAAGGATTTCGGGTGTTTCTCCAGGGTAGATCACGTGCATTAAGGCTGTACCATGCGACGAGTTGATGATTGAATTTTGTCATAGTTTGCAAACATAATAAACAGAGAGGTTTAAGTGAAAAAAAAATTAAAATTCTTTTCACAATCACTTAAATTGTTTTATCTTTGCAGTCCTATTAAAAAATTTATTATCAAATTATTAAATCGATAATGATATGACAAAAGCAGAAATCGTAGCTGACATTGCTAGCAAAACAGGAATTGAAAAAGTTGCAGTTCAAGCAACAGTAGAAGCATTCATGGAAACCGTTAAGAAATCACTTGAACAAGGTGAAAACGTTTACCTCAGAGGATTTGGAAGCTTCACAATCAAAGAAAGAGCAGAGAAAACAGGTCGTAATATTTCAAAAAATACTACTATCATCATACCAGCTCATAATATCCCAGCGTTTAAGCCTGCAAAGAGCTTTGTGAACGAGGTAAAGACAAGTGTAAAATAATTAAAGTTTCAGAATTATGCCTAGCGGAAAAAAGAGAAAAAGACACAAAATGGCGACACACAAGCGCAAAAAACGCTTGCGTAAGAACAGACACAAGAAGAAATAAAATCACTTTTTGTCTTTTTTCAGAAATTAAAATTACATAATGTCTTGAAAGAGACATTATGTAATTTAGTTTTTGGAAAAAAGGTTTGGCTGTTTCGTGAAGTGAAATGACTAACTATTAACGGAATTATTCCTAAAAATTCAATAACCGGTGAACAGAGAATTAATCATTGATTCAAGTGCTACAGAGGTAAGCATAGCTCTCCTTGAGGATAAGAATCTGGTTGAACTCAATAAAGAAAAGAACAATAACAGTTTCGCGGTTGGAGATGTATACCTTGGTAAGGTAAAGAAAATAATGCCCGGGCTCAATGCAGCCTTTGTTGATGTTGGATACGAGAAAGATGCATTTTTGCACTATCTGGACTTAGGACCCCAGGTAAGTTCTCTGAATAAATATCTCAAACAGGCGCTCGGGGGAAGAGCAACTCAGCTGACTATGGCTGATTTCGAAGCAGAACCGGATATCGAGAAAACTGGAAAGATTTCTCAGGTTTTGACTCCGAATCAGTTAGTACTGGTTCAGATAGCAAAAGAACCCATCTCGACAAAGGGTCCAAGAATTTCATCAGAAATATCATTTGCAGGACGTTTTCTTGTACTGGTTCCTTTCTCAAACAGAATCTCTATATCTCAGAAGATAAAGAGTGTAGAAGAAAGGAACAGATTAAAACGTCTGATACAAAGCATTAAGCCAAAGAATTACGGCGTAATTATCCGGACTGTTGCTGAAGGTAAAAAAGTTGCCGATCTTGATGCTGACTTACAGACATTGGCAGTTAAATGGGAGACCGCTTTACGGAAACTCGGAACTGCAACTCCACCTCAAAAAGTTATCAGCGAACTTGATCGGACTCAAGCTATTCTTCGTGATCTTCTGAATGAATCGTTTAACTCAATTCACATTAACGATTCTGTTATTTATGAAGAAGTTCGCAATTATATAAAAACTATTGCTCCTGAAAAGACTGAAATTGTTAAGTTATACAAGGGCAAAGTACCAATTTTTGAGAACTTTGGGGTTGACAAACAGATAAAAAACTCATTTGGTAAAGTCGTTACCATCAAGAGTGGTGTATACCTTATTATCGAACATACCGAAGCATTACACGTCATCGACGTAAATAGTGGTCATCGTGTAAACTCAGGAAGCAACCAGGAAGAGAATGCCGTTTCGGTGAATCTCGAAGCTGCTTCAGAAATTGCAAGACAATTGCGTCTTCGTGATATGGGTGGAATTATTGTGATCGACTTTATTGATATGCACGAGGGATTGAACCGTCGAAAGCTGTACCAGAAACTCAAAGATGAAATGGCAAGAGATAGAGCTAAACATTCTATCCTTCCCCCAAGTAAGTTTGGACTGGTTCAGATCACCCGACAACGCGTTCGTCCTGAAATGAATGTAGAGATTCTTGAAAAATGTCCCGTCTGTGATGGAACCGGAGAGATTAAACCTAGTATTATACAGGTTGATGAGATTGAGAACAATCTGCGTTATCTGATCAGGGATCAGAATGAGCAAAAACTAACCCTGACAGTGCATCCTTTTATTTTTGCATACCTTACCCATGGGTGGTACTCCATCCAAATGAAATGGTTCTTTAAGTTCAAACAGTGGATCAGAATTAAAGAAGTACCGTCACATCACATGCTTGAATATCATTTTCATAACAAGCATGACGACGAAATCAAAATCTGATTATTACCTTATTCAATACTAAAACTGACCTTAATAGGTCAGTTTTAGTTTATAAGTTTTACCTTTGCATAAGTACACCAAACCCAACTACATTGAAAGATTTAAAGATAAGCATAATAGGTGCTGGTAATGTTGGTGCGACAGCTGCAACGGCTATTGCACAGAAAGAGCTTTGCAATCAATTGGTTCTGCTTGATATAAGAAAAGGGATAGCTGAAGGTAAAGCACTCGATATGTGGCAGTCTTCGCCACTGGCATTGTATGACACGCGAAGTATTGGCGTTACAGATGACTTTAGTGCTACGGCAAACTCAAATATAGTCGTGATTACTTCGGGGAGTCCCCGGAAACCTGGTCAGAATAGAGAAGATCTTGTTTCTCAGAATGCAAAGATCGTACATCATGTGACGCGTAATGTGATGAAGTATTCACCAGATGCAATTATTCTCGTGGTTTCCAATCCATTGGATGTAATGTCCTATTGCGCATACCTGACTGCAAATATTGACAGGAAAAAAGTTATTGGTATGGCCGGTTTGCTTGATACTGCACGTTACCGTGCATTTATTGCAGATGCGGTCAATTGTTCTGTTAAAGATATTCAGGCAGTAACAATGGGGGGTCATGGCGACACGATGGTTCCATTGCCACGCTATACCACTGTGAGTGGAGTACCTCTTAACCAATTCCTTGATGACAAGACGATCCATCAGATTTGTGAACGCACACGTTATGGTGGAGGTGAACTGGTCAACCTGATGGGAACATCGGCATGGGTAGCACCGGGACTGGCAACTGCCCGTATGGTAGAATCAATTGTTCTTGATCAGAGACGTATTCTTCCCTGCAGTGTTTATCTTACCGGTGAATATGGCATCAACGATATCTTTTTTGGCGTTCCTGTTAAGCTGGGACGCAACGGAGTTGAACAGATACTCGAAATTGAACTGAATGAAGAAGAACGTGCTATGGTAGATCAATCAGCCATCAGTGTAAAAGAAACTACGGATCTGTTCCGTAATATGAACTTGTTTTAAAGACCTTAATTATGGAAATTGTTGTCAGCGGAATACGACCAACCGGGAATTTACATCTGGGTAATTACTTTGGTGCAATCAAGAACTTTGTGAAGATGCAGGAGCAAAACAGATGTTTTTTCTTCATTGCCGACTATCATTCATTAACGACTCATCCTACTCCCGGCGATCTGCATGGAAACGTGAGAAGTGTTTTGGTTGATTATCTGGCAGCTGGACTTGATCCCGAAAAAGTTACACTCTACCTTCAAAGTGATATTCCTGAAACAGCCGAACTGTATCTTTTTCTCAATATGAATGCCTATATGGGCGAACTGGAAAGATGCACTTCGTTTAAAGATAAGGCCCGTGTTCAACCTGACAATATCAATGCCGGTCTACTGACCTACCCCACACTTATGGCTGCCGATATCATTATCCATAAAGCCCATAAGGTCCCTGTAGGAAAAGATCAGGAACAACATCTTGAAATGACCCGCACCTTTGCAAACAGGTTCAACAGAATGTATAATGTTGATTATTTCCCTGAACCCGTTGCTTACAATTTCGGAGAAGAGCTAGTCAAAATTCCTGGTCTTGATGGAAGCACAAAGATGGGTAAATCAGAGGGAGAGGGAAATGCGATATTTTTATCTGATACTCCCGAAGCAATCAGGAAGAAAGTGATGAAAGCAGTTACCGATAGTGGACCTGTAGAGCCAAATCAGGCTAAACCTCAATCTATCGTGAATCTGTTCAATTTAATGAATGTGGTTTCTGCTCCTGAGACGGTTGCACATTTTGATGGTTTGTACAACAACATGCAGATTCGTTATGGTGATTTAAAGAAACAACTGGCAGAGGACATGATCAACTTTACAGCTCCTTTTCGTGAAAAGATTGCAGAACTCACTTCTAACGAGGCTTACTTGCGTAAAGTAGTCAATATAGGAGCCGAGAAAGCACACGAAAGCGCTGCAAAGACAATTAAAGAAGTCAGAGAAATAATTGGCTTTAAGAGATTCTAAAAAAACTATTTGCTAAAATGTAGGGGCCGCCCTTGTGGCCGCCCATGGAAAATGCAAACAAAAATTTACAT
>Ga0209125_1000756_pt1 | contig 37157 bp, 28 predicted proteins | sample BarGraIncub1131A_FD_184503 | JGI IMG/M metagenome (GOLD analysis project Ga0209125, IMG submission 184503) | Arctic peat soil microbial communities from Barrow, Alaska - Barrow Graham LP Incubations 11-31A (SPAdes) (version 2) | ecosystem: Environmental > Terrestrial > Soil > Wetlands > Peat... | reverse complement strand
GGCTAATCGTCGAAAGAGAAAATGAAATTAAAGCTTTTAAGACTGAGGAGTATTGGACAATCAGCGCCGATTTGGAAGCAAAAGATAAAGAAGGAAAATTTAGCGCTGATCTTTATAAGGTCCAAGGTAAGACTTTCGATAAATTAAGCCTTAAAGAAGATCGCGCTGCGGAATTAAAAAATGTTTTATTAGCGGCTGATTATAAGATTGATAAGATTGAAAAAAAACAGGTTTCTAAAAATCCTTCCGCGCCATTTACGACTTCGACCTTACAGCAGTCGGCAAATCGCCACCTCGGTTTCAGCGCTAAGCAGACAATGACCATTGCTCAAAAATTATATGAAGAAGGCCATATAACTTATATGCGCACCGATTCGTTAAATCTCTCTCCAAAGTTTATCGGCGAAGCTAGTGTTTGGCTAAAAGAAAATCTAGGTAAAGAGTATTTAGCCGAAGGCGGCCGCGTCTTTAAGAATAAAAATAAAAATGCTCAGGAAGCACACGAAGCAATCCGCCCCTCGGAAATTAATAATACACCGGAAATTTTAAGCGCTAAATTCGATAAAAATCAGGAACGCCTTTATCGCTTAATCTGGCAGAGGGCAGTCGCAAGTCAAATGAGCGCCGCAAAGTTAGCAGCGACTACTATTGATGTTAAAGCCGAAGAAAAAGAAAATAAGAAAAATAATTATATCTTTAGGGCTAACGGACAGATATTGATATTTCCGGGTTACTTAAAAATTTGGCCGGAAAAAACTAAAGAGCAGGATCTGCCGACTTTAGTTGAAAATGATTTATTAAAATTATTAGATTTGCATGCCGATAAGCATAATACTAATCCACCGGCTCGTTATTCTGATGCCGGTCTCGTTAAAGAAATGGAAAAATATGGTATTGGCCGCCCCTCAACTTATGCTCCGACAATCGCCACGATCATTACTAGAAATTATGTAGAACGCGATGAAAACAAAAAATTAAAACCGACCGATATCGCCTTCGTTGTTACTGATTTATTAGTTAAGCATTTCTCTAAAATCGTTGACTATCAATTTACCGCCGAAATGGAAAATAATCTCGATGCGATTGCTAACGGCGAAAAAAAATGGGTACCGGTTATTTCCGAATTCTATGATGAATTCCATACTAATTTAAAAAATAAGTACGAAGAAATTAATAAAAATGATATTATGCCAGAAGAAACATCAACAGAAAAATGTGATAAATGCGGCGCGCCGATGATTATTAAAACCGGCCGCTATGGCAAGTTTTTAGCTTGCAGCGCTTTTCCGGAATGTAAAAATATTAAAAAAATGCCGGGCGCGGGTGGACAATATGAAAAGAAAGAGCCTGATGAGAAAACTTTAGAACTGCAAAAGCAATATGACAAAGAAGTCTGCGAAAAATGCGGCTCTAAAATGGTTGTGCGCGTCGGTAAGTTCGGCCCCTTTTTAGCTTGTTCCGGTTATCCAAAATGTAAAAACATTAAAAATATAAATTTGCCGGGCGACGGAAAAGAAGTTGCTTGCCCGATTTGCGGCGACGGAAAAATTGTTAAAAAGTTTAGTAAGCGCGGCGCTTTTTACGCCTGCAATAATTATCCGAAATGTAAAAACGCTTACTTCGGCGAACCAACCGGCGAGAAATGCCCCGATTGCGACGCTTTGATGATTAAAGATTTAAAAAGCGGCAAAGTAAAATGCAGTAATAAGGGATGTGAGAAATAATTTAGCTTACTTATTAAAAAAGAGTTCTGGTTTGCCAGAACTCTTTTTTTAGCGATCCAGAAATATATAGGTTTATTTTTTTTTCTTGTCGGTCTTTTTATTCTCACGCTTTTCTTTAACAAAATTCATCGCCTTTTTTGCAACTTCCGCCAGGATAGTAAAGTAAGCAGCACTGTTCTTTAATTTTTCTTGTGCGATTTCAATAACCTGTTCGGCTTTAGAAACGCCTAATTCAACTTTATTTATCAAACGATTAATTTTCTGAACGCTAACAACAAAATAATATATTGCCCAACAAAGGAAAAAACTTAAGAAAAAAATACAAACCGCCAAGACTAAATTTAGAATGTCGATTGAAGTCGAAAACATATTATTAATTTTAATTTATAATTAGCCAGATAGGCTAAAATTTTATCTTACTTTTCTAGAAGTCTCTTAATTTCGCTTCAAACACTTCGGTAAGATGTGCTATTAAATCATTCTGTAAATTATCAATTTCTTCCGACTTTAGCGTTTTTTCAGCGGATAAATAATTTAGATGAAAAGCTAAACTTTTTTCATCAGTCGCTAATTTATTTCCAACGTAAACATCAAATAGCTCGACCGATTTGATTAGCGGATTAAAATTCAGAATTTCTTTCCTTAAATCATTATACAATATTTTTTCATTAACAACAAAAGCAAGGTCGCGGGCAATCGGCGGATATTTTGGCGCCTCTGTAAAACGGAAGGGGGCTTGATCAAGAATAAGCTCAACTAATTTATTAAAATTTAACTCCGCAACAGCAGCGTCTTTTTTTAAATTTAAATTATCACTCACTTCCGAGCTTAACAAAGCAATAACTCCTAATTCCTGGCCAAAAAGCAAAACTTTAGCGCTTGAATTTTTATCGGCCCAGGCCGGCGCAGCTTCTAAAACCAAAAATTCCGCTTCTACCTGCTTGTTTAAAAGATTTTTAAATAGGCTATCAATAATTCCTTTTAAGCGCCCGATTAAATCATCTTCTCCGTTAAGGACAATTCCGAGTTTTTTTTCTTGATAAGGCAAAAAATTTCCTTCCGTATTATCTTTTTTTAAATCACCCATGGTTTTAAAGAAAACGCTGCCTATTTCAAAAAACCCGAAATTATCGCTTTTAAATTGATTGGTTTTTATATTTGAAACAAGCCCCGGAACAAGCGATTGGCGCAAGAGATTAGCAATCCCCGAAAGTGGATTAACTAATTTCAGATAATTAGTAAAATCAATATTTAATTTTTTTAATTGATCTTCACCGACAAAAGAATAATTATAAGATTCATTAAGCGAATTTTTTAAAGCTAAGATATTTTTTGCTGATCGTTCGATTTTTCTTTCTTTATTTATTTCCGGCAAGTTCATTTCAAAAATAGGCATTTGCGATTCAATATTATTATAGCCGTAAAGCCTAATAATTTCCTCCGATAAATCTTCCTTATTAGAAACATCTTTAGTCGCCCGCCAAGAAGGAATGCTTACTTTTAAAATTTCCACCTTTTTATCTTTAATGATAAAGCCTAGCTTTCCTAAAATATTAATAACATTTTCACGCGGAATTTCCTGGCCAATCTTATTTTTAAGCCATTCTAAATTAAAATCGACCGCCAATTGTTTCTGGTTAGAATTATTTACATCAATTAAGGCGCTGCTGATTTCCATTTCTGGACAAATTTCTTTCAGCAAGGTCAAAAAACGAAAAAAAGCTATTTCCGGTAATGCTGGGTCAAGCGCTTTTTCAAAACGAACCGACGATTCTGTTCGCAAACCTAATCTTTGAGAAGTTTTACGAACGCTCGATGCTAGAAAATTTGCTGATTCTAAAACCAGTTCTTTTGTGTCTGGGCTTATTTCACTGTTATGCCCGCCCATAATTCCCGCTAAAGCAACAGCTTGTTTCCCGTCAGTAATAACTAAATCCTCAGCTGAGAGGATACGTGATTTTTCATCAAGTGTTTCTATAACCTCATTTTTTTCCGCTCGTCTAACAATAATTTTTTTAATTTTTGAAGCGTCGAAGGCGTGCATCGGCTGGCCGCAATCAAACATGACATAATTAGTTAAATCAACAATATTATTAATCGGACGCTGATTAGCGGCAACCAGTCTTTCTTTCAGCCAGTCTGGTGATTCTTTGATTTCAATATTAGAAACATGTACCGCCATATAGCGCAAACATAAATCAGGCGCTAAAACCTTAACCTCAAGCTTATTTTCTTTCGAACTTAAAAAATTCCAAACGCGATTAATATTTTTCTCATAAGGCCTGAGGGGTAAATCAAAGATAGCCGATAATTCGCGCGCTATTCCATAATGATTAAAAAGATCAGGCCGATTAGATAAAGATTTATTATCTATTTCAAAGATAATATCATCGGCTTTTAAATATTTAGCAAAGGGTGCGCCAATTTTTGCCTTGTCGCTTAAAATCATTATGCCTTCATGATTTTTACCAAGTCCTAGCTCATCTTCCGCACAAAGCATTCCTTCTGATTTCTCACCGCGGATTTCTGACTCTTTAATCTCGAGCCCATTGGGTAAAATAGCGCCTATCGTAGCAACCGCAACTAGCTGGCCAACTTCGACGTTTGGCGCGCCACAGACAATATTTAACTTTTTCTTTTTTACATCAATAATAGTTAAGCGAAGGCGATCGGCATTCGGATGAGGAGCCACTTCTAAAACACGGCCCACTACAACATTATTAAATTGCTCGGCGGAGTTAACAAAACCCTCAACCTCGACAGTATGGTTAGTTAATTCCTCACCAATATTTTCCGGCTTAATTTTTGAAGATATTTTCACGTAATCCTTAAGCCAATTAAGAGATATATACATATAATTAAAATTGTTCTAAAAATTTAAGATCGCCGCCGCTCAAGAATCGCCCGTCATTAATGCTATATTTAAGCATGACTAAGCGGCTTAAACCAAAACCAAAGGCTAGGCCGGAATATATTTCTGGATCAATCCCGCCCGCTCTTAAAACATCGGGATGAATTAAACCGGCGCCGACAATTTCTAACCAGCCGGTATTTTTACAAACTCGGCAGCCTTTTCCACCACATAAAAAACAAGTATATTCACCATTATTACCCGGTTCGACAAAAGGGAAAAATTTCGGGCGCATTCTTAATTTTGTATTCGGACCAAACAAACTCTTACCGACAATTTCTAAAAAACTTTTCAAATTAGCAAAATTTATATTCTTACCGATTAAAATTCCTTCTAATTGATAAAAAGTATGTTCGTGGCGAGCATCAGTTGCTTCATTACGGAAACAACGTCCCGGAATAATCGCTTTTAAAGGCGCGCCATATTTTTGCATTGCCCGAATCTGAACCGGAGAGGTCTGGGTTCGCATTAATAAGTCATATTGGTCATCTTTATTCTTAAGATCAACATAAAAAGTATCTTGCATGTCTCTCGCCGGATGATTCGGTGCAACATTAAGCGCGGTAAAATTATAATAATCGCTTTCTAATTCCGGCCCGTCTAAAACCATAAAACCTAAAGAGGTAAAAAGGTCCTCTAATTCATTTTGGACTAGGGTTGTCGGGTTAAGATGGCCTTGTTCGAGCTTTATCCCCGGTAAAGTAACGTCAATTTTTTCACTTTTAACATTAAAGCTATTCAGGGCGCGGTTAGTTTCATTAAACTTTTCCTGAAGTTCTTTCTTAATTTTGTTAGCGACTTCACCAACTTCTTTTTTTACGTCAGCGCTCAAGTCTTTAATTCCGCCCATCAGTTCACTCAGTTCACCTTTGCGCGATAAATATTTAAGTTCTAGCTCATGCAAAAAATTAGGATCTTTAACCTCTCCTAATTGTTTTAAAAAATCCTCGCGAATTTTTAATAATTTATTTTTCATATTGTTAACATATTAAACCAAGAGTTCGCTGAAATATTAACGATGGTTCTTATAACTGCTTAAAAATAATTCTAAAATAGTAAATATTATAACTAAGAGAAGAAGGTTCAGCCAATTAAAAAGCTGCTGCGATTTTAAAATTAACAAAAAAATTATAAATAAAGAAAAAAGAAATGATTGGCGGAAAGAAATCTTTACCAGATTGAAAGCTAATTCTTTCTTATTGATTACAAAACGAATTATAAATCCGATTAAGGCGCCAATTCCGCTCAGAGAAAGAAAGAGTGATAAATAAAACAAGACAAAACCAAGCCAATTAGTCGAAGTCGGGTCAACTAGGCTGCCCACAAACAAAAAAATACCCCAGCAGAAGGCGCTTAAAACACTCATAACCAACAAATAATTTTTTAAAGTCATAAACTTTTTAAGCTATCTTTTATTTTTATAAGTTCAGTTATATAATTTGCTAATTTATCTTTTTCTGCATTAACAATCTGTTCCGGCGCCCGACCGACAAAATCTTGATTCTGTAATTTTTGTTCTTGTAGGCCGATAAGCTTCTCTAAATTAGCTGCTTCTTTTTCTAAACGTTCCTTTTCTTTTGCTTCATCAATTTCACCGATTAAATAAATTTCAATCTTTGCTACAACTACTACAATCGCTTTCTCAATCTTTTTACCCTCTTTAATAATTTCTATCTCCGAAAGTCCCGTCTTTAAATTCTTAATATTTTCTTTTTGGCTAAGTAATAGGTCTAGGCTATCATGCCCATAAATAACCGCTTTTAATTTTTGGCCAGGTTCTATTTTATTAATACTCCGGGCGTTTCTGATAGCCGTAACAATATCTTTCAAAATATTAAAATCTGTTATCACCTCATTATTTTTAACAGGGGCTCCTTTGGGCCAAGAAGCAACCATTAATAAATCAGCATTGAAACTCTGCCAGATCGTCTCGGTGACATACGGAATAAATGGATGCCAAAGAATTAAAAGATTTTTTAATAAATAAACCAATAATTCATCTTTTTCTTTTTCAATCTTCGCAATCTCTAAATACCAATCAGCTAATTTATTCCAGGTGAAATCATTAAGTTCATCGGCCGCGTAGGAAAAATCATAGTTATTAAGATGTTCAGAAACGCTGCTAATCAGATTATTTAATTCTAAAATAATCCATTTATCGGCCAAGGTTTTTGTTTCTGGACAACTAGTTAAGCCCTGCTTTAAAGCACTTTCGGAGACTGAACCGAGAATAAAGCGCGATATATTCCATAATTTATTAATAAAATTACGTTTTGTTTCAACCACCTCTTCATTGTATCTCGAGTCATTACCCGGTGTTGATCCCATAAGCAAGGATAGTCTTAAAGCATCGGCGCCATATTTTTCAATCACTTCAAGCGGATCGACGCCGTTGCCTTTTGATTTAGACATTTTCTTGCCATTCTTATCTAAAACCGTGCCATGCAGATATACTTTTTCAAAAGGAATCTCATTGAGCGCAAAAAATGAAATCATAATCATTCTTGAAACCCATAAAGTTAAAATATCATAACCGGTTTCTAAAACTTGCGTCGGATGAAATTTCGCTAAATCACCGCTTTTAATTCCGTCTTTAAAATTATCCGGCCAGCCCAGCGTTGAAAAAGTCCACATGCCAGAAGAGAACCAAGTATCTAAAGTATCTTGATCTTTTATCCAGCCATCGCCCAACGGAGCATCTTCTCCGACATAAACTTCTTCTCCTTTATACCAAACCGGAATTTCATGGCCGAACCAAATCTGGCGCGAAATACACCAATCATGCAAATTAGCCATCCAATCTTTAAAACTTTTATTAAATCTTTCCGGTAAAAATTCAATATCTTTTTTTTCAGCCGCTTCAACCGCTTTTTCTTTTAAAGACATGTTTCCTAAACGTTCTAATTTTTTATCGACGCTAATAAACCACTGCTTCGAAAGAAGCGGTTCAATCGGCGTGTCGCAGCGATAACAGACGGAAAGATTGTTTGTTATATCCTCTTCTTTTTCCATAAGTCCCGCTTTTCTTAAAGAAGCGACGATCATTTCTCTTGCCTGATTAACTTTAAGGCCGGAATAAATACCGAAGCCTTCTTTAATTAAAGCATCTTCATCGATTACTTTAATAACTTCTAAATCATTAGCTTGCGCCATCTGCCAGTCAACCATTGAATGAGCCGGAGTTACTCCTAGCGCGCCCGTTCCGAAATTGGACTCGACATTATAATCGTTGATTATTTTTATTTTTAATTCTTGGCCGCAAAAATTAGCTTTGTACTCTTGGCCGATATATTTTTGATAACGCTCATCCTTAGAATTAACCGCAACCGCCACATCGCCTAATTTTGTTTCCGGACGGGTAGTTGAAATTGAAATCGGAAAATCCTTATCATATTTAAAAGTATATAATTTTGCTTTCTGTTCTTTATACTCAACTTCGTCATCAGCAAGGGTTGAATGGCAGCGCGGACACCAGTTAACGATTCTTTCGCCGCGATAAATTATGCCTTCGCGGTACATATCTAAAAACATCGTCTTAACTGCTTTCTTGCGTTGCTCGTCAAGCGTAAAGGTCAGACGGCTCCAGTCCATTGATGAGCCCATTTTCTTGGTTTGGTGCAAAATAGTCGCCTGTGTTTCATTGACGAACTTCCAAACCTCTTCTAAAAATTTAACTTTGCCTAAATCATGGCGAGTTTTTCCGCTCTCGGCTAAAATCTTTTTTTCAACTACACTTTGCGTCGCAATTGCCGCATGATCAGTCCCGGGAAGCCATAGCGTTCTTTCGCCAATAAGACGATGGTATCGAATAAGCAAATCTTCAATCGCTAACATAGAACTATGTCCAATATGAAGTTTGGATGTTATGTTGGGTGGCGGAAGAATAATAGTGTAACTTTTTGCGTTTTTTGGCAAATCTAAATTATCAGGGTTAAAAAACCCTGATTCTTCCCATTTTTGATAAATTTTATCCTCGTTTTCGCCAGGATTATAGGTTTTATCTAGTTCCTTTTTCATAATTTAAAATTACCAAAAATACGGCCTTAAGTCAATAGAAAAAATTAGAAAATAGCTTGACTTAGCATTAAAATCATTATATATTTAAAGATTATTTTAGATATAGTTTAATTATTTAACCATAGTATTATCAGCCGATGCTAACCCTTGAACAACAAATTTTTAAGCAGATTGAAAAGAGTAAAAATATTTTACTTTCTTTTCCGTTTGACTCTACCGGAGACGCTCAGGCTGCCGCTTTAGCCTTTTATATATTTTTAAAAAAATTAAATAAGGAGGTTGACTTAGCTTGTGATAAAATTGAAAAAGCTAATAACCCCCTGCCATTTCTGCCCAATAACTCACAGATTCAAAATAGTTTGCTAAACTTAAGACGATTTATAGTTTCTTTAGATATAAGCCAAGCTAAAATAAACCAGATTCGTTATACAATCGATAATAATAAATTGAACTTTATAATTTCTCCTTCCCGGGGTTGGTTCAAACCGGAAGATATTTCTAGCCAGGCTGGGGAATTTAAGTATGACTTAATTATTGTCTTGGGTTCATCAGATTTAGAAACGCTGGGCGAAATATACAATCAAAACATTGAATTCTTTTATAAGACAACTATTATTAATATTGACCTCCATTCTGATAACGAGGAGTTCGGACAGATAAACTATATTGATTTAAATGTCGCAGCCGTAAGCGAACTAATGTTCTATTTATTTAAAAATTATCAAGCAGATCTGATTGACGAAGACTGCGCTACTTGTTTACTGGCCGGAATAATCAGTAAGACTAAAAATTTTAAAACAAATAACCTCAGCCCGCGCACTCTTTTAAGCGCTTCCGAACTTATTGCTTCAAATGCCAGAAGAGAAGAGATTATTAGTAATCTGTATCGTTCTCATAATATAAGTTCCTTAAAAATATGGGGGAAGATACTGAATAATTTGCAGTCTGAACAAAACGGACAATTAATCTGGTCTAGGCTTATGCAAAGAGACGTTGTTGATTCAAACTTTCAAGAACAGGATTTAACGGAAATTGTCGATGAACTTATTGCTAATATTCCGGATGCGAAACTAATTGCAATTCTTGAAGAAGAAAGTATCTCCCGTACGAAATTATTACTTTATTCGCTTAAAAATATTTCCGCCCTGGAAATTATTAAAGAATACGAGCCACATGGCAATGCTAAGCTCGCCTATATTACTATTAATAAGGATATAGAAACTAGCAGTTCGGAAATTATTCCGGAAATTAAGAATCGACTTGAAAAATTAATTTCATAATGGTATAAAAGAAACGAGGTTTAATATCTTACGATCTAAAAATTAAGGGCATATAGCTCAGTTGGTTAGAGCACCGCTCTTATAAAGCGGGGGTCGATGGTTCAAGTCCATCTATGCCCACCCGAAAAAAAATTAAAGGGCTCGTAGCTCAGTTGGTTAGAGCGCTACGTTGACATCGTAGAGGTCTGCAGTTCGAGTCTGCACGGGCCCACCGACAAAAAAATCGATTGCTTTAAAGTAATCGATTTTTTGTTTACATTTTGTTAAATTATTGCTAAATTATAGGAAGAATAAAACTTCTTAAATAATTTTATGTTATTTGCAAAAAAAGTTAAAACTAAACACCTCGAACCGATAAACAGCGAGGAATCGTCATTATCAAATTGGATAAATTATGAGGAGCCGGAAACTGAAGGACAATTGTCAATTGATGTTTATCAAACGCCAAGTACAATCGTTGTTAAATCAACAATCGCCGGAGTAAAGCCGGAAAATCTAAAAATCGCATTACATAGCGACTTGTTAACTATTAAAGGGAGCCGAGATGCCGGCACCGAAATTAAAGAAGAAGATTTTTTATATCGTGAATGTTACTGGGGCTCTTTTTCCCGCTCAATAATTTTGCCGGCCGAAGTCGATAATAAACGAGTTGAGGCCGAATTAGAAAATGGTATTTTAACCATCACTCTCTATAAAAATAACCTAAACGAAATAAAGGTTAAAATAAAAGATTAAAAAAAATAATTGATAAATCCGATAAAAACGGGGTATTCTATGAAAGTGCATAAAAGGCTAGGCTTAATTATTTTTCTGACAGTTCTTTTCTTATTAGCAGTTGCTTTTGGTGTTTTATATTTAAATTGGCAAAGAAATTATAAAGACCGCGTTTATCCGGGGATTAAAATCGGCAACACGAAACTTGAAAAATTAAATTTTAGTGAGGCGGAAGAAACTATAAAGGGACAATCAAAAAAAATTGAAGAAGATGGTTTTAAAATAGAAAATGGTGAAAAAATAATCAACATATCAACCGATATTTTTTCTTTTGATTCCGACTTGTCGGCCCCGACACTCTCTTTCGATTATCTGGCGACGGCTCAGGCTGCTTATGGCGATGAAGCCGACCGAAACTTTTATAAATATTTACTCGACATTTTTAAACCGGCCGCTTCCAGAAAAATAAAAATGATTTATGCTCTTGATGAAAATAAAATTAAAGATTTGTTAAACACTGATTTAAGCGATTTGAATATTCCGCCGGCTAACGCCTATTTCATATTTGATAACAACGCGCAGATAAAAATAGTTCCGGAAAAATTGGGGAAAGAAATCAATTACGATCAAACAATTTCTGATATCAAAAATAATCTTGATAATCTAAATGACTCGCTTATTGTTATAAAAACTAGAACAAAATATCCGGATTTAAGCCAAACTGATTTAGAATCATTAAACAGCGATATTAAAAAAATAGTCGGCACGGAAAATTTAGTTTTAAAATTCAAAGGAGATACTAATAATGCTTCCAGCAGCGCAGCTAGCACGGAAGACTTGAGCTGGACCATAAAACCGGATAAGCTGATAACCTGGCTTAGTATTTCACGAATTGGCGATAAACCAAGCCTCTCTTTAGATAAAGAAAAGATTAAACAATATTTAGTATTAAATGCTGTTAAAAAAATAAGCCGCGACATTGTTTTGCCGCGTTTTGATGTAGTAGATAATAAAGTTAGCAGCTGGCAAAATGGGGTAAAAGGAAGGGAGTTAGACGTTGATCAAAACGCTCAGATAATAAATGATGCTTTCCTACAAAATAAAAGGGAAATATTTTTAATCGCCAAAGAAACTGGTGATTTCGACTCAACGCTCACAAATAATTTAAATATAAAAGAGATTATCGGAACTGGTGTTTCCGATTTTTCCGGTTCACCGGTAAATCGAGTTAAAAATATTAAAGTCGGCGCAGCTGCCGCGCAGGGATTATTAATAAAACCGGGCGAAGAATTTTCTTTAGTTAAAACTTTGGGCGATGTTAGCGCCGAAACCGGATATTTTCCAGAACTAGTTATTAAGGGCAATAAAACCCTGCCGGAATATGGCGGTGGTTTGTGTCAGATTGGAACGACTATTTTTCGGGCCGCTTTAGCTTCCGGACTACCAATTACTTACCGCCAAAATCATTCTTACCGCGTTGCTTATTATGAACCAGCTGGAACTGACGCGGCTGTTTATATTCCTAATCCTGATGTCAGGTTTTTAAACGATACCGGTAATTATATTTTAATTCAAACCAGATTTGTAAAGAGTAAGATTTATTTTGATTTCTGGGGGACAAGCGACGGACGAATCGCTTCAACGACGACGCCGGTTATTTACAATATTACTAAACCGGATCCGCCAAAATATATCGAAACTAACACTCTGGCGGCCGGAACGGAGAAATGTACTGAACATGCTCATAACGGCGCCGATGCTTATTTCGATTATACCGTTACTTATCCGACCAGCGCTACGAGCACGCCAATCGTTAAAGAAAGAAGATTTAAATCTCATTATGTTCCTTGGCAAGAAGTTTGTTTAATCGGAGCCAGAACGGCAACAACAAGTAGTTCAACTATTAGCATAATAGATTTAAACACTTCTTCAACAACAAAAAAACAATAGCTACTTTATTGATAAATCAAAAAGACTGTTTTACTAAACAGTCTTTTTTAAAATAATATTTTAAGATTGTAAATTTTCTTATTTAATAATTTCTCCTTCAATTAGCTTATCTTTTCCTGAGTCAGCTTTTTTATGGAAAGTTATAAATTGCTGCAAAGCCGTTAAGGCAGTAAGGACAAACCAATAGAGAGTAAGCCCACCCGGTAAAGAAATACCGATAAAGATGGTAATAGCCGGCATAAAATATAGCATCTGCTTATTCATCATCGCGGCCATGCCTTCATCTTTAGAACCGGCCGTATCAACAACTGGTTTTTTAGTGATTAACATCTTAGCCTGGATAAACTGCGCTAAACCGGCCAAAACCGCAAGATAAACATTTGGCTTTGCTAAATTAACAAAGCCTAAAAAAATAGTATTGATTGTTTCCGGTTTGTTTATAAAAGGATAAACTAAATCAAGCTTATTATTAACTCCATCTGTAAAAACCCGATAAACCGCCCATAAGAACGGCAACTGAACTAAAAGCGGTAGACAAGAAGAAAAAGGATTAACTTTATTTTCTTTATACAAATCCATCGTTGCTTTGCTGAGTTCGGTCTTATTATCAGCGTATTTTTTCTTTAAGTCCTCAATCTTCGGCTGTAAATCCTGCAAAGACTTCTGCGATTTTATCGATTGCTTACCTAATGGCCAAAGAATAAGCTTAATAACAATTGTTAAAAGAATTATGGCTATTCCAAAATCATGAAAAGAAATGGTGTTATATAAAAAAACCAATAAATTCAAAATCGGCTGATAAAAAACCGTTATAAAGAGATTAGCCATACAAAAATATTATTAAATTATTAAAAATTATAAATTTATTTACCGGATTTACTTCACTGGATCGTTTCCGCCCTTACTCCAAGGATTACAGCGCACTATTCGCCAAGCGGTCATAAAACCCCCTTTTATAATACCATACTTTTCGATTGCTTGGGCGCCATAGTCTGAACAAGTCGGGTTAAAACGGCAGAAACCCTTAGGATAAAATATCTTAAAAAAGCCATGGTCAAAAGAAATAGTTCTCTGATAGAGACGAATTAATCTGACGGCAAAAAACCGAGGGGAGTATTTAAATTTATTAGCCATAAATTTAACTTAATATTAGCTAAATTTACTTAGAAAGCTTTATTTTATATATTTTAAGCTTATAAAACCCATTAAGAAGTATATTTTCTATTTCTTTAAATTTTTTATCTAATATTTGAGGAAAAACAATAATTACTAGATCGTAGCCCTTAGAAATATCTAATATATTTTTTTCAATAATCGCCCTAAGCTGCCTTTTTATTTTATTCCTAACTACGGCTTTTTTACTAACCTTAGTATTAATTAAGATGCCAAAACGACTAATAGCTAAATCATTCTTAGTAAGTTTAATTCCTAAGTCTTTCCCATAAAAAGATTGGCCGGCTTTAAAAACCCGGTCAAACTCTTTATCCTTCCTTATTCTATTTTCTTTCTTAAGCATTTTTACTCTTATTTAGAAAGTTTTACTCTGCCTTTTTGACGGCGTCTCTTTAAAACCGCTCGACCATCTTTAGTCAGCATTCTCTTTAAAAATCCGTGCTTTTTCTTGGCGCGACGTTTATTCGGTTGATAAGTTCTCTTCGGCATAAATTTATCTTTATTATTCTTATTTTTAATAACATAACACCTTTTTTTCTAAGAGTCAACACCAAATCTTTAACATCTAGCCATCTCGCCTATTAGTTATCCACCCTTTGTTAACATATTTTAGACAGTTTGCTTCCTTGTGAATAAAGTATTTATCAAATATAATAATAACAAGTTATTAGAAAAAATTATATATAAGCTTCACGTAAGAAAATTATGACAAACGAACAAGTCTGGCAAGCACTTTTGGGAGAAATTGAAATTAACCTATCGAGAGCTAATTTCGTTACTTGGTTTAAGGATACTTTTATTTCTTCGTTTGAAGAGGGGCGGGTTGTGGTTTGTGTTCCTAATGCTTTTGTAAAACGCTGGCTTGAAGAAAAATATCATAAAAATATTATCAGTGCTTTAGAAAATATAACTAAGCGGAAGATAAGCGAAATAATTTATAAAATAGAGTTAAAAAAGAATAATAACTCGTTTCAGATAACTGGCCAAGAAACGGAAAATATTTCAAATAATCAAATCGAAGAAAAATTAAAAGGGAAAACTGCTTACGAAAATATTAAAACAAACCAAGTTATCGGTAATAACAACGGATCATCAGCGATAAACGGAAATTCAAATCGCTTCGGTTTAAATCCTAAATATTTATTTGAAAATTTCATAGTCGGCAAAGGAAACGAATTAGCCCATGCCGCTTGCTTGGCGGTAGTTAATAATTTAGGCAAAGCTTACAACCCTCTATTTATATATGGCGGGGTTGGACTAGGAAAAACTCATTTACTCCAAGCAATCGGCAATGAGGTTGCTAAAAAAACCGACAAGATATTATATACAACCAGTGAAAAGTTTACTAATAATTATATTCAAGCGGTAACCAGTGGCAAGGCCAAGGAGTTTAAAAACCTTTATCGTAATGTCGATCTTCTTCTAATTGATGATGTCCAATTCATGGCCGGCAAAGACGGAACACAGGAAGAATTTTTTCACACCTTCAATGATTTACAACAAAATGATAAGCAAATTGTCTTAACTTCTGATCGTCCGCCAAAATCAATGCCGGCAATTGAAAAAAGGCTTATCTCCCGTTTCGAGGCCGGAATGGTTGCTGATATTGGCAAACCAGATATTGAAACTAAAATTGCTATCTTAGAAAATAAGGCTAAAGAAAAGGGCTGTCCGCTCGATAAAGATATTCTCTTATATATTGCGGAAAATGTTCAAAATAATATCCGTGAACTCGAGGGAGCGTTAATTAAGATTATTGCCGCCCATCAATTCAAGGGAATTACCCCGACATTAAAAACGGTTAAAGAAGTTTTAAATGATTTTATCTCCAATATTCAGTCTAAAGCGCTAAGTCCAAAAGAAATTATTGAAGCCAGCGCTAAATATTATAATATCAGCTTTAAGGATTTGATTGGCAATAGTCGAAAAAAAGAATTAGTCTGGCCCAGACAAATTGCTATTTATTTAATTCGAGAAGAACTAAACACCTCTTACCCTTCAATTGGCCACGAGCTTGGTGGACGTGACCATACGACCGCCATGCATGCTTATAATAAGATTCAGAGAGAATTAAAGGAGAATGAGAATGGTAAAATAAAACAAGAACTAGAATCTGTCCGCCAACTTTTCCACAACATTTACTAAATAATGGTGGAAAAATTTGTTCATAACCTGAGAGATAACAGTGTTCATAATGTGATGGAATGTTAATAAAAAAAGTTATTGGGCAGTAGTTAACAACAAGACAATTTTTATTCCCCATTATTAAGCAGGTTTATAAACAGCATTATTTAGTAAAACGTTAAATAAATTAATAAAAAGCATTGAAATCTAAACTTATCCACCTGCTTATTATTACTATTAATTAATATATATAATTAATAATATAATAACAATTAAATAATATGCGCTTCATAAGTCTTCAGGAAAACTTAAAAAGAGGATTAAATATAGTTGGACATGTAACGTCTAAAAATATTAATTTACCTATCTTAAATAATATCCTGATAAAATCAGCTAATGGTAATATAGAATTTATAAGCACTAACTTGGAAATAGGCATTACTCATCAACTAAGAGGAAAGATTGAGGTTGATGGCGAGTTTACGGTTGATTCAAAATTAATAACCGACTATGTTACCCTTTTAAATGGTAGGGATAATGTTAAGCTTGAAGAAACGGATAATGAACTCAAACTAGAGTGCGGAAATTATAAAACGAAAATAAAAGGTGAGTCGTCCAAAGAGTTTCCTTTAATTCCGACAATCCCCAAAGATGATTATTGTGAGGTAGGAATAGATGAATTTAGAAAAGCGCTTAATAGCGTTATTTTTGCGGTTTCTAATAGTGAAAATCGCTTAGAATTAAGCGGCGTCTTATTTTCTTTTACTAATAAGACGCTTAGTTTAGCCGCAACTGATAGCTATCGATTAGCTGAGCGTGTTTTAGAGGTGAAAAATAATTTAAAAGAAGAATATAAGGTTATTGTTCCGGCTAAGACCGCTCAGGAATTTTTAAGAGTTTTAAATAATTTTGACGGGCAATTAAAAACAATCAATGATAATGAAGAGGTAGTAAGAATATATTTATCCGATAATCAAATATTGTTTAATGTCGACTCGGTTGATTTAATCTCTCGGCTTATAAACGGCCATTATCCGGACTATAAACAGATTATACCAGTTGGCCATCAGACAGAGGTTCTGGTTGATAAGGTGGAGCTAATTAGGGCGGTGAAGGCAACCTCGTTATTTTCAAAAACCGGAATAAATGATATCGCCTTATTTTTTTCTAAAGATAAAATATTAGTTTCGGCTTATTCCGGTCAAAGCGGAGAGAGTAAAGTTGAGTTAGAAGCGGAAGTAAACGGAATTAACAATGAAATAACCATAAATTATCGTTATTTACTTGATGGTCTTAATAATATTGAAGGGGCTCGGGTTAAAATAGATATTGTTAATAGCAATACCCCTTGCCTTATTAAATCAGAAACGGATAATGGTTATTTATATATTGTTATGCCGATAAAGCAATAAATAAAAATATTTAGATTTTAAAAAAGACCGAAATTAATCGGTCTTTTCGTTTTTATGATATTAGAATTTATTTAACATTTAATTTAATTTCATTGCTTTGTATTGTTTCGCCGTTCCATTGTGTTGCTTCGGCAGATAAATAATATATTCCTTTTACCGGAACTTCGTTCCAAGAAGCAGCAAACATTGATCCGGTAAAGGATTTTAAATTTTGGCTTTCATTCAAAACACTATTATCGCTTAATCTTAAAGAAAGATTTAATTTAGCTATCGAAGCGGCGCTTGAAGCTTCTAGATTTATTTTTAAGGGAAAATCAGTTGTCTTCAAGTCCGTATTGTTATTGGATAGATTTATAGTTAAAGAATTTTTTATAGTGACGCTTTGATTATCGCTTAAAGCGAGGTTAAAAGAAACACTAGCTTCGGAACAATTTTCAACATCATCACAAACCCTAACTTTAAGAATATTTGTGCCATTAGTCAATAATGTTAAGTCTTTGGTTAATTCTTTTTGGTCGCCCCACTGGGTTTCCCATAAATTATCATTAAGATAATATTCAACTCGGCTTATGCCTCTTTTGGCACTTGAATCAATATTAACATATAAGCTCTTATCGGTTATATTTTCATTGTTTTGCGGGCTGATTATTTTTATTGTCGGTATATTTTCTGTCTTACCGAGTTCTTGATAATTAAGGAGTTTAACGGAAGAAGAAGCGTATTTAGCCGCCCAGCCCTGAACCGCACCTTCCCAAGAAGAGAATTGAGGATCATTACCCGGGTTAGTCGGAATTGGACCTAAGGGGTTATTCTTATCAACATAATATAAAATGTCGTGATAAACACTGACTGTTTTTTCTTGAACAAGATCGGGGGAAGTGGTTGCGGTCGCCAATAAACCGGTACTTTTATCAACTAAGACCGTTTGGTTTGGAATAACCCCATCAATAATAGCTTTGCCTTTTTTATAATCATCAGGATCTTTAAAAGTTTCAACTGGAGTACCAGTTAAAACTCGAGCCATATAATTATGCCAAATTGGCGCGGCAACGATACTGCCGTCCGGACGCCCTTTCATCGCTGAATTATCACTATTACCAACCCAAACCCCAGTAACTAAAGAAGGGGTATAACCTATTGTCCAGGCGTCATGATAATCATTAGTTGTTCCGGTTTTAGCAGCCACCGGACGATCGCTTAAAGTTAAATAATTTTTAGCGCCAAAGATAAAGGTTCGCGCGTTATTATCAGTTAAGACGCTATTTATTAAGCGGGCAATTTGCGAGTCTAAAACTTTTTTCTCGGAAGGTTGATATTCTTCAAGAGTTTTTCCATCCTTATCAACTACCTTTAAAATACCAGAGATAGAACTTAATTGGCCGTCGCGCGCAAAAGCGCTATAAGCATTTGTATGTTCTAATAATTGAACTTCTCCTCCGCCAAGAACTAAAGATAGGCCAAAACGGCTGCGGTCAGATAAGCTGGTATAGCCTAAATTATCCGCTAGATCAAGCACATTATTTATACCGGCTAAATATAAAGCCTTAACTGCCGGGATATTTAATGAACCGGCTAGGGCTTGTCTAATTGAAACCGGACCGCGCTCTTTTAAGTCATAATCATGGGGAATATAAGGATTAGCAGGGTCAGTTGAAAAATTAGTGACAACATCATAGAGAATTGTGGCTGGCGTATAACCCTTTTCAAATAGGGCGGCATAAACTATTGGCTTCATCGATGAGCCAGGCTGTACCGGTCTTGTGGCCATATTAACCTGGCCGTCTATTGAGTCATCGAAGTAGTTTCGAGAGCCAACCATGGCGAGAATTTGCCCTGTCTTAGGGTCTATGGAAACAAGAGCGGCATTATTAGCGCCGTACTTAGCGGGATAATTTTGAGTCTGCTCTTTTATAACATCTTCGGCCGCTTTCTGTTTTACTAAATCGAGCGTTGTATATATTTTTAGGCCGCCTTGTTCAACAGTTTTTTCGCCATATTTTTCCGCTAAAATCGCTTTTATATACATGACAAAATGCGGCGCCATTATATTATTATCAGGATCTTTAAATTTTATTTCCGTTTTTTGCGCAGCATCGCGCTCGGCATTAGAAATATAACCCTGCTGAGCCATCAAGGTTAAGACATAATCTTTGCGGCCAAGAAGCAAATCTTTATTCGGTCCATATGGTGAATAGCGGCTTGGTGCTTGAGTCATGGCAGCAAGAATTGCTGCTTCCGGCAAAGTCAGGTCCTGAACATTTTTACCGAAATATTTTTGACTGGCCGCCTCAACGCCATAAGTATTTGATCCATAAGGAATCTCATTTAAATACATCTGTAATATCTGATCTTTAGAAAATTTACTTTCTAATTGTTCGGACAAGATTAACTCTTTTATTTTTCGGGTAATGCTTTTTTCCGGCGTTAAAACAGCATTTTTAACAAATTGCTGAGTCAGGGTCGAGCCGCCGGCACTGCGATTAAAAATAACATTAGTAATAGCGGTTCGAAACATCGCCCACAAACTAAAGCCGCCATGTTTGTAAAAATTTTTATCTTCAATGGCAATCGTCGCGTGCTTAACATTATCGGGAATATCATTTAAAGTCACTAAAGTTCTTTTTTGATCGCCAGATATTTCATACAGAACAGTTTCGCCGCTTCGATCATAAATTTTAGTGCTTTGGGCAACCTCGCGATTCATCAGTTGGTTAGGATTAGGCAACCCACGGGAAAGCCAAATAAAGCTGATAATTATTATTATGGCTAATATTCCGCAGAGCGTTAAAATAATATTAAACAGCTTTCGGCGGTTTATTTTATGAGGACGCTTTTTCCCGTTATTTTTAGGTCTGTTTCCGGACTCGGGACGATAAGAATATTGTTTCTTTAATCTTTCTATTGGCATAAAATTGTATTAATTATATAAGTATTATAGCCTTAAATTGTAAAAACACCAATTAAAATATTAAGCGGGTTTCAAAAATATGGCAAGTAATAATCTATTTTTATAATATCTTAAATTAAGATATAATGATTAAGTTAAGATTAAATTGATTTTTATGCTTAAAATAACCAGCTTAGATAATAATAAAATTAAAGAAATAGTTTCTTTACAGAAAAATAAGAAGCGTCAGGAGGCGGGACTTATCCTAGTGGATGGTTTTAGAGAAATTATTTTAGCAAAACAGGCCGGTTTAGAAATAATTGATTTATTTTATTGTCCTGATTTAACTAAAAAAGGACTTGCTGATTTTTCTGATCTTGAAAAAGAGAAAATGATTGAGGTAAGCGAAGCGGTCTTTAAAAAAATCTGCTATAAAGAAAAACCGGACGGATTTTTTGCAATAATCAAAAAGCCGGAAAATGATTTTAAAAAAATAAAATTAAGTAAAAAACCGTTATTATTAGTTTTAGAAGCGGTTGAAAAACCAGGAAATTTAGGAGCGATTATCCGAACGGCGTATGCGGCCGGCGTTGAGGCAATAATAATTAATGATGGCCAGACCGATATTTATAATCCAAACGTAATTAGAGCAAGTGAAGGTTTAATTTTTTTTAAGCCAGTATTTAATCTTTCGTTTGATAAAACAATTAAGTTTTTAAAAGATAATAAAATTAAAAGTTTTGCGGCCGGAACAAAAGGGTCTAAAGATTATTTAAAAGTAAATTATGATCAGGCTTGCGCGCTGGTTTTAGGATCGGAAGATAAGGGGCTTAGTGATAATTGGCTCGAAAAAGCCGATCAGGTTATTAAGATTGATATGCAAAAAGGAATTGATTCTTTAAATGTTTCAGTTTCCGGGGCGATTATTGTTTATGAAGCCTTAAGACAAAGAAAGGCAAAATTAAGCAAATAGGGATTTTATTGCGTAATGTTTGACAAGATATAGTAATTCTATTAATATAAGAAATCATTGGGAAACTTTAAGTTTTATATTTGTATGCGCCCATAGTTCAGCGGATAGAACGGGAGCCTTCTAAGCTCTAGACGAGGGTTCGACTCCCCCTGGGCGTACGTTTCAAAATTATTGGTTGACAACAGGGTTATTTCACAATACAATGGTATTACATATGCCAAATGTTAATTGTAAAATATGTAATAAAGAATTTTATGCTAGGCCAAGCCATTTAAAGCGGGGTGAAGGTAAATTTTGTAGTAGGAAATGCCAATACGAGGGGCAAAAGAAGGGAGTTTTTATTTTGTGTGATATTTGTGGTAAAGAAAAATGGAAAACACAGAAAGAAATGAAACAATCGAAAAGTGGTAAACATTTTTGTAGTAAAAAATGTCAAACGATTTGGAGAAATAAATATTTTAGCGGGGAGAAACATGCTAATTGGCGGGGAGGCGAATTTACCTATCAAAGAATAATGAGAGAAAATAAAATCGAACCGATTTGTAATGTTTGTGGTAGCAAAGACAAAAGAGTACTAATTATTCATCATATCGATCATAATAGAAAACGCAATGTTAAGGAAAATTTAGTTTGGTTGTGCAGGAATTGTCATTATTTGGTTCATATCTTTGGTCAGAAACTAAAATAAAAGAAATATGGTGCCCATGGTGTAGTGGTAACACAGCAGGTTGTGGTCCTGTTATCGAGAGTTCAATTCTCTCTGGGCACCCTAATATTAGCAAAAATAACTCCAATTTTGGAGTTATTTTTGTTTTATCCCAAAGAGAAGGCAAACTCTTTAAAAAATGTTATAATTGCCACATGGATAATATAGTTATAAAAAAATCAAAAATAAATAATAAGGGCGTATTTGCTAATCGCGATTTTAAAAAGGACGAGGTTGTTCTTTTGTGGAAACCAAAAGTTATTAGTGAAAAAGAATTTAGAACCCTAACTGAAAGAAATAATCATTATCTATTAAAGCAAGATGATAGTTATTTCTTAATGCAATCTCCGGAGAAATTTGTTAATCATTCGTGCGAGCCAAATACCAAGGCTATAAATAAATCGGACGTAGCCATAAGGGATATTAAGGATGGGGAAGAAATAACCTCTAGTTACTTAAAACCCGACTCAAAATGCAATTGCGGTAGTAAAAACTGTAAAGGTATAATTAAAATATAAAATCTACTATATGGGACACATTACTTCGAAGAGTTATTTGGCGCTTCAAAAGCGATTAGACATGAATGCTCAGGGCGCTCCAGAGTCAGAGTCGCTTTATAAAATTTTAGAAATTTTATTCTCCGCGGAAGAAGCGGAAAAAGTTTCTCTTTTGCCGGTTAAACCATTTAGTGCGAGCGAGGCGGCAGCCAGATGGAAACTATCAGAAGCTGAAACAAATAAAATTCTTTTCGAATTAGCGGACAAAGGACTTTTGTTAGACATGGAGGATAACGGCGTGCAAACTTATGTTTTAGCGCCGACGATGGCCGGATTTTTTGAGTTTGCTTTGATGCGGACTGATGGCCGCTTCGATCGCAAAATTTTATCAGAATTATTTTATAACTATATTAACGAGGAAGATGATTTTGTGGAAAAAGTGTTGATGCAAAAAACACCAATCGCCCGGACGATGGTACACGAAAATACTATTCAAAGCAAAGATCAGTCAGAAGTTCTTGATTATGAAAGAGCGACTCATATTATTAATTCCGCTAGCTGTATTACAGTCGGAACTTGTTATTGTCGACATAAAATGGAACACCTAGGTAAAGCGTGTCAGGCGCCGCAAGATGTTTGCTTAACTTTTAATACGGCGGCCGAAAGTTTAGCTAAGCATCAGATAGCTAAAAAAATTAGCAAAGAAGAGGCCCTCGCAGTTTTAAATCGATGCGTTGATTATGGTTTAGTTCAGATTGGAGATAACGTTCAAAATGAAGTGAATTGGATGTGTAATTGTTGCGGTTGTTGCTGCGAGGCAATTCAAGCTTATAAAAAAATTGGTTATAGACGAAAGATAAATAGTAATTTCTTTGCACTGGTGAGTAGTGAAAAATGTGTCGCCTGCGGAGCCTGTGTCTCTAAATGTCCAGTCGATGCAATTAAAATAATAAATAAAAAAGCGGTAGTAGATAAAGATATTTGTATCGGCTGCGGTATCTGTGAGCGCCAATGCGGAGTCAAGGCAATTTCAATTGAACGTCGCGAAAAATTAGTTGAGGTACCGCTAGATAGTTTTGAGCGCTGCATTATTACGGCAATTGAGACTAATAAATTACAAAATTATATTTTTGATAACTACGGCCTATGGACGAACGAACTGCTGCGTAATTTAGTCGGAGTATTATTTAAATTAAGTCCAGCAAAATTTTTAATAGCTAACCGACAATTAAAATCACAGTTCCTAAGGGCTCTAAGGAAAACAAAGACGAGTAAAATATATAAGGGATTAAATAAAGTATAAAATTAGTGTGGGCTCTCAATAATATTTAAAACAATTTAATTTAGTATATACTCCATTAAAAAAGTTTTACAACTGTTGCGAATAGCCACCCCAAAATAAAAACGAGCTAAGTAGCTCGTTTTTATGTTATAATAAAGTTGTATAAAAAAATAAACGCTGTTATATTATTCTAAGTTAATTTTAATTATGCTAGATAGCTTTAAAAAAACGCGAGTCGCTTATTTCAGCATGGAGATCGCTTTAGAAAACGATTTAAAAACTTATGCCGGAGGGTTAGGGGTTTTAGCCGGTGATCTTTTACGGGCGGCTTCGGAATTAAAGTTTCCCATGATTGGAATTACGCTTTTAAATCCGCTTGGTTATTTAAAACAGAAAATAAATTTTTTCGGGCAGCAGGTTTCTAAAGCGGAAACGGAATTCGATTATAAAAAACTAAAGAAAATTAATAAGACAATTGAAATTATTATCGGCCTAGAAAAAGTTAAAATCGGCATCTGGCAATATTCTTTAAAAAGTGATGATGGTCTTACGATCCCCATTTATTTTTTAGATACCGATATTGAGGGCAATCTTCAAGAAGATAAAAAAATTAGCGGCCGTCTTTATAATGATAGCCGCGTCTATCGGCTCAAGCAGGAAATCGTTTTAGGCCGAGGCGGAATAAAACTTTTAAGTGCTCTCGGCTATTACAATATCAATAAGATTCATTTAAACGAAGGACATGGCAGTCTAGCGGGACTAGAATTATTATTAGAACAGAAAGAAAAAAGTTTTGCCAGCCGTCTAAAAAATGTCCGTCAGAAATGCGTTTTTACAACCCACACCTCTATTCCGGATTTGCAGGAAATTTTTTCTTTTTCTGATTTTAAAAGATTGCAGACTGATTTCCCAAACGAATTAAATTTTTTAGTTAAAGATGATAAAATTAATTTTACGCTGCTGGGTTTTTATTTTAGTGATTATATAAATGCCGTTTCGAAAAAACATCAGGAGATAGTAAGTAAATTTTATCCGCTTAATGATATTAAGAGTAATACCAACGGCGTTGATTCAATCTTCTGGACTAGTGATGAATTTAAAATGTTGTATGATAAATATATTTTAAATTGGCGGGAAGAGAATGCTTTACTAAAAAACGCGTCAAAAATACCGACTAAAGAAATTTTATTGGCCCGCCAGAAGACAAAAAAGAAATTAATCGATTATGTAAATAATATTTCTAAAAGTAAATTAAAAGAAGATGTTTTTACGATCGGCTATGCCCGCCGCTTTACCGCCTACAAAAGACCGGAATTTTTATTAAAAAATATTAGCCAGCTAATAAGAATTAATCAAGAAATTGGTAAAATCCAAATTATTTATTCGGGTAAGGCGCACCGCAGCGATAAGAATGGAAAGAGAATGATTAAAGATATAATGGATTTTAAGAAAAAACTCAAAGGGAAAATTGAATTAGTTTTTATTGAAGATTACGATTTAACTAAAGCTAAAATGTTAGTTTCGGGAGTTGATATCTGGCTTAATACTCCGGAACTGTATAATGAGGCCTGCGGGACAAGCGGCATGAAGGCGTCCCATAACGGCGTTCCGCAATTTAGTACGCTTGATGGCTGGTGGCCAGAAGGCTATCAGGAAAATAAAACCGGCTGGGCCATAAACGAAAAAAAAGACGGAACTAGTAATTTATATAACCTTTTAGCTGATAAGATTATTCCTTTGTATTATAATAATAATAAAGAGGGCTGGGCGAAGATAATGCGCAGTACGATTTCCATAAATGCCGCTTATTTTAATTCCCAGCGGAATTTAAAACAGTATATTAAAGAGGCTTATAAAATAAAAGTAAAATAGAATTAATTTTAATATTTTAAAACAGAGCCGTTTAATTCGGTTCTGTTTTAATTATAGCTAAGCTTGGTTATATGGAGTATCGATTTTTAGTTCATTAAAGCTAAAACTTCATCTCTTTTTTCTTCCATTATTTCTTTGCTCGTCGCTTCAAGGTTTAAGCGCATCTTCGGTTCGGTATTTGAAGCGCGGACATTAAACCAGAAATTAGAATAATTTACACTTACGCCATCAAGTTTAGTAATTATTCCGTCGGAATATTTTTCTAAAATTTCATTGAAGACAATTTCCGCATTAGCAACCGTTCGATTAATTTCTCCAGAGAAGAAATATTTATCATAGGGTTTTATAAAATCAGCAACGCTTTGCTCGCTTTCGGAAAATAAAGTTAAGAGATTTAAAATCATGATGCTTGGATATTCAAAGCAGCCGGTCGGCGCATTAAGATAAAAATGTCCGGAAGATTCGCCGGCAAAATAAATATTTTCTTTAAGCATCTGCTCTTTAATTAAAGAATGGCCGACTTTCGTTAAAACCGGAATGCCGCCATTTTCTTTAATTAAATCTTCAGTTATTTTTCCCGGACGGACATCATAACCAATTTTAGCGCCCGGCTTCTCTTTAAGAAATATTTTAGCGAGTAAGCCGCGAAGCAAAGCGGGACTAATTGTTTTTCCTAGATTATCAATAAAGAATATCCGATCACCATCACCATCAGTCGAAATACCTAAATCCGCTTTTTGAGCGATAACTTGTTTTTTTAATTGTTCAAGGTTTTCTTCTTTAAGCGGATCAGCTTCATGAGCCGGAAAACTGCCGTCTAGTTCAAAATTAAGGGGAATAATTTCGCAAGGAAAAAGAGAAAAGATTTCTTTGATATATTCGACGCCCATGCCGTTAGCGGTATCGATAACAATTTTAAATTTTTTTATTTTTGTGAAATCAGTTCGGTTCTTGATCATTAATGTTTCCGCCGACAGCACTTCATTATTAGCAATAATATTGCCCGGGGTTTCCGAAATTAGAAAATGATTTTCAATTATTTTAGCTCTTAGAAAATTAATTCCCGTATCGCCGCTAATTGGCACTCCTTTAGATCTGACGAGTTTAAAACCGTTCCACTCTTTCGGATTATGCGAGGCGGAAATCATAATACCGCCGTCATAGTTATAGTTGGCAACGGCAAAATAAAAAGTCGGTGTTGATACCAGGCCGATATTAATGGCGTCCGCGCCGGCGCTAGTGAGTCCGCGTAAAAGATTTTCTTGTAGGGCCGGGGAAGATAAGCGCATATCCATGCCGACGGCTATTTGTAATTTTTTTCCGGCTTGATAATCAGGATCAGATTTTCTAAGTTCGACAAAAGCTAAACCTAAAAGATAAGCTAATTCATTATCAAAATCTTGCCCATAAATACCTCGTATATCGTAGGCTTTAAATATTTCGGAGTTGACTTGAAGCATAAGACCAAATACCGCCTAAGCCGAGCCAGATAGCAATTAAGCTTATTATCCAGCCGACAAAAGGGATTGTAAATAATAAGAAACAGACAACAACTCCGATAACTAGTGAACCAAATAAGGGAGCCTCATCTTTTTTATTTAAACTTTTAATTATTAATCTGCCGACTAAGATCGAAGTTAATATTTTAGCGACATAAGTCGTGACGAGCCACCAAGCTAAAATTATTAAAGCTAAAGGAATTCCGATAATGGTAAAGAAAAGCAATAAAGCGATTGGCGGCAAAATTAAAGAAATAACTAAACCGGGTAAAAATAATTTAGTTGGTGTTTTTTCCATCTTGGCCAACATTTTAGTACTGACATTCTTGCCAATAAAAATTATGACTAAGCCGACAACTAGCGCGGCAAAGATTGAAAAAAGATTGGCCCATAAATAAACCCAGAGCCAATTATTGGTTTTTACCGGTAAATTAGTTTGATTAACTTTTCCAGAAATTGTGGCTTGGCTAGAAATATTAGCGGCATTTTTTGCAGTATAATTTAGGTCGCCGCCAATCGTCGCATCAGAAGAAACAATTAGCGATTGTTTATTAGAATTACCTAAAGTTAAATTAACATTTTTACCGATTTTTCCGGCGATAAGTCCCTGAGCAATACGCCCGCTTAAATTGCCGGTAATATTTCCTCTTATTTCCGCGTTGACACTCATGATTAAAGCGTCCCAGCCGATAGCAGAATTCGGTCCCATTACTATATCGTTAGCGATTATACTTACATTTCGATTTACCGGGCCGTTTAAATTTATTGAATTAGCCGCGCCGCGGATATTTCCGCCCACTTCGCCGTTAACATTAATGTTTTGCGCAACAGAAATTATGTCGCCATCAATATGGCCGTTAACATTAATTGTTTTAGCGGCGCTGATCAGATCACCGTTAATTGTTCCATCGATAGTAATTGTATCGCCGGTCGCGAAAAAGTTTCCGCTGATAATCTGGTCCTTAGTGACATAAACATTGTTTCCGGCCTCAAGATTAGAGGCTAAAACAGCTCCACCCGGAAGGACTAATAAGGCTAATAATAGCGTAATTTTTAGTTTTAAGCTTTTCATATAGATATTGTTAAATTAATGGAATTAAGATATCCTGATATATGGACTGATGACTTTATTATAATCTAATTATATGCGGGAAGCAATAAAAGAATTGATTGAAAAATATTCAAAAAACATTAAAACGCGCGATGACTTAGAAGGAGTTAAGCGGGCGCTTTGTAAAAATTATAAATTAAAAGCGATTTTAAATTCCGACATTTTAAAAGTTTATCGGGAATTATTGATGACGGAAGAAATAAAACCAAGTCTTTTTTTAGAAAAGATTTTACGAAAGAGAAGCATCCGAACGATGTCAGGGATTGCTCCAGTTGCGGTTTTAACAAAGTCTTATCCTTGTCCGGGAACTTGCGCTTATTGTCCGCATGAAAGCGATGTGCCGGCGAGCTACTTATCAAATGAGCCGGCAGTTATGCGGGCGATCAGATGCGGTTATGATCCCTATAAGCAGGTGGCTTTACGCTTACACTCTTTAGAAAATAATGGACATGAACCGACTAAAATAGAAATCATTGTGATTGGTGGAACCTGGAGTTATCTGCCGAAGCGCTACCAATATTGGTATATTGCGAATTGTTTTGCGGCGGCGAACAACTATCAGAAATTAAAAATTAATTTAAAGCGTCCGGAAAAAGCGGAAAAATTTAAGAGCGATTTAAAAGCCGTATATGCGCAGAATCTAAGTTTGGAAAAATTAAAAGAAATTTTAAAAAGGGAACAGAAAAAAAATGAAACGGCCAAATATAATATTATCGGCCTGACTTTAGAGACGCGCCCTGATTATATTAATGATTTAGAACTCACAACGATGCGCGAATTAGGCTGTACGAGAGTAGAAATCGGCGTTCAGGCAATCGATGATCAGATTTTAAAATTAAATAAACGCGGACACGGTGTTAAGGAAATTACTGAGGCGACAAAACTGCTTAAGGAATATGGTTTTAAGGTTACTTATCATCTTATGCCGGCTTTACCGGGAGCAACGCCAAAAAAAGACTTGGAAATGTTTAAACAATTATTTTCTGATGAGCGCTTTCAGCCTGATCAAATTAAATTTTATCCGACCGTCGTGACGGCGGGCAGTTTATTATATAAATGGTACAAGACTGGAAAATACAAACCATATTCTGATAAGCAATTGCAGGAACTGATTGTTGAATGTAAAAAAGTTGTGCCAGTTTATGTTCGAATCATCCGCTTAATCCGTGATATTCCGGGCGAATCGATTATTGCCGGCAATAAGATTACAAACTTGCGCCAGATTATGAAAGACCGCGGTGCGAAATGTAATTGTATTAGATGTCGAGAGGTTAAGGATGGACTAATAATTGATCCGAAAATTAATATTATCGTCTATCCGGCTTCAAACGGCATAGAATATTTTGTTAGCGCCGATAGTCAGGACGGAAAAGTTTTGTATGGTTTTTGCCGCTTAAGATTAGATAACAACAGTAAGATCGCTCCAGCGATTATTAGAGAGCTTCATGTTTATGGGCAATTAGTTTCAATTGGTAATACTAAAAAAGTACAGCACAGCGGACTCGGTAAAAAATTATTAGCGAAAGCGGAAAGAATCGCTAAGGGAAATGAGCTAAAAAAGATTGCCGTTATTTCCGGAGTTGGAGTTCGGGGTTATTATCGTAAATTCGGATATAAACTAAAGGGAAGTTATATGGTTAAAGAAATTAAATAGGTTTTGCCATTTTTCTACAAACATGCGATAATATAATCATGTTAATTACTAAAGACATTAAAACTTGGTCGGGATTTACTTCAAGCCGCTTAAACTTCTAACCCGGGAACTCTTTTTGATTTTTCTTAAAGCGTCCTTCCGGGGGCGTTTTTATTTAGGTATTTATCTTTTAAAATATGAAAATAAAAGCAATTAAAACCAGAGTATTTAAACCGAAAGAAAATCTATTTTTATTCGTTGAAAAGTATCTGCCAAAAATTTCGGAAAAAAGTATTTTAATCATCACCTCAAAAATTGTGGCTTTGGCTGAGGGGCGTTTAGTAAAATATATCGATGAAAAAAGCAAAGCAAAAATAATTAAAGCCGAAAGCGAATTTACGCTTAAAACTAAATATGTTTTTTTAACGATTAAAGACGGAATAGTTATGGCTAACGCCGGAGTCGATGAAAGTAATGCGGACGGCAATATTATTCTTTTGCCAAATGATAGTTTTAAAGCGGCTGCGCAAATCAGAAAATATTTTTGTCATAAGTATAAGTTTAAAAATTTCGGAGTTATTATTACCGATAGCCGTTGTTTGCCGCTGCGCGCCGGGATTACCGGAGTTGCTTTAGGTTACGCGGGTTTTAAGGGCTTGAAAAATTATCAGGGCAAGCCTGATATTTTTAAACGGCCGTTTAAATATTCTCGGGTTGATGTTGCCGATAGCTTAGCGACGGCGGCGGTTTTAGAAATGGGCGAAGGGGATGAAAGAAAGCCGCTGGCGATAATAAATGAAGCGCCAGTTGAATATACGAACCGGACAAATAAAAATGAGTTAAAAATTGATATAAAAGAGGATATTTACGGCCCTTTATTTCGAAAAATCAAATAAGCGCTAAATTGACAAAGACCCCTCTTAAGTCTAGAATTAATAAAAGAAAATGAATTAATTTGTTTTAAATAAATTAATTCCTAATATCTAATCATATGCAGTACGACCATTTAGCTAAACAGGATCCGGATGTTTTTAAAATAATTCAAAAAGAAGAAAAGCGGCAGAACGAAGAGCTAGAATTAATCGCTTCGGAAAATTATGTTTCACCGGCCGTTTTAGAAGCGATGGCGACGGTTTTGACAAATAAATATAGCGAGGGTTATTCCGGTCATCGTTATTATGGCGGTAATTATGTAATTGATGAGGTTGAAGATATCGCAATTGAGCGCGCAAAAAAATTATTTGACGCGGAACATGTTAATGTTCAGCCTTTATCCGGCTCACCGGCCAATGCAGCGGTTTATATGGCTTTTTTAGAGCCGGGTGATAAAGTTTTGGGTTTAAAATTAGATCATGGCGGACATTTGTCACATGGCCATAAAGTTAATTTTTCCGGTCGCTTATATAATTTTGTGCAATATGGGGTTAATTCGGAAACCGGTATAATTGATATGGAGGAGGTCCGCGAAATTGCTTTGCGGGAAAGACCAAAAATGATTGTCGCCGGATTCAGCGCTTATTCTCGAGAAATCGACTGGCAGAAATTTAAGGATATTGCCGACGAAATCGGGGCTTATACTTTTGCGGATATTGCGCACATTGCCGGACTCATTGCGGCGAAACAATTAAAGAATCCCGTACCGATTTTTGACGTTGTTTCAACTACGACGCATAAAACTTTACGCGGACCGCGCGGCGCAATTATAATGTGCAAGGAAAAATATGCGAAGCAGATTAATACGGCGGTTTTTCCGGGTATGCAGGGCGGACCGCATGATCATATTACGGCGGCGAAAGCGGTCGCTTTCGGGGAAGCTTTAAAACCGGAATTTATTGAATACGCGAAACAGATAATTTTGAATGCGAAAGCGATGGCTGAGGAATTTATTAAACGCGGTTATAAAATTGTTTCCGGCGGGACCGATAACCATTTAATGGTCGTTGATTTAAGCAATAAAAATTCTGTCGGCAAAGAAGCGGAACAGGTATGGGAGAAAATTGGGATTTCGGTCTCGCGTTCAACAATTCCCAATGATCCAAATCCGCCGATGAATCCATCGGGCGTAAGAATTGGCACGCCAGCGGTTACGACGCGCGGCTTTAAAGAAAAAGAATCAAGACTTATTGTTGAATTTATGGACGAGGCCTTAATGAATAAAGAAAATGACGAAAAATTAACTGAACTCAAAGAAAAGGTTAAAGATTTATGTAATAAGTTTCCGATTCCAACCAAATAAATATTATGATAAAAAAAATAGACGGGAAAAAAATTGCGGAACGCGTCAAAGACGGAATTGCGCAAGAAATATTTTCTTTTAATGGGCTAAGACCAAACTTAGCGATTATTTTAGTCGGCGAGCGGCCGGATTCAAAACTTTATGTTTCTTTAAAAGAGCGGGAAGCAAAAAAAGTCGGGATTGATGCTAATGTTTATCGATTAGATGAGGATGTCCCAGAATCTGAAATCTTAGAGGTTGTTTCTTTTTTAAATAAAGACGAAACAATCCACGGGATTTTAATCCAGCTTCCTTTACCGGAAAAATTCAATACGGATAAAATTATCGAAGCGCTCGATCCAGAAAAAGACGTTGACGGATTTCATCCCGCACATCCAGCTTATATCTTATCACCGGTTTTAGCGGCGATAAAAGCCTGCCTCGAAGAAATAAAATTTAAAGCCGAGGGGAAAAGCGCCTGTGTTTTGTATAATTCGGAAATTTTTGGTAATAGCGTTAAAGATGTATTAAAAGAAATTGGGATTAAAAAGGTTACTAAGAAATCGGAAGAAGCGGATTTATTAATTACCGCCCTAGGCAAACCGCACTTTATTAAAAAAGAAATGATTAAAGAAGGAGCGGTTATTATTGATATCGGAATTACGCAAGTCGGCGAAGCGGTTCAAGGCGATGTTGATTTTGAGGATGTAAAAAATAAAGGAGCTTATATCACGCCGGTGCCAGGGGGAATCGGTCCGCAGACAATCGCCTTTTTATTTAAGAATGTTTTAACGATATTTAAAAAGGGTAAAAAAAATCCCGTAGATCATAAACATCATTTTCATGACGAATGTGATTGCGGGGAAGAGTACGTGGAATGTGATGAGTAACTTTTAAATTACTGCTCAATGACGTTTTCTTGCTCTTTAGTAGCTCCTTTTTTTAAGTGCTCATAAATAAGGTAGGCAACTAAACCGAAGAAGAGGCCAAGACCAGTGATAGTAAAAGAGCTTAAGGGATCGGTGCCAATTTTAATTCCTTGATAGTTTAATACTATGCAATACGAACCGACGATTACCATTACTAGTGCTATAAACATTAATAGGCTTAAAATAGTTTTTTCGTCTCGGTCCATTTTAACTTTTGTTTTCATTTTAAACGATTTTGGTGTTAGTGAAAAGAACAATGTGAACTAAAATTAATATATCATATTTAATCCTATCTGTCAATGATTCAAAAACAAAAACAACAATTATGCGAGCTATTAAAGATTCATTATGGTTATGAGTCTTTTTTGCCTGGGCAAGAGAAGGCAATTGATAATATTCTAAATCACAAGAATACGCTGGTTGTTTTACCAACCGGCGGCGGGAAATCTTTAATTTTTCAGTTACCGGCTTTAATTCTAGAAGGAATTACTATTGTTATCTCGCCTTTAATCGCTTTAATGAAAGATCAGGTTGATTCTTTAGAGCGCGTGGGCATTCCGGCGACTTTTATTAATTCAACAATTTCCACTCAGGAAACGACTAATCGACTTGAAGCTTTGCGCCGAGGGCGTTATAAAATTGTTTATATCGCACCGGAACGTTTTTATAATCAAGAATTTTTAAGAGAACTAAAAAGCATTAAAGTTTCATTATTTGCGATTGATGAAGCGCATTGCGTCAGCCAATGGGGCCATGATTTTCGGCCAAGCTATCTGAGATTAAAAGATGCAATTAAATATGTCGGTTCACCGACTGTTGTCGCTCTAACCGCGACCGCCACGCCGGAAGTTCGTGATGATATTATCAAACAATTAAATTTAAAAGATTCCGAACTAGTGATTACCGGATTTGCGCGGCCGAACTTACAGTTTGCGGTTGTACCGGCGGCTAATGGGCAGAAGATTGAAAACATCGTTAATGTCTTAACGACTAATCCGGATTTAGGTTCGGGGATTATTTATGTCGGGACGCGCGCGAAAGCTGATGAGATTTTAGAAGTTTTAATTAATAATGATATTAAGGCGGTTTCTTATCACGCCGGGATGGACGCGGATAGTCGGAACTGGGTGCAAGAGCAATTTTTAAAAGGCGAGGCGCAGGTTGTTGTCGCCACCAACGCTTTTGGATTAGGAATAAATAAAAAGGATGTCCGTTTTGTTATTCATCATGACTTGCCGGGCACAATCGAAGCTTATTATCAGGAAGCGGGTCGGGCTGGTCGTGATGGCAAGCCAAGTTTTTGTTTATTGTTTTATCATCAGCAGGACCGGTATTTGCGCGAGTTTTTTATTAAAGGCGATAACCCTGATCCGCGGTTGATTATCGAGATTTATGATTATTTAGTTCAGAAAGCGAGCCTAGAGGTTGATGAAAAAGAATCATTTTTAATAACCTATGCCGAAATTTCTCAGAATCTATCGGAAAATGTTCCGGAAATGGCAATCGGCACCGCGTTAAAAATTTTAGAAAAAGAAGGTTATATCAGGCGGCCGAATGAAAAAACATCTAACTCATTTTTAAAAGCGAAAAAAGACTGGACGGAAATTACCGAGAGTTTGGGCAAGCGCGCTAAAAGTCAAATTGAAATTGTCCAGAAACTAGGCGAAAAATATGCACAGGAATTAATTAAGGGCTGGGAATTTAATCCAGAAGAATTAGCCGTTGTCTTAAAAGTAAAAAAAGATTCGCTTTTAAGAGCGATTAAAAAATTAGCGGAAAAAGAATTAGTCGAATATCGGCCACCTTTCAGGGGGACGGAAATTAAAATTTTAAAATTCATTCAGGCCGAAGATTTAAATCTTGATTTTAAAGCGCTAAAAGAAAAAGCGAATCGCGCTTATGAAAAATTAGATGAGATGGAAAATTATGTTTATCAGCTCGGTTGCCGGCAGGAATATATTTTAAAATATTTCGGCGATTTAACGGCGAAGCCCTGCGGAAAATGCGACAGCTGTTTAAAGATGCAGAAAAATAAGCAGGCCGGCAAAGAAGATTATCAAAAAAAAGAATATTTAAGTTTTTAAATATGGACAAAGCTACAGCCGATAATTTATTGAAAATAGTTCATGACAATTATAACGAGATTGCCGCTGATTTTAATTTAACTCGCAAAAAAGAAATCTGGCCGGAAATTATCAGATTAGCGGAGGGGGTTAAAGACGGTGATAAAGTTTTAGATTTAGGCTGCGGTAATGGAAGATTGCTCGAAGCCTTAAAAGATAAGAAGATTGAGTATTTAGGGGTTGATAATAGCGAGGAGTTAATTAAATTAGCGCAAAAAAACTATCCGGGTTATAAGTTTATCGTGGCGGATATTTTAAATTTAGAAAATATTGAAAGCCAGAAATTTGATTATATTTTCTGCTTAGCGACCTTACAGCATTTACCGAGTCAGGATTTAAGAATAAAAGTTCTAAGAGAAATAAAATTATTATTGTCCGATCAGGGGCAGATTGTAATCAGCAACTGGAATATGTGGGCGCAGAGAAAATATCGGTTCTTAATTTTAAAAACTTTTTTGAATCGACTGATTGGAAAAAATAAATTAGAATTCGGCGATATTTTATTCCCTTGGAAAAATTCGCGCGGGGAAATTATGAGCGAAAGATATTATCATGCTTTTCGGAAAAGAGAATTATTAAAACTAGCGCGCCAGGCCGGATTCAGGGATATAAATATATATAAAGATAGCTTTAATTACTGGATGGTTTTGAGATAATTTTTATTGAATAAAAAAAGACCGAGAATTACTCGGCCTTTTTTAAATTTATCTTAAATCTTATTCGTGATTTTTTATCTTATCACTAACTTCTTTTATAAAATCGGTTGTCGCGATTTCCCGAGTTTCAACTGAGCCGCGATCGCGGACATTTAAAAGCGGAGAATTAACTTCTTTATCGCCGACAACAAGCATATAAGGAACTTTTTCATTGACCGCTTTTCTGATTTTATTGCCGACTGTTTCATTAGCTTCATCTATTTCGACGCGGATACCGGCTTCTTTTAATTTGGTAGCTAATTTCTCACAGAATTTAATATGCGCTTCAGCAACTGAAACTATTTTTACCTGAACCGGAGAAAGCCAAACCGGCATAATTCCGGAATAGTGTTCGATTATGACGCCCATAAATCTTTCCATCGAACCTAGTAAGGCGCGATGAATAACAATCGGGGTTATTTTTTCACCATTTTGATCAGTATAAGAAAGTTCAAAGCGTTTTGGTAGCTGAAAATCTAATTGAATAGTCGCTAATTGCCATTGGCGTCCGATTGCGTCTTTTACTTTAACATCGATTTTTGGTCCATAAAAAGCACCGTCACCTTCATTTATTTTATAATTTAGTCCGGCATTATCTAAAGCAGTTTTTAAATTATCTTCCGCCTTATCCCAAACCGCTTTTTCACCCATAAAATTTTCAGGCCGGGTCGATAGATGAATTTCATCAATCTTTAAGTTAAAAATCGCATAGATATTTTTTATTTTTTCTAATAGGGTCGCGATTTCACCTAAAATTTGATCAGGGCGGGCAAAAATATGAGTATCGTCTTGCGAAATACTGCGCACGCGAGTTAGACCCTGTAGAGTTCCTGATTTTTCATTGCGATATAAGGTTGTTGTTTCAGCAATGCGAAGCGGCAAGTCGCGGTAAGAACGAGTACTATTTTTAAAAATAAGCATATGTCCAGGGCAATTCATCGGTTTTATTCCTAAATCACAATCATCTTCGGCGTGGTGTAGAATAAACATATCTTCTTGATAGTGATCCCAGTGGCCAGAAATTTTCCAAAGCTCGGCATTATAAAGCTGCGGCGTTCTGACTTCATTATAACCTTCGCCGTAAGAATATTCACGGACAAATTCTATTAGTTCATTTAAAATAATAAAGCCTTTCGGTAAGAAAAAAGGAATACCGGGCGCGAATTCATGCAGCATAGTCAAATCTTGTTCTTTACAGATTTTTCGATGATCTCTCTTTTCGGCTTCAGACATCATTTTTAGATAACTATCTAATTCTTCTTTAGTATTAAACGCTAAGCCATAAATACGGGTTAGCATTTTATTTTTTTCATCGCCGCGCCAATAAGCGCCGGCTAATTTATCTAATTTATATGAGCCGGGTTTAATCTGGTTAGTGTTTGCAACATGAGGGCCGCGGCAAAGGTCGGTAAATTTTCCAACTGTATAAT
>Ga0209125_1000755_pt1 | contig 37179 bp, 31 predicted proteins | sample BarGraIncub1131A_FD_184503 | JGI IMG/M metagenome (GOLD analysis project Ga0209125, IMG submission 184503) | Arctic peat soil microbial communities from Barrow, Alaska - Barrow Graham LP Incubations 11-31A (SPAdes) (version 2) | ecosystem: Environmental > Terrestrial > Soil > Wetlands > Peat... | reverse complement strand
AAGTGTCAACACATTTGTTGAACTCATACTCAGGCAAAAATGACATCAGTTGTGATAAAACAGTCTTCCCTTGGTTCATGGTCTTGCGGATTAATACCGCAAAGATCAAAAAACGAGATTTCAAATCAAAAAATCAAAGAACGTACCTCTAACCCTTTATCTATAAGGGTTCTAGGGATTTTCTAAATTCTTAACCGGACACCAGTGACGTTAATTCTATTTCTATTCATTATAACGTTAATCTTTGCAAGTTAACTGATAAATTATTTAACAAACTCACGTTCAATTTCCTCCAGCGATTTACCTTTGGTTTCAACCAGATTTCTGCGGATGATAAAAAATCCGACAAAGCAGATGATTCCATAAATCCAGAAAGTCCAGGCTGTTCCAATTCCTTCATTCATGATTGGAAAGGTGTAACTTAGAGAAAATGAACCAATCCAAAGAGTGAAGACTGCAATGGACATAGCTGCTCCCCTTATGCGATTTGGAAACATTTCTGATAACAATACCCAAACGATAGGTGCCAGAGAAAAAGAGTAGAAAGCGATTGCCAGAACGGTTAAAAACAGCACGTGAAACCCGGTAAAGTGTAAAAAATAGCTTAGTCCGATCAAGGCATAACTTCCTGCTAATCCTAAAGAACCTATCAGAAGTAATATTTTGCGTCCGTATTTATCCACTGTGCCAATAGCGACAAAAGTGAAAATCATCATCACAGCACCGGTAATTACAATATTGAGCATCACGCCTTTTACATCGAATCCTGCAGCCTTAAAAATATCGTCAGCGTAATAGAATATGGTATTGATACCACACCATTGCTGAAAGAATGCCAGAAACATCCCCAGCCCAAGAATCTTCAGCATCCCTTTATCGAATAATTCACGAAAATGAACACTCCCGATTTCATTTTGGAGCGATGTTTCAATTTGAGCCAATTCTTCTCGGGCATAATTTTCTCCGCCAATCTTTTTCAAAACCTTTAATGCTTTATTGCTATTGCCACTTTTCACCAACCATCGGGGACTCTCGGGGATCAGTATCGAAAAGATAAAAAACAGCACTGCCGGAACGGCACAGGCAGCAAACATCCAACGCCATCCAATCCGCCCGTTCCAACTTTCAAGGATCTGGGTGGTTGTAGCATTGTCGGGCATTTCATGTGATGCAGATATCAGCCAATTGACCAACTGGGCAGCCAATACTCCAATCACAATGGTTAGCTGGTTAACGGAAACAAATTGTCCACGAACAGAAGCCGGCGATACTTCAGCAATATACATGGGCGAAAGGGTTGAAGCCAAGCCGATACCTACACCTCCAATTATCCGGTAAATTACAAAAGTGGTAAACTGATTGGCCAAGCCTGCGCCAATAGCTGAAACTGTAAACAACAGACCGGCCAGGAGCATCAAGCGTTGCCGTCCATATCGGTCAGAAAATACACCGCTGAATACTGCACCCATTAAGCAGCCAATCAGGGCAGAACTGGTTGCCCAGCCTTTCATAGCAGGAGTGGTAAGGTTGAAAAATGGTTCGTAAAAAGGTTTTGCCCCACCAATCACCACCCAGTCGTAACCAAACAAAAGACCTCCCATGGCAGCAACCAGAGAGATCATCCAAATGTACCGGTAGTTATATTCTGTTGTCTTTATCATTTTAGAATTCGGTTTGAATGTTTCGAGCATCGTTCGTCGCACGAAACATAGCCAGTATATTTTCCACCGGAACGTTGCTCTGTATGTTATGAATTGAGTTGAAAACAAATCCTCCTCCTTCGCTGAAAATGTCGATTCGTTCGCGCACTTCACGGTAAACTTCTTCCGGAGTTCCGAAAGGTAAAGTCTTTTGGGTATCGACCCCGCCGCCCCAAAACACCAAATCTTTGCCGAATTCTGCTTTTAATCGTGTAGCATCCATCCCGGTTGCCGAGACCTGTACCGGATTCAGCACATCAAAACCTGCATCAATAAGATCGGGGATCAGATCGTAAATAGCGCCACAACTGTGAATGAATATCTTCCAATCGGTAAGTTCGTGGATTTTTTTGTTAATGGCCTTCTGAAATGGTTTAAATAACGAACGATAAGTATCAAGATCCGTAAATAAACTGTTCTGAGTGCCAAAATCGGTTCCGCTGACAAATACAACCTGGGCATGATTTCCAATTGCTTTGGCCAATAGTTCAATATTGTGCAGGGCTATTTCGCACTGTTTTTCAAATGCCTGATAAATGTAATCGGGACGCATCATCAGTGACATGTACCATTCCTGAATGTCTCGAATGCCTTTAGTCTTTTTTTTCCAGGTGGCCGGAACCAATGCGACATCGCCAAAAGCCATTCCAGGAAGCGTAACATAGATACCATAATTGGTTTCTTCATAAAGTTGTTTGGTAGTGCTGGCATAATAATTCAAATCCCTTTCTGACAAAACCTCAAAATCATCCGCATTATCCTGGGGATCCAGTTTATCTTCATCAATGGACTCCTGCCGCATCAAGGCATCAAAAAAATAACTTGAATTGGGCATTTTTGCACTTGGTGGAACCGATAAATCACCTTCTGGATAGATTAAGAATGCGCCCTTTTCGTTTTTTGTATAATTAAAATCACCGGGGACAAGAACTTCTGTTCCATCGGGCATGGTAAAAGGTTTCCAGTTTTCATTTCTGAACCCGAAAAGTGTAGATGGCCCCGGAACTCCCACTATATCAAGTTGTAATTTTCTTCGCAATGGTTCTTCCACTTCGCCAAGCATTTGGTAGGGTTCAATAATTTTCACCTTTTTATTGTATCCGGTCAAAAGTGTCTGGTTTAGATGATGTAAAGCTGTTGCGCCTATGCCTGTTTGTCCCCCAGCGCCCAAATCGACACACAACCGGTCGGGAGTTTCGTGGTTCAGTGTTTTTATTAATCGTTCTCTTGGTGTCATTTGCATTTCATTTTAATCAAAAATGTGAACTTCATTTTACTTCAAAATTGTCAAACTCAACCGTGTTGAAATCTGAACCAATTCCGGCAAGTCCGTGGGTATATTTTGAATTGTTTACTGAAACCACTTCTATACTGTTTACCGAAGCGGAGACTATATTGCCATTAAATTTCATAGAAATACGATTCTGGGTGAAAGGCTCAAACTTAGTTCTGCCTGATCCAATTTTCTGATCACCTGCATAAAGTACCCAATTGCCAGACGTGTTTATTTTAAACCAGTAACCGTTTGGATAATCGCCGCCCCTACTCACTTCCATTACTCTACCTAATAACTTGGCACAACCGGTATTCTCCAGGATATTCACATCGGCCTGTACTTCATAATTGGTCCAAAGCGTATCGCCAAGTATAGTCCCAACAAATGGATTTTGGCCGACCTCCCATTCAATTCCCTGTTGGGTGATTACCTGTTTCAAACAGTTGTCTTTCCCATCTTGCCGTTGATGCACTTCAAACACACCGGCCTGATCCATAAAGTATTTTGGCAATTGTCCGATTGTCTCATCTTCAAAATCGGCATGATAGGGAAATGGGAAAGATTTATCTTCAGAAACCAGATAATTTCCTTTGGTTTGACCTGAAGTAGTGGTAATGGAGTATGCTGATTTGCCGTCAAGCTTAATGGTAAACTGGTTGTTCCTAACTTTCAGATCAGCTTGTTTTTCAAATTCACATTTTCCTCGTGTAGATTTCCAGATATGTAACGGTTTATTGGTGTAGATACCAGTCAATTGGCAGGTAACTGTTTGTATTCTGGTTGTATCAACTGTTTCTATGATCATGCTGAAATCTTTTTTGTCAGGAGATTTTAACGTAACATAGCTTCCCTTTTTCAGAAAACCGCAGCCCGAATCTACATATCGCCAGCCAGGTTCTGTAAATTGGGTAGTGTGTGCTGCGGCCCAAATACCGGGTTGAACTTCGTAATGTCCGCTCCACGGGGTTTTGGCAGTCATAAGTCCGGATTTGGGGAGTGAAAGATTATCATAATACGAGCTTATAAGACTCCAGGTAATTACATTGGTGGATTTTCCTACAATGTAGTTGCGGTTATACAGTTTTACAAGGTATTCAAAGCCGTCCCAATCACCTTTCCAAGGTCCTCCTTCGCTATTGTGAATAGATTTATTTAAGCTTTTTGCAATTTCTGAAGATGAGTACGGTTCTTTCTCCCATCGTTCGTTGTAATGGATACCCATAGCATAAACTGCATCATACAACTCCTTGTCTTTTTGCATGTCAGTGGCAATGTTCCAATCGAAAACATCGGCAGCTATAATTTTAATGTCATTCAAACCATTGTTATTCAACGTTCTTTTCAATAGTTTAATCCACTCGGCATTATAAGGTCGTTCATTCCAAATTCCGGTGAAGTCAAAATCAATTCCCTGATACTTTTTTGCACCCTTCAAAAATGAAACAATGTAATCTGCATTCTCTTGTGAATAAAATACTCCATCACCAATCCATCCGGGGCAGCCCCATTCCAGACAATCTAGAAAAATATCTGGATTCCGTTTTTTTGCTTCGTTCAGAACCGTCCATTCATATCCGCGTTGAAAATACTCTGGTTTGGGATTCAAAAACTCATTGCGTGAATGCGCATGGCTTGGCTCAGTCCCATCAGTAGAATTTACATCTCCGCCAATCTCTACTTTTATTTGCTGAAGACTGGCGCCAAATTTTGGCCTGAATAAAAAATCAAATAGCTGGCTTTGGATTTCAGGCGAATAGTCCATTAATAATTTAGAAGAAGCCCCTGCACTAAGTGCGCCAATGCCCTCAAAAATCCTTCCGTTGTCCTTGAAATTAATGTCAATTTTTTGCTGTGGAAGTGCAATCAAGGTTCCGAAAATAAAGATAGAGAACACGCAAATTCTTTTATAAAAATAAATCTGTTTCAGACAATTCATGATTTTCAAATTTTGTTAGTAAAGATGAATAAACCAAATGTAATCAATGTTTTCAGCTGCTGACTTTAAAGCCATTATTCATTCAGTATAAACCGAAGGCTATAAGGAGCTGAAACAAATTTGGCTTGCTTTACCATCTGAATAACTCCTCCTATTACATTTTGTTATATTTGTTGAGTAACATGAGTTAATAACTTACAAAATTTACCAATTAAAAATTAAGATCTTAATTTAAGTTTTGAATCCTGATCTTTCTATATTGTCGAGTAATCTCGGGGAACTTTCCCTCATGTCTCTCACTGCACCGTACGTGATACTCTCGCACCATACGGGCTCTTATTGTCCCACTATTAAAATCACTCCTTCGTAGTTCCACTTTGCGCCAATGAACAGTACGTCCTGAAATTTCTCTCAGTTTTTCTATATGACATCTCGAAAAGCCGGAATACATCCCCTCTGCTCCATTCCCATTACAGGAACTTCTCCACCACTATGGGATGTTCCGCCTTGTGCTAAGCTTCGATACTTTCCATCTTGCTTGTCACAGAGACGACATTGTATCATGGTTTTGACATCGTCTAATCCTTTCGACGTCATATCAGTGGTTCACTTGCGCTCTTCCTCTTAACACACCTGACATTTTTAATAATGACTTCTACTCTAACGCTCACCACCACAGCATTTAACTACAGCAGCTTAGAGGTGGTTTGGAAGCTGCTTCTGGAAGATCTGCTCCCATCATTTACACAGCATCAACTTTCAATAAATAAAAGAACTCATGGTCTATTGTTCATGGCACTCAATAACCCGGATTCTGTACCAAATTTTCGTTTTGATCAATCGCTAATTGTGATATTGGGAGCACATAATTCTTTGTAAGGTTGATGCATTATTTAATTGTTCTCTCCCGTTGATACCTAAAGAAATTTTAGTCGTTTTTGCAACGTCAGCATCAATATCCATGATATAATTAAACCTATTTTGATAAGTTGTCTCCCATATCCCCGCTTGTTATTGGTAACCTGCACTGGCATAGAGGCTATTTAAATCTTAAATTTAAACAGCCTCTTTAAGCTTATGCCCTATTTGAACTGGGGCTAGTATTAAAAATTATTACCAGTTTGAATTTTGCTTAATCAATGGGTTTGAATTAATCTCTGCTTGTGGAATTGGGAAATAGTCACTTTTCCCAGTAACATAAAATTCCTTGCCCTCTTTGTCGCTATTGACTATTTCCTCTTTGAGGAGGCCCCAACGCCTTAAGTCATAGAAGCGTTGCTCTTCTCGAGCAAATTCAAGCATGTATTGATGATGAATTTCCTCGATCATTTGAGTTTGATTAAAAGGGATGGTCTTTGTAACATCCAAATTAGCACGTTTGCGAATTTGACTAAGATAGAAATTCGCGCCAGTTGTTCCATCCATTTGGTTCTTCTGAGTATACGACTCTGCTAACATAAGCAATACATAGTCATAACGCATAATTCGTTTGTCATTTTCAGAATGAGTAACTGTACCCTTAGATCCTAATACCTCATTATTTAAATAATAATTCTGGTATTTCTTAAACATCGCTATAAATTGTGGAAATGGAGTAGAAAACGTACTGAATGGTTTATTGTAAAATATCGCACCCTCATAATTCCATACTAAGGTTGCGTACATGCGTGGGTCTAATTTTCCATCAATTGTTTTTTCTTTTTGAAAAGCCTCAAACAATTTGTTTGTTGGAAAAGCTTCAAACCAACCTTTAACTTCAGCAGGCGCAAACATCTGTTCTGCCTTATTAGCATTATATAAAGCACTGGGCTCGTCTTTAAATTGAACCGCAAAAATCGATTCTTTGTTATTCTCTCCTGCAATTGTAAAATTGTCACCGAAATTATCCACCAAAGTGTAACTATATGGAGATTTAGTAAGTGGTAACAAACTCACAATTGCTGCATCCCAATCTTTTGTGTAAACATATGCCTTACCTAAAAAAGCCAATGCTGCTCCTTTGGTTGCTCTACCGACATTAGCAGCATCATAGACTATAGGAAGACTCTCTGAAGCGTCTTTAAAATCTTTTTTTATCTGATTCCACACTTCCACTTGAGTCGACTGTTTTAAGAAGTAGTCCTCTTTTGTTTTTGGCACACTTAAATGCAAAGGCACATCTCCAAAATTATTAACCAACGTAAAGTATGACAAGCCTCTCAGAAACTTTGCTTCGCCTGATATTGCTTTTATCTTCTCGTCTGATAGGTTGGGAATTTGGGATATGTTATCTAATATTTGATTGGCCATAAATATCAATCGATACGCAGCTGAAAATAAACCTGCAATCTCTTTATTATCAGGAATATTTGTAAATGCCGATGCCTGATAAACTTGTTGCATGTCGTTACGAATGAAAAAATCATCACCTCTGCCATTATAGATTAATATGCCACGATCACCCCACATCTCTGGTACCGTAAGTTGCGAATAACAAGCAGCTAAAGCGGAGAGTGCATCAGATTCAGTTTTCCAGAAGGTTTGAGTTGTTATCTCATTGGGATTTAACAACTCCATCACATCATTTTTACATGATGACATGATTAAAATAGAAATTAAACAATATAATATTTTTTTCATATTAATAAATATTTAAATTACAATGTTACTTGAATACCAAAAGAGATAGTTCTTGAAAGAGGATATGAACCGCTACTAAAATCAACTCCTCTATCTAAAATATTACTACTTTGTCCGCCTAAATCAGGATTATAACCAGTATACTTTGTAATGGTTATAAGATTATCAGCACTAATGAATAAACGAAGATTTTGAACATGGATAGAATGTAACACTGTTTGAGGTAGCTTATACCCAATTTGTAGGGTTTTTAATCTTAAGTATGAGCCATTTTCCAAAAACCGTGATGATGAATATGAATTGTAATTTGGATCATTAATTACTGCTCTTGGAATATTCGTATTCGTGTTTTGGGGTGTCCATGCGTTTAGTGTTGTTTTGGAATAGTTTTGCTCTAATGTCATTCCTTCTAATTCCTGACGCATACCATTATATATTTTATTTCCAGCAACGCCCTGTAAGTATATTGATAGATCGAAATTATTAAAGTTTCCGTTGAATCCAAAACCAAATTCAAACTTTGGAAAAGGTGATCCACATTTTACGCGATCCAAATCATTAATCGTTCCATCTCCGTTTGAATCCAAGTATTTCAAATCACCAGCCTTAGCATAAGGTTGAATTAGTTTTCCGTTTTTTGAATAAGCTTTAACTTCTTCATCAGTCTGAAAAACACCCACGACTTTACGAAGATAGAATTCGCCCAGCTCTCCACCAGCTTGAGCAACCGTTGTATTCGCACCGTGAAGCATTGGAACTCCACCAAAAATCTGTTGAGTCCCTGTCCCTAACTCTATGACTTTGTTTACAACATGCGTAGCTGTACCAAACACATTGTAATGGAGTTTACCTGAAGTGCCTTTGTAATTAAATCCAAACTCGACACCTTTATTACTAATTGTTCCTGCATTAACTGTCGGATTGACACTACTTCCTGCTGATAAAGGAATCGGTACATTCAAAAGAATATCATTGGTCTTCTTATTAAACCAATCAAATGTGAGGTTAAATCTATTGTTAAGAAGGGACATGTCTAACCCAGCGTTATAAGTCTTTGTAGTCTCCCATTTTATATCAGGAGTAGCAAAAGAAGTTTGAATAGCTCCAGACCACTTTACCTGACCCACCCCTATCGGATAGTTGCGATTACCCGTAATTGAGGCTGCATACAAATAATCATTAATCTCTTGATTTCCAAGTACTCCAAAACTACCTCTAAGTTTCAGCGCGGAAAAAACGTTATTAAGAAATAACTCTTTAAAGAAGGATTCATTATTAACATTCCATCCTAAAGCAACAGATGGGAAAACACCAAATCTTTGTGCATCACCAAACCTGGACGAACCATCACGACGAAACGTGGCAGTTGCCAGGTAGCGTTCGTCATAAGAATAAATAGCACGTCCTAAAATTGAAACTAATGCATTTTGAGTTTTTGTTCCTGTAATATTTGGCTCTCCACGAGCTGCACTCATTACAAATATACCATCAGGCAAATTTGTGTCTGATATAGAAGAATTCTTGTATTCATATGTTTGATAAGTGTAACCTAGTAATGCTTGAATGTTGTGTTTGTCTATTTTTTTATTATAGTTTACTGTATTTTCAATCAACAAAGTTTTTGATTGTCCCTTTGATTCAAATAGGTTATTTGTGGGATTAGTATACAAAGTTCCTACGTCATATTTATAAGTATATTTACCGTTGTTGTTGAAATTTTGTGTATATCCGATATTTAGCTTATACTTTATATCTTCGAAAAAGGTCAATTCGGCAAATGTATTATTAATTATACCAAACATATTGGTCGTATTCCTTTCTAAATTGAGTTGAGCCATTGGGTTACCTACGTTAACTACAGGCCCTGACGCTCCGTCATATCCACCAACTGCATTTTGGTTATAAATCTTAAACGCTGGAATCATTATTGTTGCGGCTCCTACTGCATCTGCTCGAGATCCCCAACCTGAAGGCACATTACGCCAATCCTCATTGGTTACCATTAAAGTCTCGCCAAACTTTAAAATGCCTTTCGTTACTTCTGTTTTCAGACGAATATTATAACGTTCATATCCAGTAGTCTCTATAGTTCCCTGTTGAGAATTGTAAGATCCTGTCAAACTATACTTAACGACTTCGTCAGCTCCCGACACGCCCAAGTGATATTGTTGAATAGGCGCAGTTCGAAAAACAGCATCTTGCCAATTAGTTCCAACACCTAAACTTTGGGGGTTGTTTGCGATATCCAAACGTTTAAGACCTGCTGCATCGTGAGCTGCATTACTCACCGTCGCCCATTCTTCAGCATTCAATACATCCCATTTTTTTACAATATTTTGTATTCCGAAGGTCGCATCAAATTGTATTTTCGGAGCACCTAATGAACCATTTTTTGTTGTTATTAGCACGACTCCATTGGCGGCACGTGAACCATAAATAGCGGCAGCAGAAGCATCCTTTAGTATATTCATCGTTTCAATGTCTGATGCTGGAATATTACTAATACCCGCTACCGGTATACCATCCACTAAATATAAAGGTGCAGAATTACCAAAGGAGCCTACACCACGAATCAAGACTTTTGTTTCAGCTCCGGGCTTTCCTGTTGCTGATTCAATAGATACCCCTGCTATTTTCCCTTGCAAAGAAGAAATCACATTACTGACGCCTTCCGATTTCATGTCAGAACCTTTTACTAAACCAACAGAACCGGTCAGGTCAGATTTTCTTGTCGTACCATACCCAATCGCAACGACTTCTTCAATCCCAACTGTTTCTTCTTCAAGCTTAACATTAAAAGTTGCTTTTCCTTCAACAGCAAATTCCTGTGTCTTCATTCCTACAAATGAGAAGACAAGCACTTTCGCCTCCGCAGAGAGTGCCAATGAGAATTTACCGTCATTATCAGTTATTACACCTGTTGTAGTCCCTTTTACCACAACAGTAGCGCCAGGAAGTGATGCCCCGGATTTATCAGTAACTTTTCCGTCCACTTTTTTGCCTTGTTGCTGTGATTCTGATAAAAAGGCAGGGGCCAGAATGATTTTTCGATCAGTGATGGTGTATTCCACATCAGTACCTGCAAAGAGCGTTTTAAGCACCTCATCAATACGCTCATCTTTGGCATCGATGGAAACCTTGCGGTTGGCGTCGATCAGTTTTTCGTTGTAGAGAAAGAAAAATTCGCTCTCGTTCTCAATTTTATCGAGAACTTTGGCCAGTTGGGTATTGGTAAAACTGACCGAAAGCCTGGTTTTCTGGGCATAAGCATCGTTTGCATGGGTTTGCAGAAAACCGACCAGCAAAAGAACAATAGCAATGCGCATAATTAGTAGTGTTTTTTTCAGGGAATAGTAAAGTTCTCCCCAGTCTAAATAATTTTTTTTCATACTTTTGTAATGTTTGTTTATAAAAGATTCCTAAATGGATGATTTTTAAAGGAAATCGTTGGCGCGGTTTCCTTTTTTCTCGTTAATATAAGCCTGATCGTTTTTTCCCATATTTATTATTCTTGGTTATTACCCTTTTTATTAGCTCTCTTATACAGTGAAACAATCACTTTTTCAAATGTTCCGTCCGGTTTCATGACGCGGGGGACTATTTTATAGTCGATGGGTGATGTCAAACCCAGCAGCTGAAGGACCTCTTCCAAAGAATCATCTTCGAACGTTGCCCTGAAGGAATATTTTTCAAGATCCTGATCTTCCAGAATAACTTTTACATTGTACCAGCGCTCAATCCTTCGGGCCACCTCTGCCATGTTGTCTCCCCTGAAAACTAGTTGACCGTTTGTCCAAGCTTCATATTTGGATGGATCCGTGGTTGTTACATCTATTTTACCGTTGCTGAATACCAATTTTTGTGATGGTGTCATGGTAACCTTTTCAGATTGGCTATCCTGATAAAACTCAACTTTCCCCTGTTGCAGTACTACCTCTATGTATTGAGCTTCCTGGTAAGCGCTTACGTTAAAACTGGTGCCAAGAACTTTTACCTTAGATTTACCGGCACTGATCTCGAAAGGATGATTCTGGTCGTGGGTGACATCGAACCAGGCTTCGCCGTTGAGTGCCACATTTCTATTGTTGTTGAATGGGATGGTGTATGTTAGGCTTGATCCGCTGTTCAACCAGCCGGCAGTTCCATCGGGCAGGTTAAAAGAGACCCTTGATCCCATCGGTGCATGAATGACCGAACTGGCTGACTGTTCGATGATAGAACTTGATGATTTTAGCAAATAAATAATTGTAAGACTTCCTGTAAAGAGTAAAGGAAGAAGCAAGATTGCGGCAACCCGGCTAAAAGCCCGGACAATCCGGGGAACGAATAACTGTCGTCTTTGATTCTCTTTGTTTCTGATTATATGGTGGACGCGATCCAGCATACTATTAAGGACTATCTCCGATGGAACATCATTGTAATTGCCACTTTCCCAGTCTGTTTCGAGGTGATTCCGCAATTCAAAATTTTGAGCTCCATGGGAAAAAAGGGATTCGACAAAAGTGATATCATTGGCATCAGCTGTGCCACTGATGTATCGTTCTATTTGTTCAATTTCGTTTTTGTTCAGCATTTTCTATTGTTTATGGCACGGATGGAATCAGATTATTTTCCCCCTCTGTCTTGTTATACAATCGAAGCTATACAATCTCATACCAAAAATGGATTTTTTTTCGGGGATGGTTCAGAGAAAATTCATGAATTTTCTCTACGACAATAAAAACAGGAAAAAAAACAACAACAATGAAAAATTCTTGTCCTGAAGATTGCTTCTGATAAATTTCAGGGATTCGGACATATAGTTGTCTACAGTTCCTGAGGAAAGTCCCATTTCACTGGCAATTTCCTTGTTCGTTTTATTCTCCTGACGGCTTTTCAAGAAAATAGTACGTTGCCGCTCGGGAAGTTTGGCAATAATCTGGTTCACCTGTGCCAGGATAGAATTGTAATTGATCAGCTCTTCGGTTTCACCTGAAGATGGAGAATCTTGATTCAATTGTTCAACGATAAATTTCTGCAAATTGGTTCTCCTCTTGAAACTATTGCATATTTCGTTGTAGGCTATGGTGAATAGGTAAGATTTAAAGGAGGACTCTTTCCTAAGGGTATGGTGGTTCTCCCATACTTTCAGAAAAACAGATTGGACTAGTTCTTCGGTTTCAGCAGCCGATTTCAGGTATTTGAAGGCAAAGCCATACAACTTTCCGGCATATTTGGCATAAACCAGATCAAAAGCTTCCACATCACCTTTTTGAAGCTTTATAACCAATTCAATATCCTCCGGAAATATCTTCAAGGATTATTAGTTGTTAGTTCTTTACAAATATAGTTTTTTAAATATCATTTGTAGATGAGTATTAGTTGCTATTTTCAGATTGGGGGAATGGGAAACGATGAAACAAGGAAACGGAGAGACCGGGGATCCGGAAAATCAATTAGGTTCATCTGTCTTGTAGCCAATCCGTCTACGGGGTTGGATATTCTCTTGTTTGGTGATTAATTCATCAAGATAACTGAAAACAATTTCAATATTCTTGTCCTGGTTCTGAAGCTTCTGCTTAATGGTCTCAATTTCCAGTTTTAGACTAAGAGTATCGGTCAACATCAATCTGATTCTCGTAAAAATTCGCATAATCTGGATGTTAACTTGAATTGCCTTTTTGCTGTTCAATACGCTTGACAGCATTAAGACTCCATGTTCGGAAAAAACCATAGGTGAATATCTTAATCCCATCTTATCAGAATTGGAGGTCACATTTTGTGACCTCCAATTCTCAAGCTCTTCTTTTGTCATTTCAAACATAAAATCTTCTGGAAATCTGTGTAAATTTCGTTTTACAGCTTGCTTTAACACTTTGGTATTAAATTGTTTTGCAATCAAGTTCAATCATATCCAAAGGATACCAAAAGGCTTTACTAATTATTGCCTGTACTGTTTCTTCATACCCTAGGTTTATAAAATCATTTATCCTGTCTTCTTTGGGAAACATACTATGGCAATAGCGCGGGATCACTGTATCTGGGACAATTCCAATAAGATCAGTACCGCAAATCATGCGAACGATTTCTTCGGCATTGCTCAATTCAAAAGGAATATCGTTTTCATACAGGGCAACCGCCATCCGTACGGTTTCTTCCACCCTACTGATGCTTGAGCCTGCCAGACGGATACACCAAAGTCCATCTTTAGGTGCAACGTACAGGGAGATATGGGTTGAATTGCCTCCCCTGCAAATCTCCCATGGATGAGCGCCTTGCGCACTATCGCAATGGAACCATTCAGAAAAATCCATTGGCGAATCGGCGGCGATATCTCTCAACCCGGCATCACGGCCATCAGACATGCTCAAATATTTTTCGCGGGCCGAGAGAGTCTTGTTTTGGTTTTTAAAATAGCCGTTTGCATCATAACAGATTTCGCAGATCCGGTAAAATTCTTCGGCTGTCATCTCATGCAAAAGAGTTGTGTTCTCATCTTTTGTCCAATTTACTGCTTGTTTCAGTTTTTCTATTAATTCCTGCCCCAGACCAATATCCGGCCGAATAGTTTCATCGCCAAGAATATCCCAAAAATCTTGTCTCCTGATACGACCAAACCGTTTCGTGAAAGGAAGGTTTTGCTGAATATAAAGGTTGTAGGAGACTAAATCCTTTCTGAGCTTTTCTGTTTCATCATTTATTCTTTCCAATAACCAATTAGTGAACTGCTTAATATAGTCCAGGTTCCAACCTGGTTTGCTATCTTCAATCACTTTTTTTAGATCAATTGAAAGGATCAGCTTTCTATCAAAATAAAAATATAATTCATCCCTGAATTTTGCGGTTTGGAATTGATACCATTTGGCCATTTCGGGGTAATTGGCTCTCCAAAGTTGTTCGAAATCCTCCGGGCTTTCGACTTCGCCGCTTTCTTTGTATTCTTCATAATCGCCGAAAGCATCCAGCGGCCCTCTTGCTACTTCAATCCATATTTGCCTGACATCGTCGTCACCAATAGGTTTTACACAGCTAAACAGCTCATATAATTCCTTTAAGTTACGGTAAATGTCGTCACACATCAAATCCATCTCCGATGTTAAATTACTGATAACCGAATCAATTTGGGGTGCGAAAAGCTCAGTGTTCTTTATCACTATACAAATTTAGAAGAAATAATAATCGAACACCTCCCCAACTTGAGGTCACAAATTGTGACCTCAAGATTGAGAATTCATTTTCAGTTAATTCAAACATAAAATCATTTGGAAAACGATCTGAGTTTCGGCGAACTTGCTGTTTTAAAACTTTCGTACTTACACCATATAAATCTGCCAGATCACTGTCAATCATGACTTTCTGATCTCTAAGCAGAAAAATTTTGTCCATGATTCGTTCATTAGGTATAAAAGTGGTTGCAATTTCGTCTGACATTGTATACTTTTTGCTTGGATTTTAACAATTTAGAATTTAGAATTCATCCAACTTCAAGTTACAATATTTGAGGCTAAATAACGAATAGCAAGTCAACAATGAAGAAGATGCTATTTAAATTTGGAGGTGGATCAGGTTGGTGGGTGGAGTCGCTTGTGAAACCATTGTCTGACAGCTTTCATGCGCTCGGCCTGGTTGGCAGGAACCTGGCGTTTACAGGATGAACGCTCTTCGCTTTTGACAGGTGCTCCCCAGCGAATTTCGACTCCGTCATTTGGATTATATGCCATTTCGAAAGCCTCTCTCCTATTCACTAATTCGGCCAGGGTCAGACTCTGGTCCTGGCCGTTGGATCTGACGTAGGTGATCCGGAGTTCATTTAACTTCTTGTTCAACAGTTCATCCAGATTCTTCTTTACATGTTCTGGAGACTGCAATATTGGAATTTTATAGTCTTCGGGAGACCTTAAAACCTTATCAGGAAAGTCCATGACCGCATCCATAGCAATCAAAAGACGAAGATCCCGGTTCGGGGTAGAAAAATCTTCCCATTGTCCACCGGTCTGAAAAACTCCGACAGCGCTCCCCGGCATCGGAACGACAGTCCCGGGATGTGATTTCATGTACGCCTCCCCATTGCCCACAGAGGTCACCCGCACAATAAGCTGCTCATGCAATGCCTGTATCAGATCCAACAGTGCAGCCTCCGGATCCAAAGGTTTTGGATTGATGACCCTATCCATGGCATGGTAAAAATCGGAACTCTCCATACCCTTTTGTTGGGTAGAAAATGGATTGAACCCTTTGTCGGCATTGATCTCCTTTGAACTCATCAGATGGAATTTGCCGTCCTTATAAGTAATGGGCCGGAAGGCTTTAAACCCGGGTTCCCCGATGACTTCGGAGGTGTTGAAAAGAAAATTCCCCTTCCAGAACCGTTTAATCCCAACGGTTCCATCCGGCTGAGCATCTACCGAAAGAAGCACTCCGGGAGTGTTTCCTGTCTGTGCCTGGCGTCGCACCAGGATCAGGGTATGGCCGTAGGGATCGGCAAAGACGACGCCGGGTCTCAGCGCCTCAGCCGTGAGCGGAACCGGATAATAATCAGAACTGTCATCGTTCAGGGCAGTGCGGGCGGTTCCGGAATGGACACCATTCGCGACCATCCTGACGAAAGTATTGAATTTCCTTGCCGGCGCCCCGGTGATATTGGTCTCATTAGTAATCCAGCGTCCTGTCCGGGGCGCCTTACCAAGATAACCCCTGTCGCATTCGTGGTAACCGAATGGCAGTCCCAGTTTCCAGGCAAAATAGGCACGAAGGAAGAATGGATTATCCGCACAGTCGGGCTGCATCAGTACTTTGGCTTTCCCGGTAGGGTTATCTTCATCCAGTGAAAGATAATTGTGGAGGAAATTGGTGTCTTTACGCTGGGTGACCTCCTGAAGTGATTTCCACGAAGCGCGCTCATCGGCATCATAAAACAAGGCGTTGATCCAGGCAGAATAAAGTGATTCGGATGCGGCATCCCATCCTTTTTCTGCTTTCCATACACCTGAAGTTGAACCATCAGAAGGCTTGTCTGTAACGTTGAAATCGAGACATCCCGTAGTAGTGCTGCCTGTTCTTAGGACTACCATATATTTTCCCCTGCCTGTCGCCTTAAATTCATCGATGCGCCAGAAGGGCAACCCCTCCCCGCTCCTGCTTTGTGTGGATTCAATGTTTCCTTTGGGACTGCTGATGAATATTTTAGCCTTGCGGAGATTTTTGCTTCCTGTTACCATCACATGGAAAATCTCGCCAGGTTTCGGATTTTTGGGTGAGACAAGGACTCCAGTGATGGTTTGAGATGCATCATGGTAACCCGGATCTTCCTGTTCGACGACAATGACCTCCGATGAAGGCCTACCCTTCTTGTTTATGGAAATATCTCCACAGGAAGAAAATAGTAAAAAAATATATACTAAGAAACTCAATCTCAGTAATATAGATTGTTTACAGACAAAAAAAATATTTCTTTGGTACATTGTGAGCCAAAGATAGACTAATTACAAATTGCGCGCAAGAATACTTTCATTCACCGATCAATTTATCCACCAACCTCACCGAATCCGCCAGGCACTTCTCGCAGATTTTTTCAAACAAGTTGTTTTCCATAATTTTTTAAATTTTTAAATTGCCCTTAGACTCCGCTCAGGGACTGGAAGGTTGCTATCCCTCGTTTGAAACGAGGGATCACTATGGCCGGAAGGTTGCTATCCCTCGTTTGAAACGAGGGATCACTATGCGGTGAAATTAAAACTGCAGCTCAATAAACTTCACTTCATAAGGACTAAAATGCAGCGATGCCGTACCATCCGCTATTTTTTTGCCCAAGGCATTCACCACCGCAAAGGATTTGATAGGCAGACCGCCAGTGAGCTTTGATATTTTGATTGTTGCCTCTTTACCCTCCAATTCCCTGAAATGTAATAATACGGCGTCTTTTCCTCCGAAAACAGGTCTGCTGTTGACCAGTAAGACATTAGTAGAACCTTCAAATGTAAGACTTTCTGCCATCGCATTTTTTAGCTCAGGGTTTCCTGCCGGGAAAGTCCTTGTAGGAAAGATGTTGCGTTCACCCCAGCCAAACTTGGTAGCGAAGGTATTGGTGGTATCAGCAGAGGAAGTAAGTTGGTAACTCCAGCTGAAACCACCTTCCTGGTAAGCCCTGAAATTGGTGGTCCAGTAATTGTTCATCACCCAAGAGTAGAGCCAGGTTTTACCCGGTTTCGGGTACCTTTCGTATTTTCCCATATTCAGTCCGCCGAAATGCCAGAGCGGAATCTCATCACTCACAACTACAATCTGCCCGGTTTTACCGCGGACAGACACGAAATTCTGCGCAACATTCCAATCCGAAGAAGAACCAGGAATCTGTCCGCCGGGAGAGAGCGTGCCTCCAATGGTTTCGAACACAATCCTGGCATTAGGAAGGGTAAACGGGAAGGCCACATATATCGCCTCAGGAGTCGTAATGATCTGTTTGTGAGCAGAATATTTGAATTCAATTTTCTTTTCGTTCTTATACAATCGGATTTCCATTTCAAGACCTTTAGGTGTTTTGGAGGTTCCTGGTTCCAGTCCGGCGAGCTCCAAGGAAATTTTGATACTCTCCCAAACAGTCCCATTCTGACCGGGTTCTACCTTAACATCCGATACGGTGGTATGTGTCAGATCATATTTATTACGCTTTGGCAGGGTTTCATGAATCGCCTGACCCAGTTTCCAGGGATTCAGGGGATCTAAGAGTTCAGACTTCAACTCCTTATCGTATAAACTGTTAATAGCCCCTGTCTTCTTATCGATAGTGAGCTTATAAAACCTATTTTCAAGCGCTTCGGTCTGGACGGCCTTGATATCCTGCTCTGCCGGCAGATCCATTACTTCTATCTTCAGGGTTTTTACACCCAGTGCTGGTACATCCTTTACATCCAAAGACCAGTAGGCACCCTCGGCCCGCTTTCTAAGCAACTGTATCGGCACCTCCGAACCCGTGGAAAGATCTTTGACTTTAACCTTTTTATTGACAGGAAGCACCTCATAATCAACGAAAAGATTGACATTTCCGGATCTCTTCCATCCCATGGAATTGATGACATGTATCACCGGAAAATCTGCTTTCTTCAGGAATGGTTGAAATCTGGCAAGTGCCTCTTCGTGAAGCAAAGTCTGCATTTTGACTGCCTCCCAGGCATAGGCTCCCTTTTGAAGCCATTGGCGGGCAGTATTTTCCGAGAAAGGATGCGAGATACTTTCGTCCGCGCCGAAAGTGTGTTCATCATAAAAAATGGCATTCTCCGCAATGTGATTGATCTTAGAGGCAATATCGGGATGGAGCTCCCCACCATTCATAGCCACCATCGCAAACAGACCTTCATCCACCTGCTTCAGATTTTGAGTCTTGCGAACCTCAGCCGTCTCGCGCGATTCGGAACCGGCTCCATCCGTCCACCAGTCGAGCCAGGCCTTCTGGTAAACAGGTAGTTTATCGGCATATTTTGACTCAACGTAATCGAAGAATTCGCTTGCCACAGCCAGCCTGAGTTTTGGCATTTCATATTTTTCATTCCATGCTTTCACCAGCGCGCAGGCATTCGTGGAAGGCGGTGCATTGTCCGTATAGTACCCTGAAAACTGGATGGCAAACTTGTCTGCCACGAAATTTTTAGTATTCAAATCGGAAAGGTGCTCCAGCAATTTTTCCGGTTTGATGGCACTGCTTTCGAAACCCATGAAGTTCCCCGTCATGTAGTGGTCAGCCCTAAAAGCCAGCAGTTTTTCGCCAGATGGAGCCTTCCACCAGAAAAGGGTCGGCATATCGAATGGCAGAATCGAACGATCGCTGTTGATACCCATGTTCAGATACTTGACACCCGTATTCTTGAAATAATCGGGCAAGCACCAGGCGATACCATTTACATCATTCTGCATCACCAACTTTACTGGAATTCCGGCGTCTGTGACGACCTTCATAGGATTCAGAAAATCTGTCATCAGGTCTTCATCAGAAGTCTCGGCCATGTTGCAAAACATTCCGGTTACCTCGATACGCCCTTCTGAAATTCTCTTCTTTAGCCGCTCAATCTGAGCCACAGGCCTTGTATTCAGGTACTCTTTCACCACCCAGGCCGACTCGCAGGTCCAGCGAAATCTGGCATCATCAGGCAAATTATCCGTCTGGTCGCAATAGTCAAGAGCAAAATCGATGTATCGCTGATGCTCGGCAAGTATCTCCGATTGCGGCCTGGTATAGCCGATATCTGTATGGGAATGCTCCACGACAAACAAATCCCATTTCCTTGGAGGAGTGAGTGTAAATTTGCTGGTTTCCGCCTTGCCACCATTTATTGTAGTTGTGAAAGTAATCTTCTTAGCACTTTTTACTGCCGCAACTGTAAGGAGCAAACTGTTGCCTCCCTTTTTCAACTCAGCTTTCAGTAGTTCTCTTCCACCCTCCCTTACCAGGATAGTCCCAGGTTTATCCACCGCACATTTTACGATAACCTGCTGAAAAGATTGGTTGTTCTGTTTGAAGAGTACTGGCGCATTCTTAAACTCAATTGATTTTTCAGTTTTTATCTGAGCCTCAGTCAACAGAACAGACCACACAAGCACAATGGCCAACAATAGTTTTGAACCTTGATTCTTCATGAATAGCATTATTTAGTAGATCCAAATGTAATCAGATGAATGTTCAAAACAAAACCAAATACAAATAATCTTGGAAGCAATTTCCTTTTAAGGCCCTCACAAAGGCCGTAAAAGGAGGAGGTAAACTATTGTAAAAGGTGGGATTATTTTCTAAATTTGTAAAAAAAATGCCTGTCATATCAATGTTTTATGGTATTATCGTGCGGATGTTCCATTTCGATGATAAAAGACACCGGTTGCCACATATACACGTGGAATATCAGGGAGAAGTGGCCGTAATTGATATTGAAACTGCAGAAAAGTTAGCTGGAGAGATCCCTTCAAAAAAATTGCGGCTGGTTCAGGCCTGGATTGAAATTCATCGGGATGAATTAATGGCTGACTGGAAATTGGCAACCGAAGGAAAGGAAACATTTAAAATTAAACCGCTGGACTAATGAACACAATTAAAAACATACAGATTGCTGGTAAAAACAGTCTTTTTGTTGAGTTCTCAGATGGTAAAACAAAATTGGTCGATCTTAAGAAATACTTTAGGAAGGGTATATTCTCTCAACTTAAAGACCCAGGCTATTTTCAACTGGTGAAAAATAACGGCTATTTTATCGCATGGCCAAACGATCAGGAATTGAGTGCGGACACGCTCTATTACAGCTGATTTCTATCTATGCTGGCGCATTAGTTGTGTTGCTAAGTCCGGATTTTCTATTTCATCTAGCCTGTCGGTGCCTACTTGCACCGATCATAGTATAAGTGGTTCTGCTTTGGAGATGGAATGGATTGCATGATTCGTAAAAGTCCATTTGCATTAGCTCAACCCATCCGCTGTTTACCTCCAGCAGTTTCCACCATCTTCTTAAGTTCTTGGTGAGAGATAACAAGACCAGCATCGCTATCACGTATTGCCTGATCAATCATTTCATGGAATTCGTTCATTGACATGGGATTTAAGTTTCTTTCATAAGAAACTTTCTTTTCCTGCTTGATGAAAGATTCAAGTTTAGTGATTAAGTTTTCGTCACTAATGCGTAGGAATTCTTCAATTAGAATCAGTTTTCTTGCTTGAATGTTCATGTCTTTGGTCTTTCTGCTAATATAAATGTTTTCTAAGGGAAAAGCATCGCTTTACCGTTTTTTAAACTTGCGTAGATTCGAGTTACAAAGGGGAAAATAATTTCCTATTTTCAGAGTAGATTGATAATCAGCTTGGGCAGGAAACCAAGGGCAATCATCAGAATGGTACAGAGGGTGATATTGATTTTGAAATAGATGCTCGTTTCAATTTTGTGCTGTGGCTCGCTTTCCGAAAAATAACTGGCCATGATGGGCTTGAAATAGAAGAAAATACTGAGCATCGAACCGATTACAGCTACAATGACCAGCCAGATATAACCACCTTCGACAGCAATCACAAAGAGATTGTATTTTGCCATAAAACCGGCCAGGGGGGGAATACCAGCCAGCGACATCATCGCGATAGCCATTGCAAAGGCCTCCACTGGATTATTCTTCGCCAATCCTCTGAAAGCAGGGATGAAGAAGGTGCCCCTCTCCTCCCTGATCAGCATTAGAACAGCAAAAGCGGTGATGGTAGCAATCACATAAGAGAGCACAAAAAATAGCAAAACACCAGCAGATTTTGGCCCTAAGACGATTAAAGCTATCAGTAGGTATCCTGATTGGGCCACGCCCGAGTAGGCAAAAAGGCGTTTGAGGTTATCCTGGTAAATTGCGGAAAGGTTCCCAATAATGATGGTGAGGATAGCAATTACTGTCAACAATGTAACCACTTCGGAGTGCAAAGAGACAAAGGCGATGGAAATTAATCTATAGAAGGCCGCCGCACTGGCAACTTTACCGGCCGTTGTCATGAACGCGGTAATCAGGGTTGGCGATCCGGTATAAACATCGGGCGACCAGAAGTGAAACGGCACTGCGGCAATCTTAAAGGACATTCCGATGAATATCAACAACATTCCAGCGACGAAAATCATCGGAACATTCCCTTTGCAGGAAATTAAATAGGCATTGATTGCCTCCAGGTTGAAGGAACCGGATACGCCGTAAACAAGGGATATACCAAAGAGCAGAAAGCCTGTAGCGAAGGATCCTGTAAGGAAATACTTCATGGCAGCTTCGTTGGAAGCAACATCAAATTTCTTACTGCCCGCGAGCACATAAAATGAGATCGAAAGGGTCTCCAGACCAATAAAAAACAGGATCAGATTTCCAAATGCGGTCATAGTGATTCCGCCAATGATGGCAAATAATATAAGCGCATAGATATCCTCCAGCGGTCGTTCGACACCTTTGTAATACACATTGGCAAACATGAAGATCAGTATTCCGATCAGCAGGAGGATTGAGCTGAAAGCAATGCTGAAATTATCAGCAATGAACATTTCGTTGAAATAATGCACAGAAGTGCCCCACTCCCTGATATTCAATATCATGGTAATGATAAGACCAACGAATATTAAGGGGAGCAAGACTTTCTTCATCTTCCTCACTCCGAAAAACATGTTCAGAATCGCCAATATAGAAAGCGCTACAATTGCCTGCATGTTAAGAAGTTTGAAAAGTTACAATCTCGCTATCCCTCGTTTCAAACGAGGGATATCCTTGGGACTGGGACTCGCTATCCCTCGTTTGAAACGAGGGATATCTTTGGGACTGGTAGCTTGCACATTTGAAAATTTTCATTGTAATTGCATGATCGATTTTACTGCCGGTTCTGCAATTTGCAGAAACATATGTGGATAAACACCTATCCATAAGATGATTACGACTACAGGTACCAGCACGATGATTTCCTGCAAAGTAAGATCGGTAAATCCCGCAGTTGCCTCCTTTACTTCGCCATACATGGTCCGCTGATACATCCAAAGCATGTAAACCGCGCCGAGAATGATTGTCAATCCTGCTACGGCAGCCAAATAACCATTGAATTGAAATATCCCCTGAAGCAACAAGAATTCACCGATAAAGCTGTTAGTCAGGGGCAGGGATATACTTCCAAGCATAATTACCATGAAAAAGCCAGCAAACACCGGTGCTTTCGAGGCAATGCCCCCCAAAGAACTGATCTCTCCTGTTTTAGTGCGACGAACAATAATTTCGTAGCAGAAGAAAAGACCGAAAATATTCACGCCATGCGAAATCATCTGAATCATTGCTCCTTCCATTCCGTTCATGGTCATTGAAAAGACGCCAGCAGCTATTAATCCAACGTGAGCCAGAGAGGAATACGCAATCAGGCGTTTCAATTCTTTTTGGTGAATGGCAATGACGGAGGAATAAACGATACCAGTAACTGCCAGAATAATGGCATAGAGTCCAAGGTCATTCAGAACCTCAGGAAACATCGGCATAATGAATCTAAACAACCCAAACACCCCCATTTTCAGCATGATACCAGCCAAAAGCATGGTTCCCTGAGTTGGAGCTGTAAAATACAGATCCGGCTGCCAGGTATGAAAGGGGAATATTGGAATCTTGATGGCGAATGCGAGGAAGAAAGCCAGGAAAAGCCACCTTTGGGAGTGCGGGGTCAACACTACCTTATAAAATTCAGCATATGCAAAGGAATGATCACCAGGCGTTTGAACATAGATGTACACGATAGCAACTAGCATTAGCAATCCGCCGACCAGCGTATATAGGAAGAATTTGAAGGTGATAGCACGAGCATTCTGTCCTCCCCAAAGAATCGCCAGAAAGAAGATTGGAATAAGCGCCAACTCCCAGAAGACGTAAAACAGAAGCACGTCTGTCGAAGTAAATACACCAATAAGTGCCATTTCCATCAACATGATCAGGGCATAGAAAGAGTTTCGGCGACCGACTCCGTTTCCGAATCCTGAATAGATAATCAGCGGTACCAAAAAAGTTGTCAGCAAAACCAGAAGCATGCTTAATCCATCCAATCCAAGGGTAAATTCTATTCCGATAGAATGGAAAATATCCGGATGAAATGCCGGATAACCTGATGGGTTAACAAGATACCGAAACAACATCGCGGTAGCAATCGCGAATGTTAGCAGGGAACCAGAGAGTGCAATCTTTTTGTTCAGCACGAAATCGTCCTTCATCGCGAAAAGCAGCAAGGAGAAGAGTAGCGGAACGGCAAGGAGAAATCCCATTAACATTGGAGATTATTTAAACAGGTTTAAAACTAAGATTAGAATGATGCTGATAACCATATAAAAAAGATAAGCGCCCACATTACCTGTCTGCACATATCGAATATTTTTACCTATCCAGACGACAAGATTTCCGGTTTGGTTGACAAATCTGTCAATAACCTTTAATTCAATCACTTCATGGAAGAAAATCGATAATGCTGCAACTGGTTTTTGTACCATCGTTTCATATAATTCATCTATATAAAACTTCCTGAATATCAAATTGCTGAAGAAAGATCTTTCCGGTTCATCCATACAGACGTGTCTGTTTTTGACAAAAACCATCCAGGCAAAGTAGATTACAGCAAGAATCACCAATAGTGGAATTACCATGAGCCAAAGCTCTGTTTGTCCGCTAACTTCCTCGGCACCTTGTTTAATGACAGCTTCAGAAGATGCAAACAACGGCGCTAAATATTCCTTGATTCTGTAACTGCCGCCCAAAAGGTGTGGTACGCCGAGTAATCCACCAAAGACAGCAAGCACGGCCAGAAAAGACATTGGAATCAGCATGATTTTCGGAGATTCATGGAAGTGATTTGCAGAATTTGAGGAATGCTCTGAATGCCTGCTTGTTGCCAAAGGACCCCAGAAGACGATAAACAGTAACCTGAATATATAAAAAGAAGTCATCAAGGCGGCAAGCACAGATAAAGTCCATAATAGGTAACCCGAGTGGAAGGCGCCTATCAAAATCATATCCTTGGAGAAAAATCCTGCAAACGGCGGAATACCGGCAATGGCAAGTGAACCGATCAGAAACAGCCAGAAAGTATAGGGTAACTTTTCTTTCAGACCACCCATTTTGCGGATATCCTGCTCCCCGCTCAAGGCATGGATGACACTTCCTGCAGCCAGAAAAAGAAGAGCTTTAAAGAAGGCATGTGTGGTCAGGTGGAACATGGCCCCGGTAAACGCGCCGGTTCCAAGTGCTACAAACATGAGACCCAGCTGGCTGATAGTCGAATAAGCCAGAATCTTCTTTATATCATTTTGGAACATGGCAATACTGCCTGCCATCAGAGCTGTAGCCACACCGATGATGGCGATGGTCAGCATGGTAATTGGAGAAAGTACAAAAAGAATATTCGACCTGGCAACCATGTAAACACCCGCAGTAACCATTGTCGCTGCATGGATCAATGCTGAAACCGGCGTCGGACCCGCCATGGCATCGGGAAGCCAGGTAAACAGCGGTATCTGGGCACTCTTACCCACCGCGCCGGCAAAAAGCAGCATGGTAATCGCGGTAATTGTAGCCGTTTTCATCGGGACAGTTGAACATTGAGAGAATATCTCAACAAAGTTCAGCGATCCAAACTGTTGAATAATCATAAACAAGGCAAGCAGAAAACCCAGGTCACCAATGCGGTTCATGATAAATGCCTTCTTGGCTGCATTGTTATATTCCTGGTTTTTAAACCAGAAACCGATCAGCAGGTAGGAACAGAGTCCGACACCCTCCCATCCGATGAACATAATCAGGTAGTTGGACCCTAATACGAGCACGAGCATGAAGAAGACAAACAGGTTCATGTAAGAGAAAAAACGGTTATAGCCCGCATCCTCCTTCATGTAACCAATGGAATAAACATGAATAAGAAATCCGACTCCGGTAATGATGAGCAACATCAGTACTGAAAGCCTGTCCAATAGGAATGAAAATGGAACGGATAGCCTGTCAATACTGATCCAGCTAAAAAGATTGTACGTTTGTGCTGGGGCACCGGTCAAAAAACAGCCTAGAGCTACCAGGGAGATCAAAAAAGGAATCAGAACTAAACCTGAGGCCAATACACCCGCGGTAATCCCTTTTAACCTCCTGAAATTTAAGGAGATCAGGAGAAATCCGATCAATGGAAAAAACGGTACAAGCCAAGTAAATCTAAGCATCGTTTTGTATCTAAGCGTTTACCATTTTAGTTTATTGAGCACATTGATATCGATGGTATGCGTTGACCGATAGATCATTACCAGCAACGCCAGACCGATGGCTACCTCAGCTGCGGCTACTACCATGATGAAGAAGACGAAAATCTGTCCGGCCGGATCATTCCTGTAGGCCGAAAATGCCGCCAGTAAAAGGTTGGCAGAGTTCAGCATCAGCTCGATGGACATGAAGATGACCAGCGCATTGCGTTTGACCAATACCCCTATTACTCCTATGGCAAATAGGGCCGAGCAGAAGAAAATGTAGTAATCGATTGGTATGATCTGCATATTTTAAAGTGTTATGGACATATCAAATATTTTTTAAGTCTAATAAATATCTTTCTTTCCAAGCATCACGGCACCCACCATGGCGGCCAGAAAAAGAATGGATGAAAGTTCAAAGGGTAAATAATAATCTTCAAATAAGACCTTTCCCAGATTTTTCACCAGTCCGATCTGGTTCAAAGTCGGATCGGCAATCATCTTCAGATCATAAGACCTAAAAACTGCAATCAGCACCAGTAGCAGCAAAGCCCCGGCAATGGCGCCGGCAATTTTTGCCAGTCGTGACTTGGGAAAATCTCCCTGTATATTGAGATTCAGCAACATAACGGTATAAATAAACAATACCATGATAGCCCCGGCATAGACGATGATGTGCACCACAGCAAGAAATTGCGCGTTCAGTAAAATATAGTGTCCGGCAATGGCAAAGAATGCAAGGGTCAGATACAACACGCTGTGCATTGGACTTTTAGATATCAAAACTTTCAAAGCCGCATAGATGGCGATGAAAGAGAGGATGAAGAAGAGATATCTGGAGAAGAGCATAATATAGAGATATGAGATATGAGAAAGGAGTTATGAGTTATGGGATTGGTTTTTATCGAGTTTGAATTTTAAAACTTCGGGAGTCTGGCGATGGCTGATATCGACTCTTTTGTCGACAGGTTCAACCAGAACGTCTTTTCCATAAATGAAATCCTCCCGGTGAAGGTCTGAAAAAACCATTTGGTCAGTCAGGAAAATGGCCTCTTTCGGACATGCCTCCTCACAAAGTCCGCAGAAGATGCATCGGAGCATATCGATCTCATAAACAGAGGCATATTTCTCCTCGCGGTACAGGTGCATTTCATCTTCTTTTCGTTCGGCAGCAATCATGGTAATGGCTTCTGCGGGGCAGGCAAGGGCACATAAACCGCAGGCAGTACAACGTTCGCGGCCTTCATCATCTCTCTTCAACACGTGCTTACCCCGGTATATCTCAGAAAATGGCCGCTTAACTTCAGGGTACTGGATGGTAACTTTTTTCTTAAAGAAATGACTTAGCGTGATCGCGAATCCACCGAAGATTGCAGGCAGATAGATCCGTTCGGCAAATGTCATTTTCTTATTTGAAACGACCTTGCTCCGACCGGACAATGACCCTATATTTTGATTTTCAGACATAAATTACAGATGATTTTTTACCATGATAACGAATCCGGTAATCAGAACATTAACGATTGCCAGCGGCAGCAATGATTTCCAGCCAAGGCGCATCAGCTGATCGTAGCGGAATCGTGGTAACGTCCAGCGAACCCACATAAAGAAGAACAAGAAGAAAGAAATCTTCAAAAACAGCACCAGTGAACCAATGATTGTCAGTGCGTTATGCGACAAATTTAGATCGTCCATGAATGGGAAATTATATCCACCGAAGAACAGGGTAGCAATCATGGCCGACGAAATGAACATGTTGATGTATTCGGCGAACAGATAGAAACCAAGTTTCATACTGCTGTATTCGGTGTGATAACCGCCGATCAGCTCCGTTTCGCATTCGGGAAGGTCGAAGGGGGAACGGTTACATTCCGCAAAAGCGCAAACGATGAAGATCAGGAAGCCCAACGGCTGGTAAAAAATGTTCCAGTGCATGCCATGCTGCTGTTCAACCATATCTTTCAGACTCAGTGTACCGCTCATCATGATGATGGCAATAATGGCCATGCTCATCGCCAATTCATAACTAATCATCTGAGAAGCAGCGCGAACTGCTCCAATCAATGCATATTTGTTGTTGGAAGCCCAGCCACCTATCATGATGCCATAGACACCGATGGACAGGATGGCAAAGACATATAAGACACCAACATTGATATCTGCGACCTGCAAACTATATTCTATTCCATTGATTGACAGGCTGTTACCCCATGGAATAACCGCACTGGTCAGCAAGGCGATCATCATAGTTAGTGAAGGTCCGAGGATATAGAGAAACTGATCGGCGCTTCCGGGCATAAATTCCTCTTTAAAAAAGAGCTTCAATCCATCGGCCAACGGTTGAAACACACCGAAAGGACCAGCTCTGTTTGGTCCGATACGGTCCTGAAAAAAGCCAGCCACCTTCCGCTCTATCAGGGTCGAATACATCGCAACTACCAGGCTAATCAGCAGAATGACTGAAGCTAAAATGATCTTGTATAGGATGTAACTGCCATCCATTTCTTATAAATTATTTTTGTTTTTCTCAAACTCTTTCAAACTCACCATTCTGTTTTCCAAAGGAAGAATGACCGAAGGTTGTTTTGATGCAAGGTAATGGTTTTGACTGATTACCGAAGCCCTTTTGATGTTTCTGGGTCCTTCGATGGACCAGTCGGTAATTTCTTTCTTTTCAAACCTGCATTCATTGCAGATAAATTCCTCCACTTCGCCGAACTGATCTTTACGACCAGTCACACGATAAACCTCTTCGCCTCTGAACCAGGCTGTTACCTTTCCTGAACATTTTGTACAAGCTCGGCTGGCGTTCATCGGATTGAGGAACCATACCCTGTTTTTAAAGCGGAAAGTCTTGTCAGTCAAGGCTCCCACCGGACATACATCAATCATATTTCCTGAAAAATCATTAGTAATTCCGTTTTGAATATAGGTCGAAATCTCTGCTGCGTCACCCCTGTACAAAATCCCGTGAGACCTCTTATTTGTCAGCTGATCAGCAGTATACACACAACGATAACAAAGGATACAACGGTTCATTTGCAGCTGAATCTTGTCTCCGATATCCACTACCGTGAAAGTTCGTTTGGCCTCCTCGAAGCGCGACTCTTCTTTGCCGTTGTCATAGCTAAGATCCTGCAGATCACACTCCCCTGCCTGGTCGCAGACCGGACAATCCAGCGGGTGATTGATCAGCAGAAATTCGACGATGGCTTTTCTCGTATCGATGACCTCCTGTGAAGTAATATTCTGAACAACCATACCGTCGGCCACAGGAGTATGACAAGATGCTACCAGTTTGGGCATGGGTCGGGGGTCTTTGGCCGAACCCTGAGCTACCTTCACCAGACAGGTACGGCATTTCCCGCCGGAATCCTTTAGTTTGGAGTAATAGCACATAGCAGGAGGAACAATGGCTCCGCCAATCATTCTGGCTGCCTGAAGAATCGTTGTTCCTTCTTCTACTTCAATTGTATGATCGTCAATTGTAACCTTCAACATCGCAAATATATGTGTATATTATATTTCCTGTTTCACAATTTTCACATTTCTTCTTTCGACCATTAGACCCTTCGGCAGGCTCAGGGACCGGTTTCATACGCTCTTTATGCGCTCTTTATACGCTCTTTATACGCTCTTTATACGCTCCAGTGGATTTGCAATCCGCTGGTAAACTTATGCCAACGGATTGCAAATCCGTTGGAGCGAGTACGTTGGAGCGAGGGATTTTTACATTTTTCGGGATGCAAAACATGTTCCTCAAATTCGTGCCTGAAATGGCGGATAGCGCTGGCAACCGGCCAGGCTGCCGCATCTCCCAGCGGACAAATGGTGTTTCCCTCAATCTTATTGGCAATACTCACCAGTAAATCAATGTCTTTCATGCGCCCTTTGCCGGTTTCAATCCGGTGAAGGACATTTTCCATCCAACCGGTGCCTTCCCGGCAGGGAGAACATTGTCCGCAAGATTCGTGGTGATAAAAACGTGCCAGGTTCCAGGTATTCCGAACGATACAGGCATCCTCATCATAAACAATAAATCCGCCAGAACCCAGAGACGTGCCACTCACGAAGCCGCCCTCTGCCAAAGATTCGTAAGTCATCAGACGCTCCTCCCCTGCTGCTGTCTGCAAAATTAAATCCTTTGGTAAAATCGGAACAGAAGATCCTCCTGCGATAACAGCCTTCAGCTCTTTCCCGTCTTTGATTCCACCGCAATATTTTTCATTGTAGATAAATTCCCTTACGCTCAGGCCAAGTTCGATCTCATAAACACCTGGATTATTGATGTTTCCGCAAGCAGAAATAAGTTTGGTGCCGGTACTCTTTCCTGTGCCATACCGGGCATATTCACTGCCTCCGTTGTTGATGATGAAACCAACATTGGCAAGGGTTTCGACATTGTTTACGACGGTCGGGCAGCCATATAAACCAATTACAGCAGGGAACGGGGGTTTAATTCGAGGATTTCCCCGTTTTCCTTCCAGCGACTCGATCATGGCAGTTTCCTCACCGCAGATGTAGGCTCCGGCTCCAGAATGTACATGAATATCAAGACTATAAGAACTTCCCAAAATATTTTTACCAAGAAAGCCGTTTCGATAGGCTTCCCTGATGGCTACGTTTAATATTCCAATGAGGTATTTATACTCTCCCCTGACATAAATATAGGCAGTATTGGCACCCAGTGCATAACTTGCTCCGATCATCCCTTCGATCAGAATATGAGGTATTTTCTCCATCAGAAATCTGTCCTTGAAGGTACCAGGTTCACTTTCATCGGCATTGCAGATCAGGTAACAGGGCTTTTCAGATTTCTTGTTGATGAAACTCCACTTCATTCCTGCTGGGAAACCAGCACCACCGCGTCCTCTCAATCCTGACTTCTTAACCTCCTCGATAACCTCGTCGGGAGTCATTCTTTTTAAGGCTTTTTCGACAGACTGATATCCACCATTTGATCGATAAACCGCAAATGACCTGATGCCTGGAACAGCAATATTGTTTAAAAGAATTTTTCTATCCATTTTGATTTTTCAGGCTTTTCTTTCTTTGCTTTCACTGTTAACTCTTCCAGTATCTGATCTATTTTTTCTTCCGTTAGAAACTCATAAAATTCAGTATTGATCTGCATCACAGGAGCCGAACCACAGGCACCCAGACATTCGACTGCCTTAACGGTAAAGAGTCCGTCCGGGGTCGTTTCTCCGGTTTTTATGGCCAGTTTCTTTTCCAGATAGGTCTGCATTTTTTCTCCTCCGCAAATCGCGCAGGGACCTGTCCGGCATATTTCAATGACATATTTTCCAACCGGATCCAGGTAATATTGCGAATAAAAAGTAGCAACTTCGTATACCTCAATCGGTTGAATGTTTAAAAGACCGGCAACGTAATCCATCGCATCCACACTTAGATACCCGTCAAATTCCTCCTGTGCGATATGCAACAAAGGCAAAATGGCAGATTTTTCCCTGCCTGCCGGATACCGCGCAATTATCTGCTTCACTTTTACCATGATCGCATCCGAAAAACAGATCGTTCTGTTTTCTTTCTCGTGCAACGGATGGTTAATTTTCTTATCTAACATTCGTTTTTAAAATTTTTATGCATCCAATTCGCCGGCAATAACATTCATGCTACTCATGGTCAGAATCGCATCTGAAAGGAATGAACCCTTGATCATCTCCGGAAATGCCTGATAATAAATGAAACAAGGTCGTCTAAAATGCAGTCGGAAAGGTGTTCTGCCGCCATCGCTCACCAGGTAGAAACCCAGTTCGCCATTACCACCTTCCACCGAATGGTAGACCTCACCAACCGGGACATCCACTTCTCCCATAACGATCTTGAAATGCCAGATCAGCGACTCCATTTTACTGTAAACTTCCTCTTTTGGTGGCAGGTAAAATTCCGGCACATCCATGTGATAACTGCCTTCCGGAAGGTTTTCAAGTGCATTCTTCACCAGTTTAATGCTCTGCCAGATCTCTTCCTGCCTGACGCAAAAACGGTCGTATGTATCACCGTTAGTCCCTACCGGGATGGTTAGGTCAAAATCATTGTAGGAAGAATAGTGATTCATGACCCTGACATCGTAATCCACTCCTGCTGCCCTGAGGCAAGGACCCGTAAAACCGTAATTCAATGCACGTTCTGCAGATATTCCGCCAACGTTGATGGTGCGATCCATGAAGATCCGGTTACGAAGAAGCAACTTCTCAAACTGTCTGATCACTTTTGGCAAATGAGCGATGAATTCTCTGATTTTCTTGATCGCCAGCGGAGACAAATCTCTTTCAAAACCGCCGATTCTGCCCAAGTTGGTCGTCAGACGGGCACCACAGATCTCTTCGTAAATTTCATATATTTTTTCTCTCTCCTGGAAAAGATAGATAAAGCCTGTCATGGCTCCGCTATCAACCCCGATGACGCTGTTACAGATCAGATGGTCTGAAATCCGGGCCAGCTCCATGATGATAATCCTCATGTAATCAATTCGTTTGGATGTTTCGACACCTAATAGTTTCTCAACTGTCATTTGCCATCCAATATTATTGATTGGGGAAGAGCAATAGTTCATCCGGTCTGTTAATGTAGTAATCTGATAGAATGCCCTGCGCTCCGCCAGCTTTTCGAAGGCACGATGGATGTATCCGATGGTTTGTTCTGCATCAACGATTGTCTCCCCGTTCATTGTAAGAATATTCTGGAAGATCCCGTGCGTGGCAGGATGTGTCGGACCCAGATTCAGCGTACTGAAATTCTTGTCGTAATCTTCGGGCCGGATTAAAATATGTTCTTTTCCTAAATGCTCCATAATTAATTATCTTCCAAAAAAGCGATCGTCTTTATCTGTTCTTGTCTGATCTTCCAGCGGATATTCTTTTCGTAACGGATAGTAATCCAGGTATTCCACATTCAAAATCCTTATAAGATTCGGATGATTGCTGAAAATAACACCAAAAAAATCATAAGTTTCACGCTCCATCCAGTTGGCTGCAGAAAATATCCCTGTCAGACTGTCGATTTCAGGCGCTTCGACGGAAGTAAAGGTTTTCACCCTGATTCTGGTATTCTTAAGGAGGTTGTGAAGGTGATACACCACCCCCAACTGCAGTTCCTGGTCAGGATAATGTATTCCGCACAAATCTGTCAGAAACAGGTACCCGAGATCATCTTTGAGATATTGTATCAGATCGAGAATCCGGCTTTTTCTGACGGTCAACGTCAGGATATCCGAACTTTCATCAAATGATAAAATATCATCCGGAAACTTGCCAAGCAGGATTTTTTGTATTTCTTGTAGCTCCATAAATCTATCTTATTCCATATTTTTCCAGGAGAGCCCTATATTCCGGAGAATATCTCCTCCTTAATGACTCATTTCCAACAAGTTCCTGAATTTTCATGAATCCGTCAATAATCTGTTCCGGACGAGGCGGACAACCGGGGACATATACGTCGACCGGCACAACTTTATCGATTCCCTGAAGCACACTGTACGTATCGAAGATGCCTCCACTCGAAGCACAGGCACCTACTGCCAGCACCCACCGTGGCTCAGCCATTTGTTCATATACCTGATGCACAATGGGTCCCATCTTTTTTGCAATGGTTCCCATCACCATCAACAAGTCCGCCTGTCTGGGCGAAAAACTTAATCTCTCCGAACCGAAACGGGCCAGATCGTAATTGGCTCCCATGGTTGCCATAAATTCAATACCGCAACAGGAGGTGGCAAAAGGTAAGGGCCAGATTGAATTTTTCCTTGCCAGACCGACCACCCTGTCGAGCGTGGTAGCAAAAAAACCGGGAGCAGAATATCCTTCCGGCGGGTCAACTTTTGTATATTGAGTCATCGCGGCAGCATAAAATAATTATTCATCGTTGTCCCATTCAAGGGCACCCTTTTCATAGATGTAATAGAAGCCAAAGAGAAGTAAGGCGACGAAAAGCAGCATAGCGAAATACTCTCTCCATTGCATCTCAAGGAAGTTAATAGCCCAGGGATAAAAAAAGATAATTTCGACATCAAAGAGGACAAACAAAATGGCGACAAGAAAGTATTTCACGGAGAATGGAAATCGTGCATTACCCTGGACTTCAATTCCGCATTCGAAGTTTTCATCCTTTCGCAAAGTCCTGATTCTTTTTCGCTTGCTTGCGATAAAGTGTGTTGCAAACATGGTGATCGCAACAAATCCAAAGGCAACCAGCGACTGAATCAGAATTGGAACATAATCTGCGGGAATATATATTTTATCTGTCATTCAATTGGTGTTGTTGTCAATATTAAGGTTTATCTACTGTCGTTAATCTTTTTAATTGTTGTTTAGGATATTCCTCGTTAGGTTTCAATGATATTGCCTTTTGAAAATAAAAACGGGCTATTGCATAATTCTTCTGGACAACGGCATCTTCAGCATTTTTGATAGCATCAAAATACCCGGCCTCGGTGGAGTCAATATCTGTTGAAGATATTAATTTTTCGACCTGCTTTAACTGATCTTTTGGATAATTTTCCCATGGCAGGATATCTCCTGCTCTGCTATAATAGAAACGGGCTGCACTGTATTTTTTTGCCTGCAGCTCCGAATCGGCCTGTTTAACAAATGAATTATACTCCTGCATCTTTTCAGCGGTGACATTGCTATCTATCATCTTCCTGCAGTTATCGACTCTGTCGATGGCATATTTGTCGGTCGACTTGAATTTAAGGGCTTCCTGGTAATAGAAAATTGCAACACTCCACAGAGATTTTGCATAATTTGCGTCGCCGGTCTGAATGTTTTTCAGATAACTGTCTTCTGCCTGCAACTTATTCTGTTGTTCTGCCTCCTTTTTTAATTTCTCTGCCTTAAGAGCAGCCGCCAACCTTGCAGCTTCGGTTTTGGCCTTTTCTTCTGCTGCAATTCGGTCTGCCTCAGCCTTGGCTTTCTCGGCTGCTAGCCTGTCTGCCTCCGCTTTGGCCTTCTCTGCAGCAAGTCGGTCTGCTTCCGCCTTAGCCTTCTCAGCAGCTAGCCGGTCTGCCTCAGCCTTAGCCTTCTCAGCAGCTAGCCGGTCTGCCTCTGTTTTAGCTTTCTCTGCTGCAAGTCGGGCCGCCTCTGCCTTGGCTTTCTCTGTAGCTAGTCTGTCTGCCTCCACCTTGGCTTTCTCTACTGCAAGCCGATCTGCCTCAGCCTTAGCTTTCTCTGCTGCAAGCCTGTCTGCTTCTGCCTTTGCCTTCTCCGCAGCAAGTCGATCTGCCTTCACTGCAGCAAGTCGGTCTGCCTCCGCCTTTGCCTTTTCTGCAGCGAGTCGATCTGCCTCCGCCTTTGCCTTTTCTGCAGCGAGTCGATCTGCCTCTGCCTTCGCTTTCTCTGCTGCAAGCCTGTCTGCTTCTGCTTTAGCCTTCGCTGTTGCGATTCGATCTCCCTCCGCCTTTGCCTTTTCTGCAGCGAGTCGATCTGCCTCTGCCTTGGCTTTCTCTGTAGCTAGTCTGTCTGCCTCCGCCTTTGCCTTTTCTGCAGCGAGTCGATCTGCCTCTGCCTTGGCCTTCTCTGCTGCAAGCCTGTCCGCCCCAGTCTTAGCATCCTTTTCCAGATTTTTGAGATCAGACGTCAGCTCCCTGATTTTCGGTTTGACAAACTGGTCGTTTTTGCGAATGGCCAACGCTTCCTCGTAAGCATTTATTGCTTCCCTGATTTGATTCTTTTTTTCAAACTCAACAGCTTCGGCAATTTTTTTATTGTAACGTTCATCCTCCTGAGCCTTAAGCGCCTGATCAATTTCTTTTCTGATGTCCTTGTCGTTGATATAAATATCCGAATCGAAATTGTCCAGTTTTCCCTTCGGGTTATAACACAGTTTTCCGACCGTCTTACCCTCAAAACTTAGTGTCACACCCTGTACTTTCTTATAAATTGTTACAACCATTGTAAAGGGTGGAAAAATGCTGTCTTTCGCCCAAATCTGAGGCGGTACGATGGTGGAGATATCAATATCCTTGGTATAATGATCATCCTTGGCGACTGTTAACCTGTACTCTTTGAAATATTTAAGGTCGAACTCAAATTTTCCGGTCGAATTTATCGTCGCAGTGTTTTCGTTGGTTTTAGAGGAAACATTGATGAGTGTCACTACTGTACCTGCCGGATCTCCGGCATCCACCCTTATTCTACCGGAAATATGGAAAAATCCGGTATATTTTTGCGCCGAGGAACCTATCGCAAATATTATCATAAAAAAGAGCAAAATACTCCGGCGGATGGTGTCAAAAATCATGTCAGACAGATTAATGATGTAATTCAATCAATCACGTAGCAATATTACGAAATTGAATCAATTTTTTCGGTACCTAATTTGGAGTTAAAGATCCCGTAGCTGAAATAGAGGATCAATCCGACCACCAGCCACACACCAAATCTGGTCCAGTTGGTAATTCCCAGCTCACTCATCAGGTAAAAATTAGTCAGAAGTCCAAGCACCGGAATAAAAGACCAGGATTTGATTAAAGCCTGGCAGGTTATGATGACAGTCGTTACGGCAAACAACAAATAGGGTAATGAATGAATAGTCATATTGCTTAGATACCGGCTGAAATCTGAAAATCCGAATCCAGAATAAGCGACCAATGATGCAATGATCAGAAGCGTAGGAGGAATAAAATACCTGCTGTTGAAATATGGAACCGTAAAACCAGTTCTGTTTCTTGTCTTATCACCTTTTGGATTCAAAACAAGAATACCCCCCGAAACAAGTATAAAAGCAAATAGTGTGCCGATACTGGTCAGATCTGTTACTTCGGTCAGATTCATAAAAAGTGAAGGGAGTGCAACGATAACGCCAGTAATTATCGTCGCAAATCCAGGTGTCCGGTATTTGGGGTGCAAACGTGCAAATATGGGCGGCAACAACCCGTCGCGACTCATGCTCATCCAGATGCGCGGTTGTCCAAGCTGAAAA
>Ga0209125_1000754_pt1 | contig 37191 bp, 31 predicted proteins | sample BarGraIncub1131A_FD_184503 | JGI IMG/M metagenome (GOLD analysis project Ga0209125, IMG submission 184503) | Arctic peat soil microbial communities from Barrow, Alaska - Barrow Graham LP Incubations 11-31A (SPAdes) (version 2) | ecosystem: Environmental > Terrestrial > Soil > Wetlands > Peat... | reverse complement strand
CAGGTATAACCGGATTTTGAGCGGATGAAGTAAAACCATTGGGGCCTGTCCAGATATACGTTCCTCCCGTTGCTGTTTGTGCTGTGAGGTTTATTGAACTTCCTTCACAAACCGGAGAATTACTGTCGGCAACGGCAACAAGAGTTACTTTCACCGTTACCGCAAAGTTTGCCGAAATTGTTCCAGTGCCGCAATTATTGCTGCCTTGTACTGTTATATCGCCGCTTACTGCACTGGCGTCAAAAGATACTGTAATGCTGTTTGTGTTGGCTCCTGCTGTAATTGATGCACCGGCTGGTAATGTCCAAATGTAGTTTATAGCATTTTCTATCACTGGTACAGTGTAAATAATGCCTGTTGCAGTCTGGCAGACTGTGGCAGTTCCAGTTATTATTCCTGCTGCTGATGGGTAGGGATTTATAGTTAGGGTGACAGTATTTGATGTTATATTGTTTGCACCCACACAATTGGTCAAATAACTGCGATATTGAGGACTTCCGGTTGTAGTAATACCTGCTACGCCTAGCGTTGCCGTAGATGAATTAGAATATATTGCACCGATAGGAGTGTTGTTTACTACGTCTTCCCATGAACCTCCATTATTATATTGCCATTGATAGGTAAATGGCCCAGAGCCACTAGCTATAACTGTGAACGAGGCATTTCCTGAGGTTGCACACATACTGTCATCAACGGGTTGTGTTCCTATTGTAACTGGTGTGCATGAAGAAGTGACTGTTACAGTAACTGTAAAAGTATTTCCTACACAAGATCCGGAAGTTGGCGTTACCGTATAAGTTGCGGATCCATCTCCTGAAAGAATCGTTAATAATCCACTAATGCTGGTTTGTGGAATGAGTTGTGGAATACCTCCGGTTACACTTCCGGTATAAGTTGGAGCAGTCCATGTATAAGTTGTACCCAAAGGAGCTCCAACAGGTGTTACGGTAAATGTTTCACCGGTTGAAATGTCGATGATTTGATCAGCAACATTTGGTCGTGGATTTACTGTTACCAGAAAGTCTGCGGACACAGCTCCTGTGCCATAACTGTTGCTGCCCTGGACGGTGATATTTCCGCTGACAGCACTGTTACTGAAAGATACAGTAATGGCATTTGTATTTTCTCCGGCCGTAATCGTGGCTCCTGCCGGTAGTGTCCAGTTGTAACTGGTTGCATTGGTTATTACAGGTACCGTGTAAACAAGTCCTGTTTCTCCCTGACATACAGTTGAAGTTCCTGTTATTGTTCCTGCAGCTCCTGGCGAAAAACTAACGTTATTATTGTGCAATGTAATAGCTCCCGCAGTTGTAAGACCTCTGCCCTGAAGTGTAGAGCCTTCCAACAATTCGATAGCTCCTCCGGAAACGATATTGCCATTGAAAACCGAATAATCGCCCAATGTGAATGCTCCGGTTATTTGCCAAAACACATTAAGTAAAGACGCTCCATTAATCAGAAAAACATTAGTGTATGTCGCTGTCTCAAAAGCACCATCTATCTTGATGATAAATAAAGCATTGGGATTACCTTGACCATCTAATGTTAAATTGCCCTCTAATGTTGCCGCAGCACCCGATCCCGTGCTGTAAACTCCTGGTGTAAGGACCTGGTTGTTACCCAATGTCACTCCAATAACATGATCGGGAGTTCTTGAGAACAAATCGGCATATGCAAAACTTAAATCTGATGCAACGCCTGCCAAATAGGTATTTCCTTCATAATAAATTTGTCCATCCGTCACTATTCCTGGAGGAAAACCTAGTAAATCGCCTACGTGTGTGCCAATGTCACCAGTAACAGATGATGGTCCATTATTATTAAAGGCTCCGGCTGAGGTATATAATGCAAAGCTGGATGCTTTGGCTAAATCCGGCGCTTGGCCGAAGCTGACCTTCGGAAAGCATAACAGGATGACGGCTGTTATAACAAGGTGTAATTTACTTTTCATACTCATTGGGATTCTTTAGTTAATAACTAAAAATACACGATTAAAAAAAAATACTCAATAAAGATCGATTTGTAATCTATAAAATCGTTACACATTTATAACTAATAATTATATTATTCACGCATTTTCATTTTGTTTATTTGTTTAGTTATTTATTCCTGTGATATATGATTTTTTAATTCAGATAACTTGCTATCAGATTAATAAGGGCTTTTTGGGGAATTGGTTTTAACAAAAGACCAAAGCCTGTTCCAGGTGTCGCCATAATTGCTATTTCCATATTCTACCGTTATTTGAATATAAATGGCTGTTGTTGATATATTTAACCACTTATAGTAAAAGGTCATTGTTTAAGGGGTATTTTCCCCTTAAACAATGACCTTTTTAAAACCTTGAAGTTTCAGTTTATATAGTTGAAAATTTGATCAATTCAGCATTAAACTTGGTTGTTTCTTCTAGAATCAGACTATGACCACTATTCTCAAATGCAACAATTTCCGAGTCCACAATTGCTGCTTTCAAAAGCTTAGCTAAACTAAAAGAACAGATTTTGTCCTTTTTCCCATGCATTATCATTGTTGGAATGGAAATATTCTTCAAATCGTCTCTAAGATCGGTATTACGCAAAGCGTATAAACTTTGAGTGGTGGCATAGGGTGATGCATTTAAACACATTTCATATAACCAATGATTGATTCCATCATTTAAGGATTTTTCCGTAGCGGAGAAAATTTTAGCGAAATCACTAATAAGCTTTGGGCGATCTGACTTACTTAACTCAATGAGTTCATCAACCGCACTGACCTGAAGGTTGTAAGGAAAATCGGGCCGTTGTGTCCAGATCGGTGCAGCTGCTCCAACCAGTACCAATTTTGAAATATGAGCTCCATAATACGCAGACACATATCGAATAGCAATAGCGGCTCCCATTGAAAAGCCTACAAGTACAGCATTGTTTATTTCCAGTTGTATTAAAACTTTATCTATATCCAACGTATGTACATCATAGTCATAGGATCCAAAGGGTTTATCAGATTTGCCAAAGCCCCTTAAGGTGATTCCAACAACACGAAAACCAGCATTAATCAGATTGTTGTACTGATATTCAAAAATTTCATCGCTCAAAGGCCAACCGTGAATAAATACGATCGGTCTACCTTGGCCTCCATCCGTAATATGGAGACAGACATTGGGCTCAACTTCAAAATATTCTGCTCTGACTTCTTCAGGCGGTATATTATTAATAAATTGTTCCATATAATTATAATTTAAGTTGAAATTCAAATCAGTAAAGCTTTATTTTCTTCCTTTATTCTCACGTACAACATGGCTAAATTTAATAACGTGAAAATAATTGCGGTGTAAAACAAATGAAAAGCAAGGGGGATTATGACTATTTCTGCAATGACAATCATGTAGTTGGGATGTTTAATAACTTTATACAACCCTTTATTTACGAGTGGAAATTTCTTGACACGATATATTTTAGTGTTCCAGAATTTTCCCAGAGACAATATGATCCAGGCTTTAAATACAATCAGCAAAAAATAGATGACGATCAAAACCAAACTATACGAAGCAATTGGTTGTATCAAATATTCTACTACCAGTGAGATCATAAAACAAGCGTGAAGCAATACCATGATTGGATAATGTTCGCGACCATATTCAATGGCCCCATTTTTCAACAACCATTTTTCATTCCTTTTGGAAAGTAGCAATTCACCCACTCTCAATAGAAGGAGAAAGATCATAAACAGGCTGAAAATCATATTTTTGATTTCTTCATTTGAAGTAACACCATTTCAGTCGAAAAGCCAGGTCCTACTGATAGCATTAACCCATAACCGTCTTCATAACCTTCTGTAAAGAACTTCTCCATAACATATAATACCGTTGGGCTTGACATATTACCATAATTGACCATCACCTCTCTGGTGTTTTTTAGAGATGTTTCATTCATAAAGAGTGCCTCTTCATAGGCTGTAAGTACTTTTTTCCCACCAGGATGAAAAATAAAATTCTTGATGTCGGAGAGTGTCAGTTTGTATTTTGCCAAAAAGCAAGTGACATCAGATCGAACATTTTTGGCAATAAAGGCTGGAATATTTTGTGAAAAAACCACTTTAAATCCAGAACCCAGAAATTCCCAACCCATAATATCCAGGGTATCGTAATATAATTTACTTTGAGTGGCCAGAAAAGTAATTTGATTCTTTGTTTTATTTATACGATTGTCACCGGTAATGATACAGGCAGAGACACCATCAGCGAATAAGCTGGAACCGATAAAATTACTTTTGCTGAAATCATTTCGTAAAAAAGTCAGTGAACACAGCTCCACCGATACAAGTAAAACCACCGCATCCGGATTGGCCTTAGCCAGTATATTGGCTTTTGAAAAACCGGAAACACCACCACCGCAGCCTAAACCGAAAATAGGGATACGACTGATGTACTGATTTAATCTCATCTTATTAATAATAAGCGCGTCCAGGCTTGGAGTGGAAAGCCCGGTTGTGGAGACAAAAATCAGATCAGTGATTTCTTCCTTTTTAATTTGTGCAGAAGCAAGACATTCCTCCACTGCTTTTACAGAATAGTCAAGAGCTATCTGTATAAACTCCTTGTTTTGTTCCTCAAAAGAATGGAGTGAGGAATAGTAATGAAGTGGTTTACATAGATTTCTCGTTTTGATTTCTGTGTTATCAAAAGCACTTAACATTCTATCTACCTGCGGGAAGGAGGCAGAAAAGAACTCTTTGGCATAGTTTTTTACTTCTTGTTGATCCACTTTAAAAGGAAAATCAATTTTCGATATGGCTGCTAATGAAGGCATAGTCTTAGTTTTATATTTCAACAATCATTTTTCCTGTATTTCTGCCCTTGAACAATCCAAGTAAAGCAGTCGGTAACTGGTCAAATCCATGAATAATGGTTTCGGTATATCTCAACTTTCCTGATTTTGCCCATTGTCCCAATTGCTTGAGGGCTTCCGGAAATTGGTCCTTATAATTGCCAACGATAAAACCCTGCATCAGCACACTTCTTGTCAGTAACATAGACTGTACGCGAGGTCCTAAAGGTGTATCAGCGCTGTTGTATAAAGCTATTTGTCCACATAAGGCGACACGTGCATGAAAGTTCAAATTGCTGATTACAGCATCTGATATTTCACCACCAACATTGTCAAAATAGATGTCAACACCGTTGGGGCAAAGGGCAGCAACTGCTTTCTGAATATTTTTTTCAGTCTTATAATTGATGCCGCCGTCAAAGCCGAATTCTTCCAGTAAGACTTTTACTTTTTCATCTGTACCGGCTATTCCAATGACGCGGCAGCCTTGCAATTTTGCAATCTGCCCGGCCACAATGCCTACTGCTCCGGCAGCGCCCGAAATAACGACAGTATCGGTCGCTTTTGGTTTACCGATTTGCATCATCCCAAAATAAGCAGTGAGCCCCGGCATGCCCAAAATACCCAAATAATAACCTGCAGGTGCAAGCGAGGTATCTATTTTGCGGATGTCTTTTTCTGAAGCAATGATATCCTTTTTCCAAGGCAACATTCCCAAGACCTTGTCACCGATTTTAAAAAGGTCGGATTTGCTTTCAGCAACTATAGCCACAACACCGCCTTCTATAGGTTGGTCTACCTGAAAGGGAGGAGAATAGGATTTTGCATCGTTCATTCTGCCTCGCATATAGGGATCAACAGAATAATACCAACCTTTTAGTAAAACCTGGCCTGACTGTATCTCTGGCAAATCAATTTGCTCAAAATTAAAATTACTCAATGTTGGCATGCCTTTTGGTCTGTAAGCCAATGTTATTTGTTCGGTAGTCATGGTTATTCTTTTTAAAAGATGAATCGTACTTATGGTTTCTTTTTTCGGAAGACGGGTTTTTTAATCAATGTGGGCATGGTATCACCCAATAAAAAGCCCCAGGGTTTCATGGGTTCAATATTATCAAAAATAAGCTTGACAATGGCAATTAATGGAATAGAAAGGAACATTCCGGAAACGCCCCATAAGGCATTACCTGCAAGAACTACTATAATAGAGAAAAGTGCATTTATCTTCACTTTTGATGCGACTATCATGGGAACGATGTAGTTGTTGTCTATAAACTGAATGAGGTAATAGGCTGCCAGCACATAGATGGCGTACATAGGAGTCGTTTTTGTGGCTATGGCCACTGCCATTGGTAAAGCTACGGCCACAAGACCACCAATGTAAGGAATCAAGTTGAGTAAAGCCCCTATGACACCGATCAGGATTGCAAAATCAATGCCCAACAACAAAAGAGCCGTGACGTCCAGTATGGCAACAATAGCGGTTTCAATCAACAATCCAATCAGGTAGCTCTGAACGACTGTTTTAGTCTGTGTAACGACTGCTCCAACCTGAACTTGGTTGGTTTTTCCAGAAACTCTGCGAATAAATTCCAGAATAATAGTTTGATAATATAGAAGTAAAAAGACATAAACCGGTATTAAAAAGAAGACAGCGATGCTACTACCTACGGAAACAATGGTTTGTCCCAATGCTGGACCGCTTGAGTTGATGAGCTCATTTTTGGCATTCGAAATCCATTCATGAACATGGTCCGGGTTTACATCCACCCAACCGGAAAACTGGCTGATCGATTGATTGAGAATATCGGAAAATCTATCAACAAGTGCAGGCCAGGAATCACTTAATTGATTAAGCTGGGAAATGATAAGTGCCCCCAACCCAAGGATGAGCAGCAAGGCTAGAAAAATTGCCAGGATTATAGATAAATTTCTGTTGAATTTGTGACGTACAAAGAATTCTACGATGGGACTAAGCACGATGGATATGACAATGGCGAAAACGAGCGGTACAACAATGAATTGAGTGATGTACAATATGGTAAAAAGGGCAAAAATGCCAACCATACAAATGGTCATTTTCGCGTAGAATGGCAGTTTCATATCCATATCAACTACGACTTAATTTGATTGATGTTCTTTTTTTCTGATAAGAGATTGTATAAGATACACGCTAATAGATTTGATCGCAACCGCCCGTTGGCCAATAAAGTTTAAAACACCGTACTCTATAATCGAACCGAGAAGTACTTTTAGTTTATTGTGCGATTTTCCAATGATTATTTTTTTGGTCAGAAATCCAGTAGCCAACCCCAAGGTGGTGCCAATGATGTTGTCAAATAATAGTGGAGTAGATGTTGCTTTTTCCAGCGTTCCCTTAAGTATGTTGAAAGGATTAAGGTTTTTGAGGGCAGATTGAAAATCTTTTTTCAATTGCAATCCTTCAAACTCACGATCAACTTCTAATTGCTGAATAGCCTTTTTTAGACTGAGAGTGGAAGTTATTTCTTGCATATCCTTCTATTTTAATACTTGTTTAATAATATAATCGGAAACGATTCTTTTAATTGGTTTTTGCATAAACAAATGTGTAATTATTGCCAGAAAACCATAGAAACCGGCAACTAAAAGGTATCCTAAATAGGCATTACCAAGGAGATCACCCAACCAAATTGCCAAAGCTAGATTCAGAAAAAAGAAAAAAGAACCAGCCAGTAGAAAGACTATAATGGGAGGTATCAAAGAAGAAAAAACGGCCAGGAACTTGTCCAGAAATTTAAGTTTGATTAATTCGATGTTTGTTTTTCCATATTCGATTGCTCTTTTCCAAAGTAAATCAAATTGTAGTGCGTTGTCTTCCATATACGTGTATTTTTTTTTAAATGAAATCCCGTTTCCTGATTTGAAATAGTTTACGGATGGCATTCATACTTGAAATGCCACCCGTAAAACCCTTTTTCATTAATGTTTAGCTGACTTTAAATCTTTTTCAGCCTCTTTTTCTACTTCTTCTTCTTTGTCCATTGCTTTTTCAGCAAAATTAGTCACGTCTTTTTTAACCTTTTCGAATTTTTTTGTAATGCTTTCAATAAACTCATCGACTTTTTCTTTCAAATCATCGGTTAAATTTTCTCCTTCACGACAAATTTTCTTTCTGGTTGTAACACCTTTATCCGGTGCAAATAAAACGCCTAACAGCGCACCTGTAGCCAAACCGGCCGCAATGCCTAATACTACTTTTCCTGTGTTCATACTCTTTTTTTATTAGTAAAAAACCTAAAAAAATGAAACCTAATACCCAATTAATACCTAATACCTAATACCTAATACCTAATACCTAATACCTAAAACCTATAACCTAAAAAACCTATAACCTATTTAAAACCTATAACCTAAAGTGAGTTGACCTAAAACATTTTTATAACGAGGTGTTGTTGATGTTCCATCTCCGTTATTGTTGGTCAGATCCCAGGAGACCCTTGCACCAACCACAATATCACTGAAATTGAAGTCAATACCACCAATAAAACCTAACATATTTTTGCGGATGTTTTCATTATCAAATTCTTCTTCTACTACGGTGTTTGAAACTGGATTATCAAAGACATCCGTTTGTTTCATCAAGTAAGAATATTGCGGGCCAAGAAGTACCGTTACAGAGCTGCTGGGTTTCAAAGCAAATAAAAGAGGTATATCTATATAATTTGATGTACGAGTCATTTTATAATCGAAGCCTAGCACACTACCTGATGATTGATATCCTTTTTGAGAGAATAAAACTTCAGGTTGAATACCAAAGAACTGTCCAATTGGTACTGCAACAAAAACGCCTGCTGCGAAACCTATTTTTGCATCCGCATTAAATTTGTCACCTTCAGAATCATATACGTTTGAATAATTAAGGCCACCTTTAATTCCTATAGCTATTTTATTACTGTAGTCCTGTGCAACGATATTTGTCGCGATCAGGCTTAAAGAGAGCATTATTAATATATTTTTTTTCATTTTCGATATGTTTAAATTTGAATAATACAGATTCTTCAGATCTGTTATTTTACGTTTTTGACGGTCAGATTCTTAAAAGCCTTACCAAGTTCATTCATGTCATGATTGTACTCGGTTTTGAATTCTTCCCAATTGCCTTTGCTTTCTTGTTTGTAATCTTTCAATCTGGTTTTCAATTCTTTGTTTTGCTCTACCAGCTTTGCCCATTCTTTTTCATAATCGGCTTTATTTTTCTTGTTTTCTTTTACGATTCTTGCCTTATATAAGGCAAGACTTTTTTCATTCGCAGTAATTTGATCTTCCGCTATTTTTTTGAAATCCTGAATGGAATCATTCAATGCCTGGTTCAGTTCTTGATTGGCATCAATTACATTCTCATTCGCATTCTGCACATTTTCCTTAGCGTTTTCTATTTTTTTAGAAGATGAATTACACCCGGTAGACATTATTAGTACTACCATTAATACTATAACAGTTATGGATAAAATTGGTTTTCTCATTTTTCACAATTTTGTTTAATTATGGTAAATAATTATAACTTTACAGGCGTTGTTTGACGAATTCATCCCAAAAATTTAGCCTTTAGTTAAGTGCGTTTTAAAGAGATGCAATAATCTTATGCAAATCTTCTTTCGTTTTTCCAAGCTTGATTTGCAGTCTTCCAAGCATTTCATCTTTTTTGCCTTCGGCAAACAACAAGTCATCATCCGTTAAGGTTGCATACTTTTCTTTCAGCTTACCTTTTTGTTCGGTCCAGTTTCCTTTTAATTCAGTCGTGTTCATTTTGTTTATTTTTAGTTAGTGAAAAATTGTATAGCAAAGGTGCTATCTTTTGTCAAGGGATCTATTACACAACATTCTGAAAATGTTACATCATTCACACATTTGGGAAAAGGTTGAAGGAAAAGGGAAGACAATGCTCAACACAAATGTTGTCCCAATAACAAATAAATCCGGCTGATGCAGATAAACTTTATGGTCGTGACCACGAACTAAAAATGCTGCCTGATTCATTTGAACGTAACAGCAGCGGACCAAGCACTGGATTGGGATTACTTCTCTACAATGAATTTGTAGAATAACATGGCGGGAAAGGCAAAAAAGATAATTATCTGCTATTAACAAGTGATAAAATACTTTTTAATTAATGCCAGTAATTCATCTTTTTTAATAGGTTTTGAAATATAATCATTGCAACCCACTTCAATGACCTTTTCTCTGTCACCAAATAGACCATAAGCTGTTTGTGCAATAATGATAACCTCTTTATTAAATTCACGAATTTGTCGTGTGGCTTCATAACCATCCATTTCTGGCATACGTATATCCATCAGTATCAAATCAATGTCTTGATTTGTTTTGCATACTTTTACAGCTTCACTTCCATTTTTTGCTTGTAGAATATTATTGCTGATCTTTTTTGCAATTGTTGAAATATATAGATTAGATGCCTCATCATCCTCAACTATTAATAGCTTTAAGTTTAAAGTCTTATCATCTAAACTATTGGTTCGATCAAAAGAACTTTCTTCTTTCTTTTCATTATAAAAGTTCTGTTCAGGTAGGGTAAAATGGAAAGTAGAACCTATTCCGAGTTCAGACTCTAACCAAATTTTTCCACCAAGTAGTTCAATGTAAGACTTTGAAATAGACAAGCCTAGTCCTGCACCCTGGCGTGCATGTTTATCTACAATATCAGCTTGAATAAAACGTTCAAATATGGCATCCTGCCTGTCTTTTGCTACTCCAATGCCGGTGTCTTTCACGTAAAATTCCAGTTCAATGGAGTCACTGACGGAGTCTGTCTGTGAATTTTTCAATTTATAGCCAAATTCAATCGAGCCTTTGTCAGTGTATTTAATGGCATTTTTAACTAGATTGATTAAAATGGAATACAGTTTCTCCTTATCTGTTTTTATATAGGCATTCTTTAAAGGAAGGCTATTACAAAATGAAATACTTAATTTTTTTGCAATTGCATCAGGTTTTAAAATACTGTAAACATTTTCTACCAGCTCGTTTATGTTGAAGTCACTTATGGTTACAGTCATCAATCCGGATTCAATTTTTGAAATATCAATTATTTCATTAATCGTATTGAGCATGCGGGTACCACTTTTTTGAATTATTCGGATATACTCATGTTGCTCCTCACCAGATAGATCAGGTTCTTCCAATAGTTGCGAGAAACCCAAAATGCCATTCATGGGGGTACGGATTTCATGGCTCATATTCGCAAGAAATGCAGTTTTTAAGCGGTCGCTTTCTTCGGCATGTTCTTTGGCGATTATTAAATCTTCTACTATTTGCTTTCGTTCTGTAATATCTTCCTTAATAGCTAAGTAATGTGTTGCAATTCCTTTCTCATTGATGATGGGGGAGATAGATGCCTGTTCCCAATAGAATGTTCCATCTTTCTTTTTATTATGAAATTCACCTCGCCACTCTTTGCCAGAGATAATTGTATCCCACAATTTCTTATAATCACTTTTTGATTTTTCTCCAGAACTAAATATTCTTGGATTTTTGCCAATGATTTCTGCTAATTCAAAACCTGTAATTTCAAGAGCCTTTGAGTTGGCATAATCGATATTGCCATCTAAGTCAGTTAAAAGAATTGAAGCTGGGCTTTGCTCTACTGCATACGATAATTTAAGCAGTTGTTCTTCAGATTTTTTGCGTTCAGTTATATCCTGGTGAATTCCTATATAACCAATAATATTTTCATTTAAATCAAGAATAGCGCAATTAAATCCATCGATTGTTATGAGCGGGCCATCTTTTGTTTTGTTGACTAACTCACCTTTTGCAAATTCATGTGAAAGCAATTTTTCCCAGAATTGTTGATAAATGGCTTTAGAAAATAATCCTGATTTAAGAATGCGAGGCGTTTTACCGATAGCTTCAAGTGAGTTGAAACCGTAAATCTGTTCAAAGGCCGGATTCGTATAGTTGATTATACCATTGATATCAGTAATAAAGATAGCTTCAAAAGATCTTTCGATACATAGCTTGAAAATCAACATATCTTCCTCTGCTTTTTTACGTTTGGTAATATCCATCTGAGTTCCAAAATGTCCAATTATTCGATCTTTTGAATCATAAAAGCAGATATAATCGCCTTCAATGAACATTCTAGTTCCGTCAAAACGCCGCTCATCAGTTTCTACATGTAATTTACCATGATCAAATAAATCTCTCCAAACCTCTCGTCCCTGTTTTATATCATGTGCAAATAATTCATTGGGTGTTTTATTTAGAAATTCATCCTCCGTAATCAAGTATTGATCTAATATTGCCTGATTTACCTTACTAATTCGTTGATGATTAAAAATATAATCAAGTGCCTTTTCTTTGTCAATAGTATTGTTCCATTCAATAGGCTCATCGAGCATCATGAAAAAGAAGCCGCTTAATGATTGTTTAAAGAACAAATCTAATCTTTCTTCGTTTTCTTTAAGAGCTCTTTCCGTTTTTTTTCGTTCTTCCAGTTCTTTCTCTAACTGAAGAGTCCTTATATACACCAGATTATTCAACCTCTCATTCTCAAACTTTTTATCCCAGTTGGCTTTACGGATTTTCACCATAGCCCTGATCTGTGCAATCAGTTCAGTTTCGTCAATCGGTTTAGCAAGAAAGGCCTCAGCTCCAGCTTCCAATGCATTGATTCGATGCTCTTTATCTCCTCTTATTGCTGTTAAAAATACCACCGGAATATCACGCAACAAACGATCTAATTTCAACCTTTTACATACTTCGAATCCATCCATACCTGGCATGACCACATCAAGTAACACCAAATCAGGGTCCTCGGCTTTTGCAAGTTCAATTCCTTTAAGTCCATTTAATTCACTCAGAAAGATTGCATCAGGAAATGCATCATTTATCAACGCTTTTAAGCTAATCAGGTTATCCAGATTATCGTCAATAGCCAGAATTTTAATCATTCCTCTTTCCATAAAGAACTTCATTAATTGTATTAAAAAACACTTCATTGTCAATCGGTTTAACTATGAAAGCGTCAAAGCCATGTGCTAAAATGGATTCTCTATCTTCAAGCATGGCGCTCGCAGTTAATGCGATGACAGGGGTATGTTGTAATTGAACATCTTTACGTATGGCTTTAAAAGCTGTTATACCATCGATATCTGGTAAAGCTATATCCATTAAAATTAAATGTGGCAGATATTTTTTTGCCATTTCGATGCTACTTTTGCCATCTATTGCTTCTAAAACCGTGAAATCACTGGACAAGATTGCTTTGACTGTTGTCATATTGTCTGGATTATCTTCAACGATTAACACCACCGGTTTACCTTCGATTTTTTGCAGTCCGCCACGGTGTGAAACAGTTTCAGTTTTTTTGGGAGTGACCATAGTTACTACCGCATTCAAAAGTTCGTCGCGGTTTACATCTCCTTTTTGAATAAGTTGATGAATATTGTTTCGTTTTAAAAATTGCAACTCCTCTTTTGTAATATGTTTCGCAGTTAGTATCAATACAGGAATATGGGCTGTTTGTTCCGCATTGCGTAAAATTTTAAGTACTTCAAATCCGTCAATATCAGGCATCATGAGGTCAAGTATCATAGCATCTGGAATTGTTTTTTCTATGGTACCAAGTGCCTCAGCACCATCGTGTGCTACTAAAATATGATACCCGCTATCTTCCAGAAAGTCTTTTATTTGAATAATGGCAGGTTCACTATCTTCAACCAGTAATATTGTTTTTGATGTTTCATTTGATGCCAATTTAATGGATTGAAAATCGATTTTCGGATTTAGAACAGTTTCAGACTCTATATCTAAGATCCTATTTTCAATAGCGTAACGCAAAGGTAGCAAGAGGGTAAATTCAGAACCCGATCCAGGCGTACTTTTTACCGAAATGGTACCACCCAACAAGTTTGCATATTTTTTAGCAATGGCCAGTCCAAGCCCTGTACCACCAAATCGACGCGAAGTGCTGCTATCAGCTTGTCGGAACTCATCGAAAATATGTAAGAGATGGTCTTCGGTGATTCCTATGCCTGTGTCAGTCACTGTTATAGCAATTTTAGTGTCCATTTGAGCCACGGCTACCAGCACTTTTCCTTTTTCTGTAAACTTTACGGCATTGGCAATAAGGTTTTGCAAGATATGGCTGCATTTATCGGCATCACTTGAAATGGAAACTTCACAATCACCACCCACCTTTAGCAAATCGATGTTCTTTTGTTTTGCCTGTGGTTGTATCATATTTATCACTTCATTGACCAAATTAAACGGTTTAAAGGTGGTTATTTCAACTTCTTCACGACCTGATTCAATTCGTGAAATATCAAGGATATCGTTTATTAAATTCAACAGATGCTTACCATTGCGTTCAATTACTTCAAGATAACTGTATTCCTCATCCGGGATTCGCTTTGCCAGACGTCGGTTTAGTACACCTGAAAGTGCAATGACAGAATTAAGTGGTGTACGTAACTCGTGACTCATATTTGACAGGAAGTTGGTCTTAAGTCTGTTGGCTTCGCCTAACAGATTTTTTTGCATTTCCAATTCAGTGTTTTGTTCAATTAACTCATTAGATTGAGTTGCAAGTTCGGTCTTCTGGGTTTCTAGTTCACTGTTTTGTAATTCCAGTTTTTGCCTCATTTTATTCACCTTGTGGTATGCCAAAATGCCCTCTACACGGCTGCACAAAGTAATATGTATCCGGTTGATCAATAAAAGAGATTGTTGACTATAGTTGTTTATGCTGGCGAGCGAAAGAATGGCAACTACTTCATTATTGACAATTATTGGTATAGTAATGATTTCGCTTGGAATAAACTTTCCGTTGACTGTTTGAAAAACAAACCGAGTATTTTCAGGTATGTCAAAAAGATGATGAACCTGTTGAGTAGAAAGAACCGTGCCAAACTCCCCTTCAAAATGTTCTGCAGAAAATGATTGCCGAGCATTTTCATCTACCCCGATGGATTCAAAATGATCGAACTGTTTTTTATTTTCACTCAGCAAATAAATAGCAGCCATTTGTGAACCGGTTTGATTGGCTAAGGCATTCAATGTGGATTGGAAGAATTTTTTTGTATCATACTCACTTAGCATTAATGAAGCCAGTGTAGAAAACTTTTCGTCTAAACTATTTTTTACCTGAATATTATCTACCATTTTATTGAATGATTCTGACAGCATCCCAAATTCATTTTTTGAAGTATATGTGCTGCGGGCATCAAGATCTCCATCATGAAATCGTTTGGTAACTTGAATAAGCTCGTCAATGGGTTTACGCACAGCTCTTAATAATATATAACTGACAAGAAACATAAACAAAGTAATGGTTATAAACAACAAGATCATTTGCCGGTTCATTCTGATGAATAATGCCTCGGAATTGGCATAAAGGAAGTCGGCTTTTTTTACTGCAAAGTCCTCTATCACTTTAATACTAGCCAACATATTATCTCTTAAGATGCCTACAGTACCAGTTGAAAGAACACTCTCTTTCACTTCTTCAATTTTACCGGAAAGCGCAAGTTTGGTGTTTTCGTCGCGTGATATTTTCCACGAGATAAAAGCATTATAAGCTATTTCTATATCTGTTGAAGGACCTAAATATAGTTCTCTCAAAATTGCAAACTGCCTTTGAGCATCATCAGAAGAAATCTCCATGAACTTAATAGCAGTTTGTTGTTCAGCTAAATTTTTCGCTAACATTAAATTTCTGTTTTCCAAACGCATGCTCAAGATGTCTGCTTTAAGGGATCCTAGTGCCTGCGTTACATTTAGCGGGTGACTATACATGATCTCTGTCTGTTGTTGAATCTTGTTCGATTGGAAGAAAGAAATGACGCCCAGCATAAAGACAAACAACAGCAAAATAGAAAATCCAATCTGAAGCTGCGTAATTATTTTGATATTTCGAATGTTCATGGTTTTAGATTTTTCTATTATTAAATATTCCCGATTGCGGAAAAACCTCAGTGAAGTTGTAGTTAATGAGAATATCTCTTTCAGCTTCACCGACAATAATATATCCATTTTCTGCCAAACAACCGGTGGCTTTTTCAAGGATTGCCTTGCGATAATTCGGTTTGTAATAAAACAATAGATTGGCGCAGATTACGATATCGAAGTTGCCAAAAATGCTTGTAGGTGGACAACTTAATGTATTGTTGAAAAGATCAAACAAGGAGAAATCAATATGTTCTTTAAGTACTGGTTTTATAGTATAGGTATCAGCATTTTTTGTGAACCATTGTTTAACTCGTTTCATGGTTAGGCTATTTAAAGCCTCTCTAGAATATTTTCCCCTTTGAGCCTCAATTACTTTTGATTCACTTTGGTCAGTTGCGAATATACGGTAGTTTAGTTTCTTCTCATATCCGCTAATAAGTTCTTCCAAAAGCATGGCAAAGCTATAGGCTTCCTGACCGTAAGCGCATGCTGCAGACCAAATTCGTATCTCCTTGTTTTTTTTAGTATTATTACGTCGGAGTAGCGATGGTAGGATGATGCGTTCCAGCACCGAAAAAGTTAGTGGGTTACGAAAGAATTCACTGTAACAGTTTTGGAGTGAATTAAGAAAAAGTTCACATTCCAGCTTGTTTTGTTCCAGAATGGTAGCATATTCCTCAGTTGTTTTACAGAGTGTTTCCTGGATTCTCTTCTGGTACGTTATATTCAGAAAGGAATCATCATATCGAGAAATATCGATATTTTTGATCGACATAAAAGAAGTTAGGTTTTGATTAACAATCTGTGAATCAAATTGTTGTGTTTCAAGTGGCATATTTACTTTTATCATTTTTCAATCTGGATCTAAGTTCATCATCTCCACCTACTTCTTCTTGCTTTTTTTTCCTTCTTTCTTAGTAGTTTTCTTTTTCGATTTCGAAATAGGATTGAGGGTGGTTGCAAGCCGGGCAGTTTTTAGGGGCAGATTTGCCTTCATGAATATAACCACAGTTGCGGCATTGCCATTTTGTCGGGCCAATACGGTCGTAAACTTCCCCTTTCTCAATGTTTTCCAGGAATTTCAGATAGCGGTTTTCATGACCTTTTTCTGCTCTGGAAATCATTCGGTACATGGTTGCTATTTCTTTAAAGCCTTCTTCTTCAGCGATGTCTGCAAAAGTGGGGTAGTCGTGAGACCATTCAGCATGTTCTCCGGCAGCTGCAGCCTTGAGGTTCTCAAATGTTGTCCCAATAACTCCGGCTGGATAGCAGGCAGTGATTTCCACCATACCACCTTCCAGATATTTGAACATACGTTTTGCGTGTTCTTTTTCCTGGTTTGCGGTTTCTTCAAAAATTGCGGATATTTGTTCGAAACCTTCTTTCTTGGCTACACTGGCAAAGTAGGTGTAACGCATACGAGCTTGAGACTCACCAGCAAAAGTGGTAAGCAGGTTTTTTTCTGTTTGTGTACCTTTAATACTTTTTTCCATAACTCTTTAGATTATATTGAACTTCCTTTTTCCAAAGATATAAAAAAAATGCATTCAGAATAAAGCAATTAGAAAAATAAATGTTCTATCAAAATTTTGGTTCCAATTCCTATTAAAACGATCCCACCGAGCAGTTCAGCAGGTATTTTGTATCTGCCGAAATATCTGTTTACGAAAACAACACCAATGATGGAAAAAAGGAATGAAGTGATGCCGATGATACCTATTGAAATCCAAAGATCTATTTGAAGGAAAGCAAAGGATACACCTACAGCCAGCGCATCAATACTCGTGGCAAAAGCCAGTGTGAGGATAACAGCCAGTTTGTAGGGATTTAACCTTTTCTTCCTGGCATCCTCTTTTTTGAAATTCTCATGGATCATACGCACACCCAGTATCAACAATATGATGAAAGCGATCCAATGGTCGCAGTTTTCAATATATAACTGAAATTTACTGCCAACCAGCCAACCTATCAGCGGCATTATGGCCTGAAAAAGACCAAAAAAGAAAGCAATGCGAAATGTAGGCCAAAAAGTGATTTTTTTCATTGCAAAACCACATGCAATGGAAACGGCAAAACAATCCATGGCTAAACCGATGGCAAGGAGGATAATGTCAGATAGATTCATGAAAAAGGATTGTACAAAATCTTACTAGTGATTAACGATGGAACGGCGACTCTTTTTAAAAGCCTTCTCTAAAGTAAAAACCCCTTAAAAACCCATTGGTTTTTCATTTAGCGATCACAAAGGTAGCGTTTTTTGCCTTTTATAAATTATCTTTGCAGCCAAAAATCAGATACATGACATTTGAGCTTTTAGCGGAAGATCCGAAAAGTAATGCGAGGGCAGGCCTGATAACAACAGACCATGGTCAGATTGAAACACCGATATTTATGCCGGTGGGAACAATTGGTACTGTAAAAGCGGTAAATCAGATAGATCTCGTAGATCAAATCAAGGCTCAGATAATCCTGGGTAATACCTATCACCTGTATCTCAGACCAGGACTGGATATTTTGGAAAAGGCCGGTGGTCTACATTCCTTTATGTCCTGGGAGCGTCCCATCCTTACTGACAGCGGCGGATTTCAGGTGTTTTCCCTAGCTCATCGTCGTAAAATGAAAGAGGAGGGTGTCACTTTTCAGTCGCATATTGACGGTTCAAAACATTTATTCACTCCCGAGAGTGTGATGGATACACAGCGTACCATCGGTGCCGATATCATCATGGCATTTGATGAATGTACTCCGGGGACGGCTGAATTCGATTATGCCAGGAAATCCATGGAAATGACCCATCGCTGGTTGGATCGTTGCATCGATCGTTTTGATCGTACAGAACCCAAATATGGTTTTAACCAAACCCTTTTTCCTATCGTGCAGGGCTGTGTTTATCCGGAACTTCGCAAACGTTCTGCCGAATTTATCGCTTCCAAAAACAGGGACGGTAATGCCATCGGAGGTCTGGCTGTTGGAGAACCAACCGAAAAAATGTATGAAATGCTGGAGGTTGTCAATGAAATATTGCCCAAGGACAAACCCCGTTACCTGATGGGTGTTGGTACACCTGCCAACTTGCTGGAAGGCATTGAAAGGGGAGTGGATATGTTCGATTGTGTTATGCCAACCAGAAATGGACGAAATGGGATGCTATTTACCAAATATGGTATTATGAACATGCGCAACAAGAAGTGGGAATATGAGTTTTCACCGATTGATCCGGAAGGGGCAGATCCCGTGGATCGAATGTATACAAAATCCTATCTGCACCACTTGTTTAAATCAAAGGAACTGCTGGGACTGCAAATCGCTTCCATTCACAATCTGGCCTTTTACTTGTGGCTGGTGGGTGAAGCGCGCCGTCATATTCTGGCAGGTGATTTTTCTACTTGGAAACCCCAAATACTCCGACAAGTTACAGCCAGGCTGTGATGATTATTGTAATCAAACATACTAAATAGTGAAGCTGTATAAATCCATATCCAATGAAATAAAGGACGCAAAAGAAAGCTTTCTTCAGTTGAAACTGAAAAATTCATTCAAGCTTCTTGATCTATATATCATCAAGAAATTCTTGGGTACCTTTTTTTATTGCATGATTTTAATCATGTCCATCGTTGTTGTCTTTGACTTCAACGAAAAACTGGATAAATTCATTCAGAATTTTGCACCGACAAAGGAAATCATTTTTGATTATTACCTGAACTTCATCCCCTATTTCGGTGTAAAATTCAGCCCTTTGTTCATCTTCATTTCAGTCATTTACTTCACATCAAAAATGGCTACTGATACTGAAATTATAGCGATTTTGGCCAGCGGCGTCAGCTTCAAGAGATTTGTCAGACCCTATATGTTATCCGCAGCATTTCTGGCTTTGCTCACTTTCGGACTAAATTCCTATTGGATACCAAATGCAAACAAAGCGCGTCTGAAATTTGAGGATAAATATATCAAGAAAATATCGACAGATTATGTTCGAAATGTTCAGATGGAAATTGAGCCTGGTGTGATCATGTATATTGAACGCTATGATGCAGGTACTAATACCGGTCGAAATTTCTTTCTCGAAAAATATGCAGACCAGAAACTGGTATCCAGACTCACTGCTAAAAAAATATCTCAGGATTCCATAAACCATTGGAGGTTGACCGATTACTTGATCCGCGATTTTAATGGATACAAAGAGTCTATTAAAGAGGGAACCTTGATGGATACTGTCATTCAAATGGATCCGGCTGAATTTTTCATTATCAAAGGTTGGAGTGAACAATTGACGACACCTGAGCTTAAGGCCTATCTGACCAGGCAGGAAAAACGCGGTGTGGCCAATATAAAAGAATACAATGTCGAATTTGAACGACGATTTTCATTTCCATTTTCTGCCTTTATTCTGACGCTCATTGGGGTGTCTCTGGCCTCTAGAAAAGTAAGAGGAGGTATGGGTTTACACCTCGGCTTGGGCTTGGGAATAAGCTTTACCTATATTTTACTGGATACGGTTTCTGGTAGTTTTGCCCAAGGGGGAGTACTCACTCCCAGACTGGCTGTTTGGTTGCCAAACATTGTCTATGCTTTGATTGGTCTCTGGCTTTATAAGAAGGCTCCTAAATAATAAGCATAAATTCCGCTTTCTAAAATAAAAAATATATATTTGTGTCTGATAATTTCGGACTAAACCGTTTTTATACCTCAAACAAAATGTTGTATAAAAGCGGTTTTAATACGTTCCACCATGAGAACCTTACTATCTAAACCATATTTTAACAAAACCTTAAAACTAATTTGTAAATGACGAGACGAACTATTGGCATTCATGAGAAATTGCCACTTTTGGAAAGCTTACCGCTCAGTCTGCAACACCTGACAGCCATGTTTGGAGCCACCATTCTGGTACCGATTCTGTTGGGCGTTAATCCGGCTATTGCTTTATTAATGAACGGTATTGGAACACTGCTTTATTCCTGGGTTACTAAAGGAGGTATTCCTGCCTACCTGGGGTCCAGTTTTGCTTTTATTGCTCCTGTGATACTGATCTCTACCAGTTATGGTGGTTTTAGTCACGCTCAGTCCGGCTTTATATTTTTCGGACTTTTCTTCATCCTGATTTCATTGGTCGTAAAGAAATGGGGCATCAAATGGATTGATGTCGTTATGCCACCCGCAGTTATGGGTGCGGTTGTAGCCATTATCGGTCTGGAACTTGCACCGGTAGCTGCACAACAGGCCGGTCTGGCACCATGGCCAACCAATGTAGGACAAGTTGTTGCACCTTTTGTTGTTGATCCCAATGTCTTGCTTGTTTCAATGTTTACACTGATGGTCGGCATTTTTGGCTCTGTTATGTTCCGAAAATTTATGCAAGTAATTCCTATTCTAGTTGCTGTAATTTCCGGTTATATTCTGGCACTGTGCATGGGTATGGTAGACACTAAGACAATATCTGATGCTCCTTGGTTTGCCCTGCCTCAATTTACAGCACCGGTCTATGACATTAACGCCATTTTGATCATTGCTCCTGCATGTATAGTTGTTCTTGCTGAACACATCAGTCACCTCATTGTGACCAGTAAGGTGACAGGTGTTGATTTGATGAAAGATCCTGGATTGCATCGTTCCTTACTTGGTGATGGTTTGAGTAATCTCGTTTCAGGTTTTGTAGGTTCACCTCCAAATACCACTTATGGCGAAAATATCGGTGTTATGGCTATTACCCGCGTTTATTCCGTATGGATCATCCGTGGAGCTGCCATTCTTGCTATTCTCTTTTCGTGTGTTGGTAAAGTGGCAGCAGCAATCTCCACTATTCCAGGCCCTGTTATGGGTGGTATAACAATGCTTCTTTATGGAGTAATTGCCGTACAAGGTTTGCGTATTTTTGTAGAACAGAAAGTGGATTTCAGCAAAAGCAGGAACATGGTACTGGGTGCAGTGACCTTTGTTGTCGGTGTTAGTGGAGCCAGCATCAGTATTGGTTCAGTACAACTTAAGGGTATGGCTTTTGCAGCTATAACCGGTGTTGTATTGTCATTGATTTTCTGGGGTTTCAACAAAATGAAACTCATGAATGAGGATTAAAAACAGACTCCCGATATACTAAAAAAAGATGGCTTCCACATATGGGAGCCATCTTTTTTTGATAACTTAGTTTTCACTTACTAATTTATCTATTTTTCTTATTGTTTCAGAATTTGATGGCCCCAGTTGGTTTCCACATTCTGCAATCTGACCTTGTTTGTTTATTAAAACATAGTAAGGTATTGCGCTGATATCAAATCCTTTATCGAAAGACATGGATTGCTCATCGTTGCAATAGACGTGGCTTCCTTGAACCTGATACCACATTAATTCGAGCTCTCCTTCCACAATATTAGAATCTAAACAGATATAGACAAATTCAATATTTTTCCCCATAGTATCTTGCATGAGTTTTTTCATAAAAGTGAAATCGTCTTGGCAGTATTTATGACCTCTAACCCAAAAATCAAGGTATAACACTTTACCTTTGTGAGCTGTTACTATGGAATCCAGTAAATATTTACCGGATAAATTAGTCATTCTTTTAAAAATGGTATTCGTCGCTTTTTGTGGATTCTCTAAATCCTCTAATAGGGATTGATAATAAATGTCTATGGTTTTTTTGATGAAAGGCTCCTGAGTGTTTTCATCGAACAAGGATTTATAAGTCACAAAAAAATTCAGATCTTTTTGATTGAGTTTTTGATAGAAAAAGTTACCAATCAGTGCTTGTTTAAAAAGGGTATTTTGTTGATTTTTAATGATGTAATTCATAAATACTAAATTGAAACTGTCTTTATTTGATGTGATATCCATCAAATTTCTCAAGCAAATATTAAAGGTATAACCATTCAATAATTCGTATGCATCTGTGTTTAAAAGGGTAGTCGTAAATACAGATCCAACATGATCAAGAAAAGTGTAATAGTCTGAAGATGGCACCAATTGTTTATTCTCTTTCATCAATTCAATATTGATGGATACCGGAAAATTAAGAAGCGCTTTAAAGTAATTGATTTTGACGTAGTCGTTGGTCCATTTTAAGACTTCAGAGCTAGGGTTAACTTCCTTGATAAATCTTTGTCTTTGTTTTACCATCTGATTTTTAACACTGTCACAATAGATTTTGTAAGCTTCCGGAAGAAGTATTGGAATTTTTTGATCATTGTAGCTAACCGCTAGGTAATTGCTGTTAAGATACTTATAAAGTTCCTGATTGGTTTTTTGGCCATCACCTGAAAATCTGACATATCCAATATTTTTGAAATCTATGCCCAATTGGATGTTGTCTCCCGGATGGGCAATGAATTTTCCGACAATAGGTTCAATAGAGATGTCTTGTGTAATGTATAAATCGAACACAAACTTGAATGTTCCATCCTTTTTTATAGAATCTTTAAGCACCGTTTCTTTTCCTCTGAAATCAATGATTTTTAGAGTGAAAAACTTGGTTTTCGGATAGACATTCAGGTTTTTAATATTCCCACTAATGACTGTATGTGTTGAATCTGGTATTGCCTGCAGGGGTATGCAAAAACTAAAAAACACTATAATTAAACTGAAAAAGATAATTCTATTTTGCTTATTCATATTCTTTCAATTTATAAACAGGAAAAGGTTGCCATTTGGACAACCTTTTCCTGTTTATAGTTAGTATAACTTTTACTTCTTTTTCGTTTCAACGTTTTTCTGCTCTTTTTCTTCAACAATCAGATTGACGGGATTTTCCACCAGTTCATCCAGCAAGGCAATCTTGAATACATCGCGGATATCTTTTACAAAGTGGAAAGTCAGCCCTTTGATGTAAATATCTTTGATGTCTTCGATGTCCTTACGGTTTTCTTCACAAAGGACTATTTCCTTGATACCTGCACGTTTGGCCGCAAGGATTTTTTCCTTGATACCACCAACTGGAAGAACGCGGCCACGTAAGGTTATTTCACCTGTCATGGCCAGATTCATACGAACTTTGCGCTGAGTGAATGAAGATGCCAGTGAGGTAGCCATTGTGACACCTGCAGAGGGACCATCTTTTGGTATAGCTCCTTCTGGAACATGGATATGCACATTCCAGTTCTCAAAAACAGACTCATCAATTTTCAGCAGCGATGCATGAGATTTAATGTATTCCAAAGCGATAACTGCAGATTCTTTCATGACATCTCCCAGATTACCAGTCAGGGTAAGCTTACCCGCTTTACCTTTGCTGAGGCTAGATTCGATGAAAAGGATTTCTCCACCAACTGCTGTCCAGGCCAAACCTGTAACAACGCCTGCATATTCATTGCCTTGATAACGGTCACGGGTAAATTCCACCATACCCAGATAATCTTTAACCTTCTCAGGGGTGATGGTTTCAGTGAAGTTATCGTCTGCAGCGACCTTACTCGCCACTTTACGCATGATTTTGGCAATTTTCTTATCAAGTTCACGCACACCGGATTCTCTGGTATAGGATTCGATGATTTCTTTAATGGCAGGTTTGTTTATCTGGAGTTTCTGAGGAAGTATACCATGATTTTCCAATTCTTTTGGAACCAGATGTTTGTGAGCAATTTCTACTTTTTCTTCAGCCAGATAGCCGGAGATGTCAATTATTTCCATACGATCACGCAGTGGAGCTGAAACCGTGCTTAAGTTGTTGCAAGTTGCAATGAAAAGCACTTTCGACAAATCAAAATCTACATCAATGAAATTGTCATGAAAAGTGTTATTCTGCTCAGGGTCCAATACTTCTAACAATGCAGAAGAAGGATCCCCGCGAAAATCGTTTCCGATTTTATCAATTTCGTCCAGAATAAAAACAGGATTGGAGGTTCCAGTCTTAATCAGGCTTTGAATGATACGTCCGGGCATAGCACCGATGTAGGTACGACGATGACCTCTGATTTCAGCTTCATCATGCAAACCTCCCAGAGAAATGCGTACATATTTTCGTCCCAAAGCTTCAGCTACAGATTTACCTAAAGACGTTTTACCAACTCCCGGAGGGCCATAGAGACAGATAATGGGAGATTTCATATCGCCCTTCAGCTTTAAAACAGCCAAATGTTCCAGAATACGTTCTTTTACTTTTTCCAAACCGTAATGGTCTCTGTCAAGTACTTTCTGTGCCCGCTTCAGGTTAAAGTTGTCTTTGGAATATTCGTTCCAGGGTAAATCCAGCAAAAAGTTCAGGTAGTTAAGTTGGGTTGAATAATCTGGTGAATGGGGGCTGGTACGTTCCAACTTGGCCAGTTCTTTTTCGAAGGTCTCACCAACTTCTTTAGACCATTTCTTGTTCACCGACTTTTTACGCATTTCAAGAATATCTTGCTCCTGCGTGCTTCCGCCCAATTCATCCTGAATGGTCTTAATTTGCTGTTGAAGGAAATATTCCCGTTGCTGCTGATTGATGTTTTCACTGGCCTTTGACTGGATGGAAACTTTCAATTCCAGCAGCTGAGACTCCCGAGTCATGATTTCCAGTAATTTATAGCAACGGTCCTTGAAATCGTTCATCTTTAAAAGGTTCAGTTTGTCTCCTAATTTCAGGGCAAAATTTGAACATATAAAGTTGACCAATGCAAAGGGTTGTTCGATATTTCGTATGGCAAACGTGGCCTCTTGAGGCATTGTGCCGGAATTCTTGATAATCTTGATAGAAAGTTCCTTGATCGCTTGTATTAAAGCTTCAAATTCCCTGTCGTCTTTGACGTAGGGAACATCTTCCAGCACTTTAACACGACCTTGGAGATAAGGCTCTGTTATGACCAACTCATCCAGTTCACAGCGTTTCATGCCTTGAACGATAACAGTGGTGGTATTGTCTGGCATCTCCAGAATTCGCACTATGCGTGCGACAAGTCCTACAGTATGCAAATCATTGGCTCCAGGATCATCGACATTGGCATCCAACTGGGTGAAAACAGCCATTAGAGCTTCTTTTTGATACGTTTCCCTCACCAGTCGCAAAGACTTATTACGCCCGATTGAAACGGGCATCACAACACCAGGAAAAACCACCATATTTCGTAAAGGTAATATGGGCAATGTATCTGGAAGGTCTGTCTGTTTTAAAAGTTGGTCTTCGTCGTTTTCGGATATCATCGGAATGAATTCAGAATCGAAATCTTCCGCGTCACTTGAAAGGCGTTTTTTTATTTGAATGTCCATTTAGTTTTGTTTATAGATAGGCAGAGTCAAGAGTCGTGCCAAAATGGGGTATGTGACAATATGTCGCAATGCTGACTGTATAAGCAATCAAAAGTATGAAAAAAAGGCAGAAACAATGCTTCTGCCTTTCTAAAATTATAGAAGTTTTTAGTTAGTCCTTTTTATTCTTCTTATATTCCTTGTTCAGGATTTTAACTACATCGTTGGTTATGTTGTAAACAGATTCAGCGACCATGATATTGTCATTCATAGTGTTGCTGATGATCATCTGATATTTTTTATCCTTGTTGTAAATAAGCAAGAATTTATAAATGGAATCTCTCAGTTGTTCATTCATCTTTTGTTGTTCCTTCATCAATTCTTGTGTCAGGTTTTCTTCTAAAACCTGCAAGTCTTGTTGTTTTTTTACCAAAGCTTGTTGTTGGCTTTTGAAACTTTGTTCCGATAAGAATGCATTATTTTCGTGCTTACGTTGAAATTCTTGCATTTCAGCATCCAATAAGCGTGCTTTTTGAGTCAGGGTAGCCTGAGCATTTTCGCGTTTACGAATTAAAATTTCATTTAAATCTTTGGAATACGTGTAGTTCAGCAAAAGAGAATCTATATTAATATAAGCTATAGGCAGTTGTCCAGATAATGAAGTAGCACTGGAGTTGGAGGCTTTTCCAGTTGTTTTGCATGATGATGGGTTGCAAAAATGCAAAATGTACAAAACAATGATACTGACTGCCAGAACAATGGTTACGATTGTGTTAGTATGTTTCATTTCTTTTTGATTATTCCGTATTTATTCCGGAGTATGTTTATTTAATTAATTATTTGTCATTATTATCAAGGTCAAATGACTGCTCCTGAAAAATGAATTGCAAATATACTCTTTTCTCTATATCCCTTGCTATCTTTTAATTATTTTTGTCTGACATTAAACCGTTGTAACGCCCATTTTAACCATTTTTAATAGCACTATTATACGAACGCACTTACTTTTGAGTTTTAAATATACACCTTAATAAATACATTATGAATCAAAATATTAAGTCTCTGGAACCAGCATTGGTCTGGAACTATTTTTATGAAATTTGCCAGATTCCAAGGCCTTCCGGTAAAACAAAAGCCATTCAGGATTGGCTAATAAATTTTGCACAGGAAAAAGGATTGGCAAGCAAAAGGGATACTATTGGTAATGTATTGATTTCTAAACCGGGTACCAAAGGTTACGAAAAAAAGCCGGTCCTGGTATTGCAGTCACATATGGATATGGTTGCTGAAAAGAATGCTGACGTAGCCCATGATTTTGAGAAAGATCCTATAGATACCTATATAGATGGAGAATGGGTCAAAGCAAGAGGAACAACTCTTGGTGCTGATAACGGCATCGGCATAGCCGCTCAATTGGCTGTTCTGGCATCCGATGATTTGGAACATGGCCCTGTAGAATGTTTGTTTACGGTGGATGAAGAAACTGGTTTATTTGGTGCTTTCGCTATGGAATCCGGTTTTTTTACAGCAAACAGCCTGATCAATCTGGATTCAGAAGACGAAGGCGAACTCTTTATCGGTTGTGCGGGTGGCATGAATTCGAAGTTTTCCTTTTATTATCAGACGGAATCAGCGCCGACAGACTATTTTTACGTCAATATATCCCTTAAAGGTCTGACCGGTGGACATTCAGGAGATGATATAGAAAAGGGCAGGGGCAATGCCAATCATTTGCTGGCTAGGTTTCTTTGGCATGAAAATGTTGAAACCGATTTGCGATTGACCTATTTTAATGGTGGAAACCTTTCTAACGCAATACCACGTGAAGCATCCTGTGTGGTGGGTGTACCCTGGAATCAGAAAGAACAGTTGCGGGTAAATCTGAATTGTTATCTGGCTGACCTGGAAGATGAATTTGGAGCTATAGAGCCAGGTTTGAAACTCGAAATGGAATCAACGACTGCTCCAGTGGACGTTTTATTAAAGACTGACAGCAACCGTTTCATTTCTGTAATGTATGCCAGTCTGAACGGTGTGATTGCGATGTCCAATAAACTGCCGGGATTGGTAGAAACCTCGCTCAATCTGGCTTCTGTCAAGCAAGGAGCTGAAAAGGAATGGATCATAACCACCTCGCAAAGAAGTTCGGTGGAAACATCCAAACATGCACTAAGTGATCGTCTGGAAGCATTGTTTTCCCTTGCCGGAATTCCAGCAACACACGGGGATGGCTATCCGGGATGGAATCCAAATCCAGATTCAGCTTTAATGAAAAAGGTGGCTGGAACCTATAAAGATCTATTTGGAAAAGAACCAAAAGTTAAAGCCATTCATGCCGGACTAGAATGTGGATTGTTCCTTGAAAAATGTCCTGGTCTGGATATGGTTTCTTTTGGACCGACCATGCGTGGGGTTCATTCTCCGGATGAAAAACTACACATTCCAGCCGTTGCCAGTTTTTGGACACTGCTCATTGAAAGTCTGAAAAGAATATAAAAAATGAAGTCTATTTTACCTATTTTCCTGCTGGCTTTGGTCAGTATCAATTTTCTTTTTTCAGGCTGTTCACAGGAAGAAGATTTTGCGAAAAATCCGTTGGAAAGTTTAAGCTTTTCTGCAGATACACTTTCCTTTGATACGGTACTCACCACTGTTGGGTCACCAACGGCCTGGATGACCGTACGCAATAATGGAACAAAACCTATCCGCATATCTGGCGTTTCGCTTAAATCCGGTGGATCAACAGGTTTTCGCATCAACTTGGATGGTGTTTCCGACAAATCTTTCACCAATGTGGAAATTCCTGCCAAAGACAGTCTCTTCCTTTTTGTAGAATTGACCGCAGCTGAACAAGGCACGAATTCACCTTTCATGCTAAGTGATGCCATTATTTTCCAGTCTGAGGGAAAGCAAAAGGAAATTGTGTTGGAGGCATTCAGTCAGGATGTCGTTATATGGCGTGGCAGGACCATACATTCAGATTCAATCCTAACTGCTGATAAACCATACTTGATTTATGACAGCCTTGTTGTTTCTAAAGATGTGACACTGACCATCCTGAAGGGAGCGACCTTTTATATGCACAACAAGGCCAAAATGATTGTACATGGATCGGTCAAGGCAATAGGATCACTGGCATCTCCCATTACATTCAGAGGAGATAGACTGGATGAAATATGGACAGATCTGCCCTACGATTTGAATCCGGGGCAATGGGGCTCCATTCGTTTGACCGCTTCCAGTTTTAACAACGAATTTGACTTTGTGCATATACGTGGAGGCGTTTCCGGAGTGGTTGCAGATTCTTCTTCAACAGATCAGGTGAAGTTGAAAATGACCAATTCCATTGTTCACAATATGACTGAATATGGTATCTGGAGTTGCAACAACAAAATGTCCATATCCAATAGTCAAATAACGAACAGCGTTTTGTCTACGATTAGTCTGAACGGTGGAACCTATGATTTTACGCATTGCACTATAGCCAATTATCAGATGCTGCCGCTCAATGGAAGCGGCAGGAATGGTTACACCTTATCGCTTTCAAATTATAAGCAGGATATCAATAAGACTCCCTTTCCATTGCAAGCAGATTTTTACAATTGCATCGTATTCGGTTCTTTTTCAAATGAGATCGATACCTTGAAAACCAATCAGGCATCCTGGAAACTTCAGTTTAAGAATTGTTTGCTCCGTTCCAAAGAATGGACTTCCGACATGGCATCCGGATGTAACTATTCCCAAAAATCTCAGTTTGTGAAAACCGGAATGTTCCTGAACAAAGTAAGCGGAGATCAAGAGAGAGATTATATCTATGATTTTCGTCTCGATTCTATTTCCGATGCACGTTCTGCTGCCGATCCAATATACTCCGGCAATTATCCCTTTGACCTGAATGGCATATCCCGACTTAGTGATGGATTACCTGATATGGGAGCCTATGAATGGACTCAGAATAAATAAAATAACAAATAATTAGTAATATAGTAATTGTATAGATATCTTTGGCTTGTAAAAAGTCAAAGATATCTATATGAAAATCTGTACCCTCACTTTACTTGTATTTTGCCTTCTATCACAAGCTGGTCTTGCCAGAGATGGTATTCGTGTTATGTTTTATAATGCGGAAAATTTCTTTGACTGCAACCATGACAGCCTTAAAAATGATTATGAATTTTTACCGGGTGGAATCAGAGGTTGGACGCCTACACGTTTTTGGAAAAAAGCCGGCAATATAGCCAAAGTGGTGGCAGCAGTAGGCGGTGATAAGTTTCCCGAAATTATTGGTTTGGCGGAAGTCGAAAATGAAAATTGCATACAGAGTCTTTTACGTGGTTCCCCCTTAAAGAATGCAACGTATTCCTATGTACACGAAGAGTCTCCCGATACCAGAGGGGTGGATGTATGCCTTTTATATAACCGTTACCTCTTTGAGGTTCTGAATCATAAGGCATTGACTGTTACATTCAAAAATGAACAGGATAAAAAAACCCGTGATGTTTTGTATGTTTTTGGGAAGGCTTATCCAAATGATTCACTTCATATTTTTATTAGTCACTTTCCTTCCCGTCTTGGAGGTGCACTCGAGTCTGAAATCTACCGTAGACAGGTCGCGACAATGATTCGTCAAAAAATCGATTCCCTATTTTGCCTTTATCCAAATCCAAAAATAATCGTTATGGGCGATTTTAACGATTATCCAACTGACCGGTCTTTGTCAATGGATTTAAAAGCCGGAAGTCCTGAAATAGTACCTGATTCCATGAAAATATACAACCTCATGCTACCTCTGGATGGAAATCCGGAACAGGGCACCAATAAACACCTGGCAGATTGGGGTATTCTTGACCAGATTTTGGTTTCTGGTGAATTACTGAGACATTCAAGAGGAGTACACATTTTTGATGCTGATTTCTTGTTGCTCGAAGACCAGCGATGGCTTGGCCGAAAACCCTTTCGAACCTATCATGGTATGGTCTATCAGGGAGGCTTCAGTGATCACTTACCCGTTTATGTCGATTTTGAATTCTAAATTATGCTGTATTGCATGGTGTACAATGTGTTTGGGCACTTGCACATACTAGTCCTTTTTTGTACTTTTGCCCTTCCAAAAAACAGAGTATTAATTCCAACCAAAAGATATGTTTGAAAATTTAAGTGATCGGTTAGAAAGGTCTTTTCAGATTTTGAAAGGACAGGGTAAAATTACGGAAATTAACGTTGCCGAAACTCTTAAAGATGTTCGTCGTGCCCTTCTTGATGCCGATGTCAACTATAAGATAGCCAAGCAGTTTACAGAAGAAGTAAAAGAAAAAGCCATGGGCCAGGATGTTCTTACATCCATCAAGCCTAAGGAAATGATGATCAAAATAGTTCACGATAAGTTGTCCAGACTCATGGGTGGTGACCAGGTTGATATCAATATCAAGGGAACTCCCGCTGTCATTTTGATGTCAGGTCTTCAAGGTTCCGGTAAGACTACTTTCTCAGGTAAGCTGGCCAAGATGCTTAAAAGTAAACGCGGCAAAAACCCACTTTTGGTGGCTTGTGACGTTTATCGCCCGGCTGCAATTGAACAATTGATTATTTTAGGTAGTCAAATTGATGTTCCTGTCTACAGCGAACCCGAAAATACCAATCCCGTTTCTATCGCTGAAAATGCCATATCCTTTGCAAGGAAAAACGGTCATGATTTGGTGATTATCGATACCGCCGGTCGTTTAGCCGTTGACGAAGTCATGATGAACGAGATTGCTGCTATTAAAAAAGCCGTCAATCCACAGGAAATCCTTTTCGTCGTAGATTCAATGACAGGTCAGGATGCTGTGAATACAGCCAAGGAATTCAATGATCGTCTGAACTTTGACGGTGTTGTTTTGACCAAACTGGATGGTGATACCCGTGGTGGTGCAGCCCTTTCCATACGTACGGTGGTTAATAAACCAATTAAATTTGTCGGTACCGGAGAAAAGATGGAAGCCATTGATGTCTTTCATCCAACCCGTATGGCAGACCGTATATTGGGTATGGGTGATGTTGTTTCCCTCGTAGAAAGAGCTCAGGAACAATACGACGAAGAAGAAGCCCGTCGTTTGTCCAAGAAAATAGCCAAAAACCAATTCGATTTCAACGATTTTATCAGTCAGATTGCTCAAATCAAGAAAATGGGTAACCTGAAAGATCTGGCATCCATGATTCCTGGAGTTGGTAAGGCCATCAAGGATGTAGATATTGATGATAACGCCTTCAAAGGCATTGAAGCCATCATCGGCTCTATGACACCAAAGGAGAGAACAAATCCTGATATCATTAATGCCAGCCGTCGTCAGCGTATTTCGGCAGGTAGTGGTACCAGTATTCAGGAAGTGAACCGTTTGCTCAAACAGTTTGAACAGACTCGCAAGATGATGAAGGCTGTTAGCACAGCACAACCTGGTAAGAAAGGTCTTGCCGGTATGCGCAAAAGATAATTATTCAACGTTAAAGTATAGAAGCTATGCAACTAATTGATGGAAAAGCGGTTTCTGATGCAGTCAAACAAGAGATTGCCGAAGAAGTGAATAAAATGGTAGCCGAAGGGAAAAAGCGCCCACACCTTGCCGCCATTTTGGTTGGTCACGATGGCGGTAGTGAAACTTATGTAGCGAACAAAGTAAAAGCATGCGCTATTTGTGGTTTTACCTCTACATTGGTTCGTTTTGAAGACGATGTGACAGAAGAGACCATTTTGGCTGAGGTTGAAAAACTGAACAAAAATGATGATGTTGATGGATTTATCGTTCAATTGCCTTTGCCCAGGCATATATCCGAACAGAAAGTCATCGAAGCAATCGATTACCGCAAGGATGTTGATGGATTCCATCCGGTCAACGTTGGTCGTGTCAGCTTAGGAATGCCTGCTTTCGTTTCAGCAACACCAGCTGGTATTCTGGAGCTGATTAAGCGCTATCAGATTGAAACAGCAGGAAAACATGTTGTTGTGATAGGTCGTAGTAATATTGTAGGTAAACCAATGGCTAATTTGCTGATGCAAAAAGCGTATCCCGGAAATGCCACTGTTACTGTTGTTCACAGCTATTCAACCGATATTAAAGAGCAATGCCTGAGTGCAGATATTATTATTTGCGCACTAGGAAGACCTGAATTTCTGAAAGCCGAAATGGTCAAAGAAGGAGCTGTAGTCATTGATGTGGGAACCACACGTGTACCTTCCGATAAGACAAAAAGCGGATTTAAACTGACCGGTGATGTAGCATTTGAGGAAGTTGCACCAAAATGTTCCTTTATTACTCCGGTACCGGGTGGGGTTGGCCCAATGACGATTGTGTCGCTGATGCTGAATACACTCCTTGCAGGAAGTAAAGCAATATATTCCGGTGTCTAAATAGAAAGCCAATTACTGCATTGCAGCTTAAAAGTCAATCCTCACGTACGAAAACAGCTTATGAAACGTATCTATTTATCTTTTGTATTGATGTTTGTTTGTATTTTGTCTTTTGGACAAGTGCAGGAAAATAAAGATAGCCTCGTTTTTCAGGATTTCCTGAATTATGCAGCCAGGGAAAAGATTGTGGGAATGAAAACGGGCGATAGGATCGTATCAATAGCGAGGTATTTTCTGGAAAAGCCATACGTAGTTGCTACGCTGGAAGTGCCAAAAGAGGAGCGATTGCGGGTTAACCTGCGTGAGCTGGATTGTATGACCTATGTCGAGACTGTTCTGGCTCTTCATAATGTATTGAAGGATTCCAATCCCAATTATACTACTTATAAACAGATACTTACATCTATTCGGTACAGAAATGGTGTTATTGCAGGCTATCCTTCCAGATTGCATTATACCACTGAATGGCTGTTTGATAATCGTAAAAAGGACTACATCAGGTTTGTCAGGATGGGTAGTGATGCAGAGCCCTTTAAACCGGAGGTAAATTTTATGACCACCTATCCCGAATTGTATCCTGCCTTGAAAAACAATCCGGAATTTGTGAATGAAATGGCTAAGCATGAAGAAGACATTCACGGCATGCCCATCAAGTACCTTCCCAAAGAAAAGCTGACAAGTAAAGACTCCTTTATACATACAGGAGATATCATAGCAATAACAACAGCCTATAAAGGCCTGGATTTCTCCCATTTGGGTTTTGCAGTACGAATAAGCGGCGAGGTCTACTTGTTGCATGCTTCTTCAACCGGTAAAAAGGTGATGTTCAGCAGCCAAAACCTCAAAGATTATTTGTCTGACATAAAGAAACATACAGGAATAGTAGTTGTCAGACCTTTATAAATAAGGAAAAAATATTAAAAAATTACGAGTTGCGCTTGCATGGAATGCATTAAAATGCTACTTTTGCACCGCAATTAGATGGTGGTTGTAGCTCAGTTGGTTAGAGCGATGGATTGTGGTTCCATAGGTCGCGGGTTCGAACCCCGTCTCCCACCCGGAAGAGGTAGATTTCAAAAGAATCTGCCTCTTTTTTGTATATATTTGTATGGATAAGAAAACCTGAAAAATCATAACTCCATGAATCGCATTCAAAAGAATTGGACCGCTTTGTTTTTAACAAACTTCTTTAGCGTATTTAATGATAATTTTCTCAAGCACTGTATTATTTTTATCTCTATTACTTGGTTCCTGCCGTCCTGGCTTTCCCAGTCACAATTAATCTCAATCGTTGCTGCAGCATTGGTTTTGCCCTATTTGATCCTGTCACCTTTAGCAGGAAGGTTTGCCATGAAATATTCCAAACAGCGGGTACTCAGGCTTTGTAAGCTTCTGGAAATACCCATACTGATATTGGCTTGCGTGGCATTCTATTTCTATTGGGTTTGGCTGGCTATTTTCTGTGTCTTGATGATGGGAATAATCAGCTGCATCTATTCGCCTTCCAAGTATGGACTGATAGGCGATATTGAAGGAAAAAAAGGCGTTTCTTTGGGCAGTGGAATCTTTGAGACCATGGCTTTTTTGGGTATTTTAATGGGAACAGTGGCCGCGTCTTACCTTTCCGATCATTATAGAATTGAGATTTTTTTTGTTTTATTATTGGGCCTTGCACTAATTGGATTTCTGTCAAGCAGTCAAATCAAAACTGTGGAATTGCCTGTTGAAACGGAGGATTTGGGCACCATCAATCCGATTCGCTTTCTGATTAATTCATACCGTTTTGCTACCAAGCACAAGTACGTCAACAGCTCTGTTTTTGGAGTTTCTGTCTTTTGGTTGGTGGGAGGCATGATTCAGATGAATATGGTGATTCATTGCGTGAAAACTCTTGGTACCAGCAATACTGTGGCCGGATTGGTTATGTGTTGTGCAGCAATAGGCATAGCTTTGGGATGTACAGCAGCAGGCCTTTGGGCAAAGAACGGTGTGCGTCCCCAAATGATACCTATAGGTCTGCTGGGCATGATTATTTCACTGTCAGCCATCCTTTTTTTGAATCCCCCGGTTACTGTATGCGCCTTTTTGGTCTTTTGTCTGGCCTTTATGGGTGGCATCTTTGAAGTACCCTGTTTAGCCTTGGTTCAAAACGCGCCTCTGGGTCGAAGATTGGGGGATATGATTGGTTATCTGAATTTCGTCACCTTTCTATTTGTTCTCATAGGAACAGGTCTGTTTTCGGTAACGAATCTCTTGACCCATGACAATAGCCTGGCAGTATTTGCTGTCATCCTGGGGGTCTGTGTTTTTACTCTGATTTATTATGCAGTGCGTTGTCCTGAATTTTTCTCGGGAAAAAAGAAGAATGAACGGGCGTTATAAGTCCTTGATAAGAACGTTATCACCTTTAAGTTCAACTGATTCCTGAAGATTGGTCAATGCTTTCCAATGAGGGCTGTATTGCATTTCAGTATCAAGCTTGAAGTCTTCGCTTCCATATTCAAACATCGTTTTAAAGTATAAGCTCATAGTCAGCTTATTGATATCCATGGCAGGCTGGTATGCCGGGATATCCTTGTCGTTGAGGCTATAGGTTTGTGCCAGTAAATGCATCTCAACGAGCCTGTTTATAGCGGTGTTTGTAAGTCGGATAGGTATTTGATATTCAGTGGCAATCTCGTTGGATGTCATCGGTTCTTCTCCTTTTTCAAATCTTTTACACAGTATGTTCATTATCAAAATACTGATGAAGTAGTGATACCGATCGCTCACATTTTTGGTTTCCTTTTCAAAATAGAAATTCTCGACATTTTGTGCAGCGAATGCTATTTCGGCACCCAGTAATACGATGGTCCACGAAAGTTGAAGCCACAAAAGGAATAAAGGGATGGCTGCGAAACTACCATATATGGCATTGTATCGGTTTACCCAAATCTGACCGTTTATGTACATGAACTGAAAAGCCTGGAAGGCAAAACCCGCAATGAATCCTGCTAGTAATGCATTCCCAATTTTGACCTTGGTTCTCGGAATCAATATATAAAGAAGCGTGAATCCCAACCATGAAATGAAGTAGGGAATAAATGTCATCAAGAGGTTTACAAGGGGACTGAGTAGGGATAATAATTCGTTCTGGGCAACAGCTGTGTTTAAAAAAACAGAAATACCACTGGATAAAATGAGCAGTACCGGAATTAGGAACATAGTCGATAAATAATCGGTCAGCATACTTGATACGCTTCTGGGCTTTTTTATCTGAAAAATATCGTTGATGGCTACATCAATCGATTGTAAAATGCTCCATACTGCGATAATCAAAAATACGATACCTATGCCTAAAATAACACCACTTGTAGTGACCTTCAAAAAGGAATCTACGAATTTGAATAAAATATTCAGCACTTCTGTCTGACCCGTCAGTAAACTGGTCAGATAGCTTTCAATCACTTTCTGAAAGCCGAAACCGCGTGCAATTCCAATTGTAATGGTTGCTACGGGTACGACTGCCAACAGAGAGGTGTAAGTCAGAGCCGACGCTCTGGTGGTTAGTTTGCCATCAATTAAGCCTTTGGTGGATAATATTAAAGTCCTGATCAGGTTAAGAAACTTGTTTCTCAAACCTTTAACTTCGTGTTTAGGAACACGCCAAAGGTCTCTGGAAATAAATATCCAAAGATCTGCAACTTTTTTACCGAAAGAAACTTTTGCTTTTTCCATGGCAAATCCTGAAAGTAAGGTTATTAAAATAAAACAGTGAGCCTGTAAGCCGGGTTCTGTTCTTTTCCGGAAAACCGGAAAAGCGTTTGTCATTTATCTCGACTGCCGGTCACCCGACAGCTCTAGCGACCTACCCCCCGTCATCGGGCGAGCAGCCCTACATGCGACGGTGTACATGGTCTTGCA
>Ga0209125_1000752_pt1 | contig 37229 bp, 27 predicted proteins | sample BarGraIncub1131A_FD_184503 | JGI IMG/M metagenome (GOLD analysis project Ga0209125, IMG submission 184503) | Arctic peat soil microbial communities from Barrow, Alaska - Barrow Graham LP Incubations 11-31A (SPAdes) (version 2) | ecosystem: Environmental > Terrestrial > Soil > Wetlands > Peat... | reverse complement strand
AGGAGCTTTTGTTATAGCAATAATCTGCTTATTAAAAATGCATTTGATAGCTAGATAATTATTAGCATTATAGTTATAATTTGACTTAGTAATGCTGTTTTATAAAGCCATATTTTGACGCACTACAGATGAGAAACAACTTACTATTTTACTTCAAAAAATAGGTGCTTTTATATCACAGGATAAGCCACCAAAAATCGAATTTATGTCCAAATGTAAAAAATGTGCATATTATGAGTACTGTTTTATTTAATGAAGAAAGGAGTGTTTTCTATGGGAAAGCGTACAAGATATATTATGTCTATGGGAGAGTTAAGTAGGAAGGATAATTCCATTCAGTTTAAAAATGTCAAGGGAAATCTTTATCTGCCTATTGAATCTACAAGGGAAATATACTGCTTAAATGAAGTAAGTATGAATACTAAGTTTTTAGATTTCGTTGGTAAGTCTGGCATAATAATTCATTTCTTTAATTATTATGGCAAATACAGTGGAACTTTTTATCCAAAGGAATATTTAGTTAGTGGAAATTTAACAGTAAAACAATCCAAAGCTTTTGGGGGGAATAGAAACTGTATAGCAAAAGCTTTTGTACAGGGAATTGCAGATAACATCCATGTAGTATTGTATCATTACTATAAGCATGAAAAGAAGGAATTAAAGGATTTTTTGGATTGGTTAAAAAAAGATGTATCAATATTTTTAAGTAAAGATTTGGGTATAAAACAGATCCTTTTTATAGAAGGACAAATATGGATGAAATTTTATGATAGTTTTAAATATTTCTTGCCAGAGAATTTTATTATGAATAAGAGAGTGAAGAGACCACCTGATAATCCAATAAATGCACTTATATCCTTTGGAAATTCCATTCTATATGCAAGAACTGTGTCTCAAATTTATAATACTCATTTAAATCAAACTATAAGCTTTTTACATGAACCAGGTGAAAGCAGATTTTCTTTAAGTCTTGACTTATGTGAGGTTTTTAAGCCTATCATCGTGTATAAGACAATATTTGAAGTGGTGAATAATAAAAGGATACAAGTATCAAAGCATTTTGATAAGAAACTGAATTATTGCTTGCTTAATGAGGCTGGTAAAAAGGTATTTATAGAAGCATTAGAAGAAAGGTTTAACAATGTATTTGATCACCCAATATTAAAACGTAAAGTAAGTTATGAAACAGCAATTAAATTAGATGGGTATAAACTTATAAAATTTTTCCTTGAGGGGAAAGAGTTCAGACCATTTAGTTTGAAGGAGATGAGGTAATATGGCGAAAACTACAAATTATAATTATGCTTTTGTTTTTTATGATATAAAAGAAAAACGAGTAAATCGTGTATTTAAAGTTTGCAAAAAGTATTTTAAACATCATCAAAAATCCATTTTTAGAGGTGAAATAACCCAATCAAATTTAATAAAATTGCGTGCTGATTTAAAAAAAGTAATAGATGAAACAGAGGATTTTATTTCTATTATAAAAGTAATGAATGAACAAAGCTTTGGTGAAGAAACCATTGGAGTGAATTTTAAAGATAGTGAATCGCTAATTTTATAATAGTTTTTTACCAACCTACTTTAGTTTTAAAGGTTGAAACCTATTGAAAAACAAAGGTTGCGTATACTTATTAAATAAAGTTATAATATATATGAAACTGCTGGTAAAAAAACATATAAACTATGAAGTATCATGGTTTAGAAGATTTTGAGTATAACAACGATGGCTATTTTACATTGGCTGAACCTTAACATTGGATGTATTTAAATTAAATAGCAAATCTCCTAATAGTTAAAAAAAGCTCGCTGAACCTTAACATTGGATGTATTTAAATTATTTACCCCCCTTAACAAAACAAAACAAAAGGAACGCTGAACCTTAACATTGGATGTATTTAAATTTAATAACATCAAGTGCTACGATGATAGCAAATGCGCTGAACCTTAACATTGGATGTATTTAAATTAATCACTAATTAATCCATTCTGATGCCAAATTGGCTGAACCTTAACATTGGATGTATTTAAATACGAATTCTATAGATACGAGCGCTACGGGTACAAGCTGAACCTTAACATTGGATGTATTTAAATTAGAACCTTTGTAGTGCATCTTTTGCTATTGGACTTGCTGAACCTTAACATTGGATGTATTTAAATTTCGTATTTACTATTTGAAGTACAAGAGCATTTCCTGCTGAACCTTAACATTGGATGTATTTAAATAAATTAAGTAGAGGCATAAGACCTGCTAACCTTGATGCTGAACCTTAACATTGGATGTATTTAAATTAAGTTCCTAATGTTACTGGAACTGCTGATACTCCTGCTGAACCTTAACATTGGATGTATTTAAATATTTTACTAAGACTACTGCTTAGCCATGCTATAAAGCTGAACCTTAACATTGGATGTATTTAAATTTTTTAGCTACAGTAGTTGTCTGCAAGCTGTTAAGCTGAACCTTAACATTGGATGTATTTAAATGTTTCAATACCAGGTAGTTTTGATATAGAATTAAGGCTGAACCTTAACATTGGATGTATTTAAATACTTCTATACCCATTACACTCATAGTATGTAATGCGCTGAACCTTAACATTGGATGTATTTAAATAATCATACTAAAGCAAGCATAAGTTCTTTAGGAGATGGCTGAACCTTAACATTGGATGTATTTAAATAACTTAAAACTTAGCACTCTGCCTTTATTCTTAAGGCTGAACCTTAACATTGGATGTATTTAAATAAATTTAGGTAGTATAAAGACCAATAGCAATATTACGCTGAACCTTAACATTGGATGTATTTAAATTTAAACGCTACCGGTAATTCTTGTCCAAGATAACTCAGCTGAACCTTAACATTGGATGTATTTAAATTAAATAGTCCAATCACCAGTAACAGGAGGATAATTGCTGAACCTTAACATTGGATGTATTTAAATTTTAAATTTAAATCTAAACGTTCCTTAATAATTCGAGCTGAACCTTAACATTGGATGTATTTAAATAATAGGTCTCCTGTTGTTTGTCCTGTGCAAGAAGCAGGCTGAACCTTAACATTGGATGTATTTAAATAGTTCAAGGTCTTTGGGGAAGATTGTTTGTATTAGCTGAACCTTAACATTGGATGTATTTAAATAATCCGTCCGAAAGGTCATGTCTTCTTTTCTCAATTGCTGAACCTTAACATTGGATGTATTTAAATACATATTGTTTGTTATTAGAGTTCCAGGATCAACATGCTGAACCTTAACATTGGATGTATTTAAATTTAAAACCCCCTCAATTAGTATACCTAATTATACCGCTGAACCTTAACATTGGATGTATTTAAATTGTTGATGTAGTTGGCATAACTGTTAGTGTATGAAGCTGAACCTTAACATTGGATGTATTTAAATATGGATAATAGGCAGACAAAGAGAAATAATAATGTTGCTGAACCTTAACATTGGATGTATTTAAATTATGTAGATAAACTATCTAATTGAGTTTGTGACCAGCTGAACCTTAACATTGGATGTATTTAAATGTAGCAAATGCAGGAACACTAGCAACAATGGCACTAGCTGAACCTTAACATTGGATGTATTTAAATACTATATTTAAGTTACTACTTAGCCATGCTATAAAGCTGAACCTTAACATTGGATGTATTTAAATAGCATTGTTTGCGAAGGTTCTGCAGTACTATTAGGCTGAACCTTAACATTGGATGTATTTAAATCTGCAAAAGCCATAAACATAGTGACACGTATAGTAGCTGAACCTTAACATTGGATGTATTTAAATCTAACTTTATCGCCATCAATCCACAATTCTCCGTAGGCTGAACCTTAACATTGGATGTATTTAAATCTAATGTTAATACACTTGTATCAAGAGCGGTAGGCAGCTGAACCTTAACATTGGATGTATTTAAATCAATTGCTAGGATGGACTTCACTGACTTGTAAAGGCTGAACCTTAACATTGGATGTATTTAAATTTAAGCGGAGGAGCAGGTGGTGGCGGTGGGACCGGTGCTGAACCTTAACATTGGATGTATTTAAATGGAGCAATAACACCATCAGTAGCCGTCCATGGATGCTGAACCTTAACATTGGATGTATTTAAATCGATGATGCAGACAAGGTTCTACAACAAGCTCTTAAGCTGAACCTTAACATTGGATGTATTTAAATAAGCAATTAGCTAATGCGGATGAACTATTTCTAAGCTGAACCTTAACATTGGATGTATTTAAATTTGTATTAGTATAAGTACTATATGCCGTTGTTATGCTGAACCTTAACATTGGATGTATTTAAATGAATATAAAAGTATTGCAACGTTTAACAATATTTTGTGCTGAACCTTAACATTGGATGTATTTAAATTTTAATGTACTCGTTAATGTAGCTAAACTAGCTTGCTGAACCTTAACATTGGATGTATTTAAATTGTGATAAAGGAGGATTAGAAAATGCAGTATAAAATGCTGAACCTTAACATTGGATGTATTTAAATCCCCAATACATCATGCTTTCCTTATCTCTATAAGTGCTGAACCTTAACATTGGATGTATTTAAATAATACTACTCCACCATTATCATCTGAACCACTTGGGCTGAACCTTAACATTGGATGTATTTAAATCTTTGTAATTGCTTATAATAACCATTAATAATTTTAGCTGAACCTTAACATTGGATGTATTTAAATAACTCTTTTACCTCTGCATCCGTCAATGATAATGTGCTGAACCTTAACATTGGATGTATTTAAATAAATAGTAGACTTATTACCGCTCTTACTTTCACTCGCTGAACCTTAACATTGGATGTATTTAAATGCGGAATTGGTGATATGCTTAAATCAATTTATGATCGCTGAACCTTAACATTGGATGTATTTAAATTCTTATCCTCCTTATTTTTTAAATATACGAGTCCTGTGCTGAACCTTAACATTGGATGTATTTAAATTATATCTTTCCACCCATCAGTTTTCTTACTTGATCGCTGAACCTTAACATTGGATGTATTTAAATACAGTTATACGTAAATGTCTACTCCCCAGACTTGGCTGAACCTTAACATTGGATGTATTTAAATATAAGCCTTGTGGGGTGTTCTAACGCAACAACTTCTGCTGAACCTTAACATTGGATGTATTTAAATAGCACTCCAGCAACATCAAATAGTAAGTTTCCTATTGCTGAACCTTAACATTGGATGTATTTAAATATTTAATATTGGAATCGGGCCAAGCAGATAAATATGCTGAACCTTAACATTGGATGTATTTAAATCCTCTAATTTGTCACTGCTGCAATTACTCCGCCCGCGCTGAACCTTAACATTGGATGTATTTAAATAATATTAGCCCGAATTGAGAACCCTCATATCCTGGCTGAACCTTAACATTGGATGTATTTAAATCAGGTTGCCACTGTATCAATTGTGCCTAATGTTGGCTGAACCTTAACATTGGATGTATTTAAATATGAAAGAAGTGACCCAAAACTTGTTATTCCACCAGGCTGAACCTTAACATTGGATGTATTTAAATCAATAATTCTGCATCTTCTACCATACAAAGTATCGGCTGAACCTTAACATTGGATGTATTTAAATCAGTATATAGGTATAAGAATGTCGGGCAAATAAGAGGGGCTGAACCTTAACATTGGATGTATTTAAATGTGGAATGTGTGCTCACGTGACTATTATTTTTAGGCTGAACCTTAACATTGGATGTATTTAAATAGTAGTGCGGTCATACTGTTAGCACCAGCACCTACGCTGAACCTTAACATTGGATGTATTTAAATATATTAAATGCTGATAAAATGGGGGTTTTTGAAATAGGCTGAACCTTAACATTGGATGTATTTAAATCCAACTATAAGCATTAACAATGTACTAATGGCATTGGCTGAACCTTAACATTGGATGTATTTAAATAATACTTCAATCGTATTTATTCTACAAAAGAAGTAGGCTGAACCTTAACATTGGATGTATTTAAATGGACTATTAATAAGGACAGGACAGGCGGTTGCGGTAGCTGAACCTTAACATTGGATGTATTTAAATCAATTTACTACAATATGAATATTTTCATTATATTCCGCTGAACCTTAACATTGGATGTATTTAAATAAGCATTTAATAGAGAACATTAAAGACAATATCATGGGCTGAACCTTAACATTGGATGTATTTAAATTCAACTTCTACAGTTACTTTAGCTTTTATATTTGGCTGAACCTTAACATTGGATGTATTTAAATTGAGTGCACTTAGCAAAACTGTTATTTTATTAAATTGCTGAACCTTAACATTGGATGTATTTAAATTCATTATAAGTTAGCATCTCACGTTGTGATTCTAACGCTGAACCTTAACATTGGATGTATTTAAATAGATTATCTTTAGCCATACCACTTAACAACTTTGTTAGCTGAACCTTAACATTGGATGTATTTAAATTATTCCATAAGATATGTTTACCACCAGGTTCTTTCCGCTGAACCTTAACATTGGATGTATTTAAATCCCTTAAATTGAATAATTCCATTCTTTTTCATGTCAGGCTGAACCTTAACATTGGATGTATTTAAATAATTGTATTGCTGTTACTAAAATTATTTGGCCAATGCTGAACCTTAACATTGGATGTATTTAAATTATCCATTTTGTAATTTTTATCGAATATCCAGCAGGCTGAACCTTAACATTGGATGTATTTAAATCTTATATCCTGCTCCGTGCTATCCGATAATGTTTGCTGAACCTTAACATTGGATGTATTTAAATATGAAATTTAAAGAGTAATAAATATTCTCCACAATAGGCTGAACCTTAACATTGGATGTATTTAAATTTTCGTTACATTAAATGGTATAATAGAGGGACAAGGCTGAACCTTAACATTGGATGTATTTAAATTTAATTATCCTCCATGCCTGAAGGTGTGCACACTTGCTGAACCTTAACATTGGATGTATTTAAATTACCCATTAGTGCATTTATTGCTAATTGAGCTGAAGGCTGTGACCGACAAGGCTAATACACCACAATTAGCTTTAGTGACTAATGCTATATTACATATTGATATTATTTCAAGAAACCTACAAGTCAAAAAATTCGTTAATTAGATTGCTGGGCCATAATTCGTACCATACGCACAAACAATAGTTATAAATTATATCTTTATATATTACCACTAACAACACCTACAGAACTACTAAAATAATAACAATTGTAAGAACAAAATAATTGACTTGTAGAAACTTTTTTTCGTAGACATTAATTTCTAATTTGATATCTTCATAACGCCAACTTTCTTTTGGTTTTTCTTTATTTATCTTAACTTTTATTTTCTTTGTATTATTTTTCTTAACTTGAACAACTGCAATTACTTTAGCGTCATCTGCAAAATTGCAGACTCCGAATTTCTTATATTAAACAATTAATCTAATACCTCTAATACTTCTAACCTACTTATTAATTTTTTTTCTTGCTTCTTTACTGTTTAAAACTTCGTTTAGCATGATTAATGGGTTTAAAAATAAATTATGATAGCTATTCTAATTGAGTAATATTTACGATTATAATTTTTAAACAACCAACATATATTTATATGTTTAAAGAATTAAATGAGGAGGTATTTAATATGCTCAATCAAAACATAATTTCTATGTTGCCTGGTCCAGAAGTTATTGGTGAACCCTATTGGTTCCTTATGGAATGGAAACATAATAAACTGACAGGTAATTTCTTTTCACAAAAGGCATTCTGCTTCTTTCTACGAAGTCAGGATGCTGAAGCTTCTAAAAAACAATTACCCGCACCACATGAATGGGTCGTGAGAGGTGTTAGTAAAAAGTTATTTGAATTTATTATCAAACAACATAATCACGAATATAAGGATATAATTCCACTTGTTCTTGTCCCTCCTTTTTCAGGTGGAAAGAAAGTTTTAACCTTGAAAATGACTGCAGATGAGCTTAAATACTATGCTAATCATGGTAGGTTAGTGGATAAAGGTCTTCAGAAGACATTGGATTACGCCTTTAAAATAGTAGCTAATCCACCCCCAGATATGTATACTAGAAGACTTTCTGTTGATCCGTTTTTAGATTTTTTAAAAAACAACTATCAAAGGTATCCTCGTCCTTACCCGCAGCTCCCTGATATAATTAAAGAATACAGACATTCTATATGGGCTGATGCTGAGTATGTCAAAGATGAGGCTAAAGAGATTATTAAAAATATAACACCACAAGACCAATGCTATACTCAGACATTTGAACTACATGAAAAAAGTAACTATGATATAACTTGGTCAATTCCAAACTTGAAAAAGGCTGTAAGTACGTATAATTTACAACCAACGACCTTATCATTAGATACATTAGCTCCTATTGTTGATCAATCCAATATTGTTTCAAGCCATTTAAATAAAGCTTTGGGAAATGAAGATCCAATTCTAGTTGTGAGATATCCCATGGTTTTACCAAACCTTTGCATAGTAGACGGTAATCATAGGGTGATTGCCAAACACAATGCTGGTCAAACAACAATTCAAGTATATTTATTTGAACCCCAACATCATCTTGAAGCAATGAATTATAGTGTGCATCGCACTCTATTTAAAGTTCATTACAACCTTAATGAAATTGTTAAGTACATGAGTTGTCTAAATCCAGCTGAAAAGATTGAATTACTACCATTAAAGTAAGAATCGGTTTTAATTCAAGCTAATTTTTAAAGGAGATATCTATATTGTACATATTTCTTATTAAATAATACTGCACCAATTGAAAGAATATTTTCATATCGGTTTCGTCTAGTAATTATTAACTTGATAAAGACAAATGCTATGAAGATTGAGAGCGAGGAGGTAGTTTCGCCCCACCATTAAACAAAATCATAAACTTCAACAGTTTAAACTGTCTTTAAAAGCAGTAGTAAATTACGACAAAATGCTTAATATACAGTTTATTCTTTAGTAAAAGAATAATAAGTAAACGAAGTATAAAATATTTAAAAAACTAGTATAATATATGAAGGAAGTTTATAAAATAGAGAGGGGGATTAGTAAGTTAAGAGTCAAAAGAAGAAATGTTAGTATAATCATATGAAGATTTTTATTATAAAATTACAAAGAAATACGGAATAAAAAAAATATAAACTAAGAAATGGAGTGTGTTAAAATGTCAGAAAATTTAGGACTATTATTAATTACTGTAGCTGGAGTAGCTTCTATGGGAGCAATTGGATATATATTTATAAAAATTATGATTAACACAATTAAATATGAATAATAAAAAATAGTATTAAATTTTAGAGTTATTAATTACTTAGAGAGATAATCTTTTAGTAATGGTTTGATGAAAGTAAGGGGCATTACTTCGATAAAACATGAGTATCCGATATTATGACACATCAAATTATGGAAAGCTAATTTATTTTAGTAGTGTAGGTAGCGTCTTTCGTTTGGGATCTACCTATTAGTTTTTTGTAGTTATTTTATTTTTTGAAAGCTTTTATTTGCTATTTGAAATAAAATGATGATATTGAGATAATGGAAATTATAAGATAAAAAGTAATAGAAATAAAAAAGAAAATGATAAATTAAAAACATAAAAATAATTTGAAATGAGTGTGTAATTTCATATTCATGCACGCAGGTACAAAAAAACCACTAAAAGCATTAATTCTTTAAGCTTTTTGTGGTTTTCGGTTTAAAAATATATTTTATCTTCGGCAAGTTGTAATCTCGCCTTTTTTATTTCCAGTAAAGATTGGATAAGAATATATTCTATACATGTAGGGTTTAAGGCCTTTTGCATTTCATAAAAATTAGTACTATATTCGGACACAAATAGATTTTTTTTGTTTCTGTAATTTTCGTGGATACCATATCGCAGCCTATCTTAGTTAATAGGTAATAGGGTTGCTCCTTATTTTGTCTGTTCAAATAAGTGACTGCAATGAAAAAGTCGGTAGATTGCAAATTTGTAGACTGCTCTAAGATCTCTATATAACCTCTTATAGTTCTAAATAATTCACTATGCTTTTTATCTATCATTATAGCTACATTTCTACTATCTGTTACAAGTTGTCCGTTTTTGTTAATAATGGTTATCATCAAATTGCCTCCTTAAATTTTAAAAAATTATTACATCAGCTATTTATATTAGAAATTGGTAATTAGTTCAACAATGCGTCTTCGCTAAAAGGAAGAAATTTGTTCATCAGTTATAGTAGTTATTTTAATATTTAATGTTTTAAATTTTAATCTATCTACTGTATCTTTTATTAAAGATTCTTCGGAATCCAAGCATACAAGGTTATAAATTTGTGTAGATATATTATTTCTATTATTAGCAAGTAGGTCTATGCTACTTAATGTACTAAATACAGTTATATTATTTAAGACTAAGTTAAAATAAGAATTGTTACCTATAATATATTGGGTTTGTTTTGTATTAAATACGCTTTTATTAAGTAGTTCTGGAAATGCAACACCGAATACATTTTTATCGAAGTTACCTTTTCCCATTTTGTTAAACAAATTCATACAAAGAACATTGGGTGGAAGTATCAATAGTTGATTTATATAAACATTGCTTACAGACATAAGCATGGCAAAGTCCCTATTTCTCGTTAAAATTATTACTTTACTTATTACACCTCTTTTATTTTTTAGTTCTTTTAATATTTGTTTTTGTCCCTCAGTGGATAGAACTTTCGAAACATCATAAATCAAATAATCGATGTTATCTGCTGTTGTGGCAGCAGCGACGAATTGCATTCCTCGATTTAAGTTATTATCTTTTTTGTATTTAGCTGAAGTGACAACATCCATGCTTGGTAATAAATATTTTAATTCTAAAGCCCTAGCTAATCGTCTTTGGCGGTCTATTGGCATAGTTGCAACTACTTTAGGTATTATATCTATACTTTCTAGATAGTTTTTGCCTTCTACACCAAGTACAATTAAATTATATTTCCTATTTATTATTCTTTCTTTTTCCATTTTCTCTAGCCTACTTCTACAATATCGTGTTGGGTAAATAGTTAACGGTAACTTGGAATTACAAGCCCCCGTTTCATTTAAAATTAGTAAAAATTTTTTATCTCTCTCGGTTATATTTATCATCTTTTTATCTCCCTCTTGGTTTCTTTTTTTGTGAATTTCATATAAAATATTTAATAATTTATTTATTTATTTCTATCTATTTTATTATTATTACAAAATAATTTTATTTAACAATTTCTATGATTAGATCAGAATATAATACAATAAAACATAGTAAATCTTTTCTTTTATTTCTTTATATTTTTCATTTTTTATTACCACCTTTCTCAAAGAAAACAATCTCTTTTTTCTTTCTATATCTATATAGTCTTTTTTCTTTAATAATATAAAAAAAACGTATATTTATTTTTCTTTTCTTTATTTATCTTGTTTTATAAGGCTGATAATTTAGTGGTAAGGCTCTGGGCCGCGTTGTTAAAGTGTTGTTTTAATAATTATTGTGGTGCAACGCTTAGTATAAATGCGCACGGTATGTTATTGCGTAGTTTATAAGTTTAATTCTATTATGCTATGAGTTTATTGGACAAAGCTTAAACATAGTCTTCTAGCCACTTAGTCTACATTTAAGATTTGCTTATTTGCTTATTTGTAATGCTAATTGATTTAATAATAATTATATGCATTTTTATTTTCGTAATATTGAGTACTTTTGCACTGTTATATCGTATACTTTAAATCACTTTTTTTGATGATTGTTACAGTCATAGAAGGATGTTTTTTCGTTTCGTTTCCCTCTACCATATAGGAAATATAATTATAGCTATCATCTGCAAAAAAATGTGAATATCTCAATGAATCTATAATATATTTGATTTCTATATTGTCGACATCAAAGAGAAATTTTTTTGAAATAGAAAATATAATAAGTATCGGCTCTTCATATCTTGGCTTCATTTCTATTTGATTTATACTTTCCATAATTAGGTACATTAAAGCATTTTTAATCTTAACAAATTTTTTCAAGTAATCTATTTTTAGATACGGGACAAAGTTAAAATCCATTGTAAATATTCCAGTTTTACTATCAAAATTGCACTTAGGAATCAATGGCTCTAAGGTAGCATTAAATGCTGCATCTGTTATAATTTTTAACTCTTGTAGGTTAATCATTCTATCAATGTAATCACTTTTAATTGATTCAAATTTTTCACATATATTATGATAATATTGGATATTGTCAGTTCTATTTGTCTTAATTGGGTGTTCATTAAGTTCATTTAATAATGTATGATACAGCATGTATTTACCGGATTGAGTAAAATATTGTTCCTCATTTTTATCTTTCATTTTGCATAACCCCTTTAGAATTTTTGTACAAGAAATCTAGTTTCTTGCCAGTGATTTTTAAATCAGATAATATTACTTTCATGCCTCCTTTATTTCTATATAGTCAAAAACTGAAAATAATATAAAAAAATGATAAATGTTTTTTATGATGGGTTAAATTAGAATAATAGATCAGGAGGACTAAATATTTCAATTGTTTTTAAATATGTTCATAGCTACATATTTCTGAGCTGTATGCAAGAAAACTAAATAATTTGACCTAAATGAAATTTTGAAGATAGTAAGTTATGAAGAAATCAATTAGTAGTAGACCAGAATTAAAGACAACAGATAATTCAATTGAATACAAAAGATTACATCATTTAGGATAGGCAACCAGTATAAAGAGAGCTTCGATATGGGAAGAGATAGTACTGTCTGGTTCTATAGGTGTCAGATATAAGTGAATATAAAAAAACAGATAAAAAAGTTTACAAAGTTATTTAAATATGGAATATATTAATAGATGAAAGTTTCCATTTTAGCATAAATAATTCTTTGTTTCTATACTTTTCATCATTATTCTTCATTTTGTATAACTCTTTCTAAAATAGTCATTTTTCTTTAATAGGATATATAAACATTTATAAGAAAAATAAGAGGAAAATTAACGGTTAGACCGGGGATATTATATAAGGCAGGTGGTTTACTATTTTTCCAAATATATGCGCCGAGATTACACGCTTGCGACGACTTCTTTTAAAGAAAATCGTAAAAATATTTTTTAATATTTTAAATAAGTATCAATCAAGAAAAGGAAATGATTTTATTACTAAAAACTCTTAATGAAAAAGAAAATTAAAAAATAGAAAAGGATATTATAAACTTGAAATTGCGAGTTTAAAGGGTATCGACAAAATGACGATACCCCCAGATGTACATCAATACTTTATGTATGGACTGAAAGAGGTGTTGCAAGTCATGCTAGAATTTTAGAAACAAAAGTAGCTTGGAGTATATATGAGAGATTGGAAGATATCTGTATTAGTGCTAAACAAAGAAGAAGTACAAAACACCCTTACAGTTATACTATAGAAAATACGATTTTAAGAGCAAAGTGATGGAACCAAGAAAATGATGATGTTAAAGTTGCTATAACAGACTAAAGTAATTGAACCACCAGCTAAAATAATTGAACTACCAATTAATAAAATGGCAAAAGAAAAAAGAAAAAATAAACATCCTTAAAATAAGTTAGTTGTAAATTTCTTCGATATGTAGAATTTTAACGACATTTCAGAAGGAAAGTATCTTACTTATATATATGGGAGTAACGCACTTTAATAAATAGAAAACCTTAGTGGGAGTATAAATCTCCTTCCGAAGTCGTTAATATTACAGTTCGCAGTAGATGATCTAAATAAGGATTTGCTTTTATATTAATATAATTGTAAGTCCTTTTATTTTTAATCCTTTTGAAAACAAAATACAAATAATTTCTAATTCTCAACAAGGGTGAATGAAAAAGTCTAAGAGGTGAGTGAACATTATTCACCTACCTACCTATAAATAAATTAATATCAGTTATTTCAGAATTATTTTCTAGTGCTTTTTATATTTTTTCTTCTTAATGGATATATAGAGGCAGGAAACATTATTATAAAAAAAAGGAGAAAGAAATGAAAAGACAAGAAATTGGAAAAGTTGAAGAATGTAATAGAGCACTTGTAATGAAGGAAATTGAGAATCGAAAGGAATATGAGTGTGAATCGGGGATAAGCCTGTGGATAAATTATAAAGGGTAAGGTATTCTATGTAGAATTTTTATTTCACTGGGAATACCTTACCCTTTTACATGGAATATCGCATATAGAGATTATTTAGATAAATATAGATATAAAGAAAAAATGGTAATCAATAAGAAAGCGGTGCTCTTGAATTGAGGTGTTAATGAAGAAAGGAAAAGCCAATTGAGGATACTCCTTTTATAAAAAATAGCATGAAGAGATTTAAGTTATTATGTTAATAGCTAAATTTTTATTGTAAATAATTAAAATTAAATTTTGATAAAGTAGAAAAGCAATAATAACGGGTTTACTTTAAGGGTGCAAAGTTTAAAATTGTAGACGTTTTTTGTATACAGTTTTAGATTAGTTTTTGCATTTTTTTGAATTAACAATCTTTAGTAATCTAAAGGTATATTATATTAAAAGTACAATTAAAATTACAACATTTTTTACAGTTAGAATTACGCATGTAAAAGTTACTACAAAAATGCAATAAAAGGTCTGTGACCATTCAAATTAATAATAAAAAAGCATGTAGATTTAATTACAAATCTACATGCTTTTTTAAATGGTATTGTTTGATTTGTACCTTTAAGGTAAACCCGTTACCGTTACCGTTACAACAATAAGGTTACTTATTTTTTAGTGTAATATGAAAATCATATTGAAATTTAAAATGAGAAGTATCAAGAAATGACAACTGCTATAAAGTGTTCCAGTGTAAGTAGTGACCCTCTTCCACAGTAATAACAACAATTATTAAATCAATCTTTATTTTTAAATTTCCATTTACTTGTACGTTTACGATATATATTTATGTTTTTTACATAGTATTCCTCTTTATCTCATATCTACTCCCGCTTATCGTATTTTCACGTGGTTTCTGTAGCATCCAACTATGTTTTTTTTAACAAAAACCTTTACTAAACGTTGATTTATAAGCTCTGTTAAGTAGTAGGTAAATTTAATCAATGTTTTTAAATATATTTCTACACTTTTTTTATATTTTTCGGATGAGTTTGATATATAGAATCAAATACAACCAAGGAAGTGTATAAAATGGGATTAAAAGAACAATTAAAAAACAAGAGAGAAGTATTAGAAAAGGTTTTAATATATTATGGAGCAAATGTAAAAACTAAAGGAAACTCTGACTGTATAACTTCACGGCACATAAAAAATTCAAGTGGTAGTTTATCAATTCAAAAAAAGGATGGGTTTGTATGTGCATGTCACTGTGGTTTGAATGGAGATGTATTTAAGGTAGTGGAGCAAATGGAAGGCATATATAATTTTAATGACCAATTAAAAAGGGTTTGCGAAATAATAGGAGTTGAATCATTGGAAAAATGCATTCCAATTAGTAACAAAACCATTTCTGGTAATCGGAAAGAAATAGAAGAAATAAAAAAAACTTATAATTTTACTAATATAGCTAAAGATTTACACGCTAATATAGGTAGTACAAACTATTTTAAATCTAGATGCATAACACATAAGTTGCAGGAAGAGTATATATTAGGCTATAACGTAGATGGATTAAATTATATTATTAAAAATTATCCTGGTGTTTTAGCAGAAAAATGTAATGATTATTACAAGCAATTTAAATATTTTATCCCTTGTTTTAACGTGGATGGAGAAGTTGACTATATACTTGCAAGGCGAGATGATGGTCTAATGGTGCCGTTTTGGTTGAAAGGCAAGCCCGAAAAAGTACATAATCTAAAAGGGTTCGGGGCTACTATATTTAATTTAAGATATTTACAAGATATAGCATTAACAAATGAATATATTTTTGTTGTAGAAGGTTGGGCTGATGCTTTATCTTTAGAAGCTTTAGGGTATAGCGCTATCGCATTAAATAGTACAAGTAATGTTAATAAATTTATTGAAGAATTACAAAAAAACAAAGATATTATTAAGGATAAAACTTTTATAATCGCTGGTGACAATGATCCAAGTGGATTTCAAATGAATGAGAAGTTAATACAATTATCACAAAAAGAAGAAGATATTAACATTACATTATTTCTTCTAATTAAAAAATATAATGATATAAATAATTATTTAATAGGAGATAAAAGTTCCTTAGAAATAGATTTAAATAACTTTATTATCTCACTTAAAAAGGTTAAAACAATTAAAAAGAAAGCATCTTCATTTGCTCAGAAAAATAATGTTATTCCTAAAGTCAATTATATTAATAAAGATATTAGAGATAAGGAAATAAAAGATACTATAGATTTTATGACTAATTTATTTAAAGACACTAAATTGGTTCTTAAATATGATAAGTATATATCAGAATTTATAGAAGTAATCACAGAGGTTCTAACTTCTTATGTGAAATCTCTTATAATCGCCGAAGCTGGTGGTGGTAAAACGTATACGATTATATTTATAGCTAGAAAGCTAATAAAAGAAGAAGGCACATATGTTATTATGGCAAATCCTAATAACGTGCAGTGTGTGCAAAACTTCACCACTTATGGAGTTGCCGCATTAATTGGAGGTACAAAAGTAACAAAGGGAGACAGAATAATTTGTTGTGTTTTTGATAAAGTATTAGAAACAGTGGAGAGTGTAAAAAAACTTGGAGCAAAAAAAATAATTCTCGTGGTAGATGAAGCCCATCATCTCATAGATAGTCAAAATTTTAGAGGTGGAGCACTTAGACAATTTGAAGAAATAGACCGAAGAGGACTTGTTGATCACACGATACACATGACGGCTACACCTCTAGGACTATTTGAGAACGATTATGATAAAATTATAGAATTTCAAAGAAATAAAAAATATAATAATATAAAAAACACATTTATATATGAAACTAAAGGCGGTATCGAGAATATAGCCAACCTGGTATATACAAATCATAAGGCAGAAATAAAAAATAATCCTTTATCAATTGTAAGATGTCAAAGTGTTATAAAGTGCCACAAATTAGCAAAATTATTAATATTAAAAGGGTTAAAGGTATCAATTTTAAATTCCCAAAATAAAAAAACAAGTGAGATCTTTAAGGAAATTTCAAATAATTCCATGATAACTGCTAATTTTGATGTTGTGTTAACAACCTCCGTTTTAGATTGTGGTACCAACATTAACAATGATGGTGTAGGTCGTGCTATTCTTGCATACTATGCAACTAATGGTAAAAATGATTTTATGTTTAATAGTATAAAACAATTTTCTGCAAGATTTAGGGGTGAACTTGCCGTAAGTCAATTCTATATATTTATAGCGGATGACACTGACAAAAAATATTTAAATTATAATGAAATGTATTCAAAAGAATTAAAAAGAGTAAAAGCACAAGCTACTAGAATTAGTGAACATAATACGTTTATGAAAAATCATGGGTATACAAAAGAGACAATATGTCAGATTGTTAATTTTGAATTAAATTTAAGATGTACTGATGATGAAATAAATTCTATGGGATGTATAGAATATAACGAAGAAAATGGTGAAATATTCATAAATTATAGATCATTAACACAAAAAATATCTAATGAATATCAAACATCTTTTTACAATAAATCAGGCCAGGCTACACAAATATTAAAGATTATGTTGAATACAAAAACAATGTTGAGAGTAAAAATAAAATTAACTAAAGATAGTGAAATTGCTAATTTAACAAAAGAGATGAAGCAACAGGATAAGGAGCAAAAGGAATTAGATATAATTTCATTTAAAAAAAAGTTAGCAGAAGGGTATGAAGTATATGGTGATACATTTGAAGGAATAATAAATGATGAAGAGGTTGGAGAACATATTGAGACGATAACAAAATACAGGGAAGAACTAAAAGGGCTTAAATGTTATGAACAATTTACAACTAGAATAAAAGGATTATTGCAAATAGGATTCGAGATAAGTGAAATTGTAGAAATGGTTAAAAATTCAGTTACTTATGCAGAATTGGATAAAATTATTTTGAGGGAACAAAATAAAAATTTTGCCTTTGCGTATAAAAAAAACCCGGAATACTTGCAGAAAGGATCTAAGGCTAAAAGAGAATATTACCTTATAAGAGAAACACTTAATAAAATTGAAGCCAAACAAGGCCGAATAACTGAAAAACTTTTAATTAATATATGTTACACACTTTCAGTCGATGGATTATCTAGACTCTATAAAAAGAACAAACAAGGTGAAGTTGTAGCAGATACTAAAAGGCTGATGGAAAAATTAAAATGTATTTATGTGATGAAAGACAGTAATTGTATATCTTCGATAGTGAAAAAACAGTAATAAAATAGATAGAAAACAGGACTAAAATGCTTACAAATTTAGAAAATGTGGTTTGCGAATGACATTTAAATAAAAGTAGTGTTGATTTGTACTAAACAGGGGTAAGTTTAGTACAAATTAAAATGCCTACAAACCTAGGAAACGTGGCTTACGAGTAACATTTCGTTAAATATTGAATTTGTTATAAAAATTATTTAAGTTATATTTTTTCACTATGTTTAAAAAAATCCAATTAGAATTAAAATTTAAGTTATTAACTAAAATTTTGATTTTAGTCTAAGTGTATTTTTCTTAATTGGTGTTTGAATATCTGGTATCCCAAAAATTAATTTATCTTTGCTCTCCGATGGAATAAGGCATAGCATTTATTACAATAATTTTTTTAACAGTGTAAAAAAATCATATATAAACTATATACTGTGTTATTTAACACTTATTCTTTGCGATATGTAAATTTTATAATTCATTTTAAGATGTAATATGATTATGAAAAATTATTGCTGGAATTGACTCCCTCGACTGCTTAATATATAAAGAAAATTCTTTAATTTCCTCTATATATTAAGGTATGATCACGGTTGCATTAATAAATTTTTCTTACGAGGGGTTTGTGTAGCAACGGAACAGAAATTACAATGGGAATTATGCAAGATGTAATTAGGTTTGTTTTTATAATCCTTTTAAATGAAAACTTATAATTCTTTGAAAAAAGATTAATTTAAATTTTTAGTTTAGGCTATTATTTTTAGAAATGTAATAATAATACTTTAAGTAAAATTTATGGCTTTGTTGCTAAAAAAATAATGGTATTAGCCAAATGTGATTAAGGTAAACAAAATGTACATATATTTTAATGTATATTTTGTCGAAAATATTTGCTAGACCACATTGGTATTTAATTACTAAAACCATCATTTTTGAAAGTATTAGATGTAGATTTTATATAAGATATAAACTAAAGGAGTGGAAGTTTAATGTTTAAATTAGATAAAGAAACTAACAACAAAATGATAATTTTCAAAACGATTCAAGAAAAACAGATTATTGCCGATATGTTATCAGAAATTGTTGTTAAAATTGGATCAGAAAGAGAATCTCTTGTATTAATGCATTACTATGGAAAGGACCAACCAGATTTTGTTATATCAGCTTGTATTGCTCTTGGTTTGCTTAATCTAATGGAGGAGGATTTTTACATTGTTAAGGAAGTAATGAGTTATAAAATCGTGATGAATGTTTTAAAAAGCAAGAAAAGATTTCTTGAAATAGTGTAAACTCTAAATGGTTATAAACACAATTTAGAAAAGATAACAGCAAAAGATCTAATAACTAATAAAAACACCGTACTATTTATGTGTTTTATTTATTTTTTAATGCTTTTATTTTAGTATCCATAGCGGTTAATGCATCTATAGTCTCATCCCTGAATTTTTTAATGATTGATGTTTGTTTTAGTATTATATCCAGTTTATTTTCACAACTTAATTGAATTTCAACAAGGGAATTTAATTTTTCATCAAATATTTCACAAAGAGATTGTTCTAATTCCTTATCCATTAGATAATTCCTCCTAATGATTTTTTTTAATCTATGTTCTTTTGTTCTTCTAATAGTTTATTTAGTAAATATTTATATTTTGGTATTAATAAACTCATATTTCATAGTTTTCATAATAACACATTCTTTCTAATTTATTTAATTTCACTTAAGGATCTATTTTATAATCTTCAAGTGAGATTCCTGAAATTTTGTTCCTTGACTAAATACCTCAGGCATTAACTTAGCTACATAATATAATTTCTCCTCATAATTTCTAAAAAACTTATGCTCAGCATTACAATAACTTTCAATTTTTATTGCTGCTTTTAATAGATTTTCTTTATCATTTGCATTTACAGTAATTACTTCATTGCCTTGAACAGAATAATCTTTAGGTAGCAATAAATACCATTTAGTAGTAATTTCTTCTCCTTGAGCCTTAAACATTATATATTGCTCTTCTGTCAACTCATAGAAGTCTTCTTCTTTAGGCTCAAAACCCATTTTAAAGATAAAACTTATTTTAGGTCCTATATTAAAAAGCATATCAAACATTCTACATCACCTTTCATTTTACAATATATAAATATATATTATAATGGATGTTCAAACAACGCTAGTCATATTTTAAAAATCTTATTTATGATGGGGCATTGATAAAAGACTTCAAGTAAATAAAAAAGAGCCATCTGACAATAGCGATTAATCATAAGATATTATACCATTTAGAAAGAAAGTTTAAAACTAGCTATAAAAACAAGAACAGCTGCGACTATAAAAAAATGAATGTCAGAAAATTAGATTGGCAACAAAAGGAATCACAAAATAAATTGATAAAACCAAATAAGTTTGGAATACTTTTAAAAAAACATCAGCAATATTTAATATTAGATTAGGTGACAAAATAGAAAAATGGCTAATGATATGCTAAAAGCATCCCGTAAAGGTTTAGCTAAGCTAAGTCTCAAATTGCATTTGATAAAGGAAAAGCTGCTATTACCGAAATCATAAGAAAAATAAAAGCGCGCAGATAAAGAGGGCACAAAAAGATTTGAAAAATTAAATAACTATAAATGAGCGAAAATCACTCCAATAATTTCAATGTAACAAAAAAATAAAAAAATCTATGCATTCTCCTGTTATAATTAAGTCACTACACAAAATACAACTAAGGAGAAGACATAAATGTTTAATAACTCAATTGTAACAAAATCATTGATCAAAGGATTCTTTAATTGCCCGTTGTTGGCCTAAAGAGGATCTCTTTAAGCCTGGATGTTTAAGAGCATTTATAAGTCTAGATATAACTATTACAACTGAAGAACTTTTAAATCACTATAAATATAGATGGCCAATTGAAACTTTTTTCAGAGAAACTAAAAAACACCTTGGTTTAAATCATTATCAAGTACGAAATAATCGTAGTATTAATAGATACTTTTTATTGCTAATGATCACCTACGTATACTGCGAATTAGAAGTAAGTAATGGTACGTTGAATTTCAACGTAGGAATTAAAAGCGCAAGGAACCAATCTCAGAAGGAACGAGTGTCTTGGATTTTTAAACAAGCTGACCTAGGAATTCCTCTTGAAGCTATTTTTAAAACATTAAAAATAGCTTAGGATAGTTAACTTTATTTTATGATGGAATAAATTGTAACTTAATTCGCTCGTTTATAGAAATAATAACTATTAGTAATTTATTACCATAAATAATATTATAATTTAATGTAACATAATTTATTGATTTAAACCTATTTAGATCTCAAAATAAATCTCTTGAGATTTTTTTAAAGGATATTTTTGATAGAGCATATTATGACTAATAACAAAAGCTAAATTAAGGTTATAAGGACGTATCAAATAAGAGAAGCAGTTATCAACAAAACTATGCACAGTATAACCAAAACTTTAGGTTTCATTGTGGGCAATATCTCTTTTAAGGATGCTTAACCACGGATATAATCTTGTAGCTTCATAAATTAATTGCCTAACACAAAGCGGTGTAATGCAGTAGATTATAATTTATGCAAAGTAGGGTGTTTAATATAGTTTAGATAGTTTTATAGGTAATGACTTTCGGAAGGGGCATTACCTATTACTACTTTTGTACTTATTTCAATTCAAAAGTTCACTTTATTTAGATGAAACAAAATCATGATATTTATTTAAAGGTTAAAAAAGGAGTATATAAAATGTATGTTTTATGTAGTGCTTCTTTAGAGTGAATTTAGATTTGCCTAAATGGATAATCGTACATTGTAATAAGGATTTATTATATCTTAAAATATTTGCGGATAAATGCATTAGTTTTATAACCTTTAACTGCAAATCATTCTATCATTTCATTGTGAAGGTTCTTCACTTCTTAAAAAAATCGCTATCAATATTATACTCAGTAAGTAGAGTTTTTAGATACATTTATAACTATAAAACAGTAGTGGCAAGTAATTGACTTATCACTACTGTTTTTTATTTGATTTTTATTAAACCTGATTTTATGTGCGCTTGTGGAAGGGAAGATTATAAACATATATTTTATTACATCTATTAAAGGTTCTTCTGTTTTTAAGTCTTTTAATTGTTTATTAAGTAAAGTTTTTTAACCCTATAAGTGTAGCATATAGTTCATATACATATGATAGATAAATATATTAATTAAGTTAATTGAATACTTTGCTTATAAATGGTAATAATTAACAATATACAAACCGAAATTATCGGGGGGGGGGGGTTAATTAATATGATTGGTGTAAAATGTGAAATTTGTGGTAAGTCATTTTCTAGAAAAACAGGTGGTAGGTTTTGTTCCAGAGACTGTCATAATAAATCTGGTAGGAAAGAAATAACTTGTCCATGGTGTAAAAAAGAATTTACAGTTCGTAAAAGTTCAAAAGCAATATTCGACTCATATTCTTGTAAAGGGTTTTATTATAGTTCTCTAAAAAATGGAATTGTACAAATAAAAAGCGAGAAAAAAAATATTCAATGGTCTGATAATATTGCTTACTTAATAGGGCTAATAGCAAGTGACGGAACATTAAGAAAGTACAGGAAGTGCATTAGAATAGCATCTAAAGATATGCAACAATTAGAAAATGTACAGCAAATAGTTTGTGATGAGATAACTGGAAGAAAGAATAAAATAATACCTGAACATAAAAAAGTTGGTGATAAAGTTTTTATTACTAATTCATACCAATTTACTTCTAAAGTTTTTTATGAGTTTTGTGAGAATATTGGTATTATGCCTAATAAATCATTGATACTTGGAAATATAGATATTCCTGAAAAACACTTTAGTCATTTTCTGAGGGGTATAATTGACGGAGATGGTAATTATAATATTTTAAGAAGAGAATACAAAACCTATAAGGTTAATCATATTCATATTAGAGTTATTTCTGGTTCTTTTTTGTTTGTGGATTGGCTAAATGAGGAGTGCACAAGGATCTTTAATATACAAAAGGGTACAATAGTTAAAGAAATTAGGAAAGCTCCTAATCATAATAAATACACGCTATTTTGGTCTAATAAGAGAGCAGTTACAACGCTACTAGAAAAAATATATAGTGGTGATAGCTATTTTCTTGAACGAAAAAAGAACACAATAGATAGCGCTCTGTTAGAAAATAAGGAATTTGATAATTTGAGAAGAATGCAATACTAGTAGTAACTGTAGAATTATAAAATGGCGTTTTTTTTAATTTCAAAATTTGTTTATAAACATATCCAATGATGAGATATTTAATTAATGAAAGACTAAGATATAACAAGGAAGACGTAAAGAGAGAAGTATCAAAGATATTCCTAAGTACAAGCTGCATACTGCCTCAAAGGTTTTCGGGCGCTCTGATATCCTTTATATAATATTTACTTATCTAGAGGTATTTGATTAAAATCTGATGCATAGCGGCAAAATATCAAGCTAAATGAAAGTGTAAAAGTAGAGTTTTCAGATATTCATTTTTGGTTATCTAAGTAGATAACATTAATATATGTTGGCGCAATAAAATGGTTAAATAAAAACACTGCATTAGGTTATAGCCTAAGCAGTGTTTTAATGCATTCGACCCCTTCTAAATAAAGGATATCTAAATTATTGTCAATACTACAAATTTTATTTACTCTATTTTAGAATAAAGATTATATATTACCTTTATTAGTGTTGGAAAATAATAGTTTTAGAAGTTTAACCTTATTACTAGAGCAAAGGACTAGAAAATTAATGAAGTTACTAGTCCTTTTAAGTGAAACAAAAACGGAATTTGAGTTTTGGATAATAATTAAACATGAAGTAACATTATTGGAGTGAATTTATAAGAAAACGTACTAATTAAATAACAATAGTATTAGAATAACTTAATAGATACTATAAATAGATACCCTAAGATTTATTAATACTGTCGCACGAAAATGTATGGACTTTAAAGTGAATTACTCAAGGATATCTAAATTATTCACTCCAGGTTTCCAAAGTTTTAGTTTTTTATCAGCAATAAGGTTATCATCGTCAAGGAGTTCTCTAACTTCATTTTCGTTAAGTTTATCCGAAAGAAATAAGGATCTAATCATAAATTCATACTTTTGATTTTTTAGCAATTGCAATGTTGATTCAGGTTCTTTTTTACCATAGCCTAATTATCGAAATTTATTAATGTTTGCTCATAAACTATGCTGTCTTTATCTATGTTTCCTTTAATAAATTTTATCAAATCATTTTTTTTAACATTTGGAGCATGAACTTCAGGCTCAAATGTAACTTCGTCAACACTAATTTCATGAATATCTGAAATCTTTGTTCCTATAGTGAAATATCTAATAGGCATATTTAAATTATTTGCATGGGCTATTTCGAATAAAACGCCATCGGATATGATTCCAAATACCCATAGTTCCTCACACTTTTTTATTAGTTGATTATTTCCTCTTCTAATAATATCCCTGTCTACCCTATCACTTAAAAAATAATCGAAAATTCTAAAAGGGTTAATAGGTAATAAATTTTGTTCTAAAACAAATTGACATATCGCATCTCTGCAGTAAAAATACACTTTTGATTGAGCAGTAAATATTAACTTCATTTCATCAGTTGAACTAAATTTAACTTTAAGCTTTTTTAAATTTTGTTGTGAAACATTTTCATTTTCAAGGTATTTATTTATATTTCTTCCTGAAAAAAAGCCACTAACAAGTGAAGCAGTTAGTCCTCTAAAGGTGCCAGTACAATCACCTGCAATCCATAAATTCTCATTCTCTACTTTTAAATCGGTATTATTAAATTGAGGATAATATCCTATTCCTTCAACTGTAGGTCCATATATTTTAACATTCTTATTATCTTTTATAGTTTCACCAAGAATCTTGAAAATACATTGTTTGATGAGTGGGTCAATCTTGCAACCTAAATATTGTCCATTGCTATTAATAAATTCATTTAGTCCAATTTGAAATTCTTTACATTCTCCATTAACTATTTTTACTAATTGTTCTAACAAAATTTTATCTATATTTTCGTTATTAAATCTAATATTTATACCAATATTAGATCTCTGAGTTTTATCACCATCGCTGCTTCCATTAAATGTAACAATATTTTCATAGGTACTCTTTAGTACATTCCCGTTTCTACAACAGCAGAATGTACGCAACTCAATAGAATCTCCAAGATCACTGATATATTTATAATCTACCTGTTTATCCTTATATGGTAAAAATACATCAGATGGACACTCTATCCTAACTCCAATTTCATATTTAATAAATCGCATTTTAGCATTATTAAATAATGTTTTAAAATTAATGCCACCATAACGTCCACCAGCATATAGAATGGTATTAGCTTTATATATTTTTTTGCTATTAGCACATCGAATTTCATAATTACCATCATCACATTTCTTTATGGAAACTACTTTTATATTATTTATGATATTAAGTGAGCCAATACTTTCAATTAAATGATTTAATAAGTTTTTACGTTTTTCTTCATTAATATATGTTGAATCATAATATTTACGATTTAAGATCTGTTCACTTTTTATAAAAATATTAGCTTTTTTTAATGTCCATTTTTTAATTTTAATATTATTCTTATTTAATAATTTATGTACATCATTATATGCTGCTTCGATTTCATTATTTAAACCTAATTTCCATAAATTCGTAGCGGAAGGATAATAAGAAAATTTACCATCAGAATATAATCCAGCTCCACCTGTACCAGATGAAACATCTTTTGAATTAGAGTCTAAACGACATTTTAGTTCGTCTCCCATTTCAAGTAATAATACAGTTTTCCCTTGTTCGACTAGATAATATGATGCTACTAATCCTGATGGGCCTGCGCCAATTACTATTGTTTCATATATAAGACTCATTTCATTCCTCCAAATATATTCTTTTTTTATTAAAATAATGAAAAAACACAATAAAAAATTAAGTATCCTAATATAGTTTAACACAACTTTTAAATTATTTTATATATAGTTAACAACTCTTCATGTATCTAACTAAAAAATTATTACCTTATGATTAATACACACGTAAACTTGCTAATTATATAGTAGATAGTGTAATATAAATTGTATATCTTATCCATAAATGCTGTTTAATAATATTAATTCCCTTAGGAAAAAGGAGATAGAGAATGCTAAAGAGTAAATATACATTAGAACAAAATTGGAAACTATTAAAATTGAAAATCAAGGGAAAATTAAAAGACCTACAAACTAATCTTTACAAAATATCAACTCTCTTATTATATTTTATTAGTCTAATAATTTTTGGATTGATTATAATACCTAATACGGTACTACATCGGATTCCTATATTAGGCGAATGGCCAGTTATTCTACAAATAGATGGGACCATATACCTTGACGGAAAGAATGGTAGTAAAGAGGTAGAAGGAGCCATTGTTGAAGTTGCAGGATATAAATGTAAAGCTGATCAAGATGGTAACTATAAAATAAAGTTTGTATCTGAAGATTTAAAAGAAATACCAATTATAATAAAAATAAATGAGGGAACGCCAGATAGTGCAAGCACAATTAAGCGAATATCTTTTGATTCTAATGAATTTAGTAAAGAAGAAAGCTTTCACGTTAAATGAGATGGAAAGCATTAAATAATAGGATACTTTAAAGATTAAGATATTCAAAAATGTAAAAGTAGGAGGTTTAGATATGAAGTTCAAGGGAATTGTTTTAACAGGAACAAGTGCAGCAGGTAAATCAAGTATCGAAAAAAATCTATGTATGAATAATAATATATACTGTAAAGTAAGATCGGTAACTACCAGAGCTCAAAGGGCCGATGATAAACCAGGTGATTATGATTATATATCTAAACAACAGTTTAATACATTAAGAAATAATAATAAATTGCTAATAGAAGCTGAATATAGAGATGAAAAATATGGAATTAGAACTGAAGATTTTGATAGTGTCACCGATGGAGGGAAAGTACCTATTTTGGTTATTACACCTAAATCTGTCGAATATATTGAACTTAATCATATTGATATTAGCAGTTCTCTTATGAGTTTTTTTATAGATGCGCCCGATAGTCTTCTTAACGATAGGCTAAATAATCGTGATGGAGTAGGTACAGCTGAAAATGTTAATGTAATGAAGCAAAGAAATGAGGATCGAACTTATACAAAATATTGCCTATACGAGCTAAAAAATTATATTATTGATAAAACCACTGAATTAATACGTAGTATATGGGAACAACAAAATTCTGGTGGAGTACTTTCAAAGAGAATTATTAAGTTAATGATAGAATGTGGTTTACTTTTAGAACATGCTGATATTAATAAAGTTAAAAGTGCTTCATATGATTTATCACTTGGAGATGAATATTATTATAGAGGTAAAATACATACATTGTCAAACAAGGAACCATTTATGGAGATTGAACCTTATGATTATGTAATAGCTTCATGTAAGGAAACAGCTTATATGCCTCGAGATATTACTGGGAGATTTGGGGTAACGGTAAATTTATTTTGCCAAGGTATAATAATGTCAAATGGTCCTCAAGTAGATCCAGGATTTATAGGAAAGTTGTTTTGTTTATTATTTAATACATCTAATAAAACGGTCGTTATAAAAAGAGAAGATCATTATGCTACATTAGAATTTCATAAATTATTAGAACTAACAGAACCTTACGCTGGAAAATACCAAGGAAAAAATTCAATTGTTGATTATATCCCATCAAATGCATTATACGGTGGTATAAATGAATTGAAAAAGGAAATAGAGCAATTGAAAAACGGAAATAAGTATACACAAAATGTATTTCTAGGAATCATTTCGCTTATACTTGCTGTATTGTCAGTAATATTAGTCTTTAAATAGAGAATATCTCAAAGGTGGTCTGAACTTAAGAATAATGTATGAAGAAGCTTTAAAAATTTGAGTAAGAAAACAATAATACTACGTTGACTTGAATGAAATGAAACTGCAGAGGTTACAACTCTATATGCTATTAAAGATACATGTATAGTAAAGGGTATAGACCTCAGTATATAGATTTAACTCTTATTAATTAAGAAGGATATTTATATTAAGTGAGTATCATTATTACATAACATCAAACACATTCATAATTTTACAGTGCTGATTTTAAGTTGCCCTCTTTTTTGCCCCCTATGGTCTAAATTTAACAGGTATTACTTAAACTTAGCTAAAAAGTAAAATGATTATATATAAGGGATTGGAGGCTTTTTAACATCAAATAAACTTGACTATTACGAACCAGTTGGTCGCAGGTTTGCAGTGTTTATAATTTTAAAATGTATCTGTGTTTTAAGTTTGAGTTCAAATTTTATGATAGTATCATCTAAATTAATCTAGATAATGCATTGGTATACGGTTGTAGGTAATTAAAAATAAAACAACACGAGTAAAAAAGTACATGATTGAAAGTGAAGATATGTGTAATAAAAAATTATATTTATAGTAATACCAACGATTATAAAAAGTTATAACATAGTATATTTAAGTGCCGATAAATCTAAAGGTCTTATTTATCTTGGACAAAATTAATGGTGGCAATATAATAAATACTGTAAGAAGATAGACATGCTATTAAATAGCATTGCCTATTTTTTTAACCCTTCACTATATAGATATAGATAAATTAAAATAAACTGTAAAGAAACAAGAGAGAAATTAATAGGTAGATTAGAGGTAAGAGATAAAGTGGTTGATATGAAAAATTGGCTGTCTGCAATTTTGCAGAGTGCTCTAAATTAATTGCAGTTGTTCAAGTTAAGAAAAATAATATAAAGAAAATAAAAGTTAAGATAAATAAAGAAAAACCAAAAGAAGGTTGGCGTTATGAAGATATCAAATTAGAAATTAATGTCTACGAAAAAAAGTTTCTACAAGTCAATTATTTTGTTCTTACAATTGTTATTATTCTATTATTTTAGCAGTTCTGGAGGTGCTGTTAGTGGTAATATATAATATATTACCATAGCCTTTCGTTATTGTACATAACTTTAAATGACACATGATTCATTATAAGTATATTTGCTAGTAGCAAAGGTTCGTTCTAATTCTTATTAACATGATAAAGACAAGGGTATGAAGAGTGAGATCGAGGAGGTAGTAAGGATGAAATGCATTTTATGTAAATCTAATTTAGTTAAAGGCAATGTTAATCATAGTGTAGACTTTGGCGGATATATAATTATAATTAAAGGTGTACCAGCTAATATTTGTAAACAATGTGGTGAGTATTATATAGAAAATGATATAGCTTCAAAACTTGAAAAAATTATTGAAGATGCAATAAAAATTAAAGCAGAAATATTAGTTATTAATTATTCTAAAATGGAAACTAAGGAGTTAACGTTTAAGTAATTGTTTGCTTAAAATATAAGGCACAGAGCGTGAGACTAAAGTAGATTAAACAAAGCTTAACTGTTAGTGAAGTTGATGTGAAATCATTTTGAGAATCTTTTTAATTATTTAATTATAGAAGGGTATTTAGTAGCAGCTGATTTAATGGGCTACCTATAAATGAGTTTATACTGAACATCAAAGAAAGGAAGTAATGCATATGAAAGTAGTTAAAATTGGTAAGTTAACAGTTATGACTATTCTACTACAATTTCTAATAAGGAAATATATGATTACATTATAAAGTGGTTATATTACTTCTTGTATCTTCAAATAATGCTAATATATAAAATAGTGAAGTTCTTTCTTTATCCCGTTCATTCACCTTCGCCCTTCTCATAAAATCATTAAATCCTTCTTCATGTATCATATCTTTAAATTTAATTTGCCATCCCATTTTATCATCCTCCTTAGGTTTTTTATTAAAATATTTTTATATATGAACTACAGCTTTTAGCTTAAATTAAGCCATAATCTTTTAAGCTAATTTATTATTATCACATTTTAAGATTATTTTAGATTTAATCTCATCTTTTGATAAATATATAGCTAGCTTTTAGAAGCACTTTCAATAAAAAAATAGGAGAGGGAAAAGTTCCCCTGTCCTAAATGTACTATATAAACATTTATATTAGTAAGAATAAAAGAGAAAAATAAGTAAAGATGTTAGCCTTTTCCCAATTCATTCAATATTGACATTGCACACGATATCTTGGCAGGTACAATATCACAGTCTTTTTTAATTAGCAGACAACATGCTTGTTCTTGATTTTTACTTAAATGCTCGTCTAATTTGAGGAGTCCTGTATTTAATACCTATTAATAAGTTTTTATATTCATTGTTTAACATTTCAGTATATGTTCCATAGCCTCTAACATAGTCATTTTTAACTCCCTATTTTTTATCTTTATTTATTATAACTCTACCTCCTACTGGACACACTTTAAAATCAATAGACGTTCTCATAACACATTTTAGATAAGGACAATTTCTACAATTTTTAACAGTATATATATTCACAATACTACCTCCAAACGGGAAATATATTTCCCAATTATTTATCATCGTATTTATTAGGCTTATCTTTAACTTAATCAACTATCGCTTTAAAGTCACCTAGAACTCAAAGAGTTCTCCTATTTTACACATTATAATAAATTTTTAAGTTCATTACCTAACATTTAAGCCACTTCAGTACTAAAGGTATATTACAAGCTATCTAATTAATTTTCTAGATTTAATAAAAAGAGCTTTGACCATGTATTATTGTTTTAATTTGAAAATTGATTTTTTTCAAATTCAATTTTTGTTGATAGTACTTGGACAAAGTCCTTATTCCTTGTAAATATTATTACATTATTTATAACATTTCTTTTATTTATTAATTCTTTAAAAAATTGAGAATTTAACACAGTAGTTAATTTCATCGGAACATCGTATATCAAATAATTTGTGCCATCGGTAGTTGTGGCCACCACTATCATTTTTATTTCTCCTTTTATAATATATTTTTTAGCAAATTATTTACAAAGTCTTAAACTATTTTCTTATTTATTTCTTTATCTTTAATCAATAAACTTATTTATTTTTCTTTAACAAATATCATCCAACCTCCTTTACAAATCATCAGTTCATTTTGCATTTATTACTTTATTTTTTTCATTTCTCTTTTGACTTTTGCGATTATGCTATTAACACTTTAACCGATTACTACTCCTTTCATTTTTCATATAAAAGTACTTTTTAAAATACTTTTATACTTATATTTGTATATAGTCATTTGCTTCAAATAATATAAAATTTGGTGTAATTATTTTTCTTTTTATAATTTCTTCTTTTTACATAATTATAAAATTGTAGAATAGGGCGTTTCACTTTGGGGGGGGTTGGTTGTCGGATTTATTTTGGTGCAATGCTTTCCAGCAAGGTACGTATATATTTTTATTTGGATCAACCACCTAATTAATTTTATGCAATAAGGTGTTTTGGACATAGTACAACCATAGGCTAAAGTATTGATATAATTTAAAGTGGATAATATAAATTTTTGGAAGAAGAAATAAAATCATGTAGATTTGAAGAATTAGTATTAGATATTAAGGATGTTGAATTATTTGACGATAGTGAGGACTATATTTAGTTATAACGCGATGTAAGACACGTTATATAAGGGATATATACAATATCACTATTACGTCTAATATAGCGTATTTGTAAAGCTTATACCTGAAATTCTGTTAATTCATGTATCTAACTATGAAGTAAGCTTTTATATAGAATGAAACAAATGAATAAGTTCAATTCACACTAGAAAGAGTATTAAAATAATAAATCTACTGGGCGGAATTCTCGGCTTAGTAATTATTTTGTATATTTCCTTATAACAATATGTGCTTTACCTACAACGGCTAACACTTAGCTATTAGTTGTTACAGTTTATCCTTTTTTTGTAAGTGAAGTTAGATTACTTTCATCAAATTGGGATTAGAAATTTTACTATAGGTTGCAGGAATATTCCTTGTTCTGTGAGCTTATATTAGTACTTTAAATAAATAAATTAGGAAGGCTCAAGATTGAGCCTTCCAAAACTTATGAATATGCATTAATATATCTTGATAAATTTACGTACTATTGCTGAAACTTTAAAACTTTAATATAAGGTGTGCCTATAGGAAAATTATAAACATTGAAAAAATGAGGTTAAAAATTTATAAGGTTAATCTAGATTCGTTGACTTCAACATAGATTGTGTAACAACTAGAGAAAAGATGAAGTTGAAATGGAATAAAATTAAGTGAAATTTAGATTGTCATATTGTAAGAGTTTCATCAGATGTAAATTAAAAACTAATGAAAGCACATTGATTATTCAATATATCATTGGTTTTGCAATTCGCGTAAATCATAGAAAGAGCTTTGAAGATAATAAATAAGATTCTACATTAGATCACGTATAGTTGGGTAGTAACCCATTACTTTAATTATCTTCTTTTCCCAAAGGGAAAGGTTTGCAACCCATTCTTCGAGTGAAAGCAAATTTATTTTTGCAACAAATGGTTCCTTATTCATAGAATAGAAAATTTCTCGGTCGGACTCTAGATAAAACTTTTTTAAGAAGACATACTGATTTGCATATTCTTTATTATCTTCAAGAAATATTTTAAATAAGACTTGTTGAAATAAACGGAAACTATTAGAAGGCATTAAATGTAAATGATACTCTTTTCCTTCCGAGACTTTATCAAAAAGATACCAATTTTTTGATTCATTTACATTGCAATAACCTATATCATCAAGAATATTTTCATAAAATTTCAAGTCTGAAAAGTTATTTAAACCTACTGAAATATCGATAATAGGTTTGGAATCCATATCCAAAATTGATGTGCTACCTATATGTATTATTCCTTTGATCTCATCTTTTAAAGCATTTTCTATAGTCAATTTCTCAGTTGCATAGTTAATTTTCCATTGAGGATCATATTTTACAATTATTATTCTTTCCATTTTAAATCACCACACTCCGACTACCATGTTGAATATATTTTATTGCTTGTTCAGTTTGGATTAACAATAATAAGTTAATTATAAACCAGATAATTTTTATTACATAGCTATAAAGTAATAAAATGGGTACTAATTAAAATGACGATACCCTCAAATACACATCAGTACTTTATGTTTCGAAAGAGGAGTTGAGAGGCATGCTAAAATATTAGAAACAGACGTAGCTTAGAGTATTTATGAGAAATTAGAAGATACCTATTTTAGTGTTAAAAAAGTGTATGTGCAAAACAACCTGACAGTTATACTATAGAAAATACTACTAAGACGGCAAAAAGTTTTTATATGATTTCTTAAAACTTCATAATATAGTTCAAGTAATCCAAAACAAAAATATTTTTTATACTATATCTCTTAAAATAGTAGATATAGTAGAGGTAGATGAGCAAACTAAACTAAATGAAGAACCAGCTAAAGTAATTGAACTTCCAATTAACAAAATAGTAAAAAAAGAAAGAAAAGTTAAACATCCTAAAAATAAATTAGTTGTTAATTTTTTTGATGTGTAAGACTTTTATAGGACTCTGCAATTATATTAATATAATTGCAGAGTCCTATTATTTTTTTGATGTGAAATTTAGAGACTAAACATAAACCATACTGTATAAAAACCTCTCTAACATAAGCCTAAGATATATAATATCATATTTTAATTACTATTGCAGTTACACCTGTAGTTTATTGACAAAAATGCTGTGTCATATGAAGACTGATAGCTATATTTTGGTTGTAGATGAGGGACATCAAAAAATATTGGATTGTAATTTTAGAAAAGCATTTAGAAATATAGATATTGCAGAAAAGAATGCATATAGAATAATCTAAATGGTTAATTATATTAAATTTAGTATGCATTTATAATGTAAAAAGCTATGGAATGAAGGTATTAATTCTAAATTTCATAGCTTTTATTTATTTATAATATTGACCTTGAATTATCTCAAAATTCATTAAAATGTATTTTGAGACAGCCCATTTGTACAATGTGAAAACTATGTCGAAATTTAAAACACGAAATATCAAAAAATATAATTGATAATTTTATATTAATTAAGATTTCCTTCTATATAAAGGTGTCTTGAAACTCTGAGATAAAACATTATAAAATAGGAGGAGAAATTAATGGATAATTTAAGTGAAAATATTGAGGCAAAATCTGAGGCACGAGAGGTAGCATTATTTAAAAATTTAAAAGAGGCTTCTGAGCAAAAGGATGTAGTTGCACCAGTAAGAGAGGCTATGGTTTGCAAAATTCATGTAAAGAAATATATAAGTGAAGATAAGGCTGTAGTAGAGGTAATATTAAACTATGTAATGGTATATAAAAGAATTTTACTTACAGGTGGTATGGGTATTGGCAAAACATACTTTGTTAGCACAGATGTATTACAATATGCTAAAAGTATAGGTAAAAAAGTTGTTATTGTTATACCAGGAGTTGCGCAATTACAAAACTTGAATGAAAATAAGGGCTTGCCGATAGTGTATGCTAATATGAGCTATTATGATTCTGATATAGTTGCAGTCACTCCGGATAGCTTATTATCAAAAGTTTTATGTTGTATGAAACCTGATAGCTATATCCTAATCGTAGATGAGGTTCATCAAAAAATATTGGATTGTAATTTTAGAAAAGCATTTAAAAACATAGATATTGCAGAAAAGAATGCATATAAAATTATATATTTGACAGCAACTCCAAGAGTTTTATCAATTAATTATGATAAAATAATAGAAATTATAACTGAAAACCCAATTACAAATAAAGTAATGTATAAAAATTTAGATACAGATAAAAAGGATATAACAGATGTTAAATTATCTGTTATAAAAAAAGCATTAAAAAAATACGATAATGTAATCTTTTTTCAAGATAATATCGAATTAAATAAAGAAATGGCAACACTGCTTGCAAATGGAGAGAGTACAACAAGCAAGGTGTATAAAGATAATTACCAGCATTCTATTTGTATAGGAGGTAAAATAGGCAAAGACTATACGGAAGAGGTTACTTGGGAATGGATTACTAAGACTGAAACTATTTATAGTGGAAAGGAAAATAAAGAAGCAAAGGAAGGATTGTTGACTGCTAATGTCACTTTTGTAACAAGAGTTATAAATGCCGGAATAGATCTAAGAATTAAGAATGGAAATAAAGGCATTTTGATTATTGATGCAACAGATAAAATGGATATAGATAGTTTTATACAATTGATTGGTAGATTTAGAGAAGGAATTGATATTTTAATACTTACAAAGCCTCATTTAGCAAAATGCGATGAGTATAATTATAACACTTTTGAAAGTTTGTTAAAGAAAAGAATAAATACAAGTAAAAAGATAGCAAAAATTTATAATGAAGATAAAATAACGTTAGAGTATTACAAAAAGGATATAGTGACTAATTGCATAGAATATGATCGAGAAACGAAGACTTACAACCTAGATTTAAGCATGGCAACAGAGAACGTTTATAGGATATGGAATAAATTGTTAATTTATAACATCACCAAATTTTTTGAACTTTTGAAAGAACAAACAGCTTTTGAAATTGATGGGGAGATAAAAAATTGTAGTTGGCTAGAAGAAAAATTGGAGGTAGGAGAAGATATTAAAAAATCGAAAGCAATTAGAAAAGAAAAATTTACAAAAACGATAAATCAAATGAAAAAATTTAATGATGATGATTTATTGGCAGGTATAACAAAAAAATATGATAGATTAGAAACAGCTCAGGTTAACATTTCAAAAGAATATCACGATTTAAAACCAAATTCACATGAAGAACGGCTAAAATTAACGGGACAATTAAATATTATTGAAGAGGATGGAGCGGTTGATATAGTTAAAACATTTCGATATTTTTATACTAATTCGTGGTCTGTAATCGAAAAAAAGATAGATGCCAGAGATGCAAGATTAATTAATTTAGAATTAAAATTGAATGGAATAGAAAACTTTTTAAAGAAGAATTTATACCAAACAAGGACTCAAAAAATTCCACAACAGGCTAGGATAAGATCTGCATTTATGGAAACACAGAAAAAACAAGGTAGAATTACAGAAAATAGTATAGAGTTAATCACAAAAAAAATGATAGAAGAAGGATATTTTAAAAATAAGAACACCAAGGTGTATTTAGACAGTACGACAAATGGCATTGATAAGGGTAAGGCATTTATTAAAATACAAAATAATGTAAAAGACATTATAGAGTCTATTTATAATATCACAAAAGATGGACGAATTTCTTCGGTTAAGTATTAATAATTATTTGGTATTCTTGTCATAGAATTTATACATTCTGTGACAAGAATATTTAAAATATAAATATTAATAGATATAAAAGAATGCGTGGTGGTTTCATCATAATTCTTTTAATAAATCAAAAAAATTGAATAAAGATAAGATATATACTGTTCCATTAAACTGACGTTATGATTTTTATAAAACTAATAATTATATGTGTTTTTTAGTTAAACATTATTAATCTCTAGCAAGATATTGTGAATGTTCATTATATTATGGTAAGAAATATGTTCCGAAATTCAAACTGTTAAAAACTTATGGAAGATTTAGTGAAAATTTATGTGTTAAGTATTAGTTTATTAACAGTATGAGTATTTAAGTTCAGTTGATATAATAATGCTTAGAACGACTTGTTGTAAAATGAAGTTGAACCAATAAAAAATCCATAGTGGATTAATTCTGTGTTATGCTTTAATCGTCAAAACTAAAACACACAGGAGGATAATCACTATGGAATACCCAAATAATAACACA
>Ga0209125_1000751_pt1 | contig 37231 bp, 24 predicted proteins | sample BarGraIncub1131A_FD_184503 | JGI IMG/M metagenome (GOLD analysis project Ga0209125, IMG submission 184503) | Arctic peat soil microbial communities from Barrow, Alaska - Barrow Graham LP Incubations 11-31A (SPAdes) (version 2) | ecosystem: Environmental > Terrestrial > Soil > Wetlands > Peat... | reverse complement strand
AGTAACGCGATAACAATCTCCGTTTTCTTCTTGCTTGTCAAGTAATTTTTCTTTTCCATTTGAGTCAGAAATTTAGCAATTTTTCTGCTCGGTTTTAATTGGGGCTAATATAAATGGCTAAAATATAATGTCGTATTTAGAGCCTATGTTTTTTATTTACATAGTTTTTTGCTTTTCTTTGTTTGTATTTTACAAGGAAAGCAGTTTACTGCCCCGGCCGGAAAAACTATTTAAACCCGGTCGGGGCTAATCTGCTCAGGTTAGTTTTGCAGATAAAATGGATGTTAACTTGTTTTGCCATTTTTCCTATGTAGTTGGAGAATGATTTTTAGCAAAAGATTGGTGCCCCTGATTTCATATACATTCCGGTAAGAATTTAATTCACTGTAATAGGCCGTGGCATAACTATGGGTATCGAAAATATTCTTCCAGGTAAGGGAGATGTGCATATCCTTCCAGACATATTTAATTGCCAAATCTGTAAAAGAGTTATATTGATTTCCCGGTACGGCATTGTTGTAATAATGCTCGTAATTGACGTTCAGGCTAAAGGTCTTTAACAGGTTTAGATCTGTTGAAATATTGTTTACAAACGCCCGGATAGGTGCTGATTCGTTTGCCTCTATCTTGCTCCAGCTCCTGTTCCACGTTCCTGTATAACTGAGATAAAGCCAGGATAGGGGTTTGCTACTTAGATTCCCTGCAATGTTTAAACCATTACTCTTGAACTTGACCAGCCGGCTTTGTATCAATTGCTCTGAGGAGTATTTCCCATAAGTAGCATTCAACGATGCAACAATACCCATCAAATCAATCCCTTTGCTTATTTCTCCCCTGACCGACATATTTTCTGAAGAATTATCATTCTCCAAAGCAGAGGTGAGGGATAAAATCCCTTGGTATGTCTGACCATATAAAATATTTCTTTTGTTATGGTCGTAAGATACTCCACCGCTCATAAAAAACATATGAAAGATGTCCTTGTAGGATAACTTTACACTTCCCCTATTGCCTTGCGATTCGGCTAAACGGTTGTCATAATGATTGAGACTACGGTAGCTTTGCAGGATATACCCAGTGTACAAGGTGCTGATATCACCCATTTGATTATAAAACGAATAGTTAGCATTGAGATCAATCCGAGGCGTAATCTGGTAACTTGCATCTAATGATGGTTGGAAGTATAACCGTTGCAGGGTGTTGGAATTGTTGGCTATTCGATTATTGATATGCAACAAATTATAAGTTACCGGCATTGAAAAATTAACCTTTACCACGTCGTTGTGATTGTACCTTAAGGATATCCCAAGACTTCCATAATATTTAGACCAGTCCAGATTATTTTTCAGACTGTCGGCAGGTAGTTGTAAAAAACTACTCTCATCGGTTGATGTATAAATGTCGGAATGGAGATTTTTATACTCTAATCCCGTTTTGAATGCCGGATCAATATGTATATTCCACAATGACAAGGTTGAATATAGTTTCAGGGAATTGTCAAGGTAAAAGTGGTTCATCATGGCATCCTGCTTCAAAACAGCATAATACTGGTTATTGTTAAACAGGTTGGCATATAGCCCGGGCTTAATGGTTAAGCTCTGTGGCGAGGATTTAAAACCCATTAAAGAGCTTATTTCATAGCCATTATCTTTCTTGCCTTTCTTTATATAATAAAAACTATTGGTAACCGAAAATGTAGGGTTATTCATCTGTTGATGAATTGGCGCATCAGTGATTACATCCCCTATATTATCTTTCCACAACCCTTGTAAATGCACATAGTCATTCAGATACTTACTGCTGTCGTTTTGATTAAACCTGATTTCTGATTCCACTCTGTTGGTGTTGGTTGAAGACTTCATATCTTCATCTACCACAAGGGTGCTGTCCTTCAAAATATAATATGAGCTTTGGGCTGTACTACTGCGGGTTTCGTGGTCGTTAAAATAGATGAGGTTAAAGTTCAGCTGACTGTCTTCGCCTGTTTTTTTAAGGGTATTGATGGTGGCTGCATTGGAGTTGTTGAACAAATACCGGTCTTGACTAATTGAAGGCGGCGAGGGCATTTGTAAACCCAGCAGATTACTGCCATTAAAACTATTTTGGGAATTAAAGGAGGTTAATTCTTTCGTTAGGTCCACACCCGTGTTATTTCCTTTATAGGTGGTTATAAATTGCTCTTTTTTGGAAAAATACATTCCGCTTAATTCATTTTCCCATAGCAGGGGAGATGCCCCGAGGCCAAGACGCGGCATAACAGTGAACGTCCCTTTAGCGCCATCTTTTAATTTTAAATTAATGGCAGCCTTATCTGAAGATTGTAACTTCTGAAGCGCTTTTATCGGCTGATGATTTTCGAGTACCTGCACCGTGGCAACATCTTTGGCCGCTATATTATTGGTTGCAATCCCATAACGGCCTCCAAGAAGATCAAGATTTTCGATATAGAATTTGTTTATAGGTGTTCCCTGATAACTTATTTGCCCGCCTTCGGAGACACTGATCCCTGGCATTTTTTTTAAGACGTCGGCAATTACAACATCGTTTTTATTACTGAATGCCGAAACCAGATAATTGACCGTGTCCCTGGCTCCCCAGATTTTTGTTGATTTTACAATGACTTCCTTTAAAGTGACTACCTTTTCCTGAACTTTAAAATTAATATCAGCATCTTTATTATCGATATTTTTCGATTGTGATACTATGGTTAAACCAGAAATTGAAAGATTAAGCCGGGCTTTTTTACCAGAATACTTAAGTTGATATTTTCCCTCATTATTACTGAATGCATAACTGACCATTGCACTATCGGGCAATTCCTTTAATACTACCGAAACAAACGGACAAGGACTCCCGTTAGCATCTGTGATGTTACCTTTTAGGATAGTCTGTGCATGTGAATGATTACCGATAAAAACAATCAGCAGGATTATTATCCAATATGGCTTATTATTATGTCCTATCATAATCGTTAAATGAATATGAAAATGGATTTAGTGATGTTTGCCATTTACAAAAGCTTTATTAGATAAAGGATAAACCTGAATAGAAAGAATGTAGTTTCTGCAATGCTTTATAATATAGGTTATCATTTTTCTTTTTTTATATTATTATCAAGTCACCGTTTTTATTAGAAATTTGAAATCGCCAATATTCTTATCACTTATTAGTGATCTTCAGGGAAGACTTTTTAGGCAAAGTGGTAATGCGGAATACCAGATCATATTTATCACGGGGATAAGCGTTCAATCTGTCTGATGTATATTTCTGGTCTCTTGCAAAATTTTCTGGGGTCAGAAGGCCAACTTCAATTTGATATTTCATAAATTTAGCTTTCGCATCGTCATATTTGATAAGCTCATAATAACTGAAATCAGTATTTGGACGAGTGCTTAATACAGTATTCTTATACCTTTTGCCATTGATCCAAACCCCATATTTCTTTGGGTCTTGCCATAATTTCATTTGTGCTTTTGTAGGAACCATTTTAGTTTTTAAAGCAGGTATTGCAGAAAATTGGAGAGACTGTTGCAGTTGTTGCTTGTGGCTCATTTGGGAAAACAGGTTTTTTAGTCTCTCTCTATCCGGTTTCTTGAGTTTAAATGTATCCAGGTGAGTTAATTTTCCAAATTCTTTATGTTCTTCCAATGTTGATTTTCTGCTAAAATGATAGTTTTCAATTGCTATAGTATCAATTTTATATGCAGATACGATGGAATGATATTCATCAACAACACGTTGTGGTGCATCAGGTTTTCCTCCCTCATCTTTGATCGCATAGGGTGGGCCAATCATAAACATTATTCTTTCGTGTTCTTGTTTTGGCTGATCCTGAGCAATGGCTCTAGTGCTAAAAAGAAATCCAATTACTGCGATCATTGGAATCAATGCAATTTGCTTTAGCAATGCTACTTTCTGAGATGTTTTCCTTGTCATCATGATAAATCGTTTTTTAGTGGTGAGGTAATTAAAAGAACTCGAAAGGACTAAATTATTGGATTGGCAAACTTTACTATACAAAAGTTGTCGGTAGTTCTCGGTATCGTTGAAGGTGTTGACGACTGCTTCGTCGGCCAGGTATTCATGGTTGAGCATAATCGCTTTGCGGTATAAAAACAACAATGGATTGATCCATGCAAAGACGGTGATCAGTTCAACCATCAGAATATCTAAAGTGTGTTTCTGGTTAACATGAGTCAATTCATGTTGCAGAATCTCCTTTTCTATTGACCCCTCTTCATATTTCTCATTGTCTATAAAAATGTATTTCAGAAAACTATATGGCATGAGGATGTCGTTGGAGAGTATCAGTTTAGCGCCATGATAGGCAACAGATTTATTGTCCTTTACTTTTAATAAAAGCCTTGAAAGGTTTATGACAAACCTGATCAGAAAGAAAGCAGTACCGGCCAGGTACAATCCCAACAATATATTGGGTAACGAGCTTTTCTTTTCAACTGGAACAGTTATTATATTCTGTTTCAAATCAGAAGTGGTTGCCGCTTTGTTTTTCTGTGGGCTGAGCTTGTCAAAGCCACCTACCTTGGCCACAAAGCTCGGCAGATTAGCCGGAGCGATCAATTCACTAACTGTCACAACCGGCGACTTGGTTTCTATTATAATGAAAGAAACCCCGAAAGAAAACACAATACTGAACAACAGATAGAACCTGTTGAACCGGTACATCTTTTCCCGTTCCAGAAACAGGAAGTAAATCAAAAACAATATGGCAGCACAAAGGAGGGTCTTTACGATGTAGGTTATCATTCTTTTTATAATTTACTGATTAATAATCTTTTTTAAAATTAATAATTTTCTTCAATATACTAGGGTCATGATTAATATTTGCTATTTCCCTGCATCAATATCTTTCAAATGTGTTGCACTGTAAACTCTAATCATTATGTCATAATTATAATCCGGATTAGCTTTCAAGCTGGCTGCAATTCCAGCATTGCGCTTTTCAAATTCTTCCTTTTTCGTTAGCCCGATTTCTATCTGATATTTCATAATCTTAGCAGTTTTTTCATCCAGTTTTCGTAAGTCATAATAATAGAAATCTGTATTGGAGTAGTTATTTAGAACATTATTTTTCTGTCTTTTTGCGCCTGAAAACCAAATGCCATATATCTTTGAATTTTTCCAGGATTCGAATTGTTCTTTTGTTGGAATCATTTTTGTTTTTAATTCAGCTCTCGGGCTAAAAGTAAAGAACTCATGGCTTTGTTGTTTATAGCTCATTTGAAAATATAATTGTGCCATTCTGTCTTTATCCGGTTTACTAATTTTTTTAACGGTATCTGCACTATTAACATTTAGATCTGAAGTTGCTTTAATTTTATAAGGAGGAGTTTTAGATGCTTGCTTTGTTACTGTTTTGAGTGTTATATTATATTTAGTGAGTAATGCATGATACTCATCTATTATACTTTGTGGTGCATCAGTTTTACTAAACTGGGGCTGGGTTTGTGCTGTTGATTGTTTAGGTTTTTCTTGCGCTATGACTCTTGTGCTAAACAAAAATCCAATTACTGCAATCATTGGAATCAATGCAATCTGCTTTAGCAATGCTACTTTCTGAGATGTTTTCCGGGTCATCATGGTAAATCGTTTTTTAGTAGTGAGATAATTAAAAGAACTGGATAGGACTAAATTGTTGGATTGGCAAACTTTACTGAACAGCAGTTGCCGGTAGGTTTCTGAATCGTTGAAGGTATTGACTACTGCTTCGTCAGCCAGATATTCATGGTTGAGCATGATGGCTTTGCGGTATAAAAACATCAATGGATTGATCCATGCAAAGACGGTGATCAGTTCAACCATCAGAATATCTAAAGTGTGTTTCTGGTTAACATGAGTCAATTCATGTTGCAGAATCTCCTTTTCTATTGACCCCTTTTCAAATTTCACCTTGTCTAAAAATATATATTTCAGGAAACTATAAGGAATAGGGATGTCGTTGGAGAGTATCAGTTTAGCACCATGAAATGCAACAGATTTATTGTCCTTTACTTTTAATAAAAGCCTTGAAAGGTTTATGACAAACCTGATCAGAAAGAAAGCAGTACCGGTCAGGTACAATCCCAATAAAACATTGGGCAACTGGCTTTTCTCTTCAACCGGAACAACTGTTTGATCCTGTTTCAAAACAGAAGAAGTTGTCGTTTTATTCTCCTGATGGCTGAGCTTGTCGAAGCCACCTACCTTGGTCACAAAGCTCGGCAGATTAATCGGAGCGATCAATTCACTAACTGTCACAACCGGCGACTTGGTTTCTATGGTAATAAAAGAAACCCCGAAAGAAAACACAATACTGAACAACAGATAGAACCTGTTGAACCGGTACATCTTCTCCCGTTCCAGAAACAGAAAGTAAATCAAAAACATTACGGCCGCACACAAAAGTGTCTTAACGAGATAGGTTATCATTCCTCTTTCTTTTTAATTTCCTGATCAATGATTTTCTTTAAATCTTCCAATTCCGCTTTCGTCATATTGCTTTTGGTGGTGAAGAAAGAAGCAAACTGCAACGAGGAGTTTCCAAAATAATTCCGGATCATTCCGTTCACGTGTTTTGAGAAATAATCATCCTTGTTCACAAGCGGATAATATTCTCTGGAATTGCCAAAAACGGTATATCCCACGAACCCTTTATCCTGCATTCTTTTCAATAAAGTGGCCAGTGTGGTGGTAGCCGGTTTTGGATCTGGGAAACTATCAATCAGGTCTTTCATGAAAGCCTTCTTGTGGTTCCAGATGATTTCCATTAGATGTTCTTCGGTCTTAGATAATTTCATAGCTCTACTTATTGATACATAACTCTACAAAAGTAGAGTATAAATAAACAAAAAGCAAGTTTTTTTAGATAAATCGTTAAAATATTTTATAAAGCGCTTTATATCCGAACAATAATATATATTTTCAGTTAGTTGACTGAATAGCTTTTTATGCTATATCTTTGTCGTAATTCACGGATTGAAGTACCTAATTAAACTACAATGAAAAGGATACTTTTATTAATGGTTTTTGCCAGCTGGTTATTGCCATCCTATTCACAAACAACTAAATGGGTGACCAATTTTGGTATTGAGGGAGGGACGGATGCTATGTTAGGGTTAGAAGGTTTGTCAACATTAAAGAAGGCTGATAATCCATTGATCAATAACGATCTTCAAAACAAATATGCAGCTTCAGCAGCTTTTTATGCTGAATTTTTACAACTTAGACGAAGAGAAGATACTAAGTGGGGAGCCATTGCTCCCGGTTTTGGTATAAAGACAAAAGTAGAATGGCAGTTTTTCAGAGCAGACAATAGTTCAAGTGGAGGTGGAGAATCTTTCGGTCTAAACACGATCAATGTGCCGCTTTTGTTTGAATATTACACAGGATATCATCAGGGAGTGACCAGAGCAGGTCGCACTCCTTCCACAACAACCTACAGGGGCCAGGGATTATCCGATGGATCTTATCAGGTGACTGAAAGCACGACGGGTGGAAATTATTATGCAGGGGGAGCTCAGACTTCCGGAGGATCGTTTATTTATTTTGGTCCCCAGATTTGCCACATTTTCAAGTCTTTCAATTATACCGGAGATCCGATCGTCAATACAAATCTGGTGAATGATTATGTCGCACTGGTGGGTGGTTTTGCATTTTGCATGCACCAAATCAACTTTGATTTTTCTTATCAGAAGGGAATGACCAGTATTTATAAAGGTAAAAATATTACTGAGGATGGGTTTATGATGAAAATAGGGATTAATTTTGGCAGCAGGCTTTACAACAAATAAGGTTATGGTTTAAATGTAGGGGTGGCCCTTGTGGCCACCCTTTTTAGTTTGATTTTCATTACAATGGGTAGCCACAAGGGCCACCCCTACATTTTCAACAATGCCTGCTATTACTTTGTCTTTACATCCAAATACAGTTCATTAAACAGGAACTTGAAAGTCCCCTGTGTTTGCGCCCGGAACGTGATTTCGGGTCCGAAGGCATATAACTTTCCTTCACCCACTTTGGCAACAAAAGCTGAAATCCCATCCTGCAGATAAGCTTGTCCCCAGGCCCATCCACTGCGCAAAGGCTTATTGTTCGGAAACCATGCCAGCGGTTTGACGATTCCTTTTAAACTGGCATCGGTAGAAATGGTAAAGACCGGACTGGCATCAAAATAAACATCCGCTATTTTATTCATCCCCCATGCTGCCTGGTTGGTTGAATCCACACTAACGCGCAAAACACTTCCCGGAATATAGAATTTCTCTTTGGGCAGTTTCACTTCCTGGCCATTCACCATCTCAATCAAAGCATCGCGTACCGGTAGTTTCAGATGATAAGCCAGGTTTGTACTTGTACCCATAGTCACAATCGTCCCACCTGCTTCCAGAAACTTCTTTAATTTAGGAATTGATTTGTCAGCAGTAATGCGTCCCAACATGTCCCGATACTGAGCAGGAATATCTTCAGGTTTAATTTCGGTTCTTGTCCTGCCACCAGTTCCGGAAGTGCTGACAGCCGGGATTGCCCCTGTCACGAATACGATCACATCATATTTTGAACGAAGATCCGTAGAGTCAATATCTTTTGCAAAGATCACATCAGCCTTAAAATGATACTGTTCCAACATAAATCTCACCCAACCGGAGGATATTGACCCCCCGTAAGTATCCCACAATGCGATACGTGCCGGATTGATTTTCTGCAGAGACAAAGGCCGTTCACTGATTGTATTTACTGTGACACCTGATTCTGCAACCAATTTCCCAAGGGCTGATTTTGCTAAAGAAGATGCCGGCACATAGAAAGAGCCCAATGAAGCATCGTTTCCTTTAATGGTCCCCGTTGTTCTGAATACCTCAATCCCCTGTTTCAAAAGGTCATTGGCAACCGAAAAGGATTTATTGATGGCTCCATCAACCAGATAACCCTTTACATTTCCATTCGTCCTGATGCTTCCTTTAATATCCTCCAACACGCCATAAGGCAGTTTTTCAAAGGGTCCGTCGAATCCATTCAGGATCCGGTCAAACCTGATCCCCATCGTGTAAGCCAATGTCCATCCCGCTGCATCATAAGGCGCCACGGGTGGGCCTCCTGGATACTGAAAGTCGTTGGGATGATCCTGTGGTTCAAACATATCCAGGATGTGCGGCCTGAAAGACTGATCAGTTTTAACGATATAAGATCCGGCCGGGTATTTGGTGCCAGCCACTGTAAATGCTGTTTTCGCTTTTTGAATGCAGATCCCTGTCTGGATCAAAGCATTGATAAACCTGACCGCTGTTGGAAAATCCTTTTGATCTGAAGGAATGATATAACCCCTGGGATCCCTTGTGGCAGGATTTCTCATCACCGAGTCATAAAACTTTACCGGCATACTCTGTCCATAGCCTCCCCCCGAGGTCGAATCTGCATTGGCGCTTCTTCTTGTGGCGGTTGTCTTTGTTGATTCCTGATTCAACCGGTTGATCTCATCAACTTTCTTTGGCGACATGGTCCAATAATCTTTCTCTCCACGTTCGATGGAGTTTCTTCCCATCTTGTATAAGTTATACAAGATCTCATCATGATAGCGTTGCGCATAGTTCAACACGGCATAATTCAGTGAGATACAATAATCGATAGAGTTCTTGAAAAACCATTTCTGCGGGGTTACCGGGAAAGGCGTTGCCCCATTTGGAATCAGACGCTGCGGAACCAAGGGAATCGTAGTAGGTGTCGGCCCACCGATGATCTCGGTCAGGAGTCCGATCATGTTATGGAAATAAGTCGTGGTGCGCAATCCACCATTGTACCAGGTTGAATAAGAAGACCCGGCGCGTTCTGTATAGCCCGGTTTGCCTTCTTCGTTCAGCCGGTTGATCATAGCGGCGCCTACTGCATCAAGACTCGTGATAACCAAAGGATCGAATACATAATTGAAAGGATCGCGGTAGGGGGGGCCTGCAACGACTGACCCGGCCGGACCTGCCTGATGATGATTATAGAGGATCTGGGGAAACCACTCTACAAATAATTGCCGTGCAATGTTTTGGGTTTCCTTTAGATTCATCATGTAAAAGTCACGGTTGTTGTCGTGCCCTGCATATTTTTCATACAATACCGGAACTTGTTCCAGTGAACGTTTCTCCGGCTTAGCTTCCCGCATGTACCAGTTTGAAACCAATTCCTGTCCATCGGGATTGGCATGCGTCAGTAAAATGATGTCCTGATCCAGAATGCGCAAAGTTTCAGGGTCTTTCCGGCTGATCAGTTGGTACGCTGTTTCAATCAACTGATGCGTTCCCACAGTCTCGGTGGCATGCAGCCCGCCATCAATCCAGACCACGGTCTTTCCTTCAGCCGCCAATGCATGGGCCTGCAGGTCAGTGAGGTTTTCAGCATGGGCTAACTTCTGGGAAATTTCTTTATAGCGATCCAGTTTTTTGATGTTCTCAGGCGAGGAAACAATCAGCATATACTGGCTTCTGCCTTCTTCTGTCTTGCCGATATCCACCAACTTCACCCGGTCGGATGCCGCAGCCAGTTTTTTAAAGTAAGCCTCAGTTTGGGTATAAGTTGCTAGTTGATAATCATCTCCAATGTTGAATCCAAAATGTTCTTTGGGTGTTGGGATGTTTTGTGAAGTGGCATTTAATGCAAATGCAAAAACCAATACAAAAAATAGGGAAGATGATCTTTTGAATGACATCAGCTTTGGGTTTGGGTTGGGTGGAAAAATGGTTAAGTGTTGGGTTGTAGTTACAAATTAAAGATTTATTTTCTTTTGGTCGACAAAAGTGTTTTATATATTTTACACATTATTGTAATGCAGAACCCTATTTTTCAATCTCCTGCCTGATCAGTTTTTCAAGTGCATCCCCCTCGCTGGGTCTTGGCGCCATAAAGGTGACTACATTCCCTTGCTTGTCGATAACTACAAACTTTGGAATCCGTTCATCTATATATCCTTTAAAAACAACCCGGGTGCTATCAAAGAGCTGAATCCCAATCGGCCGATCCACTTTTAAAGCACTTTTCCATTCCTCAAAACTATCCAGGACGCCAATACCGATAAATTCAACATGCTTGTTGCCCCTGAATTTCCGGTATGTTTTCTTTAACGCCTTATTTTCAATGCTGCACAGGTTACACCAACTTGACCAGAGATCCAGCACAATCACTTTGCCTTTGAAATCTTTCAGTGAATAGGTCCGGTCGTTTTTGGTTTTCAAACTAAAGGGTGGTGCAGGATTACCAATAAATGAATTCGCTTTGTCGATCTCCTTCTTGGTTAATTCGTCTTCTTCAATAGCGATCATCTTCATTTTATCTGTAAAAGCGTTATCGAGCGCTTCCAATGCAAAGGGTGTGAACGAAGAAAGATAGGGCTTGATCTGATCCCTGTATGTATTTAAATCCTCGATGGTCTTGTATTTCCAGATGGGGAAGGCGAAAATCTTATATAGCACAAATGCCCTTACTTCTCCTTTGAATAGTGTATTGGCCTTTTCCAGCAATGTGGCTTCAGGCAGATTATCAATATCGGCCAGTGTATAACCCGGATTGCCCATCAGTAATAAATAATTCAGAAACGAATCAGGCCTGTGACTGCTGATGCCGGATCTGAACTCAGAGGATACCAGGTACGCATCATTACTGTAATTATTGAAAAAATCTGCATCAAAATTGTTACGAACGAACGACAGCGTTTGATCGAGGCTGTACTTTTTATGCTTGGCATATAGAAACAGATACTTCAACTTCTCGAATTTGTTGTCGAGATGAGTCATCCTGCCAATATAATCAAAGTAAAAGTCCTGGCCTGTATTCTGACCAAAGATTGCAATACTGACCGAATCTCTTAATTGCTGTGTTTTATTAATCTTACTTATGAAATCTGCCTCATTTAAGTCCCACCATGATATGGCATAATATCGGGAAGCCGGGATGGAATCGAGAATTCGGTAATATTTACTGGCTTTGGCGCCGTTACCGGTAAGCTTGAAGTCGTGTTTATTTTTGGTGGGCTTGAAAAAAGTCAGATCAAAACCGGGTGCAGCAAGGATATCCTGGTAAGAGTCGAAATCAAAGATCAGGTTGATCCGGACCGGTTTTAAAATGTTGTCTGTTTCTATAAAAAAGACCCCACTTTCATCAAAACGGGCTGAATCTGAATGGACCTGGTCAAATTGATCGGAATAATCAATCCGAACCGTATTGTTAATCTCTTTATACTCTGAAATATCATCAATGACAACCTGGCCCTTTATGATGAACGGCCCGGTTGCTTTTTTTTGCTGACCAAGGAGTGTTAATGAAAAGCAAACGAAGAAAATCAGAGAAATAGCCTTCTTCATAAATATTGATTGTTTTACAAACATTTCTGATCCAAAGACTTGTAGACATCAATAGCATTAAAATTGAGTAGTTGAAAAGAAATCTAAAAATAGCAAAAAAAAAATGTACCTTTATAAAAATCAAACAATAAACCTTTCAAAAGGTTGTTCAACCACCCCCCGAATATTCTTTAATCACTCCCGGATAACTTAGGTGTAATTCCCATATAATTTATCCTAAAGCCAAATCGAAGCCAAATCGAAGCCATATCGATCCCATATTAAAATATAAGGCATCAATATGGCTTCGATTTGGCTTCGATTTGGCTTTAAGGAGAATTATACCTAAGTTATCCGGGAGTCATCAAGGAATATTTAAAGGAGTTTTGAATTTGGATGGAGGTCCGTTTTTCTGTTATCGGATCTTTGAATTAAAGATCGAAACAAAAGTAAAATTAATACTTTCTTGTTCGGAAACATATAAGTTTCCCGTTATTTTTTAATATATAAACAAATAACTCCCGGAAAATATTGATCCGGGAGTTAAAAAAAACTGAATAATCTGGTAACTTTTATTGTGCTGACTCATCGACCATTGGGCCGCCACCACCACCACGGTTTCCACCGCCTACTGGATAACCACCCATTCTCTGACGGATCATATTCTGGGGAAGGGCTTCACCTGGTTTCAGGAAGTTGTTAAAGTTATAAGTAAGTGTTAAAATGAAGTACTGAGGTATGATCGTTGATTGGGTATCGGTGATATTGCTGCCATTGATTGACCTGCGGATGCTCTGGTTTTGTTTCAAAATATCATAGACCTGGAATTTCATCTGAGCGCGTTTGCTTTTCAAAAAATCCATTGCAACTGAGGCATTCCAGAGGGCATAATTTTTATTGTAACCGGTTCCGTAACCTGTGTTGATATTGTATTGATAATCGGTAGCAATCGTCAAACCTATAGGTGTGATGATTTTCAGATCGCCCAGGAAGTTATAACTGGTGTAGATGTTTGAAGCTGTGGTTTGAACACTCTGCCAGGCGCGATTGTAATTGATTCTGCCTGATGCTGTAAACATGACAACTTTACCGTTTATGCTTCCGGAGAGGTTGTAACCGGCTGTTAAAGTGCGGGTAGTATTTAACAATGAAGCTGAATTATCGGCAACTGTGTTTGCGTTGATGGCTGTTGCTGAATTTTTTACTAAGCTTAGATCATTACTCCAACGCAAACTACCGGAAGTGTTGATAGAAAATTTATTTTTTGCAATTGGCCGGCCCATTCCAAGGTTGATAGATGCGTCGTATGCTCCGTTTACATTGACAGGCATGATGATTTGTTCACCATTCGGACCATTGATATAGCTGTTGGAGATACCGTTTAATACACCACTATACTGAAGGTTGACAAAATAATTGGCAAACGTTTTGGAGTCTACATCATTGTAACCGAAAGAGAGGTCGTTGGTAAAGCTTGATTTCAGATCGGGATTTCCCTTGCGGAAGGTTAGTGAATTGGGGTCAGAAACAATGGGTTGCAGTTGGTCAACAGTCGGTTGATTGGTTGTTCCTCTGTACTGCAGGTTCAATCTGCTGCGGGTTGTGAAAGCATAATTCATACTTGCGGTTGGAGAAAAGTTGACTGATTTATGGGTTCTGTCAAACAAAGTATCCAATACATGTGTCTTGCTTAAAATCTGTGATGATTCAATTCCAACTCCTAAAGTGTATGTCAGCTTATCCTTTTTGGACTGAATTGCTATCCCCAAACGCTGGTTGATAAATGTGTTTTCGAACTTGTTGGAATAAGTGGTGTCGGGTCTGTCGTATTGTTGGGTCAGTTCATTATAATCGTAGGCAGATCTCTGGGTGTTGCTGTTTGATAAGCTGTAATTGTAATTCAGCTCAAGTGTTTTGTATGTGCTCAGCGGTTCTGTATAAGAAGCCCTGGCAGTAAAACCGCTGGTCTTTGAAATATTGTTAAACAACAGGTTATTGGTTGTAGTTTGTGGTATACCTGTTGGCGTTCCAAATATGGAGATGACAGAATTATTATAACTGTCAGTGTTTCCAGATGTCAGATTACCTGTCAGATTCAATGAAAAGGTTCGACGTGGTGTCAGGAACTTATGACGAAATAATAAGGTGCCTCCTGAATTCCAATTGGTTCCACTGTTTGAAGTTGTTGAATTTGATTCATTGAGCTTGATACCTGTCGGGCCATTGGTAATGCTATTGGTTGCATTTTCTGAATTGGTCAGGACGTAACTGCTGGTAGGTCTGAAGAGAATGGAATTCAAGGTATCTATGGTATAATTAAATTCCATATTCAAACGATGATTCACAGTGTTGGTGATATTGGTCGAAGTATCGTGTTTATAGATGCTGCTATCGGCTCTGAGTGTTTGAGTCATCGTGAGTTGATCCAGCGTCTTATCATTTGAATTGTAGAAATAACTACCGGTAAAGCTGATTTTTGGACTCAATTTGTCGCTGAAGTTCAATCCTGCAGCATCCGTAACGCTGATTCCACTTTGTGAGAGTCCTCTGCCGGCCGATGTCATAGAGCTGAATCCACCACCACCACCCAATGCGCCTGCAGCTCCACCAGGACCACGTCCACCACCACCTCCGGTTCCACCACCACCACCTGTGCGGCTAAATCTGGCAGTCGACAAAGTGCTTCCTTGTTTATTGTTCAGCACATTTGATGCATCGAGCGTAAAACGCAGGTTGTTGGTATTGTTGGCCATCCCGATTACGGAAAACTGTTCGTCGCCATTGAATTTATTAAATGATAAGCCATCATCATACCGGTCATCACTGCCATAGCCCAGGGAGCCTTTACCAAAAGTCCCGTGCTTGTAACCCTGGCGGGTAATAATATTGATGATTTTATCCACCGATCCGTCATCAACACCTGAAAACTCAGCCTGATCTGATTTTTTATCGATGACCTGAACTTTGGCAATCATGTCAGCGGGTAGATTCTGGGTGGCCAGCAAAGGGTCGTTGCCAAAGAATTGCTTTCCATCAACATAAACGGATGAGACATTAGTGCCTTGAGCAGTTATCTTTCCGGACCCATCTACCTCCACACCGGGAAGTTTCTTTAGCATGTCTTCAACAACAGCATTTTTTTCGACTTTAAACATATCGGCATTGTATTCAAGGGTGTCCTTTTTCACAATCACCGGTAGGGTTGCTGTTACGACGACTTCTTTCAGAAGGGAATTGCCATCATCCAAAAGAAAATTTCCAAGGTTTTGTGTTTCAGCTGTTCCCTGAATAGTAACTGTCTTGCGTAAGGTAGTATATCCAATAAATGAAAGCCTGAGTTTATAAGTGCCGGGGGTGACGCTATTAAAGACAAAAGTTCCCTTGGCGGTTGTGATTGCACCCTTGACGAGTGAAGAGTCCTTCACGGTCAATAATGAGGCGGAGGCAAATTCCATTGGAGCCTTTGTGCTATTTTCCAAAATATTGCCACTAACTACCACTGTGTTCTGTGCCTTTATAGGTTGAAGAAATGAAACCACCAATAATGCCAGAATTAACAGGATTCTTGATTTTAAAACTACGTTTGAAGCTAGAGTTTTCATGACCTTAAATTTTTATCGTCGTCAAAATGAATTGGTTCACTTTAAGGGTTAGATAAATGGTCATTAACAAAGTTTACTGGCTAAATGTTAAGGTTATCCCAATTAAGTTTAATATTAAGTTAAAGCCGTATATAGATTTTACCGATATTATAATTATTCTTTAGCCATATTGAATAGGTTAATATGCATAAAATAAGATAAATACGAATTTATAATTTCATACTAAAAATGAAGGGACTTTATTATTTAATTGATTTTTAAAGAGGTTACAGAATAAAAATGATCTGGTTTAACGGAACATATTCAACATTTTCTGATCTGACCTTTGCTCTCAACCAACCATTTATAACTCGTCAATTCTTCAAGACCCATGGGCCCACGGGCATGTAATTTCTGGGTGCTGATGCCAATCTCTGCACCTAATCCAAACTGGGCGCCATCTGTAAATGCCGTCGAAGTATTTACATAGACAACTGCAGCATCGACTCTTTTAAGGAACTGTTCGGCCACTTCATTGTTTTCTGTAACAATGGCTTCGCTATGTTTTGAACTGTTTTCAGCTATATGATTCAAGGCCTCATCAAAATTGTTGACTGTTTTTACCGACATTTTATAGGACAAAAACTCGGTGGAGTAGCTCTCTGGAGTGGCAACCTTTAAAAGTCCTTTTGGATAATGACCAGTTAATGCCCGTAATGAAGGAGCATCTACAAAGATCTCAACATTGCTGTCTGCAAGCTTTTCACATAAGAAAGGCAGATCGGCAAGTCTGGATTGATGGATAATCAGGCAGTCCAGTGCATTGCATACACTCACCCGCCGGGTCTTGGCATTGGTGATAATGGCCTGGCCATTGGCGCTGTCACCTGATTCATCAAAGTAAGTATGACAGATCCCTGCACCTGTTTCAATGACCGGTATTGTTGCGTTCTTTCTTACAAAATCAATCAGTGACTGGCTTCCTCTTGGGATCAGAAGGTCAACGTAGTCGCGGGCATTCAATAACTGAGCTGTTGCTTCCCGATCAGAGGGTAAAAGACAGACCATATTCGGGTCAACATTATTTTGTTCTAAAACCTGCCGGATAATTGATGCGATAGCCTGGTTTGAAAACCCTGCATCACTTCCCCCTTTCAGGACACATACATTTCCTGATTTGAGACACAGACCTGCTACGTCAAATGTGACATTTGGTCGGGCTTCATAAATGATCCCGATGACGCCAAAGGGGACACTGATTTTCCGGATATGTAATCCATTGGGTTGAAGAACATCTGAGAGCACTCTATTCAAAGGTGAGGGCAAAGTTGCGACATTCCTCAATTCTGATGCAATTCCATTTATCCTTTCGGGGGTGAGTTTGAGCCTGTCGTAACGGGGGTCCAGTGGATCCATACGCGCCAGGTCCTTAAGGTTTTCATCAATAATAAGCTGAATATTTGAAATGGCAGCATCAGCAATTTGCTCAATCAACTGGTTGATTTGTTTTTCTGAAAGTTGAGATGCTGTTCGTGTTGCCTTTTTAGCAGATATTAAAATCGATTCAGTCGTATTCATATTGGGGAGATTTCAGTACAATTAATGATAAACAATTGTTACGAGATTGTGTCGTACAGATAGAGGTGATCATAATGAATGATGGGCTGTTTTTTCTTGCTTCCTGCAAATTGACTTGCTTTTTCAGAATCATAGAGCGTTTTTCCCAGTCCCAGTTCAATCCCCTTTTGATCGATGATCTTGATGATATCCCCTTTTTTGAAATACCCCTTTACATCTTCAACTCCGATCAGAAGCAAGCTGGTTGCCTGATCCGAAAGCAAAGCTTCACTGGCTCCTTCATTGATAGTGAGTGTTCCTTTTGTAAAACTATCGGAGTGGGCAAGCCATTTTTTAATGCCTGAAGATTTTTTGTTGTTTGGGATAAAATGAGTGTTCATGACATCTGAACTATCGTCCAGTAAATCGAGTAGGATGTTATCACGGTTTCCATTAGCAATATGGACATGGATTCCCTGTTCTGCAACCTTGCGGGCTATATTTGATTTTGTGACCATGCCTCCGCGTCCGAATTCTGATTTGGTAGTCCGAATATGTTTAGCCAGGTTGAGCATATCAATTTTTACTTCCCGGATAACGGTAGCATCGGGGTTATCGGGATGATCGGTATAGATGCCATCAATATTGCTGAGGATGATGAGCGCTTCAAAATTCATCATGGCTGCTATAAGTCCGGAAAGTTCATCGTTATCTGTAAACATCAGCTCGGTAACCGAGATGGTGTCATTTTCATTGATAATCGGAACTACTCCGTTTTCGAGCAACGTATTGAGGCAATTTTTCATGTTCAGGTAATGTCTGCGATCGCGGAAGTTGTCTTTTGTTGTCAGGACTTGTGCACACACGGTCTTGTAATGATTGAACAAATCGTAGTAGTTATTGATCAGCCGAACCTGGCCGACAGCAGACCATAACTGGCGTGATGATACAGCATCCAGCTTCCGGTTTGGCTGGACTTCGCTTCGGCCGGCTGCTACCGCTCCCGACGAAATCAGAACAATTTCTATTCCTCTCTCTCTTAAAAGGATGATTTGATCCACGAGTTTTGACATGCGAAGAAGGTCAAGGGTCCCATCTTCACGGGTCAGCACATTACTGCCCACTTTTACTGCGATTCTGTGATAACGGTTCTTCATCATTCTGTTATAAAAAAAGAATCCGGAGATTGCTCCCCGGATTCTGATTATTTCATTTAAACACAAAGTAGTTTTAAGAAACTTATCGCTAATTTGTGATGATAATCATTTTGGGGAATAATGTATTCAATACAAGCGGTCGGCTTGTAAAAGCAATAGATGCCTGAGGTCGGAGGGTTAAATAATGTCTGTTTAGACTTTTTGAATACATTCGGTTTTTAATTAAATTGATTGGGACAAAGGTAATACAAAGAATGTTTGATTCTGTTCATAATTTCTCCCCATTTATCCAGTTAATCATCTAAACGGGTGTCAATGGACAAATATTTATTATCTGAGAATAAATTTTCTATTTTTGTTCAAGATTCGAAGAAGTTGCTTTAAAAACGAACTCATTCAAATGATTAAAAATTCTAATTCGAAATTGTTTAAGAAATATCTCATTTCATTATTCATTTTCTCTTTTTCGCCATTCATTGCTATTTCACAAACGAGCAATGTCATAATGGATAAGTTGTTAGAGCAACTCCAATCTCTATCACAAAACAGTCAGGCAGAACTGGTTTATCTTCAAACCAATAAAGATATCTATGAAACAGGGGAAGACCTGTGGTTCAAAGCTTATTTACTCGACAATCACAACTTCACCCCTTCCGGCTTAAGCCAAACACTTTACCTTCAGGTGATCAACGAAAAAACCGGACTAGCTGTCTGGAATGAAAAATATGAAATTCAAAATGGATTTGCAGATGGACATGTATTTCTCCAGGATAATTTAATAGAAGGCAATTATTTACTGGCGGCGTATACCGGGAGTTCTTTCTATAATGACAGCACAGGGTTTAATGCATTTTACAAGATTAAAGTCAAAAAAAACATGAACCCCCGAATCACTGTTAAAAATGAATTTAACCGGTTATTTTATAATGTCAATGATACCATCCGATTAAAACTAACTGTCCTTTCAGAACATGGAGATCCGGCATACATGGCTGAAATAGAAGCCGGGATTCGACAGGGTAACAAAAAATCAGATCAGTCTAAAGCAACTACCGATCAAAAGGGTGAGACTACCCTCTTTTTTATACCAAAGACCACAGGTGAAGGACTTAATGTTGACATAAAGGTTAAATATGCTCTGAAGGAAGAGTATTTAAATATTCCCGTTCCTTGTATAAAGAAAAGCCCAATCCAGTTTAATGTCTTTCCTGAAGGGGGAAACCTCGTATCGGGATTAGCATCCAGCCTGGCTTTTAAAGCAGTAGATGTGAATGGACGTCCTCTGGATATTGAAGGAACATTGTTTGAAGACGACAAACAACTTCTTGATTTTAAAAGCAATCATGATGGAATGGGTATCATGAAATTAATCCCGGTCTCAGGGAAAAAATATCTTATCAGGTTAACTAAACCCCAAATTGACAGCACGTTTGCATTACCTGATATACACAATGAAGGCATTGTAATGCATTTAGAACGAAGAGACGAAAAATATCTTGAGTTTATAGTTTCAAAAAGTACAGGGATTGAAAATATGACCGTTTATCTGAGGGGACAGTTAAGAGGAGTTGTTTATTGCATAGCTTCAGGTTTTTTGATTCAGGATTTAAACATCAGGATTCCCATCAACGAATTCCCATCTCAGGGTATAGCCGAATTCACCCTTTTCAATGAAAAACTTATCCCTTTGGCAGAAAGATTGGTTTATATCAATCCGGACAAGAAATTGTATATCGAGACAACGTTATCAAAAGAAAGATATGAGACCCGTGAAAAAGCTTCCCTGAAAATATCCGTTAAAAATGAAAATGGAGATCCTGTTATTGCAAACCTGGGTGTAAGTGTGTATGATAAACTTTACCAAAACCCTCAAACCAGCCAAAACATTCTTACAAACTGTTATTTATCTTCTCAACTTAGAGGGAAAATATATGATCCGGCCTATTATTTTGATATTAAGAACGAAGGGAGAAGTGATGCTTTGGACTTGTTGTTATTGACCCAGGGATGGAGAAATTATGTTTGGAATGAAGAGAATTTGAAAGTAACCTCTATTCAAAAACAAATAATTTTTGATGGGACACAAGGTAAAGCATATGCAAAAAAACAAAAAAAAGGTCCTGGGGAACAAAAGTTTGTGATGGCATTTAATCCTGAAAAAAAAGAATACAAGGATTTAATTATGACCGATTCATCCGGACAATTTACAATTACACCGCAACATTTAAGATCCGGAATGGGAGGCTATGTTTATATCAAACCGATGGGACTAACAGAGGATGGTTTACAGATCAGATTATCAGATCCATTTCAAAGCATTGATGAAATAAGGAAAAAGAAAGAAGTAAACGAACCCCTGCAAAGACTTCCTGCAATTAAAAAAGAAGAAGACCTAAGCAGTTTTCTGGTAGCAGGTCATAATGCAATTAAATTACCGCAGGTAACCATCAAAGGTAGCGGAATTCAGACTTTTAGAGATAAATATATCGGTCATTTAGACAGTTTGGCCAAACTGGATTTTAAAAAAAATGATTATGTATGTGTTAGTGGTATTCTGAATTGTCCAATTCACGAAAAGGCTTCCACGAATAAAAAACCGGTTGAAGGAGTGACGTATGAATTATATATAGGATTTAAATGGTTAAACGATAATAAGGCTTACACCTTTTCAGGTTTTCTTAATGAAAAATATCAATATCCCAAATTTTCAGAAGAAATGCTTTTGAAGATGAATAATTTGACCAGGGTAAAAGGCTACTATCCACATAAGGAGTTTTACCAACCTAATTATAATAAAGAATCAGATGAAAATTTGTTAGCGGATTACCGAAATACTTTACTATGGGCCCCATCAGTTACAACAAACCAAAAGGGGGAAGCCATCTTAGATTTCTTTTGTTCCGATATTAATTACGGTTTTGTCGGTAAGATAGAAGGCGTCAGTGGTGATGGATTATTGGGCTCAAAAGAATTTGATTTTATAGTAAGGAAAGCACGCAATTCTAAATAACTGAAATAATGAGGCTCACTTTTTACACAGAACCTACACCAAATCCATCTCCCTAATGAATTTTCATCCATTAAGTGCCGGGTGTAGGCATAGGTGCCGGTTCTGCATAGATGCCAACTTCACTGAGACAGGGACAGGCAGATGCTTTTGTTATGCGGATCCTGACCTGGTCTGTTGTAACCAGTGGACCTCTTACAAAACGGCAGGCTCCTATTGCTGACCCTTTGGCATACTCTTTCCAGTTACCATTGTCCATGATATCAATGGCCCAATCGTCGATACGCTGACCTAATTTGATGTTCTCGCGCAAGCGCAATACATTGAAATTCTTTTGCCCTTTTAATTGCAGAACCAGGTTGGCTGTTGTAACACTGTCATCGGTGGCCCAGTATGAATAACGGTCTTTATCTAATACATGTTTGGGAGCATAATGTGAATCATTCCCACGGATATTGCTAGCAGTGAGTTTGGCTCCGGTAGCAAGATTTTTAGCATACATCTCACTGAGTAACTTACCAAAGCCAACCAACGAGACGGAGTCTTTTTCGAAAATATGTCCCCGTCGATCCGGAGGAATATTTAATATCATATTGGCGCCATTGCCAACTGATCTGAAGTAATGCGCCATTAAATCCTGAGCAGATTTGACTCGTGTGTTTTCACTCTCATGCCAGAACCAACCCGGCCGGATTGAAAAGTCTACTTCTGCAGGCATCCAGAATTTACCATCCCGATGTCCTTTCAATCCTTCATCAGATAAAACATCGCCATTTGAAGGTTTGTCCCGATTCGTCACACCATGAGGTGTATAAGTTGCCCAACAAGGATTTCCGGAATAGCCTGATTCTGTACCAACCCATCTTGTATCAGGTCCCACGTCACCAAAAATGGCCGCCTTGGGTTGTAACGTCCTGACGATATTCCAGGTGTTGGGCCAGTCGTAATAACTTGTTTTATCAATGGTTCTTTTTTCTTTTGCACCGCCGTAATAGCCATCACCACCGTTGGCGCCATCAAACCATACTTCAAAAACAGGTCCGTAATTGGTCAGAAGTTCGCGTAATTGAGCACGATAAATATAGATGTATTCGGGTTTGCCATAGTTGGAATTGTTCCTATCCCAAGGTGAAAGATAGACGCCAAATTTCATCCCGTAACGTTTACAAGCATCTGAAACTTCTTTTACAACATCACCCTTGCCATTTCTCCAGGGACTCTTGCTGATGTTGTGTTCCGTTGTTTTAGTTGGCCAGAGGCAGAATCCGTCATGATGTTTGCAGGTCAAAACCACACCTTTTAAGCCGGCTGCTTTAAATGTTGCAACGATCTTATCGGCGTTGAAATCAGTTGGATTAAAGAGAGCAGGGTCTTCATCTCCATAGCCCCACTCTTTGTTGGTGAAGGTGTTTATAGTGAAATGAATGAATCCATACATTTCAGTTTCATGCCATTGCAATTGACCGGCAGAAGGCAATGGACCATAGGGTTTTGGCGCTTCAATCTTCTGCGCTCTCGTACAGGGCGCCAATAATATGATAACGACAAAAACCAGTAATGAAATTTTACTTTGAATTATAACAGTCTTCATTCTTATTGAGTTAAGAGATTCTGGTGCAAATGTAAGCAAGAAATATATTCTATTAAGGTCCTGGTTTTATTTGATGGATCACATAGTTATCCTTGAGAGAATAATCATTAATCCCGGAGTTCTGGTAAATTCTTACCGTATAATTCCAGCGACCGGAATATCTCAATTGAACAATTAATTATTTATCTTAGTAAAATGAATTACAGTTCAAGAAATAAGATGTGGAGTGACCTATAAGTAAAAATTAAAATAAAAAATATATCATGGAAAAAGTACTGAACACCACCTACAATTCGTTCAAACGATTTTGTAAAACCCTTACCCTTAAGGATGACCCGTCATTGATTGCAGATTACAAAAAAGTTCACTCCCCAGGCCAGACCTGGCCCGAGATCACACAAGGGATGCGTGATGTTGGGATACTGAATATGGAAATCTATATTTTCGGTACCCGCCTGTTCATGATCATGGACACGGTTCCGGAATTTGATCATGAGCAAGCCATGAAAGAACTGGCCACCAAACCTCGTCAGTCAGAATGGGAGGCCTATGTCTCCAAGTTTCAGAATACATCGGCAGAAGCCACGGCTGATGATAAATGGCAGGTCATGGAACGGATCTATGAGATGAATTCAAAATAACATTAAAATAAAAAGGAACCGGTCTAAACCGGTTCCTTTTTATTTAACCTAAAATCAAATCAAATTAGTTTACCAGATACTGGCTCTCTTATCAACCGGTTTGTATAATTTATCTGTTGGTTGAATATTGAATGCAGTATAGAATGCCGGAATGTTATAAACGATTCCATTTACACGTGCTACACCCGGTGAGTGAACGTCTTCTTTCAGACTACGCATCAGTCCTTTATCGCGAATATTATTGCGCCAAACCTGTGCATAAGAAAGGAAGAAACGTTGTGAAAGTGTGAAACCATCGATTTTCTCGTTCATGTCTTTGCCTGCAAGTGCTTTTTGAAACGCAGTATAAGAAACATTTCCGCCACCAAGGTCAGCAATGTTTTCTCCAATAGTCAGTTTACCATCAACAGTCAGGTCATTCAAAACTTTAATACTACTGTACTGATCGATCAACACCTGAGTCTGTTTCTTGAAATTATCGGCATCAACCTTTGTCCACCAGTCTTTGAGATTGCCATCCTTGTCATACATGCGACCCTGGTCATCAAAACCATGAGTCATTTCGTGACCGATCACAACACCTATTGCTCCATAATTTACAGCATCATCACCATTGGCATAGAAGAAAGGAGGTTGTAAAATTCCGGCAGGGAAGACGATCTCGTTCATATTTGGATTGTAATAAGCATTGACTGTCTGAGGTGTCATGCCCCATTCGGTGCGGTCGATCGGTTTGCCAATCTTATCCAGATCACGTTTGAAAGCAAAATGATTTGCGTTCATCACATTTACAAAATAAGAATCTTTTGAAATAGCAACCGGAGAGTAATCGATCCATTTATCAGGATAACCAACTTTTACATTGATCTTTTCAAGTTTGATTTCGGCTTCTTTTTTGGTTGCTTCGCTCATCCATGTCAGATTTTGGATTCTCTCATTGAGAGCAGCCTTTAAGTTGCCTACCAATGTAATCATTCTGGTTTTAGATGTAGCGGGGAAATATTTCTCGACATATAATTGACCGACAGCTTCACCCAATGAACCACTTGTTTCACTAACTACGCGTTTCCAACGAGGTTTCATCTCTTTTATACCTGATAGCACTGTGCCATAAAAAGCAAAATGTTCTTTTTCAAATGCAGATGAAAGAGAAGAAGAGGCTGTACGAACCAGGTTCCATTTCAAATAGATTTTCCAGTCTTCGATGGGAACACTCTTGGTCAGTTTAGCCATTGCAGTCAGGAACTTAGGCTGACCAACATTGATGTCCTTGGTTTGCGTAAGACCCAGATCAGTGAAATAAAGACTCCAATCGAAATCGGGAGCCAGTTTTTTCAAACCGGCAAGGTCAGTCTTGTTGTAATTGGCCACAGGATCACGCAGTGCAAGACGTGTAGAAGATGCTTTGGCAAGTTCTGTTTCAATCTTGGCAACTGTTTCAGCATTTTTAGCTGCATCTGTTTCAGAATATCCAAGCAGTTTGAATGAGTTGACTAAATGTTTCTGATAAGCAGTCCTGATCTCTTTTGAACGGGCATCATCAGACACATAATAATCTCTGTCGGGAAGGCCAAGACCACCCTGATGCAGTTGTGCAATCATGTTGGTACTGTTTTTCTCATCCTGTGATGCATAGAAATAGAATAAACCGGGCATACCCACTGAATGATTATATGCAACTTGTTTTTGTAAATCAGCAATCGTTTTAAGGGCATCTATCTTGTCGAGTTCAGCCTTGATAGCAGTTACACCAACTTTTTCGATTTTAGCAGTATCCATACCTGAAGTATAGAAATCACCGATTTTCTGTTTGATAGAACCGGGAGTAGCCGTTTTATCAGCAGCAGCGTCTTCCATGATGCCACGCAATTGGGTGGTATTCGCTTCATCCACTTCATCAAAGGCGCCATAGCGGCTCTTATCTGCAGGAATAGGATTACTCTTTAGCCAACCGCCATTGGCATACTCGTAGAAGTTGTCGCCGGGTTTAACTAAAGTGTCGAGATTCGCACTATTAATAGGTAGTTCCACTTTTTGTTTGGTTTTTTGGTTACCGCAACTGATCATCATCGTTACGATAAGGGCGCCTGTCAGTAATGTACAGAGCGGTTTGAGGAATAATGAATGTTTCATAAAGGTGTATTTGTTAGGGTTGACAATTAAACGATAAAAGTATATAATTCGCTGATATCTGTTAATAAATTTTAAGATTTTAAATCAAATAATCGGTCTTTTTATCCATTCCTTACGAAAATAAAAGCAGACTGGCAACCAACGAAAATAAGATAACTAATCTCAATCGATGCCTGAGGGGCGATTCTTTGCTATTTTATTAACAGTGATTACGATGATTTAAGGATTATTAAGAAAAGTGTGGGTTTAATGCGAAGATATACAGCTATCTATAAAGTCAAAGAAAGGTGAATTCTTTTCTTTGCATGTTCGTGGAATTTTTTAAATTTGCGATATGTGATATTAATTAATCATTAAATAATATAAGACATGAAGGTTTATAATTCGAACGAAGTAAAAAATGTTGTACTTATCGGAGGAGCGAAAACCGGCAAGACAACTCTCGCAGAGAGCATGCTCTTTGAAGGAGGGTTGATCTCACGCCGGGGCTCTATTGAAGATAAGAACACAGTTTCAGACTACCGCCCTATTGAGTTGGAGCGCCAGAATTCGGTTTCTTCTACAGTTCTTTATGCTGAATTCAATGGTAAAAAAATTAATATCATCGATGCTCCCGGCTTCGATGATTTTGTAGGTGAGGTAGTTGCTGCATTGTCTGTTGCAGATACGGCCATTATGGTTGTAAACGCACAGAATGGTGTTGACGTTGGTACCGAGATTCACTGGAAAAACACAAAGAAACAGAACACACCTGTTATGTTTGCAGTGAACCATCTGGATCATGAAAATTCAAACTTTGACGAGACACTGCGTCAGTTAAAAACCCAGTTTGGAAACAGTATTGTAGTATGTCAGTATCCTGTCAATGCAGGAATCGGCTTTAATGCCATCATTGATGTGCTCCAAATGAAGATGTTTAAATTTGCCGATGGTAAAGTCGATATCCAGGATATCCCTGCTTCGGAAAAAGAAAAGTCAGAAGCCTTCCAACTTGCTTTGATGGAATCGGCTGCCGAGAATGATGAAGAACTAATGGAAATTTTCTTCGATAAGGGCCTCCTTACTGAAGATGAAATGGTCAAGGGGTTTCTGATTGGATTAACCAATCGTGGATTATTCCCGGTTTTCTGCGTAGATGCAAAACATAATTATGGCGTCAATCGCCTGATGCAATTTATTTTAAATGCAGTTCCTTCACCACAACTGATGCCAGCGCGCAAGACAGTTGAAGGAAAAGAATTGAAATGCAATCCTAAGGATCCACTCTCACTGTTTATATTCAAGACTGCAATAGAAGAGCATCTTGGAGAAATGAGTTTCTTCAAAGTATATGCAGGTGAAGTTTCAGAAGGCATGGACGTTGTCAATAGCTATAACGGTCAGAAAGAAAGAATATCTCAATTATTTGCAGTTTCGGGTAAGAAGCGCGAAAAAGTTGAAAAGGTTGTTGCGGGAGATATTGGTGCTACCATTAAATTAAAGGGTGCCCATACAAACGACACACTGAACTCGATCAAGAACGCAGAAGATAAGATTGAACCGATCAAATTCCCTGCTCCAAAAATCACGATGGCCATGAAGGCCAAGAGTCAGACGGATGATGAAAAACTGGGTGTTCTGCTTCATGAAATGCACAAGGTTGACCTTACATTTAAGGCAGAGTATTCAAAAGAATTGAAGCAGATTATTGCCAGTGGTCAGGGAGAATTACACCTGAATACTGTAAAATGGTATCTTGAGAATCTGAACAAGATTCCAATAGAATATTACACTCCGAAAATCCCATATCGCGAAACAATTACCAAACAGGCAAAAGCCAATTATCGTCATAAAAAACAGTCGGGTGGTTCAGGGCAGTTTGGTGAAGTATACATGCTGATCCAGCCTTATTTCGAAGGCATGACACATCCTACCGAATTCCCGGTACGTGGTGTTGAAGAGCATATCCTTCCATGGGGAGGAAAACTTGTTTTCCATAACTGTATTGTTGGTGGCGCTATCGATGCACGTTTTCTGCCTGCTATCGTGAAAGGTATCATGGAGAAGATTGAAGAAGGTCCTTTGACCGGTTCCTATGCACGCGACATCGCAGTTTATGTTTATGATGGCAAGATGCACCCGGTTGATTCAAACGAAATCTCATTCCGTCTTGCCGGACGTCATGCATTCAGAGAAGCATTTAAAAATGCAGGTCCCAAGATCCTGGAGCCAATCTACGATGTAAACGTGATCGTTCCTGAAGATAAGATGGGTGATATCATGACTGACCTGCAGGGACGTCGTGCAGTCATCATGGGAATGGATAGTGAAGGTAGCTATCAGACCATCAAAGCCAAGGTTCCCCTGGCTGAAATGAATCGCTACTCAACAGCCTTGAGTTCACTGACCAGTGGACGTGCAACCTATACATTGCAGTTTGCAGAGTATTCAATGGTTCCGCCCGATGTCCAGACAGCTCTTCTCAAAGCCTACGAAGAACAGGAAAAAGAAGAAGATTAATTTCAATGATTCAATACAAAAAAGCTCAGGTCAAACGATCTGGGCTTTTTTATTGAATACTTAATGATGATTATCTATTTATCATTTGTTGAATCTGAATTCACCTACACTTGAAAACAGGGTTAAGCCAGACTCTATTATCTGTTTTTATCTTGCATTTTCGTTAAAGCTTGATTATACGGTTAAAAAGTCGTTTTTTTGCAAAAAATTATAAGGATGGAAATGATCAAGAGAATTAAGATCCGTGAATTACTTGCTTGTAGGGAAATTGGCAAAGAAGTCAATGTTAAAGGTTGGGTAAGAACCAAACGCGGTAATAAGAATGTTGCTTTTATTGCAATGAACGATGGATCAACCGTTAACAATATCCAGGTTGTTGTTGATGTGGCAAGTTCTGATCAGGAAATGCTTAAACTGATTACCACTGGCGCTTGTCTGAATATTAACGGAATTTTGGTTGAGTCACAGGGATCCGGACAGGCTGTAGAAATTCAGGCTGTTTCTATTGAAGTTTACGGAACTGCTGATGCAGAGACCTATCCACTTCAGAAGAAGGGTCATACACTTGAATTCCTTCGCGAAATTGCTCACCTGCGTCCCCGTACCAATACTTTTGGCGCTGTATTAAGAATGCGACATCACATGGCCTTTGCAATTCATAAATATTTTAACGACAGGGGCTTTTTCTATTTACATACACCTATTATTACTGGTTCAGATGCTGAAGGTGCCGGTGAAATGTTCAAAGTAACGACCCTGGATCTAAACAATCTACCATTAAATGAAGATGGCTCAATCAATTATAAGGAAGATTTCTTTGGTAAAGGCACCAATCTGACCGTTTCCGGACAGTTAGAAGGCGAACTCGGCGCTATGGCATTATCAGAGATTTACACTTTCGGACCAACTTTTCGGGCTGAGAATTCAAACACTCCCCGTCACCTTGCTGAGTTCTGGATGGTAGAACCGGAGATGGCTTTTTTCGATATCCATGATAACATGGATCTGGCTGAAGACTTCCTCAAATACCTTATTTCATATGCGCTCGAAAACTGCAAAGACGATCTGGAGTTCCTTACAAAGATGTATGATGCTGAACTGGTAGAAAGGTTAAACTTTGTTGTAAACAATAGTTTCAAGAGATTGACATATACCGAGGCGATCGAAATACTCCTGGCATCAGGACAGAAGTTCGAATTCCCTGTTGAGTGGGGTATCGATTTGCAAAGTGAACACGAACGCTATCTGGTAGAACAGGAATTTAAATGTCCCGTAATTCTTACCGGTTATCCTAAAGCGATAAAGGCGTTTTACATGAAACAGAACGACGATAACCTTACTGTTCGTGCTATGGATGTCCTTTTTCCCAAGATTGGAGAGATTATCGGTGGTTCACAGCGAGAAGAAAACTATGATAAATTGCTAGGCCGCATTAGAGAACTTGAAATTCCAGAGAAAGATATGTGGTGGTATCTGGAAACCCGCAAGTTTGGAACGGCTCCGCATAGTGGTTTTGGCCTTGGATTTGAGCGACTTATGCTTTTCGTTACTGGTATGAGTAATATTCGTGATGTGATTCCTTTTCCAAGAACGCCTCAAAATGCAGACTTTTAATTATATTTGTAATTCATGAGAGTAATCAGAAAGCCTTTTATTAATACGGTTTTCTGATTATTGTCTGAATTAAATATAATCAATATATGTTAAATCAAAGGCTCCAGCAAAAGTTACTGCAGAAATTATCTCCACAACAGATCTTGTTGATCAAACTGTTGCAGGTGCCTACAATTGCATTGGAACAAAGAATCAAACAGGAAATAGAAGAAAATCCGGTTCTGGAAGAATTGACGGATGCTGAGTTTGAAGAGTCTCAATCCGAAAGTGAACAGGAAGAAGAACATGAAGAGACCAACGACGATGAGTTTGATATAACTGATTACGTTGACGACGATGAAATTCCTGAATATAAGCTCGCTTCAAATAATTCAAGCGCTGATGATGAATTCAGAGAGATGCCATTTGTCTCCGGCATTTCTTTTCAGGAAAATCTAATGGAACAGTTAGGTTTAAGAGTCATAGATGACCGGACGCTTCAGATTGCTCTCAATATCGTTGGAAATCTTGATGATGCAGGTTATCTGGGTCGTGATCTGAATGCGATGATCGATGATCTTGCCTTTTCTCAAAACATACATACAACCAAAGAAGAGTTGCATGAAGTTTTAAAACTCGTTCAAGATCTAGACCCTGCAGGTATTGGTGCCCGAACACTCCAGGAATGTCTTTTACTCCAACTGAATCGAAAAGTTCAAACTCACTCTGTGAAACTTGCAACTTTGATTCTCAGTAAGTTTTTTGAAGAGTTCACCAGAAAACATTATGACAAGATAACTAAAAAGGCTCACATTTCTGAGGCAGATTTGAAGAATGGCATAGATGAGATCCTTAAGTTAAATCCTAAACCAGGTGGTTCATTGGGTGATTCAGGAAAGGGAAATCATTACATCATGCCCGATTTTATCATCACGAATAAAGAAGGCATACTGGATTTACAACTTAATTCGAAGAACACTCCTGAACTGCGGCTTAGCAGGACTTACACGGAAATGTTGGAAACCTATGCTGAAAGTAAAATCAGAAGTAATGCCCAGAAAGATGCCCTCACCTTTATAAAGCAGAAAATCGATTCGGCAAAATGGTTTATTGATGCCATCAAACAACGCCAGAACACACTCTTCCTGACCATGAATGCCATCATGAAATATCAGCAGGAATATTTCCTGACCGGAGATGAGACCAAACTCAGACCAATGATATTGAAGGATATTGCTGAAATCGTATTTCTGGATATCTCAACCATTTCACGTGTTGCCAATAGTAAATATGTCCAAACACCATTTGGAACTTTTCTCTTGAAAAGCTTTTTCTCCGAATCAATGCAAACTGATACCGGTGAAGAAGTCTCAACACGTGAGATCAAGAAAATTCTATCCGACTGTATCTCGGGCGAAAAGAAACATAAGCCCTTAACGGATGAACAACTGACCGATATCCTTCGCGATAAAGGATATAATATTGCAAGACGAACAGTGGCAAAGTATCGTGAATTATTAAACATCCCCGTTGCACGTTTGCGTAAAGAACTATAAGAATGAAAAATCCTACTGCAACAGTTGTTTCTTACATCCTGCACCCATTACTCGTTCCCACCTATATCATCGCGTTTCTACTGAATATGAATGTCTTTCTGGCATTTATGATTCCTTTCAATGTTCGTTTGATGATAATCGGAATGTTATTCACCATAACTTTCGCTATGCCTGCAATGGTAATCTACATGATGCAACGGCGTGGGATCATCTCGTCATTACAAATGGAAATACGTTCAGAAAGATTTTATCCCTTGCTACTGACCGCTATATTTTGGGGGTTGGGTTATAATCTTATCAGCAGAACCGGTCTTCCAGTTGTCTATTATCAATATCTACTAGGGGGCATTGCAGCAGTAGTCGTTGCAATGGGTATCAATTATTTCTGGAAAATAAGTTTACACATGTTGGGAATGGGTGGACTTACAGGCGTATTCCTTGGATTTGCTTTGAGGATTGGGATTGATATTTTCCCCTTTCTTGCATTTTTGATTTTCCTGTCAGGGCTTGTAGGATATGCCCGTTTAAAAGTAAACTCCCACAATCCACCGCAGGTTTATGTCGGTTACATCGTGGGAGTCGTATTAATGATAGTCGTTTATATGTTTCCTCTTATTTAAAAGGATGCAATGAAATACCGATTGAAATTGGATTCATATCAGGGCCCATATTGTCTTTATATACTTTAGACAACTGGTAATATCCATTAAACATTAACGATTTATAACCAACTGCAAAAGTTAAACCATAACGGCTCGACTGCATATTCGTGGAAGTTGATTCTTTTAGCTTAATCACTCCAAGTTTTCCGGTTGGGTCGTCCCCTTTGTATTTAAGATGAAATCCCAGCAATAAGCCGTATTTAAGTCCGACCGCTACTTTGAAGCCATTGTCAGCTTTATAACGAATTTCAAAAGGCAAATCCAGATAAGAGAACACCATTTTATCTTTCTTGTAGGTAAGAACAACATTGGTAGCCGTCTTTTTGGGAATCCTGTAGAAATAGGTTTCATAAACGCCCGCTGTGTTCAACTTGTAGCCAAAAAGAACATTGTTATATAAGTTTTCAGAAGTTAACCCCGCCCCAATTGCCCAACTCCATGGAGTTTTGGCTTCACCCATTGGATTATCGAGCATTACGTAGAAACTAATTCCCGGATTGATACTTCCTGGTTTAATGGAATCATTCTTGGTTTGCCATATATCTGTGAACAAATCCACACGGGTTGTCAAGCGTTTAAGTATTCCAAGTTTAGCATCTTGTGCAGAAGCTATCGCAGTTATAAATAATAGAATGATTAAAAGTACTTTTTTCATAGGGAACGGTTTATCGACCTCAAAAATACAACTTTTCCGGCTGATTATAAAATATCAATGATCGATAGATAAATGATTTTGAATTTTTAACAGAATTTTTAGGTTATTAGAGCAATAATTCATTTCCAGTGTCACTCCCAATTTAATGTAAGCGGTTATTAACTTGAAAGTTTCATGCGTTTACTGTACACAACCGATTTTGTTTTTTAACAATCATTATAATTTAGGACTTTTATGAAGTGACCTATAATTTTATTAAAATTAGTTGATTAATATAAAACTTAATTAGACATTTACAGACTTTATTCGAGGTCGATCAACAATGTAATTAATATTAAATAATTTCCAACAAATCAATAAGATTAAACACAATGAAAAAATTATTATTTGCCTTCTTTTTCTTTCAAATAATATTCACTGTTGTTTGTAAAAGCCAGGACTCAGTTCAGTTTAAAAATTCAAAACCTGCAATTACAAATGCACCGGGATTGGCCTACCCCAGGATTGATGCAGAAAAGAAGGCTATTTTCAGAGTAGATGCTCCGACTGCACAAAAAGTTCAGGTTGATTGTGGCGATCTATACGATATGATTAAAGGTGCAGATGGCATTTGGACTGTTACTACCAAGCCATTGGTCGTAGGTTTCCACTATTATTTTTTAATGATTGATGGTTACAGGTTTGCTGACCCGGCGAGCGAATCCTTTTTTGGTATCGGAAAAATGTGCAGTGGTATTGAAGTTCCTGAAGATAGTGTCGATTATTATTATACAAAAAATGTACCTCACGGGAATGTAAGGTCATCTTTTTATTTTTCAAAATTGACCAATAATTGGCGACGATGTTTCGTTTACACTCCTCCGGCTTATGATAAAAATCAGAATGTCCGTTATCCTGTTCTTTATCTTCAACATGGTATGGGCGAGGATGAAAGAGGTTGGTCCAATCAGGGTAGGATGAATAATATCATGGATAACCTGATTGCCGAAGGGAAATGTAAACCGATGATCATTGTGATGGACAATGGAAACATTGCCGCCATGTTTGCCAGGACCCGACCACCGGTTGCAGCTGCCACTCCGGGAACAACGCCTGCTACACCCCGGCCACCAAGGGCTGCTACGAATGTTATGGGACAGTTTGGAGCAAACTTTACAACCATCGTTATCAATGAACTAATCCCATTTATTGATGCCAACTTCCGTACATTGACAGATCGTGATAACAGAGCGATGGCCGGCTTGTCATGGGGTGGAAAACAAACTTTCGATACTGCGCTTCCCAACCTGGATAAGTTCTCTTATATCGGTGGCTTTAGTGGCGCCGGTATGATCAATGCAAATTCTGATTTAACAAAAGTTTATAATGGAGCATTTGCAGATCCAGTCTCTTTCAATAAAAAAGTCCATTTACTGTGGTTTGGTATAGGATCAGTTGAAGGTCCGAATATAAAAAACTTATGCGATTTCTTGACCAGTAAGGGGATTAAAAACACCTACTTTGTATCACAAGGAACTGCACACGAATGGCTTACATGGCGACGTTGCCTAAATGAATTTGCACCCTTGCTATTTAAATAAGCGTATTTTCTTTTCCAGACAGGCTTATGAAAAGAGGCTGGTCAACGGATAATTTTCCCTTGATCAGCCTCTTTTCTTATGTTTGTTTTTTCTGCAGTGACTACCTCGGAGATAGGTTGTTTAACAGCTTCGATAATTTAGAGATAAGCCGGGTATAAGGTGGGTATAAGCTGAGTATGAGCCGGGTATAACTTGGGTCATAAGACCCAAGTTATACCCGAATTATATCCTCAATATTGGCCTGATATTTCCTGGTTATCTCTAAATTATTTAACATGTTGTTTTACAAAAGCCCTCAATGACCAGTAAACCGGTTCGTATAAATAAAGATAATTCCGGAGTTGTAATTGTCGATAAACTATCTCCTAATAAACTGTAGGTGGTTTTTGGGGAGTTGTCCTACCTGGACTTGAAACCTGTTGTCTCGTCTACGACTTTATAGTTTTATAGTTTCTGATGATGTAGCCAAAGCCGATTAAAACGATCAAAGCAAGGATGAGAAAAACGATCATATCCCGGATCATAAATGTTGGATCATTATTAAGAAACATCATGAAGCCCATAGCATTGACCGCGATAATCATGGTCAGAAAGAAACCATAAAACATGAACTGAATTGGATAAGTGGTGTTAGGTCTAACCCAAAGTAAATATACACTGATGAAGCCTAATGGGATGGTGAAACCTAAATCGAAAATTCGGACTACCCAAAAGGCAGCAGGAACAATATCATATGCGCGGGTTGTTCCGGTTGATATAACTTCCTGAACTTCTTTAATCCACATCGAAGCAAATATCATATTAAAACATATAAACAGAATTGAATACACGATGAGCCCTTTCTTCTTGAAGCTGTTTTCAACAGTTTTGGGGAAAATCGAAAGGGAATAAAGTAATATTACAAGTGAAGAGATAAGTATAAAGAGAAAGTAAAAAGTATAAGTCTCACTATTACCCGTATATTTTGCCGAACTCCACTCACAACCAATTGTATAGCTCAATACGTAGTAAATCAAATATAAAGGAGTGATGATCAGAAGGTATTTTGATATACGTTTTCTGAAAAACAACATAACTCCACCACCAATTATGATTGGAGCCAGTATAAACATATTGATAAAGTCTTGTGCTTCTATTTGATTGTTTATAATATCCGCTGTCTTATATCTTATATGTTGCAAAAACAATGGTCCTTCAATAGCCAGATAAATAAGTGTAATACCTGTTGTTATTGAAATTAAAGCAACAAAAATTCTTTCAAATAAGTTTCCAAAGGAAGGATCGTTACTTTTATTCATGCGTATTCTTTTTAAGGATTTATTATTGATTTGTAGATAAATTGCTCACTCCATTTAGGTCGGCCACTCCTTTTATTCAAAATTAATCGATTCACCCGATAAATTTTAAAACTCATTTTTAAGTGATTATAAGGGAAATCAATTGTTTGTTTTGAATTACATATACAAAAGTAATTTTATTAATTTTATTCCAATGTCTTATTTCAATTTATTTTTTTGCTAATCCTTAAAAATCTTAAAATAGTCAAAATCTGAGGTGAACTTGGTATAAAACAAAAAACCACTTACCGTTTTATCTATAAGTGGTTGATTTATTGTGTGGTCCCACTTGGGCTATATTTATCAAATAAACAATTGATAAACAGGGTTATAAAAAACACAAAATTAAAATAAAGGCAAAATTTATGTATAAAATGTTTTACACAATAAATATTTGATTTTAACATCTTATTTTATCTGATTATGTCAAATTTATAGTCTATTGTTTAAGTGTATTTTTAAATATTAGTATTTTAGTAAAAAAAACTATATTTGTTTAACAATAAAGAATATCATTAACTATTGAGACAATACTATGAAACGTTCAATTTTAAAAGACTTCCCATTTCTGATCCTTTTGACATTATCTATAATTATGGTAGCATCAAATATTTTTTATAAAGAATATGCTTTGTTGGATCGGCATTATATTGGTATTGGTTCAAGTTTATTAGTCTTGACTGCTTATCTTTTTAGTTATCCAAATCGTTCTTCTTGAAAATTTCCTCATTGAAAACTTTTAAAAAGGCACCTCTTACATCAGAAAATTATCTAAATAAATGATATTCAATCCTCTAATTGATGTTTCTTCTATTTCCATGTAGAAATATTTATTTAAGGATTCGTCATATTTCCGATTATAGGATTGACCTCATTAATTCACATTAACACTGTTATTATAAAAATATAAATAATTTGTACAGATGAACTTACGGTTACAACTTGATACGACAAATATTAATTGGGACATGGTGGTTGACATACTTCAAAAAGTTGGTATGACGTATCATACAACCGAAATTCATAAACGAGCATTTAATAATAGTCATACTATTGTATTTATGTTCGATGAAGAAAACCTAGTAGGTTTTGGGAGAGCTTTATCAGATGGAGAATATCAAGCTGCCATATATGATGTTGCCATACTACCAAACTACCAAGGAAAAGGAATAGGTAAAATGATAATTCAAACCATTGTTGAAAATATCCCTAATTGCAATTTTATTTTATATGCTTCACCAGGAAAGGAAAAGTTTTATGAAAAAGAAAATTTCAAGCGAATGAAGACAGGAATGGCTTTGTTTATTAATGGTGAAAGAATGCAAAGGAATGGATTTACAGAATAGAAAAAACAACGAACCGCTA